>ERZ1066123.1131-NODE-1131-length-16860-cov-7.176138_pt1 | contig 16860 bp, 7 predicted proteins | sample MGYA00382770_ERZ1066123 | MGnify/ENA primary metagenome ERZ1066123 (study PRJEB33369, sample SAMEA5778353) | biofilm metagenome | biome: Industrial cooling water; feature: Water cooling tower basin; material: Biofilm | place: United Arab Emirates | collected...
CTCGCACACCGGGTCCAACGGCAGCACCCTGGGTCAGCGGACCACCGCGGCCGGGTTCAGCGGCAGCGTCGGCGAGAACCTCTACGTCAGTTGGCCGTCGTCGCCGACGACGGAAGCCTACGCGGACAACGCGATCCGGTCGCTGTACATCGACAGAAATGTCACCGGCCGCGGGCACCGCACGAACATGATGAATGCCGGCTGGCAGGTCATCGGCAACGGGTTCTCCGCGAACGGGTCTCCCGACTTCAATGGGTACTTCGGCCAGAACTTCGGCAACCCGACCGGCACCGCCGTGTTCCTGACCGGGGTGATCTACAACGACCTGAACGCGAACCAGTTCTACAACGTGAACGAGGTCGTCACCGGCGTCACCGTCCGGGCCGTGGAGACGACCACGAACGCGGTGGTGGAAGACACCGTGTCCCCCGGCGGGAGCTTCGGGTTCACCCTGCCGGCGGGCACGTACCGCATCGAAGTGACCGGGTCGGGGATCGCCGGCGGAACCCGGGTGATGGTCGGCTCGGTGACGGTCGGCACCCAGAACCTGAAGGTCGATTTCCTCACGAACCGGAACCAGTTCAAAGTCGGCACTTCGTTCCTCGACGCAACCGTCCCCAGCACCGGCGGCAGCGGCGGGACCGGCGGAGGTACGACCGGTGGCGGGACCGGCGGGGGTGGAACCGGAACTGGGGGGAGTGCCGGCGGTACGGGGGTCCGTGTCGGTTCCCCACCGACCGGCTTCGCGGTGGGCGCGGGCGTGGGCGGCCGGGTGCGGACGTTCGACGGAGCCGGCACGCCGAAGCTGGACGTACCAGCGGTCGGCGGCTTCACCGGCGGCGTGCGGGTCGCGTCCGCCGACTTCAACCGCGACGGCGTGCTCGATGTCGTCGTCGGCACCGGGCCGGGGGCACCGACGCAGGTCCGCGTGCTGGACGGCAAGTCCGGGGCGGAACTGTTTTCCACCCGGCCGTTTGAACCGAGCTTCACCGGCGGGGTGTACGTCGCGGCCGGGGACGTCACCGGCGACGGCGTGGCGGACTTCGTCGTCACCCCGGACGAGGGCGGCGGGCCGCGGGTGCTCGTCTTCTCCGGGGCGGACTTCGCCAACGTCGCGGACTTCATGGGCATCGACGACCCGAACTTCCGTGGCGGAGCCCGGCCCGCAATCGGCGACCTGGACGGGGACGGCTTCGCGGACCTCGTCATCGGGGCGGGGTTCGGCGGCGGGCCGCGGGTGGCCGTGTACGACGGCGGGACCGTGGCCGGCACCTTCGGCCAGTCCCGCCCGACGCGGATGATGGGCGACTTCTACATCTTCGAGGAGACGCTCCGCAACGGGGCGTTCGTCGCGATCGGCGACGTGAACGGCGACGGCTTCGCCGACCTCATCGGCGGCGGCGGCCCCGGCGGCGGGCCGCGGGTGTTCGTGCTCGACGGGAAGGAAATGATGGCCGGCCGGCAAACCGTGCTGGCGGACTTCTTCGGCGGCGACCCCGACAGCCGGGGCGGCATCCGGGTCGCGGTGGCGACGCGAAGGCCGACCTCGTCGTCGGGGCCGGCGACGGGGCGGGCTCGCGGGTGACGGCCTATCCGGGGGCGACGCTCGCCGAGGCGTTCCGGTTCGATGCGTTCCCGGACCTGGCCGGGGTGTACGTGGGGTAGCGAGGAATCCCCCGGCGAGCCGCGGACGCCAGTCCGCGGGTGATTGGCCCTGACCCGCGGACTGGCGTCCGCGGCTCGCCAACCGGCCTCAAGCCTCCGCAACTCCGAGTGCTGCGGCCACCTCGTTCGCGGCCTCGGCCGGTTCCCCCGCCGCGATCCAGGTTCCACCGGAGATCAGTGCGTGCCTCAGCACCCGTAACGCGGCTTCGCTTGTTTCGCCCAGTGACACCGCGATGTCACAGCGGTCGTTGCCGAACCCGTCGCGGAGCAACTCCTGGGCGGTGGTTTCGAGCACCGCCACGTCCAGGCCGGGGAACTGGAGCAACTTTTCGGCCCGCTCGTACGGGTCGGTTGAGGTCGGCCACCGTCGCCCGGCGATGCCCGCCTCGCCGGGTTTCGCGTAGCCGAGGCGCTTTCCGCTCGACTGACACAATTTTTCCAGACTTTCGCGGAACCCGTCGGTGCCCTCGCCGACGAGCGCGATCACGGGAATGCGGCCGGTTTCGCCCGGCGGGAACATCGACGCGACGATTGCGTCCCCGACCGGCCGCGGGTTCGCGTTCGACGGGGCGAGGTGCAGCCACAGGCCCGGCCCGGCGTTGATCTCGACGACGACCCCGCCCTGCGGTTCGAGCGGCTCGCGGATGTCGAGGGCGACCACGTCCAGCCCGGCGACGCTCAGCCCCATGCACTCGGCGGCCGCGGCGGCGTGGGCGGCGGTGGCAGGGTGGATGTCGTCGGTCACGTCCACGAAGTTGCCGCCGTTCGCGAAGTACGGCGGGTTCCGGCGGGCCAGCACCTTCTCCCCCTTCGGCGGGATGCTCTGCACCGTGTACCCCTGCTTCGCCAGGACGCCGACGGCCTCCTCGTCGAGCGCGATCTTGTGCCAGGGCAGGTCGCTCCCCTTGTCGCCCCGGCGGGGGTCGCGGTTGACCTCGGCGACGAGTTCCGCGACGGTGTGGACGCCGTCCCCAAAAACCTGCGGCGGGTCGATGCGGGTGACGGCGGCGATCTTGCCGTCGACGACGAGCACGCGGTGCTCGACGCCGGGGGCGAAGCGTTCGACGAGGACGGCCCCGCTGTGCGCGACCGCGTTCTGGAACGCGGCCTCGAAGTGCTCGCGGGTGCGGACGTCGAGCGACACGCCGATTTGCAGGTCGCTGTCCTGCGGCTTCACCGCGACGGGGAACCCGAGGTCCTGGGCCGCCTGCCACGCCTCTTCCAGCGTCGTGACCGCCCGGCCGACCGGCACCGGCACCCCGGCGGCGGCCATCAGTTCCTTCGCGAGTTGCTTGTCCGTCGAGCAGGTCCGCCCGAGGATGCTGATGCTGTCCGGCTCCGCCGCGAGGGTGCGGTGCTGCTTCGCCCCGTGGCCGTGGATGAGCAACCGGCCGTACTCCGTGCTGAGCCGGCGGACGGGAATCCCCCGGCGGCGGGAGGCGTCCGCGATGACGGCCGTGCTCACGGGCAGGCGGTGGTCGTACTCGATGTCCTTGAGCCGTTGCCGGTCGGCGTCCGTGGGCGGCTCGCCGTTTGCTTGTTTCGCTGCGATTTCCGCGGCTGCCCGACCCAGATCGCCGATCCGAGCTTCGGCGACAACGACCACTTGACCCGGCTCCGCGGCGGGCGACACGGCCGAGAACGCGCCGCGGACCCCGACGCTTTCTTGAAGCGCGAGCATCGTCTGGCCGAGAGTCTGGCCCTGTTCGAGCGACGCGGCGACGGTCAGTTCCACGACGGGGGCGGCGGTGTGAATGTTAGGACCGCGAAACGAACGGCAGCTGAGGATTTTCAAGTGCTCACCGGAGAGGCGGGGACCGAGTAAAACGACCCGACGGCTCAGGGAACGGGCCGCCGACACTGGATGGAGGATGGGACGCCCGTGGGATCGACCGAACCGCCGAAACGAGAGCGTTTGCCGTCCGTGGACATCCTACGCGGCGTCGTCATGGCCGTGATGGCGCTCGACCACGTTCGCGACTACTTTTATCACACCCTGCTCAACTGGATGGACCCGGCCCAGACCCGGGCGGACCTGTTCCTGACGCGGTTCGCCGCGCAGTTCTGTGCCCCGGCATTCTTCCTGCTCGCCGGCATGGGGGCGGCCCTGTCCCGGGCGGGGGGCAAGCCGACGGCGACCGTGGCGGGGTTCCTGTTCAGGCGCGGGCTGGTGCTGATCGCGCTGGATCTGACGGTCGTGCGGCTCGCGTGGGACTTCAATTTCCAGTACGAAGGCGGGCCGTGGTTCATCGTGCTCAGCGCGCTCGGCGTGTCGATGATGGCCGTCGCCGGACTGATGTTCCTCCCGCGGTGGTGTGCGGTCGTCGTGGCGGTCGGGTTGATCGGCTCCGGAAACGGGCTGGACGGGCTGATCGCGGGGGACGACGGCCCGCTCCACCCGCTGTGGGTCGTGCTGCGGCTCGGCGGCTCGGCGGAACTCTTCGGCTGGCCGTTCTACGTGACCTACACGCTGGTCCCGTGGGTCGGCGTGATGGTGCTCGGCTACGTTCTCGGCCCGATCCTCTTGACGGAGCCCGAACGCCGACGGCGGACGCTCTGGCTCGCCGGCGCGGTGTTCTTCCTGGGGTTTGCCACGGCCCGCACGTTCGGGCTCTACGGCGACCCGCGGCCGTGGCAGCCGGACGTCGACCACCCGCTCACGATCCTGTCGTTCTTCCGCACCAAGAAGTACCCGGCGTCGGTGCAGCACGTCCTGCTGTTCGTGGGCTTGCTGCTCGTGGCACTGTCGCTGCTGGACCGGGTGAAGGGCGACGGGCGGGCGAGCCGGTGGTTCATTCAACTCGGGCGGGCACCGCTCTTTTACTACGTCGTCCACGTCTACGCGATTCACGCGCTGGCCGTGGTCCTGGGGCTGATCCAGGGGTTCCCGCTGCCGGACTTGCTCGTGCTGTACACGCGGTTGCCCGAGGGGTACGGGATCGGGCTCGGCGGGCTGTACTTGGTTTGGCTGATCGTGCTGGCGATGTGCTACCCCGTCTGCGTCTGGTTCGACGGGGTCAAGCGGCGGTACAAGGCGGCGTGGCTAGCGTACCTCTGACGCGAGCGACAGGTGGGCGGGCTTCCGCGGGGCGGCGGCGTGGCCCTGCTTGCCGACGAGGTTGAGCACGGCGAGGGTCATGGAGTGGATGCCGGTCTTGAGGGTCGGCTCCATCACGGGGGCGAACTTGTCCGAGTGCAGGCTCGGGAGCGGCGACCCGATGCCGGCCTCCGCCTTCTGGACGAGGTCCGGCTTCTGGGTGCCGAGGAAGAACAGCAGGGACGGAATCCCGGCCTTGCCGAACAGGGCGAAGTCCTCGCCGCCCATCATCGGCGGCCGCTGGCAGACGCGCTCCTCGCCGAGCCCGTCCCGGAGGACGGCGACCGTGTGGGCCAGCAGCCGCGGGTCGTTCTGCACGGCCGGGGTGTGCCAGTTCGACCGGATGTTGACGGTCGGCTCCGGGGCGGAGGCGCTGATCGACACGCCCTTCGCCATGCGGGTGATGCCTTCCAGCACGCGCTTCCGGGTGACTTCTTTGGTGGTGCGGACGGTCAGTTGCAGCGTGACCTCGTTCGGGATGACGTTCGCCTTCACGCCGCCGTGGATGGTGCCGACCGTCAGCACGAGCGGGTCGGTCGGGTTGTTCTCCCGGCTCACGAGGGTTTGCAGGTCGAGGATCAGCCGGGCGGAAAGGACCACGGGGTCGACGGTCATGTGCGGCCAGGCCCCGTGCCCGCCCTTGCCGCGGACGACGACCTCGACCATGTCGATGTTGGCCATCGCGAGGCCGGGGGTGTAGGTCACGGTGCCGGCGGCGCTCTGCGGGTCGCAGTGCAGGGCGAGGCAGTAGTCCGGCCGCGGGAACTTGGTTAGAAGGCCGGCCTCGATCATCCGGTGCGCCCCCGCCCCCGCCTCCTCCGCGGGCTGGGCGATGAACACCAGGGTGCCGCTCCACTGGTCGCGCATCCCGGCCAGGATCTTCGCCGCCCCGAGCCAGCAGGTCATGTGGACGTCGTGGCCGCAGGCGTGCATCACCCCGACCAGTTTCCCGTCCCGGTCGCGGCTGACGACCTGGCTCGCGTAGGGCAGGCCCGTCTTCTCGACGATCGGCAGGGCGTCCATGTCGGTGCGGACCAGGACCGTCGGGCCGGGGCCGTTGTGCAGCACCGCGACGAGCCCGGTCCCGGCGAAGTTCCGGGTCACGTCGAAGTCCGTTCCGGTCAGCTGGCCCGCGAGGTAGCTGGCGGTCTGGACTTCCTCGTGAGACAGTTCCGGGTTCGCGTGGAGGTACTTGTACGTCGCTTCGAGTTCCGGGTAGTGGCCGGCGAAGAACTCGGTCGCGTCGCTGTTCCACTCGGTGATCGTGGCGTCGTGCGCGTCCGCAGCGGAGGCGTGCGACTCGGCCGCCGGCCGGTCCGGGTTCGCGACGGGCTCGGACGAGATCGGCTTCCCGGTCGCGCCGGCGAAGTAAACGCCCGCGAAGAACACCGCCACGCCGGCCGCCGTCAGCGCGACGACGACGTGGGCACGAGCGGAGCGCACGACATGGGGAAAGGAGAGGGAGGCCATCGGGACGCTCGGGAGAACAGTATCCGATCGGGCGAGCGGCGCGGGGGGGGCCGGCCGTGGCGGAGTCACAAGGTGTGCCATGTGAACTGTAACACCGGATTCGCGCCGGGACCAAAACAATTCCGTACCGGTTCCCGCCGACTCGGCCGGGGAGCTCGAAGTTGACCGCCCGGCCGAACCGGAAAACCCGCACGACCGGCAAACTTGTCGCCGCTTGCGTTCGTAGTACCATAGCCCACTCAGGTCGCGGCTTCACGGACAACGAGACGGCGGACGACCCCCCATGACGCAACCCGCGATCCAGGTCCAGGACCTGTGCAAGCAGTACGGCTCCGTGCTGGCCGTCGACCACGTCAGCTTCCGCGTGCAGCCCGGCGAACTCGTCGGCTTCCTCGGCCAGAACGGGGCCGGGAAGACGACCACGATGCGGATCCTCACGACGTTCATGCCCGCGTCCAAGGGCTACGCCTGGGTCGCCGGGTACGACGTGATGTCGCAGTCGATGGACGTCCGCCGGCACCTCGGCTACCTCCCGGAGAGCGTGCCGCTCTACCCGGAAATGCGGGTGGAGGAGTACCTCCGCTACCGGGCGCAACTCAAGCAAGTCGACCGGGCCGTGCGGACGAAGCGGATCGACTACTGCCTGGAAAAGTGCCGGATCAAGGAGGTCCGCCGGCGGCTGCTCACGACGCTGTCGAAGGGCTACCGCCAGCGGGTCGGCCTCGCGGACGCCATGATCGCCGAGCCGCCGGTGCTGATCCTCGACGAACCGCTGACCGGGCTCGACCCGATCCAGCAGGAAGAGACGCTCAACGCGATCCGCGACCTGCGGGGCAAGCACACGGTGCTGTTCAGTAGCCACCACCTGCCGGACGTGGAAAAGGTCTGCGAGCGGGTCATCATCATCGACCGCGGCATGGTCAAGTACGACGAGAACCTGTCCGTCATCGCGACGACGGCCCCGGTGCTGGTGCTCGAAGTCCGCGGGGCGACGGACGCGGTGCTCGAACTGCTCCGCCGGCAGCCGGGCGTGACCGAGGCGAAGGCGACCGGGTCTGCGGACGGGGTTCATGCCTACGACGTGCGGACGGCCGAGGGGAAAGACCTCCGGGAGCCGATCGCGCGGGCGCTCGTCGAGAAGGGGTACGGCGTTCGCCGCGTCGACCTGCGGCGGGCGAAACTGGAAGACGTGTTCATGCGGGTCGCGTTCCGCCGGGGGGAAGCGTCATGAGTAGTGTGGCGACCGACGAAGCGACGACCGCCCCGCCGGAAGTGGCCCCGTCGAACACGCGGCGGGAAGAGCCCGTCATCGCGCGGCTGATCGGCCTCTTCGGGCTCGGGTGTACCGTCCTCGGGGTGGCGGCGATCGTCGCGAACCAGTACGGCCCGCGGCTGATCGGCGAGGGGTTCGGCTACCTCTGCGCGTCGGTCGGCCTCGCGTCGCTGATGTTCCACGCGGTGCGCGACTCCGACCCGGAAGTCCGCCGGGTGTACGGCATCGGGGCCGCGCTGCTGCTCGTCGTTGCGATTGTCGTCGGGGTCATGCCCGGCCGGCCGGCTCCCGCCGCCCCGTCCGTTTACGGCTATTACCTCCTCCCGTGGGGGGCCGTCGCGGGACTCCTCAGCCTGCTGTTCTTCGTCCCGTTCTCGCGGCACGAAACGGAAGAGCCGTACCGCAACGCCACGCACCTCGGGCTACTCGCCGTCGGCGGGTTGCTCGGCGTCGGGAGCATCGTCGGCGGGCTGATCAAGCCGGAGTTCCTCGTCGGGCCGGGGGTCGCCCTCGCGCTGCTCGGGCTGGGGTTCTTCGCCGCGTACCTGTCCGTCGCCGGGACGGACGACGGCCTCGGGTACAAGGCGGCGGTCGCCCTGGGAATCCTCGGCGGGGTCGCGCTGGTCCTGGCCATCGGCAAGACGGTCGTGCCGAGTCTGCTCCACGACGGGCCGAAGGCTTTGCTGAACGCCCGGCAGTCCTACGACCGCTGGCTGGTCGCCGGCCGGGTGATCTCGATCGCGTTCGGCCTCGCGGTCGCCGGCCACGGGGCCTTCGGCAAGGGGGTCGCCCCCTGGTTCCGCGGCGTCCTCGTGATCCTCGGCCTCGCCTGGACCGGCGCGTTCGTCGTCGGCAGCTTCACCGCCCCGCTGACCTCCGAGCCGACGCCGTTCCTCGTCCCGTACGGCCTGATCCTCGGCTTCATCGGCCTGCTGTACCTCGGCGTGTCCCTGGCGAGCGTGTCGGACGACGTCGTCGTCGTGATGACCCGGCGGGAACTGTCGGCGTACTTCTACTCGCCGATCGCGTACACCGTACTCGTGGGCATGGCGTTCGTCCTCTGGCTGGGGTACTTCTGGTTCCTCGGCGGGGTGTTCGGCAGCCGGCGGGCGTTGATGGAGCCGATCCTTCAGAACTACGTCGGGGCCACGACGCTCGCGGGGATCGCCGTCGTGTTCCTGGTTCCCGCGCTGACCATGTGGACGTTCGCCGAGGAGCGCCGGACGGGGACGCTGGAAGTGCTCCTCACCGCGCCGGTGAACGAGTTCCCGGTCGTCCTCAGCAAGTTCCTGGCGGCGTGGCTGTTCTTCATGCTGTCGCTGGTGCCGATCGCCCTGTACCTGATCCCCCTCCGGATCGAGGGCGGGCAGCCGTTCGACTACCGGCCGCTGCTCAGCTATTACCTCGCGGTCGGGGCGTGCGGGGCGGGGTTCGTCGGGATGGGGCTGTTCTTCTCCAGCCTGACCCGGAACCAGATCGTTGCCGCCATGTTGACGTGTGCCGGGATGTTCGCGCTGCTGCTCACGGTCGTGCTCCGGGGCCAGGACTTCATCCCGGACGGGCTGCGGGCCGCGATCGGCAAGCTCGACTACCTGACCCTCTGGAGCAACGCCCTCGCCGGGCAGCTGATGCTGACCGACGTGTTCATCCAACTGTCGCTCGCCGTGTTCTGGCTGTTCCTGACGGTGAAGGTGCTGGAAGCCCGGAAGTGGAGCTAGTCCCCGGCGGACCGGCTCGACACGACGCATGACCCGGACGGCAAGAGGTTCGACCGCGATGGCCACCGCCACCCCCCCGACCGACGAAACGGCCCCGTCGCCGACCGCCGACTTCATCGTCGCCAACCGCCCGGTCCTCGGCTGGGTGCTGGCGGTGCTCGGGGTCGCCGCGCTGCTCGTCGCGATCTGGATGTTCACGAAGGGGTTGAAGACCACGGAAGTCCCGGCCCCCGCCCCCGCGCCGGGGGAGGCCGCCGCGACCGAGCCGATCCGCGTGTCCAACCCGCACCGGTTGGAGTGGGTCGTCGGCGCGATCGGCACGCTCTGGGTCGCGCTCGACTTCCTCGGCATCGCGGCCTACCTGCTCGCCCAGCTGCCCAAGCCCACGCTCGCGGAACGCCGCACGAACGCCCGCATGGCGGTGCTCTACTGGGGCAACAGCCTCGGCCTCGGGCTGATGGTCGTCGGGTCGGTCCTGTTCGTGGTGTGGTCCAAGGCCATCTCGGACGCCGTCGGCGGCAAGGTCGCGCAACTGGTCTGGGTCGCGGGGCCGATCCTCGGCATCCTGCTCGGGGCCGGCGTCGCGTTCCTGTGCTGCCTGCCGGCCCGCGCCGAGGAGCGGAACAACGTCACCGTCCGCCGGCTGATCTACGGGTCGAACGTCGCCCTGACCGGGATGCTGCTCGTGTTGGTGCTGGTGATCGGCAACGTGATCGCGGCCGTCCGGGTGCCGACGAAACTCGACACGACCGCGACCGGGTTCTACTCCCTCGACCTCAACGAGAAGACCAAGGAGTACCTCGGCAAGCTCGACCAGACGGTCCGGATTTACTCGACGATCCCGGAAGAGTCCGACCCGTTCACCCAGGACACCCGCCGGCTGCTGGACGCGATGGTCGCCGCCAACCCGGCCCGGGTGCAGGTCCGGTACCTGTCCGCGACCGTCAACCGCGACGAGATCGCCCGGCTGCGGGCCAAGTACCCGACCGCCAACCTGAACCAGTACGGGCTGCTCGTCACGACCGGCGAGGACGAGGCCCGGTTCGGGTTCATCCGGTTCCAGGAACTGTTCGACAACACCCGCGAGACGGCCGCCTTCAAGGGCGAGAGCCGCGTCGTCCAGGAGTTGCTCACCATCGCCGAAGGGGACGTGAAGACGACGATCTACTTCACGCAGGGGAGCGGCGAACTGTCGCTGGGGTCCGACGGGCCGCAGTCGCGGTCCGGCCAGGAGTTGCAGCGGACGCTCGAAGAGAAGAAGTTCGTCGTCAAGACGCTGACGGCGGCGGAACTGACCAAGGCGGGGGGCAAGGCCAAGATCCCGGACGACGCGTCGATGGTGGTGGTCGCGGACCCGACCGGCCCCCTGCCGCCGTCCGTCGTGACCGCCATCCAGGGCTACCTCGACGCCGAGCGGCCCGGCGGGAAGAAGGGGAAGTTGCTCGTCCTGACCGGCACCCACGCCAAGCTGGCGGGCGGGATCGAGAGCACCGGGCTGGAGCCCGTGCTGGAAGCCCTCGGCGTCCGCGCCAGCCCGAAGTTCCTGTACTCGGACATCCAGGACCGCGTCCAGCCGCTGGTCATCGCCGGGGCCGCGCCGCAGGCGGTGGCGTCCGGGAATCTGGTGGCGATCACCTACCAGCAGTTGAAGCTGCCGCTCCAGAACGCCCGCGCGGTTTCGCCGGTGTCCGCCGGCCGCGGCCCGCTCCAGGCGACCCCGCTGTTCCAGACGCTGGCCGGCATCCCGACGTGGGAAGAGGACGAACCGATCAAGAACCCGGACCTGGCCTACGAGGAGTTGTTCCTCGGGCGGCCCGGCGAGTCCGAGGCGGCGGCCCAGCAGCGGCTGTCGGCCGTGTGGGCGCGGAAGGGCGTGTCGGACAAGGGCCGGACCGTGGCGGCCGTCGTCTCCGAGGGGCCGACCCCGCGGGCGCTCGTCTTCGGCGCGGGGGAGTTCTTCTCCGACGACACCGGCCGCGCCTACGGCCAGCCGGTGCAGGCCAAGATCTTCGCCACCCTCGTCGACTGGCTCCGCGACCGGCCGTCCGTCGCCGAGGTGACGAACAAGCCCTACGGCGTGTACACCCCGAACGCGAAGCCGGACGAGATCCGCCTCGTCTGGCTCCCCGGCGGGCTGGCGATCGTCCTGATCCTCTCCATCGGGGCCGGCGTGTGGACGCTCCGCCGGACGTAACGACTCCGTCGAAACCCGATTGCCTCACGTCCTTCTTGCACTAGGTGACGGTGCCATGAACTTCCGCGCGACCGCGATCTTGTTCGGGGCTGTCGTCGTCCTCGTCGGCGGCCTCCTCGTCCTCGCCCTCACCGAGCCGAAGGAACTGGTCGGCGGCGGCCTCGTCGAGCCGCTCACCCGCGCGGCGATGACGCCGAAAGACGTCGACACCGTCGAAATCACGCGGGCGTCCCCCTCGGAACAGAAACTCCTGTTCGTCCGCACCGGGGACGCCACCTGGGCGCTGAAGGAGCCCGTCACCGCCCGGATGGACGGCCCGCAGGTGCAGGCCGTCATCAAGGCGCTGTTCGACGCGAAGCCGGTGAGCCACCCGGACATGTCCCCGAGCCTCGCGGTTCTGGGGCTGGACAAGCCGACGCTCAGGGTGACGCTGAAGGCCGGCGACAAGGACGTGACGGTGAACCTCGGGCAGACGACGATCGGGGCCGACCGGGCCGTGACGTTCGTGACCGCGTCCGACCGGCCGACCCAGCCGATGGCCGTCCGCCGCAGCGACCTCGCCCCGCTGTTCAAGGACGCCGCCCGCGGCCAGGACGGCCCCGCCGCCCCGGCCGCCAAGTGGCTGACCGACTACCGCACCCGCCGGCTCCTCGGCGTCGACCTGCAAGACCCGGTCGCGACCCTCAAGGGCGTCCGGCTGATCGCCGGGGGGAAGGAACTCGTCCTCGCCCGGAAGGCCGGGGCGTCCAACGCCTGGGACATCCTCCGCCCGGCCGGGTACGGCTCCGCCGACGTGGGCGGCGACCCGAACCCGAACGTCGCCGCCTTCACCGGCGTCCGGATGCTGCTCAACGCCGTCACCAATTTCCAGCCGGGCGGCACCGACGACTACATCGAAGACCCCGGCGACCTCGCGAAGTACGGCCTGAAGGACAACGACCCGAACGTCATCCGCGTCGAACTGTTCCCCGAGAAGGGGAAGGACGAGGCCCTGCTGATCGGCAAGCCGGTCGAAGAGAACGGCAAGCCCGTCGTCCCCGCGAAGGTGTACACCCGCCTCGAAGGGGACTCGGCCGTCGTGAAGGTGCAGACCGACAAGATCGACCAGCTCCGCCAGACGATCCTCGACCCGGCCGTCCTGCGGAACCGCGACCTGTTCGCGGACGGGGCGCGGGACAAGATCGACGCCCTCGACGTGTCCGCCGGCGGCGGCACGGTGAAGCTGCGAAAGGTGCCGGTCGGCCCGTCGCCGAAGTGGGTGCTGTACGGCGGCCCGAACGACCCGCAGGAGGCGTACCAGGCCGCCGTCGACACCCTCGTCACCGCGATCACCCGGCCCCGCGCGGCCTCGGAGATACTGCCCGCCCCGAACGACGCCGCGTTCGCCGGGCCGGAACTGAAGGCCCAAGTCCGCGTCTGGGTCTCCGGCATCGCGAAGCCGCCCAAGGCCGAGGGCACCAAGCCGCCCGCGGAACCCGCCGTCACCGGCGACCCGGTCACGATCCTGGTCGGCAAGAAGGACGGCGACAAGGTGTTCGTCCGCAAGATCGAGGGCGGCACCAAGACGGACTACAAGTTCCCGGACAGCCTCGTCGCCGTCGTCGCGAAGACCCGTCTCGACTTCCTCGACCCGAGCTTCGCCGGGTTCTCTCCCACGGTCGTGACGAAGCTCACGATCGCCGGCCCCGGCGGGAAGGTGACGGAGGTCGCGAAGGGGAAGGACGACAAGTGGACGTTCACGCAACCCGCAGACCTGAAGGGCAAGGACGCGGACCCGGACAAACTCCAGTCGGTGTTGAGCGCCGTCGCCACGACGACGCCGGACAAGGTGGTGTCCGACGCGGCCACCCCGGACGAGTTGAAGAAGCTCGGCCTCGACCCCGCGCGCGTGACGGTCACGGTCGGCCTGCCCGACGGGCTCGAACGGGTGTACGCCTTCGGCGCGGACCTGCCGGACGGCGGGTTCGTGTACGCGAAGCAGAAGGACAGGGCCGTCGTCCGGGTGCTCAAGGCGATGTCCAACCGGTTCGAGACGGACGACCTCCGCGACCTGACGGTGTCCAAGCTCGACCCCGCGAAGATCGACGGGTTCAAGCTCCGCGGCTGGCAGAAGGACGGCAAGGAAACGGAACTCCTCCTCGAAAAGAAGGGGGACACCTGGACCGGGAAGGAAACCGTCTTCGAGCGGAAGGCGGACAAGTGGGAGCCGACCGGCCCGGCCAAGGACTTCGCGGTCGACCCGGCCAAGGTGTCCCGGTTCCTGAACGCCATCGCCGCCCCGAAGGCCGGGACCATGTTCCCGTTCGTCCCCGGCAAGAACTACGGCGTCTCCGCGAACGACCCCGGCCGGCTGGCGGTCGAGTTCGGCCCCCCGGCGACGGCCCTGGTGTTCGGCTCCCCCGCCGAGGGCGGAACCCGCTACGCCCAGTCGTCCGTCCATCCGGGGCAGATCCTGACCCTGCCCGCCGAAACCGTGAACGCCATGACCGTCGACCCGAACGGGTTCAAGAAGTAACCCCGACCGGGTGGGTCGCGTCGGCCGACCGGCCCCGACCCACCCCCGCCCGCGCACGTTGACTCCTCCCGCCGACTCGCACGTTCCGAGGGTGAAGTGATGCGCCTGACCTCTCTCGCCGCCGCCGCGCTCTGCGCGGCGGCCGCGTCCGCCGCCGACCCGCTGCCGAAGGCCCCGCCGGGGTGGACGGTCGAACTCGTCCTGGAGCAGCCGAAGATTCTGCACCCCTCGGTCTGCTGCTTCGCCCCGGACGGCCGGCTGTTCGTCGGCGAAGACCCGATGGACATGGGGGCCGACTCCGAGAAGCCGACCGACCGCGTGCTCTGCGTCCACCCGGACGGCAAGATCACGGTGTTCGCCGAGAAACTCCACGCCGTCTACGGCCTCGCGTACCTCGACGGGAAGGTGTACGTCCACCACTGCCCGAAGTTCAGCGTCTTCACGGACGACAACGGCGTCGGCAAGGACCGCAAGGACCTGATCGCCACGACCAACCCGAAGCCGAACACCGGGTTCAACGACCACATCCCCGCGAACATGCGGCTCGGGATGGACGGCTGGTTCTACATGAGCACCGGCGACAAGGGCATCTTCGGGGCCGTCGGCACGGACGGGTCGAAGGCCGAAATCTACGGCGGCGGCGTGCTGCGGTTCCGGCCGGACGGCTCGCGGCTGGAAGTCTACAGCACCGGCACGCGGAACCACCTCGACGTGGCGATCAACGCGGAAGACGAGATCTTCACCTACGACAACACCGACGACGGCCACGGCTGGTGGACCCGCGTCACGCACATGGTCGACGGCGGCTTCTACGGCTACCCGTGGGACTACAAGCCGCAGCGCCCGTACACCTTGTGGAAGATGACCGACTACGGCGGCGGCTCGCCGACCGGGGCGATCGCGTACAACGAGGACGCCCTGCCCGCAAAGTACCGCGGCAGCGTGTTCCTGTGCGAGTGGGGCCGCAAGCAGTTCCTCCGCCTCACGGTCGAGCGCGACGGCGGCAGCTACAAGATCGCCGAGCGCGAAGACTTCCTCACCGCGAACGGCGGCGAGTTCCGGCCCGTCGGCGTCGCGGTGTCGCCGGACGGGAGGAGCCTCTACGTCACGGACTGGAACTTCGGCGGGTGGAAGCAGAACAAGCCCGCGGGCCGGCTGATAAAGGTGACGTACACCGGCGGCAAGTCCGAGGCGAAGGAGAAGCCGACGTGGTACGTCCCCGCGGCGATGGGTCAGAAGTTCGACGCGACAGTCTCGGACCTCGTCGAAGGGATCAAATACCCGGCCCAGAGCGTGCGGCTCGTGGCGCAGCGGCGGCTCGCGGAAAAAGGGGCGGACGCGGTCGAGCCGCTTCTCGGAGTGCTCGGGGATGCGAAATCGCCTCCGTTCGCAAAGTGGTCCGCGATCTGGACCCTCGACGCGATCGACGGCGGGAAGGCCGGCCGCGACGGGATTCTCGCCGCGCTCGGTGACAGTGACGTGTCAGTGGTTCGCCAGGCGGCCCGGCAACTCGGCGGCAGCCGGGCGAAGGAAGCGGTTCCCCCTCTCCTGAAGCTGCTCGAATCGAAGGACGGATCCGTCCGGTTCCAGGCGGCGACGGCGCTCGGCCGCATCGGGGATGCCGCCGCCGTCGCACCGCTGTTGCGGGCGTGCGAGCAAACCGACCTGTTCGCCCGCTACGCGGCGTTCACGGCGTTGAACCGGATCGGCAAGGCCGACCCTGCCGCGTGGGAGACGATCATCGCCGGGTTCGGGGACTCGGCCCCGGCCGTCCGGGAAGGGGCCGCGTTCGCGGTGCGGGAGACGTACGAGCACAAGCTCGCCGTCGCCTTGCGGGACTTCGCAAAGAGCCCGAAGAACGCCGCCGAGCACCGTGCCGCGGCGATCGCGGCCCTGGCGGCGAACCACCGCGTCCCTCCTGCTTGGAACGGCAAGTGGTGGGGGACGCAGCCGGTGAAGACCGCCAAGCCCGCGGGCGTGGTCGAGTACCCCGGCACGGCCGTCGTGTTGGGCACCGTCCGCGACCTGCTCGGCGACGCCGACCCCGGCATCCGCAAGGCCGCGATCGAGGCGGTGGCGATCACCCGCGACCCGACCGCCGCCGAAAAGCTGGTCGAAATCTTCCAGGCGAATGCGGACGCCGAAATGCGGAAGGCGGCGCTGCGGGCCCTCGCCGCGACGAAGTCGCCGGCCGCGGCCGAACTCGTCGCGGGCCTGCTGGACAAGCCCGGTGACAACGCGACGTCACTGCCCGAGGCCGTCGCCGCGGCCGCGGCCATCGGCGGGCCGAAGATGCTCGAATCCCTCAAGCAGTTCGCGTCCGCCGAGGCCCCGCCGGACGCGCTCGTCGCGGCGTTCGAGGCGCTGGCCGCGTTGAAGGCGAAGGACGCCGTCCCCGCCGTCGCGGACCGGTTGCAGCACCCGGACGCGAAAGTCCGGGCGGCCGCCGTGGCGATGCTGGCCGGCGTCGGCGGCGACCCGGCCGTCGCCGCGCTGGTTCGGCTGCTCGCCAGCGACAAGGCCGACACCCGCAGGGCCGCCGTCGGGGCGCTCGGCGCGATCAAGTCGAAGTCCGCCGTCGAGCCGCTGCTGAAGGCGTTCGCCGACCCGGAAACCCGCACGGAAGCCGTGTCCGCCCTCGCCGGCACCCCCGACGTTCGCGCACTCGACGCCTACCTCGACGGGCTCGGGAGCAAGAGCGCGACCCTCCGCGACGCCTGCCGCAACGCCGTGACCGCGGTCCGGGCCGACGCCCTGCCGCTGATCGAAGCCCGGCTGGACAAGGCCCCGGCGCTCGCACCGCAGGTCGTCGCGGAACTGCAAAAGGTCTACTCGTCCGCGACCCCGTTCACGGACTGGCAGGTGCTCGGCGCGTTCGACATCGACGACCCGGGAGCCGTCGACTCGGGCGCCCCGAGTCTCGACGCG
>ERZ1066123.1133-NODE-1133-length-16844-cov-6.892370_pt1 | contig 16844 bp, 19 predicted proteins | sample MGYA00382770_ERZ1066123 | MGnify/ENA primary metagenome ERZ1066123 (study PRJEB33369, sample SAMEA5778353) | biofilm metagenome | biome: Industrial cooling water; feature: Water cooling tower basin; material: Biofilm | place: United Arab Emirates | collected...
GGGCCACACCTTGTACGTCGCGTGTTCCAGTCTGTGCTTCGGGAAGCTGCCGCAAGAGGACGCTCTGCGGACGATCCGGGACCTCCACTTCGTGAAGGTCGACCTCGCGATCCACGCCGACGGCCCGCACCTGCGGCCGGCCGACGTCGTCGCCGACCCGGTGAAGGTCGCGCAGAAGCTGAAGTCGGCGAACGTCGGGTACGCCGCGTTCCACCTGAACCTGGGGCCGGTGACCGGGGACGACGCCCGCACCCAGGTCCGGGCCGTCTGCCGGCTCGCCCGGACGCTCGCGGTGCCGCTCGTGACCGTCCCCGCCGCCCCGCTCGGGTCCGCCTTCGACGCGGAAGTCGCCCGCCTCGCGGACTGGGTCCGGATCGCGGAAGCGGAAGGCGTCATCCTGAGCGTCGAGACCGACTCCAAGACGCTGACCGCCGACCCCAAGGTCGCCGCCAAGCTGTGCGAGAAGGTGCCCGGCCTCGGCATCACCCTCGACCCCAGCCACTACCACTGCGCCCCGAACGGCGGCGTGAGCTACGACGAACTCTTCCCCTACGTCCGGCACGTCCGCCTGCGGGACTCCGGGGCGGGCGGCAAGTTCCAGGTCCGCGTCGGCCAGGGGGAGATCGAGTACGGCCGCATCGTCGCGCAACTCGACCGCTGCCGGTACGAGCGCGCCCTGACGGTCGACATCCGCGACGCGGTGGACGGCCCGTTCCCGGTCGAGCCGGAAGTGCGAAAGCTGAAGTACCTCATCGAGTCGCTGGTCTGACCGCGAGCGGCGGGGCGTCAGCCTGCCGTTGCTGCGTGGCCGTGGGAATCCCGCGGCTGGCTGACGCCCCGCCGCTCGCCTCTTTCCGACCGTCACTTCCCATCTCGGCCCGTTCCCGTGCCCCGTCCGTCCCCGGCGTCCGCTATAATCCCCCGAATGGGGCGACGCGCCCCCTTCTGCCCTGGGACGACCGATGAAGATTTTGCAGTACCCCCACCCCGCCCTGCGGGTGAAGGCGAAGCCCGTAACGACGCTGGACAACGGCGTGATCGCGGCCGCCAACGACATGCTGGCCCTCATGTACAAGAACGAGGGGCTCGGCCTCGCCGCGCAGCAGGTCGGGCTCGACTACCAGCTGCTGGTGATCAACTTCAAGGGGGACGCGGCCCAGAAGGACCAGGAAGTCGTCGCGATCAACCCGGTCATCGTCGAATCGAAGTCCGCGTTCAAGGACCGCGAGGGGTGCCTCAGCTTCCCCGGCCTGTACCAGGACATCCGCCGGGCGAAGACGGTGACGGTGCGGTACTACGACCTCGCCGGCAAGCAGTTCGAGATGGTCGCCCACGACCTCGCGGCGCGGGTGTGGCAGCACGAGATCGACCACCTGAACGGCGTGCTGTTCATCGACAAGATGGGGCCGCTCGCCCGGCTGACCAGCCGCAAAGACCTCGACCAGTTCCTCCGCGACTTTGAAGACGACCGCCGGCGCGGGGTCATCCCGCCGGGCACCGAACCGAAGTTCTAGCTTTCACAGGGAACGGGGTTGGGGATAGTCGAACCTCCCGATTCCGATTGACTATCCCTATCACTCGTCACCGTCCCTCTGTCCGCAGCCCAGGACTCTCCGATGCGCATCGTGATGATGGGGACCGGCACGTTCGCCGAGCCGACCTTCGAGGCACTGATTGCCGCGAGGGAAAACGTCGTCGGCCTCGTCACCCAGCCGGACCGCGATACGGGGCGAAAGGGCGGCAGCACCCGGCAGACCGGCAAGGGCATGGCCGCGATCGCGGAAGACGCCGCCGTCCCGGTGATCCAGCCGGAAAGCATCAACACGCCGGACGGCCTCGCCGCGCTGAAGGCGCTCGCCCCGGACCTGCTCGTCGTCGCCGCTTACGGGCAGATTCTGAAGCCCGAAGTGCTCGCGGTTCCGCCGCTCGGCGCGATCAACGTCCACGCCTCGCTGCTGCCGAAGTTCCGCGGCGCGTCCCCGGTGGCGGCCGCGATCCTGGCGAACGAACACGTCACCGGCGTGACCATCATCCGCATCACGCCGGGGCTCGACGCGGGGGACATGCTGGCGAAGGAGTCCCTCGAAATCCACCCGGACGAGACCACCGGCGAACTCGAAGCCCGGCTCGCCGTGATCGGCGCGCGACTGGCGCTGGATACCGTTCAACGCCTGAAAGCCGGGCCGGTGACGGGGGAACCGCAAGACGAGTCCGCCGTGTCCCGGGCCCCGAAGCTGAAGAAGGAACAGGGGCTTCTCGACTGGTCCCGGCCCGCGTCCGAGATCGCGCGGGTCGTCCGGGCGATGCAGCCGTGGCCGACCGCGTACACGTTCTTCCATCGCCCCGGCAAGGAGCCGATGCGGGTCATCATCTCCAAGGTCCGCAAGCTCGGCGTGATCGAGGGCCTCCCCCCGGAGCCGTCCGCCGCCGGGTTGATCCTCGCGTTCGAGCCGCCGCGGATCGTCGTGCAGGCGCACTCCGGCAGCAGTTCGATCGAGGTGCTGGAACTGCAGCCGGCCGGCAAGAAGAAGATGACCGCCGAGGAGTTCCTCCGCGGCTACCCCGTCCAAGACGGCTATCGCTTCGGCCCGGAGAAGTTAGACTGAAACGAGCGAATCGGAACCGCGAGAGGGACACGCGATGACCCCGACAGTTGACCTGAATGCGATCCTGGCCCTGCCGGTGGAGCAACGCCGTGCGATTGCGGAAGCGATTATCGACACGCTCCCGGAGACGGAGCCGGACGAGGAGTTAAGCGATGAACTGAAGGCAGAACTCGATCGGCGCCTGGAGGATCACCGCAAGAATCCGGACGATGTTGTGCCGTGGGAAGAGGTCTACGCGAAGGCAATCGCAAGGATCAAGAAATGACACTTCCCATCGTCATGCGGCGTGCGGCTCAGACAGAGTTCGACGACGCAGTCGAGTGGTACGAAACGCAACGACCTGGAGTCGTCGATCGGTTCGCCGACGCTGTGAAATCAACGCTCGCCCGGATTTCGGCCAGCCCCAAGCGTCACGCCGTCGTCTATCGAGACGTGCGAAAGGCACTCGTGCCCAAATTCCCCTATTGCGTTTACTACGTTCCCGACTCGAAGCGGATCCTCGTCATTTCCGTCTTCCACACCAGCCGCGATCCTGCCATTTGGAAAGGCCGCCGTTGACCGCCCGTGCCGCTGCCCTGGACGTCCTCGTTCGCTCGCAGTCCCGGCAGGGGTTCGCGGCCGACCTCGTGGACGAGAACCTGTCGCGAACCGGGCTGTCGCCGCAGGACCGGCGGTTCGTCACGCAACTCGTGTTCGGCACGATCCGCCGACGGGCCACGCTCGATGCCCTCATCCGGCCGTTCGTGCAGCGGCCGTTCCACGAGGTCGAACCGGTCCTGGTCGACATCCTGCGGCTCGGGGCGTTCCAGCTGGCGTTTCTGACGCACGTCCCCAAACACGCGGCGGTTCACGAGACGGTGGGGCTGGCGGACTACGTCGGGAACCCGCGGGCCAAGGGGTTCGTCAACGGCGTGCTCCGTCGGGTGGCGGAAGCGGTCACGGACGAGTTCGTCCCAGCGGCGGGCGCGGATGCGTTTCCGACCGACCTGGACGGCGAGCCGAGATACCGCAAGCTCGCCCGGCCGCTCTTGCCCGATCCCGTCGCGGAACCGGCCGCCTACCTCGCGGCCGCGTTCTCCTGGCCGCGGTGGCTCGCCGATCGCTGGCTGGCACGCTTTGGCCCGGACGAATGCCACCGGCTCGGGTTCTGGTTCAACGCCCCCCCGCCGCTGTGGGTGCGGGCGAACGCGCTGAAGACCGACCGCGAAGCCCTGCGCCTGCGGTTCGCGGCCGACACGGTCCCGGTCGAAACCGGGCCGCACCCGCAAGCGCTGAAGGTCGGCGGCAGCCACGCCGTGCGGGAACTCCCCGGCTTCGCCGACGGCGCGTTCGCGGTGCAAGACCTGTCGTCGATGGCCGTCGCGTCCGCCCTCGCCCCGGAACCCGGCTGGCGCGTCCTCGACCTGTGCGCCGCCCCCGGCGGGAAGACGACGCACCTCGCGGAACTCATGCGGAACCGCGGGCAAATCGTCGCCTGCGACATCGAACAAAAGCGGCTGAACACGGTGACAGCCCTCTGTCACCGGCTCGGCGTCACGATCGTCGAGCCGCACCTGCTCGACAAAGTCGCGACGGAGCCGCCGGCCGGTCCGTTCGACGCCGCGCTCGTGGACGTGCCGTGCAGCAACACCGGCGTCCTCGGCCGCCGGCCCGAGGTCCGGTGGCGAATCCACCCGAACGAGTTCGAGCACCTGATCCGCCTGCAAACCCGGCTGCTGCTCACGGCCATCGACCGCGTCAGGCCGGGCGGCGCGGTCGTGTACTCGACCTGCAGCATCGAACCGGACGAGAACGAGGGCGTGGTGAAGGCCGTGCGCAGGGGGATCAAGTCGCTGAAGGTGGAAGCGGAAGGGCACGCGGTTCCGGGCTCGCCCGCCGACGGCGGGTACTGGGCGCGGTTGCGAAAGGCGTAGATCGGCCGACTTTCCGTTGCACCCCGCAGGCTGACCCTCGCTCGCGCTTCGGGCTAGTGTTCACACAAGCCCGAAGCGCGAGCGAGGGTCGGCTCATCTCGACACGGCTCGTCGGGCCTCGAAGACTCGACCCGACCTACAGGAAGTTACCGGCCCCGTTCCAGTTCCCGCAGGCCGCCGTTGTCGCGCTTGTACAGCGGCAGGTGCCGGTAGTACACCTCCAGCGTCAGCAGCGCCAGGCACGTCGTCCCGAGCCGGCCGCAGTGCTGGCCGACGATCGCGCCGTCCGGGTCCCAGCTGCCCGCGGTGGCGACCTTCGTCGCGGGGACTTGCAGGTCGATGAGCATGTCCCGCATCTTCGGGTTCCAGTCGCGGTGCCACTCGGGGCCGTCGTAGAAGTGGACCACCTGCGTCGCGTAGTAGTAGTAGTACATGTCGAACCGGTCGCGGTTGGGCATCCCGTTCTTCATCAGGTAGCCGACGCCCGCGGCCATGCCGGGGTTCAGCGGCCCCCACTTGTCCCCGTAGTAGCGAGACAGCAGGCCGACGGCCGTCAGCGACGGTTTGACCCCGGTCCGGTCGGTGTAGCCGTAGGTGGCGTGCTTGGAGGAGTCGGAGACCTTGTCGAGGAAGGCGCGGGCCTTCACGAACGCTTCTTCCGGGACCGGGATGTCCTTGCAGAGCTTCGCGGAGTGCAGCGCCTGAATCTGCCAGCCGACGATGGACGTGTCGCCGTTCGTTTTCGGGCGGTAGCCCCAGCTGCCGTCCGGCCCCTGGGCCGCGACCAGGAAGCTCACCGCCTTCATCGCGGGGCCGTGGACGCGGTTCTTGTCGCCGGTCATGCCGTAGAGTTCGCACAGGGCGACCGTCGCGATGGCGTGGGCGTACATCTGCTGCGGCCCGCTGCGGCGGAAGGAGCCGTCCGCGTTCTGGAGGGACAGCAGGTACTGCAGCCCTTTCTCAACCGTGGACTGGTACTTGTTGTCCTTATGCGGCTTGTGCGTCTGCCCGGCCGCGAGGAACGGCAGCAGCGCGAGCCCCGTCGAGGCGGCGGTCGCGTCGGCACTGGACCCGTCGAACACCCACGACCCGTCGGCCTTCTGCTGCTTCGCGAGCCAGACCAGCCCGCGGCCGACGGCCGCTTCGGACAAGTCGGTCCCGCCGTTCGGCCCGAGCATGTCCTTCCGGGACGACGGCCCCCGGCCGCGGAACGCTTCGCCCAGCACGTGGCCGTCCCCCCCGCCGCCCCCCTTCAGCGTCTGGCCGATGTCGCCCATCGCGCCCGGCGGGCCGTCCATCGCGATGCCGGGCGGCGCGGTCACGTCGATCTTGGTGGTGTTCGCCGCATCGGTCACGCCCGGCACGTCGCTCGGGGACAGCTTGGAGTCCACGACCGTGTCGTCCACGATCGGGGTCGGCACCGCGAGGTCGAGTTCCGGATCGATTCCCTCGAACGGGTTGGTCAAGATCTTCTCCTGCGGGTCGTCGGGCTTGTCGTCCGGGAGGACGATCATCTCGTCGGTCGGGGCCGCGGCGACGGCCTTGGGCATGAACCGGTCGATGAGGATGAGCGTCGCGATGAGGGCGACGTGGACCGCCCCGCTGATGACCCAGGCGGGGATGTGCTTCCGCAAGAGGCGGGCGTGTTCGTGTGTCCCCTCGACGCGGCGGATGACGGCGGGGGACGGCGGCATGACGGGATGCATGGGCGGACTCCAGGCCTGCCGGACGGGGTCCGGCGGCGACACGCCCGCGGCGCGGGCAACGGGTTCCCCGGCCCGGCGCGGGTGCGCCGGACGCAGCAGAAATCGGTTCGAGTTCGTTGAGTGGGCGACGGCGGCCGACGTGCGAGACGGGTCGTGCTCGTCACCAAACAGACGCGGGTCCGGCCCGAAGAGTTCCCGAAAAATCGCGGCCCCGCTCCCGGAGGCCGCGACCCCGGCGGGACTTCCCACTCCGCGCCGTTTTGCCCTTGGCCGCCGGCCGCCGGGAGGGTACGGATAAGGTAACCTCTCCTGCTGCCCGTTCCCGGAGTCGCGATGCGTGCCCGGCTTTCCCCGATCGACGGCGGCCCCCCGATCGAACTCGTCAAGGAACTGACCGTCGTCGGCCGGAACGACGACTGCGACGTGTGCATCGACCACAAGAGCGTGTCGAAGCTGCACTGCGTGCTCGTCCGGACCGACGGGCTGGTCCTGGTCCGCGACCTGGGGAGCACGAACGGCACGCGGGTGAACGGCCAGCGGGTCCGCCGGGCGGCGCTGCTGCCCAACGACCTGATCGGCATCGCCGGCTACCGCTACCGGGTGAAGTTCGGCAGCGAGCCGGAAGCCCCGGCGGAGAAGGCCGCCGGCCCCGCGGCCCGGGACGCGGCGGACGAACCGGACGACACCCCCGCCCCGGAGCCGAGTCCGCTCAAGAACAAGGAGCCGGAACCGCCGCTGAAGCGGAACGCCCTGCCGGACGTGATCGACGAGCCGAAGAAGGGGTGACGGGCCGAAAAAAAATCCGCCCCGGCAAACGGTCCGGCGGGCTGTCTCGTTGGACACCTGGAGTCTCGCGCGAAAATCGTCTCCCGTCGCTCAATCCCGATTCGCGCGTGCGGCCCGTTCGGGTAGGATGATTCCGCCTCTCACACTGCTCTCATTTCGGAGACGCACATGTTTTTGACCCGGTTCCGGTCGGCGCTCGCGGCCGCCGCCCTCGTGGCGTCGTCGTCGGCGTCCACCGCCGTCGCGGCCCCGATCCCCGCGGACGCGAAGGCCCCCGAGGGCACCGCCGCGAAGGCGAAGAAGGCCCTGAACGAGGTCGCCGACTTCGCGTTCGACCAGCGGAGCCTGTCCGACCTGATCGCGTTCGTCAAGGAGAAGGGCAAGGTCGAGGTCGTGCTCGACACGAACCACCTGATCCAAATGGGCATGGACCCGAACCAGACGAACGTCACGGTCAACCTGAAGGGCGTGAAGCTGCGGGACGGGCTGCGGGCGGCCCTGGCCCCGATGAACCTGAAGTTCGGCGTCGTGGGCAGCGCGGTCCACGTCACGACGGAAGACGCGCTCATCACGAAGCAGATGCGGCAGCGGGTCGCGCTCGACGGCGACGGCAAGCCGCTGGCGACCATTCTGGCCGCCCTCGCCGCGGACACCGGGGCGAACATCGTCGTCGACCCGCGGCAGGCGAAGAAGGCCGCCGACACGGCGGTCTCCCTGGCGCTCGACGAGGTCACCCTGGAAACGGCGGTCCGCCTGACCGCGGAAGTGGCCGGGCTGCGGGCCGTCCGGATGGGCAACGTGCTGTTCGTCACGTCCGAGGAGCGGGGCAAGGCGCTCCGCGAGGACGCCGACGGCCCGACGCAACCGGGCGGCGTGAACCCCGTCTTCCCGATCGAGCCCGGTGCCGGCGGCGGGATCGGCATCGGCGGGGCCGATGGCCCGGCGGTCCAACCCGTCCCCCTCCCGGCCCCCGCGCCCCCTCCGGCCCCCGCCGACGCCCCGAACGCCCCGGCCCCGCCGGAAAAGAAGTGACCCGGCCGGCGCGAGCGGCGGACCCCGGTCCGCCGCTCGCTTCTCACCGCGATCACTTCTCGTTCTTCGTGAACACCAGCGTCATCACGTCCTTGCCGTCCGCCTTCAAGTCCTTCGGCCGCTCGCCGTCTTCGACCAGCACGATCGTCAGTTCGCCCTTCTCGAACCGGTACAGGCCGGGGAACGTCTTGCCCTTTTCCGGGCCGGTCGTCGGGCTCAGGTCCAGGTGGGCGGGCTTCTTGGTCGGGTCGATCTTGAGCGTCGCCGCCTCTTCCTTGTCCTTGATCTGCAGCGTCATCACGCCGTCCTTGATCGTCATGCCCTTGAACTCCTTGATCGCCGCCTCCGGGGGCGATTGGCCCCCCTTGGACAGCGACTTGAGAGAGTACGAGCCGTTGAGTTCCTTCAAGGCCTTCTCCACGTCGTCGCCCGAAGCGACCGCGACGACCGCGAAGAACAGCCCGGCCGCCACCGCGTACCGTGTCATGGTTGCCACCTGTCAGGGGTGTCCGCCCCCCCGGCGACGTGCCGGGGCTCCACACCGTTGTAGCAGGCCGCCGTTCGGGTACACTGGGAATCAGCCCCGGAGGGCAGAACATGCGCGTCGGACTCGTCCTCATTGCGTTCGCCGGTCTGGCCGCGGCGGCCGACAAGCCCGCTCTCGTCCGGGAACTGTCGAACCTGAACGGCTACCCGTCCGACAGGAACGAAGCGGCGTTCGCCGGCCCGAAGCGGATCGAGACGGCCGAGGAACTGGCCGAGCACGTCGGGGACAAGGTCTGGAAGGCCCGGTTCGAGCAGAACGTGGACTTCGCGACGGAGTCCTTGATTCTGTTCGAGTGGTACGGCTCCAAGTTCGACCAGCTGACCGCTTCCGAGGGGAAGGACGACACCGGGCCGGTCGTCCGGTTCAAGTACGAGAAGCGGAAGATCGCGGTGCGCTCGGACGGCAAGGGGTTCGTCCGGGTGTTCGCGGTCCCCAAGCAGACGCGGCTGCAGGTCGACGCCAAGGACTGAACTTCCTCCTCCCTATCGGAGCCCGATTCATGCGGACCATTATCTCCCTCGCGGCGGCGTGTCTCGCGGCCGCCGGGGCCTCGGCCCAGGACGCGAATAAGCCGGACCCGGTGCGGGAACTCAAGCTGCTGGGGGTGGATCTCGGCCGGACGATGGTGAAGGTCCCGTCCGAGTCGGTCCTCAAGACGGAGAAGGCGTTCGCGGAGCGGGTCGCGGACAAGGACTGGCGGGCGAAGCCCGAGAACAAGGTCGACTTCCTCGCGGAAGAGGTGGTCTTCTTCGAGTGGCACGGCTCGACGTTCGACACGATCACCGCCGAACAGAAGGGCGGCAAGGTGGTGTTCACCTACACGGTGACGAACTCGGACACCTTCGGGAGTAACTTCCGCGCGTTCGTCGTGCCCGCCGGGTCGAAGATCGAACTGGTGACGGTGAAGGAGTAGCCTACCAGGTCGAGAGCAGCGTGGCGAACAGCACCGCCGCGGCCCCGCAGACGAGGCACAGGGCGACGCCCCCGAGCACCAGCCACTTGGCGGACCGCCGGGGCGGGGCCGCGGGCCGCGCCGCCGACTTCGCGGGGGGGGCGGCCGCCCACCCCGTCCGTTCCGGCAGGGCCGTCGAGAACCCCGTCTCCGTGGCGTGCGGCTCGCGGACGACCACCGGCGGCGCGGGTTCCTCGGCTTTCGGCCCCAGGTGGATCACCTTGCCCGGCGCGAGCGGGTTCCCGTTCGGGAAGAGTTGCTTCAGTCGCGCGGGGCCGGCGGGCTCGGCCGGGATCGGCACCACCGGCTCGAACGGCGGCAGGGAAATGTCCACCGAGGACGACGGCTTCCGCGGGGGGGCCGGCTCGGGGGGGGCTTTTCGCTTCCACTGCACCGGCGGCAGGTGCGACCCGAGCCCGTTCGTCGCCACCCGCGGGGCCGGCAGCCCGACCACCGGCGGCGTGTCCGTCAGGGCCGGGGCGGCGGTCGACGGGTTGAACGCCCACGATGCGCTGCTGTCCCGCACCCGCTTGCCGTTCGGCTTGTCGGCCGTGTGGTCGGTCGACCGGACGAACCGCCGCGGCGGCAGCGGCCGGATCAGGTCCGGGTCCGGCGGGTTCGGCCCGGTCGCCCACCCGGCCAGCGCGTCCGCGAACTCCGCCGCCGTCTGGAACCGGTCGGACGGCTTCTTCGCCAGCGCCGTGTGCAGAATCTCCGCCAGTTCCGACGGCACGTCGGGCCGGACGCGGTCGATCGGCGGCGGGTCCTTCCACTGCTGCCACATCAGCTTCTGCGCGGTGCGGCCCTCCGGGAACATCGTGTGCCCCGCGAGCAGGAAGTAGACCGTCGCCCCGAGCGAATAGACGTCCGCCCGGCGGTCGACCGAGCTGCTGTCGAGGGCCTGTTCCGGGGACAGGTAGTCCGGCGTGCCGAGGATGCTCCGCCCGCCGGCGGTCACGTTCGTGAGCTGGGAGTTTTCGTCCGAACTCCGGACGAGCCCGAGGTCGAGGATCCGCATCCCGCCGAGGCGGTCGAGGAGCAGGTTGGCCGGCTTGATGTCGCGGTGGACGAGCCCGCGCTCGTGGGCGTGGTGCAACCCCTCCGCGATCTGCCGGCCGTAGTCGGCGGCGGCCATCACGGGGACTTTCCCGGTCCGGGCCACGAGGGCCTGCAGGCTGACGCCCTCGACGTACTCCATGACGAGGTAGTACATCTGCCCCTCGCGGGAGAGGTCGAACGCCCGCACGATGTTCGGGTGGTCGAGGGCGGCGGCGGCGCGGGCTTCCCGGAGGAACCGTTCTCGCGTGACCGGGCTGCCCATCGCGGCGAGCGGGAGCACCTTGATCGCGACGTTCCGCCGCATTTCCGCGTGTTCGGCGAGGAACACCTGCCCCATCCCGCCGCCGCCGATCTTGTCGAGGATGACGTAGCTGCCCAGGCAGAACCCCTTGTACTTCCCGACGCCCAGGCGGTCGGCCTGGAACTGGGTCAGCAGGCGTTCGGAAGCGAACCGGTTGAGCACGTCCTTGGGCGTGAGCCCGCCCGGCAGCGCGGCGACGGCCTCGTCGAGGTCGGCCGGCGGGATCAGCCCGCTCTTCCGAACCCGGTCGAGGAGTTCATCGGTCGTCTTCGGCGGGGGCATGGTCAGTTTGGGGACAGACGGGCGAAAGTCGCGGCCGCGCTAAAGATACCATAACTCCGGGTTGGGCCGGGGGAAACCGATTCCGCGAGAAGATGGCGAGTTGACGGTGAGATGGAGGTGGGATTGGGCGAGGCTTGGCGGTAGATACCGGCAACGGATTGGGGGACGCCACATCAGGCACTTCGACGCCGGGCGATGAGCGCGCGAACCTCGTCCTCCAGTTCAAGCGGCACGGCGACCATCGTGACCTCCTTACCCTCGATTGCGGCCTCGATTTCGGCTGCTTGCTCGTCTTCGGTTTGAGCGTCGTAGTGGGTGATCAGGTCACGAACACTGGTCTCGTCCCAACCGGCCGGAAATTTCTGCTTCTCGTTCATCTGCCCTTCCTCCGGCGTCGCTGCCGGAACATCTCACATCGGTTGCACGTCCACGGACACGGTGATCGTGTGTTGCCCGCCGCCGAGGATGACGCCTTTCACGGGGCTGACGTCGTCGAAGTCGCGGCCCCAGGCGATGAGGACGTGCCGGTCGGACGGGATCTGGTTGTTCGTCGGGTCCAGGTCCACCCAGCCGAAGTCGCCGCAGAAGAGGCTGACCCAGGCGTGCGTCGCGTCCGCACCGATGAGCCGCGGGCGGCCGGGGGGCGGGACCGTCGAGAGGTAGCCGCTGACGTACCGGGCCGCGAGCCCGAGCGACCGCAGCGCGGCAATCTGGAACTGGGCAAAGTCCTGGCAGACGCCGCGGCGCGTCTCGAAGACTTCTCCGACGGGCGTGGCGACGGTCGTGGCCCGGGGGTCGTAGAGGAAGTCCGCGTGGACCCGGCGGGTCAGGTCGAGGGCCGCGTCGAGGACGGGCCGGCCGGGGGTGAACGACACGAGGGCGTACTCGGCGAACTCCGGCTTCGCGAACGCGGCACGGGAGTCGAACACGTACTGGTACGCATCCAGGTACGGCCCGCCGCGGTCGTTCGGCAGGCGGTCGCGGAGTTCCTCCCACGGCGGGGTTTCCGCCGCCGGCGGGGAGTCGGACGTGCGAACCGCGATGCGGTGGGTCGCCGTCACCGTCAGGGACCGGTGCGGCTCCTGCACGGTGAAGTACGTCGTCGGGTTGCCGAAGTAGTCCGTGCGGTCCTCGATGACGGCCGGCTGGGGCGTCACGTGGACGGCCGTCCGGTCGCACCGCTGGCGGGGCCACGGCCGCGGCTTCAGGTGCGCGACGTTCTGGCACAGCGACACGGCGTCGCTGTAGTCGTACCGGGTGCTGTGCGTGATGCGGTACTCGGGCACGGGTCCGCCTATTGCTTCGGTTCCCACTCGACTTCGATCACCATGTTCGCGAGGAACTTCAGCTTCACGAGCGCCCCGTTCGCGGTGTTCGGCAGCTTGGCCGGCAGCCCCGTGGACGGGTTCGCACCCGTGTAGTACCACCACTCGACGTTCCCGTCGGTCGGGTCTTTCTTCTTCATCGACGGCGTCCCGAGCACGGTCGTGACGTCGGTCGGGGACTTGCCGAACAGGTCGAGTTCGAACTGCGGCCGGTTCACGTCGGATTTCAGGGGCTTGTAGTTCCCCTTGACGTTGCTCGACACCATGCTGAACGTGCTGTTCGCGTTCGAGCCGAGGGCCGTGATCGCGGCGATGGCGACGATCACGAGGCACCCGCCGGACACGACGACGAACGCACCGACCCCGAGCAGGATCAGGATGATGTTGGTGCTGCTACCCGATTTCCGCGGCGGGCGGTCGTCGTAGTCTTCATCGTCCCGCCGCCGGCGGCGCGGGCGGTCCGGCGGGTCGCGTTCGGGGGGCAGGTCGTCGGGGCGGTCGGTGCTCATGGGGCATTCCCGTTTTTCTGCGAGCGGCGGGGCGTCAGCCCGCCGTGTCTGCCTCCATCCCACCACGGCGGGCTGTCGCCCCGCCGCTCGCCGGATGAAGTTTCGCTCATCTTAGCAATTCGCACAGCTCGGCGAACCCGGTGAGAACCCTGTCCGGCCCCGCGTCGACGGCGGACTTCCCGCCGGCCGCGCCGCCCAGAACGAGCCACACCGGCATCCCCGCAGCGCGGGCGGCGTCCACGTCGATCCACATGTCGCCGACGTAAACCGACTCGTCTTTTGAAACCCCGAGCCGGGTCAGCCCCTCCAAGAGCATGGCGGGGTCCGGCTTCGGCCTTCCCGCCACGTCGTCCGGGCCGAGCACGGCGGCGAAGTACCCCGCGATTCCCAGCGTTTCGACGAGGCTCCGCGTGAACGCCACCGCCTTGTTGCTGCACACCGCCATCCGCACCCCGGCCCGGTGCAGGGCGGGCAGCGTCTCGGCCACGCCGGGCAGGAGCCGCGTCCCCGTCGGCATCACGGACGGGTGGTGCTCCCGGTACGCCGCGACAGCTTCCGCCGTGGGGGCGACCGGGACCATCGTCTCCATCAGGTGCGGCAGCCCGAGCCCGACGGACTCGCGGACGACGGCTTCCGTCACGGAAGGAAGGCCGTACTTCTCCCGGACGTGGTTGGTGCTGGCGGTGATGGCCGCGAAGCTGTCGGCGAGGGTGCCGTCGAAGTCGAACAGGACCGCACGAATGGGCATGGGTGGCTCCGGCGGGGAGGCGGGGATATGGTATGACCGTGCCCCCTCGCGAGGATGCCCCATGCCGGAACCCCCGGCCGACGTCGCCGAAACCCCTCCCCTGACGCCCGAACTCGTCTTCCGCGAGTACGCCCCGCGCATCTACCACCTCGCCCGCCGGTTGCTCGGCAACGACGCGGACGCCGAGGACGTGACGCAGGACGTGCTGCTGCAGGTCGTGCGAAAGCTCCACACCTTCCGCGGCGAGTCCGCCCTGCCGACCTGGCTGCACCGGGTGACCGTCAACGCCGCGCTCGCCCACCGGGAGAAGCGGGCGAACCGCCAGAAGCACGAGAACGCGACCGGCGACGACGCCACCCTCGAAGGGAACAGCGAGCCGCCGGGGGGCGTGAAGCTGCCGCGGTCGTCGCCGGCCGCGATCGCCCTTCAGGGCGAACAGCGGGAACTGATCGACCGCGCGATCAAGCGGCTGCCCGAGCCGTTCCGGGACATTTACGTCCTCGCGGACGTGGAAGGCTTGCCGAACCCGGACATCGCGGACATGCTGGGAATGTCGGTGCCGGCGGTCAAGAGCCGGCTGCACCGCGCCCGTCAGCGGATGCGGGACGCCCTCGCCCCGCACTTCGAGGAGGCCACGCCATGACCCTGACGTGCGAAGAACTCGTGGACTTGCTCGTCGACTACCTCGGCGGCGAACTCCCGGACGAGCAGGTCGACGCGATCAAGTCCCACGTCTGCGGCTGCGGGTCGTGCGGGGTCTACATCGAGACGTATCAACTCACCATCACCGTCACCCGCGCGCTGCCGAAGTGCGAGGCCCCGCTCCCGCCGTCCTGCGAGGCGAGACTGCGGGCCGCCCTCGGGCTCTGATTTCGGGGAATTCCCTGGGCAACTCCGCGGACCGGAGCGATAATCCGGGCACCCGCCTGGCCCCATTTTCCCCGAGAGACGCTTCCCATGCTCTCGCTCCTCGAACCGTCTTCGTCCCCGAATCGTCGGGAGGTGCTCCGCGTCGGCGGGCTCGGCGCGTTCGGGCTGACGCTGCCGCAGGTGCTCGCCGCTTCGGAGCCGGCGCGGAAGAAGCCGAAGTCGTGCATCATCCTGTTCCTGCTCGGGGCCCCGCCGCAGCACGAGACGTGGGACCCGAAGCCGGACGCGCCGCCGGAAATCCGCGGGGACCTGGGCGCGATCCGCACCGCGACGCCGGGCCTGATCGTCGGCGAGACGATGCCGAAGACGGCCGCGATGACGGACAAGATCGCGGTGCTGCGGGCCGTCCAGACGGACGACAACGCCCACTCGTCGAGCGGGTACTACATGACGACCGGCGTCCCGCACGTCCCGGTCGGGGTGGAGAACGCGAAGCCCGGGTTCCCGAACGACTACCCGGCCCTCGGGGCGGTGGTCCGCAAACTCTCCGGGACTCGGTCCGCCCTGCCCGCCGCGGTGACGCTCCCCGAAGCCGCCGCCAACGACGGCAACCTGCTCTGGCCCGGCCAGGACGCGGGGTTCCTCGGCCGCGCCCACGACCCGTGGCTGCTGCCGTGCGACCCGTCCGAGCCGAAGTTCCGCATCCCCGGCCTGTCGCTGCCGGAGGAAGTCCCGCCACTGCGGTTCGACGACCGCCGGACCCTGCTGTCGCACGCCGACGCGCACTTCGACCGGATCGAGAAGGCGGGGCTGCCCGGCCTCTACACGGAGCGGGGGCGCAAAGCGTTCGAGTTGATCTCGTCCCCGCTGGCGCGGAAGGCGTTCGACATCGAGGCGGAGGACCCGAAGACCCGCGACCGGTACGGCCGGTATCGGTTCGGGCAGAGCTGTCTGCTCGCCCGCCGGCTGGTCGAGTCCGGCGTCCCGCTCGTGCGGGTGAACTGGACCCGCGTGCCGGACGCCCCGAACAACGGCCACTGGGACACCCACGCGAAGAACACCGAGGCGATGAAGCGGCTGATGCCGATGCTCGACCGGACGTACACGGCACTGCTGACGGACCTGGCGGACCGCGGGCTGCTCGACGACACGCTGGTGATCTGGACCGGGGAGTTCGGCCGCACGCCGAAGATCAACGGGGCCGGCGGCCGCGACCACTGGGGCAAGGTGTTCTCCGTCGCGCTGGCCGGCGGCGGCGTGAAGGGCGGCACGGTCCACGGCGCGTCGGACAAGATCGCCGCGTTCCCGAAGGACGGCCTCGTCCGCCCGCAGGACTTGCTCGCCACGGTGTACCACACGCTGGGAATCCCCACGGATTCCGAGATCCACGACAGCCAGGGCCGCCCGCTCGCGATCACCCGCGGCGACGTGGTGAGGCAAGTGTTCTGACCCGCCCTGGTGACATCGAACACCAGCCCGAAGCGCAAGCGAGGGCCGTTCCTTCTGAACGCCGCACGGTCATCGAACACCAGCCCGAAGCGCAAGCGAGGGTCTTCCCCTTCCCTCGCTTGCGCTTCGGGCTGGTGTTCGGGCGGGCCGTGGCATTCCCCCTACTTCAGCCCCAGCATCCGGTCCAGCGAGTCCGCCGTCTGGTACACCAGCGCCTCCGGCCAGTGCGAGTACGGGTGGAAGTACTCGAACGTGAGGTACCCCTTGTACCCCGTCTGGTCGAACGCCTCCAGCACCGCCGGCCAGTTCGTCGTCCCGTCGAGCAGCGGGCGGAACGCCTCCAGGGAGTAGTCCGTCCCCTTCTTGGTGAACTCCTTCAGGTGGACGTTCTTGATTCGGGTGCCGAGCTGCTTGATCCAGTGTTCCGGGAACTGGAACATCATGATGTTCCCCGTGTCGAAGTGGACCTTCACCCGGTCGGACTGGAACGAGTCGACGAACGCGATCATCTCCCCCGGCGTCATGAGGTAGCCGTTGAAGAAGATGTTCTCGATGTTCAGCGTCACCCCCGCCTTCTCCGCGAGGGGGATCGCCTTGGCGACCGCCTCCTTCGCCCGCTTGTCGCAGACGTCGTTCGGCACCGGCTCGTAGTCGGTCCGCCACGGGATGTGGACCGCGCCGGGGACGACGAGGAGGTTGTCCGTCCCCAGGTCGCGGGCGGCCTCGATCATCTTGGCGGCGAGTTCCATCCCGCGGGTC
>ERZ1066123.1136-NODE-1136-length-16781-cov-7.274064_pt1 | contig 16781 bp, 16 predicted proteins | sample MGYA00382770_ERZ1066123 | MGnify/ENA primary metagenome ERZ1066123 (study PRJEB33369, sample SAMEA5778353) | biofilm metagenome | biome: Industrial cooling water; feature: Water cooling tower basin; material: Biofilm | place: United Arab Emirates | collected...
GGGTCCTGCCCTGCCGCGGCCGCCACCTCGTCCAGGAAACACTCCATGAAGAAGGCGTTCTGCGAGCCGCCGACGCTGCGCCACAGCCAGCTCTTCGCCGGTCCCTCCGTGCGCACCCATTCGGCGCGGAAGGCCGGGAAGCGGTAGCGCGTGTCGGAGATGCCCTGCAGCGCGAAGGGGTCCATGACGGCCGGGCCGCGCGCCATGAAGCCGGGCCGGTAGTCGCCCATCACCGATTGCCCGGCGCTGCGGAACTCCAGCGCGGTGATGCGCCCCTGCGCATCGAAGCCGGCGCGCATGCGGCAGGCATGGGCGGGGCGGCAGTAGCCCTGCGCGAACTCCTCCTCGCGCGGCCAGATCAGCTTGACCGGCCAGCCGACGGCCTTGGCAACCGTCGCGGCCTGCTCCGCCACCTCCACCATCAGGCGCCGGCCGAACCCGCCGCCGGCGAAGGTGGTGTGCACGCGCACCCGCTCCGGCGGCACGCCGGCGCCCCTGGCCACGGCGGCGCGCACCCAGTCCTGGTGCTGCGTCGGCGCCCAGGCTTCCGCGCCGCCATCGGCGATGCGGACCGTGCAGTTGTCGGTCTCGAGGGGCGCATGCGCCAGCGCGGGCACCTCGTAGGTTGCCTCCACCACGCGCGCGGCGGCGGCGATCGCGGCGGCCGCGTCCCCCTCCTCCTTGCCGATGCGCGGCGTGCCGGCGACCAGCGCCTCGCGCATGGCGCGCGACAGGGAGGCGCTGTCCACGGCATCCGCCGGCGCGGCAGCCCAGCGCATCGCCAGCGCCTCCGCCCCGCGCAGCGCCGTCCAGGTATCGCGCGCCACCACGGCGACACCGCGGGTGCCGAGCGGCACCACCTCCATCACGCCGTCCAGGCCGGCGATCAGGGCGCGGTCGAACCCGGCCATCGCCCCGCCATGCACCGGCGCGAGCTTCGCCACCGCGACCAGCATGCCCGGCAGCCGCACATCCTGGCCGAACACCGCCGCACCGGTGACCTTCGCCGGCACGTCGAGCCGCGGCACGGCGTGTCCCACGTAGCGCCGCTCCGACGCCGGGCGCAGCCGCGGCTGCTCGGGCAGCGGCAGCGCCGCGGCGGCCTCGACCACCTCGCCGATGCCGAGGCTGCGCCCCGAGGCGGCGTGCGTGATCCGCCCCTCCGCCAGCGCCAGCGCATCCGCCGGCACGCCCAGGCGCCGCGCCGCGGCCTCGATCAGCACCTCCCGCGCCTGCGCGGCGGCGCGGCGCAGGCGGGGCTGCACCAGGCGGACGCCCCAGGAGGCGCCGGCATACTGCTCGTTCACCGGCGTGTAGCGGAACGGCACCTCGGGCTGCGCCACCTCGACGCGCACGGTGGGGAGCGGCACGCCGATCTCGTCGGCGACGATCTGCGCATGCGCGGTGTGGGTGCCCTGGCCCATCTCGACGATCGGGCTGAGCACCGTCACGCGGCCGTCCGCGCCGATGCGCAGGAAGGCGGTGACGCGGCCCGGCCCGGCATTGGGGCTCTCTCCCGGCGGGATGGCGGTGGGGGGCGGTCCCGGCGGCGCCTGCTGCGCTCTGGCGGCGACCGGGATCAGCAGCGCGGCACCGGCGGCCGTCAGCACGGCGCGGCGGTCGAGGATGGCGGTCATGGCGCTGCCCTCCCTATGCCCGGCTCGACGCCGCGCGGATCGCGGCGCGGATGCGCTGGTAGGTGCCGCAGCGGCAGAGGTTGCCGGACATCGCGGCGTCGATCTCGGCATCGGTCGGGCGTGGCGTCCGCGCCAGCAGCGCCGCCGCGCTCATGATCTGGCCGGACTGGCAGTAACCGCATTGCGGCACCTGCGCCTCGATCCAGGCAAGCTGCACCGGATGGCGGCCCTCGCGATGCAGCCCCTCGATGGTGGTGACGCGCCTGCCCTGGAGGTCGCCGATCCGGGTCTGGCAGGACCGCACCGGCGCGCCATCCACATGCACGGTGCAGGCGCCGCACTGGGCGATGCCGCAGCCGTACTTCGTGCCGGTCAGCTCCAGATGGTCGCGCAGCGCCCAGAGCAGCGGCATCTCGGGATCGAGGTCGAGGCGCCGCGCCTCGCCGTTGACGGTGATCTCGATCATGCCGTGGCCTCCCCGCCGGGTCCTTCCGGCGGACCCTTCTGGCGGGGCAGATGGCGCGGGGCTAAGCCTTGCGCAATGTCCCGCCGGCAGCACGATGCCGGACGGGGCGGGGAAGGGAGCCGCGTCCATGCATCGCCGCCGCCTGATCGCCGCTGCCGCGATGCTGCCGGGCCTGTGCGGGCACGCGCGCGCCCAGACCGCCTGGCCGAGCCGGCCGGTGCGCCTGGTCGTGCCCTTCGGCCTCGGCGGCTCGGCCGACGTCGCCGCGCGCCTGCTGGCCGAGCCCCTGTCCGCGGCGCTGGGCCAGCCCGTGGTGGTGGAGAACCGGCCCGGCGCCGGGGCGGTGATCGGCACGGAGGCAGTGGCGAAGTCCACGCCGGACGGACACACGCTGCTGGTGATGTCGAACACCCACACCGCGAACGAGACGCTGATTCCGCAGCGGCCCTATGCGCTGCTGCGCGACCTGGCGCCGGTCGGCGCCCTGAACATCGCGCACCACGTGCTGGCGGTGCACCCCTCGCTCGGCGTGCGCACCCTGCCGGAGCTGATCGCCAAGGCACGCGCGGAGCCGGGCCGGCTGGACTACGCCTCCTCCGGCCCCGGCACGCCCTACCACATTGCCGGCGAGGTGTTCCGCGCCATGGCCGGCATCCAGGTCAACCACATCCCCTTCCGCGGCTCGAACGAGGCGCGCACGGCGCTGATCGCCGGCCAGGTGCCGATCATGTTCGACGCCATCCCCACCATGCGCGAGCAGATCGGCGCCGGCCGCGTGCTCGGGCTGGCGACCACCGGGCCGCAGCGCAGCCCGCTGCTGCCGGAGCTGCCGACGGTGGCGGAAACGCTGCCGGGCTACGAGGCTTCGATCTGGCTCGGCATCATGGCACCGGCGGCCACGCCCACGCCGGTTCTGGAGCGGCTGAACGCGGAGCTGAACCGATTGCTGGAGACGCCCGCCGCGCGCGATGCCATGGTCCGCGGCGGCGCGCTGCCCATGCCGATGACGCTCGCCGCCTTCGCCGCGTTCCTGCGCGCCGACATCGAGCGGCAGCGGGAGTGGATCCGCATGGCCGGCATCACGGCGGGCTGAAGCAGGAGAGACGCATGGTCGCCTTCACCCTCAACGGCGCGGCGGCCGCGCTGGACGTGCCGGCGGAGGTGACGCTGCTGCACGCGCTGCGCGGCCCGGGCGGCCTCTCCGGCCCACGCTTCGGCTGCGGCACGGAGGATTGCGGCTCCTGCATGGTGCTGCTGGACGGCGCGCCGGCCTATGCCTGCACCCTCGCCGCCGGCAGCGTCGCCGGCCGCGCGGTGACGACGGTGGAGGGGCTCGGCACGCCGGACGCGCCGCACCCGTTGCAGGTGGCCTTCCTGGCGGAACAGGCGGCGCAATGCGGGTACTGCCTCTCCGGCATCCTGGTGAGCGCGGCGGCGCTGCTGGCGCGCAATCCGGACCCGGACGAGGCGGCGATCAAGGCGGCACTCGACCCGCATCTCTGCCGCTGCGGCAGCCACAACCGGATCATCCGCGCGGTGCGCCGCGCGGCGCAGGCGATGGGGAGCGTCGCGGCATGAGCGGCTTCTCCCCCGGCGCACGTCCGGATGACGGCAGGCCGAAGCTGCCTGGCAGCATGCATGCCAACCGTCGCCTGTCGCAGTGGCTGGCCTTCCCGGCGGACGGCGTGGTCACGCTGAAGCCCGGCAAGGTGGAGATCGGCCAGGGCATCCTGACCGCGCTCATGCAGATCGCGGCGGATGAGCTGGACGTCGCACCGGCGCGCATCGCATTGGCACGCACCACGACGGGCGAGAGCCCGAATGAGGGCGTCACCTCCGGCAGCCTCTCGATCCAGGATGGCGGCAGCGCGGTACGCCATGCCTGCGCCGCGGCGCGCGCGATCTTCCTGCAGGTGATCGCCCAGCGCACCGGCGTGCCGATCGAGCGCATCACCGTCGATGACGGCCGCTTCCTCGGGCCGGACGGAGCGGAGATCGGCAGCTACTGGTCGCTCGCCGAGGCCGGGTTGCTGGAGACCGAGGCGCCGGCGAATGCGCAGCCGAAGCCACCGGCGGCGCGGCGCGTGGCGGGACGGTCCGTCGCGCGACTCGATCTGCCGGACAAGGTCTTCGGCGCCGCGCGCTTCGTGCACGACCTGCGCCTGCCCGGAATGCTGCACGCCCGCGTGGTGCGCCCGCCCTCCCGCCGCGCCGTGCTGCGTGGGGTGGGCGAGGTCGCGTTGCCGCCCGGCGCGCAGGTCGTGCGCGACGGCAGCTTCCTCGCCGTGATCGCGGAGCGGGAATGGGAAGCCGAGGCGCTGGCCACGCGGGTCGCCGCCCGCACCAGCTGGGAGGAGACGGATACGCTGCCAGAGGCGGGTGCGCTCGCCGACTGGCTCGATGCGGCGGGCGCGCGCGGCGAAGCCTCCGTGGTGATGGAGCGCATCGCTGATGATGGCGCGGGCGGGCCGCCGGTGCGCAGCGTGACGCGGCGCTTCCACCGGTCCTACATTGCCCACGCTTCCGTGGCGCCCTCCTGCGCGGTGGCGCGCTGGGATGGCGACACGGTGGAGATCTGGTCGCATACCCAGGGCGTCTACAACCTGCGCGAGGACGTGGCGACGACCTTGCGCACCACGACCGACAAGGTGGTCGTGCGCCACATGGAGGGCGCCGGCTGCTACGGCCACAACGGCGCCGACGACGTGGCGCTGGAGGCCGCGCTGATCGCCCGCGCCGTGCCGGGCCGGCCCGTGCGGCTGTTCTGGACCCGCGCGGAGGAGCTGGGCTGGGCACCCTTCTCGCCGGCCATGCTGGTGGAGATCGAGGCCGAGCAGGCGGCCAACGGCACGCTGGTCGGCTGGCGCAGCCGCATCACCTCCAACGGCCATTCCGGCCGCCCCGGGCGCGATCCGAATCCGACGCTGGTCGCCGCCAGCTACCTTGCCGATCCTTTCCCGGTGAAGCCCTCCATCAACCCGCCCCTGGCCAGCGGCGGCGGCGCGCAGCGCAACGGCGTGCCGTTCTACCGCATCCCGTCCATGCGCATCGGCCTGCGGCGCCTGCTGGAGATGCCGGTCCGCACCTCGGCGCTGCGCGGCCTCGGCGCGCTGATCAATGTCTGGTCCATCGAGGCGGTGATGGACGAGCTGGCCGCGCTCGCCGGCGAGGACCCGCTCGACTACCGCCTGCGCCACCTGGACGACGCGCGCTCGCGCGACGTGCTGGAACGGGCCGCCGCCATGGCCGGCTGGCGCGGCCGCACGCGGCGCGAGGGCTGGGGCATGGGCATCGCCGCGGCGCGCTACAAGAACGGCGGCGCCTGGGCCGCGGTGGTGGCCGAGATCGAGGCGCGCGAGCGCGTCTTCTGCCGTCGCCTCTGGATCGCCGGCGACGCGGGCGAGGTGGTGAACCCCGACGGCATCGCCAACCAATTCGAGGGCGGCGCCATCCACGGCGCCTCCGTGGCGCTGCTGGAGCGCGTGACATTCGACCGGCGCCGCATCACCAGCGATTCCTGGGAGGGCTATCCGATCCTGCGCTTCTCCGAGGTGCCGCAGGTGGCTGTCGAGATGATCGACCGGCCGGAGCTGCCCTTCCTCGGTGCTGGCGAGGCCAGCATGGGGCCGACCATCGCTGCGATCGCCGGCGCGATCCACGACGCGCTCCGCGTGCGCGTGCGGCGGCTGCCCTTCACGCCGGAGAGCATCGCGGAGGCGGCCGGCTGATGGCACACGATCCGATCCTTATCGCCGGCGGCGGCATCGGCGGGCTCTGCGCGGCGCTGGCGCTGGGCCGCGCCGGCCACCCGGTGCGGCTGTTCGAGCGGGCGGAGGAGTTCCGCGAGATCGGCGCCGGCATCCAGCTTGGCCCGAACATCTGGGCGATGTTCAACCGGCTCGGCGTGCAGGACGCCATGGCGACGCAGGCTGCCTTCCCGACGGCGCTTGTCATGCGCTGCGCCGTGCACGGCCACGAGGTTACCCGCGTGCCGCTGGACGGCATGCGCGAGCGCTACGGCGAGCCCTACGCCGTCATCCATCGCGGCGACATGCTGCAGGTGCTTCTGGAGGCCTGCCGCGCCACGCCCGGCGTCACGCTGGAGACCGGCCACACTGTCGCAGGCTATGTGCAGGACGCCGAGGGTGTATCGGTGCAGTTCGAGGAGACCGCGCCGGCCGCACGCGGAGCCGCGCTGATCGGCTGCGACGGGCTCTGGAGCAAGGTGCGCGCGCAGCTCGTGGGCGATGGGCCGCCGGCGGTCTCCGGTCACATCGCCTATCGCGCCGTGCTGCCGATGGCAGCCGTGCCGGAGGGGATTCCGCGCGACGTGGTGCAGCTCTGGGCCGGGCCGCGGCTGCACCTGGTGCATTACCCGCTGCGCCGTGGCGAGCTGATGAACCTCGTCGCCGTCTTCCATTCCGACCACTACCATGAGGGCTGGGACGAGGCCGGCGACACGGCGCTGCTGTGGCGGCATTTCGAGGGCACCCGGCCCGAGGTGCGGGCGCTGCTGGAGAAGATCGAGACCTGGCGCTTCTGGGTGCTCTGCGACCGCGAGCCGAAGCGCGGCTGGACGCAGGGCCGCGTGGCGCTGCTCGGCGACGCCGCGCACCCGATGCTGCAATACCTCGCGCAGGGCGCGAACATGGCGCTGGAGGACGCGGTGTGCCTGGCCGATCAGATCGGCGCATGGGGCGGCGACATCGCGGCGGCGCTGCCGACCTATGAGGCGCATCGGGTGCTGCGCGCCGGCCGGGTGCAAACGACGGCACGCATCTTCGGCGACATCTACCACGCCGGCGGCGTGCGCGCCGAACTGCGCGACCAGTGGCTGGCCAACCGCGATCCTGTCACGGCGCGGGAGGCGATGGCTTGGCTCTACGAGACCCCGCGCTGGCCTGGCGCGCCGGGGTGACTGCGCCTCACGCGCCGCCGCCAGCGCTGATGCGCCCATAGGTGGGTGGGGAGGTCGCTGGCTGGATCACGCCGCCGCAAGCAGCGGCCGCGAGCAGCGCGAGCAGGGAGAGCAGTCGCAGGAGCGGAGCCATCCTGCCCAGATGGGCGGCAGCAGCGGAAACGAAAGGGGTCCGATTAGAGCGGGATGCGTTGAGGCAGAATCGGCGCAAACGCTGAATCCCGCGACCCGGCAAAGGCTGGAGCGTGTTGCGTGAGCGCATGCGAACGCAATACGCTCTAGGCGCCGCGGTCGCGACTGGGCGTGCCGTAGCCGCCCGGCACCTCGTCCGGCTTGACCTCGGCGCAGGCCGCCACGGTGGCGAGAACCAGCAGCATCACAGGCAGCAGGCGGAGCATCGAATCCTCCTTCAGGCGGGCTGCAGACCCAGCCGCGCGTCGCGCCGTCGCAGCCAATGGATCAGCGGCAGGGCGAGCAGCACCATCCACGCCTTCCCCACCACCTGGCCGGCAAGATAGTCGAGGCTGCCGAAGGCGACCCAGAGAAAGACAACGCTGTCCACCACCAGCCCCACCGCGCCGCTCGCCAGCACCGCCAGCACCAGGCGCCGCCGCTGCAGCGGCGTATAGACGGCGAGGTCGGCCGCCTCGCTCAGCAGGAACGCCAGTGCCGAGGCGATCACCAGCGCCGGCGGCGCCAGCAGCGCCGAGAGTGCCGCGCCGCCGAGGATGGCGCCCACTGCCCAGCCGAAGCCGAGTCGGCGCTGCACCAGGTCGCGCAGCACCAGGGCCAGGCCGATCATCAGCACGCCGGAGGGCGCCATCAGCCCGCCCGGCGTCACCGGGATGAGGCACGGACCGTGCGGCACGCAGACCGTCCCCGCATTGCCGATCAGCCAGTTCGCCGCCGGGATGCAGAGGCCGAAGGCAAGCAGGAAAACCACGCCTTCGAGGCGACGACGCGCGCTGTCATCCACCGGTCGGACTCCCCTGCGCCGTCCAGGCATCCCATCCCTTGCGGCGCAGCTCGCAGGCCGGGCAGATGCCGCAGCCGCGGCCCCAGGGGTGGCGGCGCGTGCGGTCGCCGAGATAGCAGCTGTGCGTGTCCGCGACGATGGCCTCCACCAGCGGCGCGCCGCCGAGCCGCTGCGCCAGCGCCCAGGTGGCCGCCTTGTCGCGCCGCATCAGCGGCGTGTGCAGCACGAAGCGGCGCTGCATGCCGAGGTTCAGCGCCACCTGCATGGCCTTGATGGTGTCGTCGCGGCAGTCCGGATAGCCGGAATAGTCGGTCTCGCAGACCCCGAGGACGATGTGACGCAGGCCGCGGCGGTAGGCGAGGGCGGCGGCAAAGGTCAGGAACACCAGGTTGCGGCCGGGGACGAAGGTGTTGGGCAGGCCGTCCGCCTGGAAGGCGATCTCCGTCTCGCGCGTCAGCGCGGTATCGGAGACGGCGGCCAGCGCCTCCAGCGCCAGCACGTGGTCGGCGCCCAGGCGTGGCGCCCAGGCCTGGAATTGGGCGCCGAGGCGGGCGAGAAAGGCCGTGCGGCAGTCCAGCTCGACGCGATGGCGCTGCCCGTAGTCGAAGCCGAGCGTCTCGACATGGGCGAAGCGGTCGAGTGCCCAGGCAAGGCAGGTCGCGGAATCCTGGCCGCCGGAGAAGAGGACGAGGGCCGGTTCGGGCGCGGTCATGCGGGGGCGGTCCCGGCGGCAGGGCCACTCCCACCCCAGCCCTCCCCCGCGAGCGGGGGAGGGAGGGACCTGCGCGAAGCGCGGACGGGTGGGGGTGATGAACCCAGCCTCTCCACCGCCCACCGGGCCGCCTCCGCCACCACCGGATCGGCATCCTCCGCCAGCGCCTGCGCCGTGGCGCGCAACGCGGGGTCGCCGCTGTTGCCGATGGCAATCGCCACATTGCGCACGAAGCGGTCGCGGCTGATGCGCTTGATGGCGCTGCCGCTGAACAGCGCGCGAAAGCCCGCATCATCCAGCGCGGCGAGCTCCGTCAGCCGTGGTGCGGTCAGCGCGGCGCGCGGGGCGAAGGCGGGTTCCCGATGCGCGCGGGCGAATTTGTTCCAGGGGCAGACGGCCAGGCAGTCGTCGCAGCCGTAGATGCGATTGCCCATCGGGGCACGGAATTCCTCGGGAATCGGGCCCTTGTGTTCGATGGTGAGGTAGGAGATGCAGCGCCGCGCATCGAGGCGATAGGGCGCGGGAAAGGCATCCGTCGGGCAGATGGAGAGGCAGGCTCGGCAGCTGCCGCAATGGTCCCGCTCCGGCATGTCGGGCGGCAGAGCGAGGGTGGTGTAGATCTCGCCGAGGAACAGCCAGCTGCCATGCGCGCGGCTGACCAGGTTGGTGTGCTTGCCCTGCCAGCCAAGCCCGGCCTGTTGTGCCAGCGGCTTCTCCATCACCGGCGCGGTGTCGACGAAGACCTTGAGGTCCGTCCCGAAGCGCCCCGCCATCCAGCGGCCGAGCGCCTTCAGGCGGGCCTTCACCACGTCGTGGTAGTCGCGCGATCCCTGCGCATAGACGCTGATCGCGCCGCGGTCGCGCCGGGCCAGGACGGCCAGCGGATCATCGCCGGGCGCGTAGGACAGGCCGAGGGAGATGACGCTGACGGCGTCCGGCCAGAGCGCGCGCGGATCGGCGCGCTGCGCGGCACGCGGTTCCATCCACACCATGGTCCCGTGCCGGCCCTCGGCCAGGAAGGCATCGAGGCGCGCACGCGCCTGCCCCGGCAGACGCGCCTCGGTGAAGCCCACCGCGTCGAAGCCGAGGCGCTTGGCTTCGGCGCGGATGGCGTCGCGCGCCGCCGTGTCCGCATGCGGAGGAGGGGTGCGCGACGATGCGGCGGGCAGGGTTGGGGCAGGCAGGGGCGGCATCCGATGTCCGGGATACGGCCTCCCTACCGCCTTGGCAGGCGCCACGCCACGCCGGCGCTACCCACGCCCGCGGTACGGCGGCACGCCCTGGTCCGGGATCCAGGCGCCCTCGGGCGGCATTCCGGACTGCCAGAACACGTCGATCGGCATGCCGCCGCGCGGATACCAGTAGCCGCCGATGCGCAGCCAGGCCGGTGCGATGGCCCGCACCAGGCGCAGCGCGATCGCCACGGTGCAGGCCTCGTGGAAGGCGCCGTGGTTGCGGAAGCTGCCCAGGTAGAGCTTCAGCGACTTGCTCTCCACGAGCCAGTCGCCAGGAACGTAGTCGATGACGAGGTGCGCGAAGTCTGGCTGGCCGGTGAGCGGGCAGAGCGAGGTGAACTCCGGCACCGTGAAGCGCACGCAGGTGCGCTGCCCGGAATGCGGGTTCGGCACCCGCTCCAGCACCGCCGCTTCCGGGCTTTCGGGCACGCCGCCGGTATGCCGGCCGAGCAGCGTAAGGCCAGAGATGTCGGTGGTGGCTTCGGTGCTCATCGCAACGCCTCCCGGTCGTCAGCGGGGTCGGCGGCGGTGCCCCCCGCCGCCCAGCCCGCTTCCAGCACCGCGGCATGCGCCGCAAAGCGCCCGTCCAGGATTGCCGCGCGCAGCCCGCGCATCAGATCCTGGTAGTACTGGATGTTGTGCCAGGTCAGCAGCATCGGCCCCAGCATCTCCTCGGCCTTGACCAGGTGGTGCAGATAGGCACGCGAATGCTTCGCGCAGGCCGGGCAGCCGCATGCCGGATCGAGCGGCCGCGGATCCTCCGCATGCCGCGCATTGCGCAGGTTCAGCACGCCGCTTCTGGTATAGGCGCGCCCGGTGCGGCCGGACCGCGTCGGGATCACGCAGTCGAACATGTCCACGCCGCGCCGCACCGCGCCGACCAGGTCGGCCGGCGTGCCCACCCCCATCAGGTAGCGCGGCGCGGCCGCGGGCAGCAGCGGCGCCGTCACGTCCAGCACGGCGAACATCGCCGCTTGGCCCTCGCCCACGGCGAGGCCGCCGATGGCGTAGCCCTCGAACCCGATCGCCGTCAGCGCGGCGACGCTCTCGGCGCGCAACGCCGGATGGATGCCGCCCTGCACGATGCCGAACAGCCCGTGCCCCCCCCGCGGCACGAAGGCCTCCCGGCACCGTGCCGCCCAGCGCATGGAGAGCCGCATGGAGTCCGCCGCCTCTGCCTCCGTCACTGGGAAGGGCGTGCATTCATCCAGGCACATGGTGACGTCGGCGCCGAGCAGGCGCTGGATCGCCACGCTGCGCTCCGGCGTCAGGCGGTGCTTCGATCCATCGAGATGGCTGCGGAAGGTGACACCGCCCTCGTCCATCTCGCGCAGCTCGTTCAGGCTCATCACCTGGTAACCGCCGGAATCCGTCAGGACCGGCCCATGCCAGTCCATCAGCCGATGCAGCCCGCCGAGCCGCGCCACGCGTTCCGCCCCCGGGCGCAGCATGAGGTGATAGGTATTGCCCAGCACCATCCGCGCGCCGGTCGCGCGCACGCTGTCTGCCGTCATCGCCTTGACCGTGCCGGCGGTGCCGACCGGCATGAAGACCGGTGTCTCCACCGGCCCATGCGCCGTGTGCAGCACGCCGGCACGGGCCGCGCCATCCTGGCCCGCCATTTCCCAGCGCAGCGTCACGGCGCGTGCTCCAGCAGGCAGGCATCGCCAAAGCTGTAGAAGCGGTACCGCTCGGCGATGGCATGCGCGTAGGCCGCCTTCATCCGGGCCGTGCCGCCGAAGGCACAGACCAGCATGAACAGCGTGCTCCGCGGCAGGTGGAAGTTGGTCAGCAGCAGGTCGGCGGTACGGAAGCGGTGGCCCGGCAGCAGGTAGAGGTCGGTCAGCCCGCGGAAGGGCCGCACGCGCCCGTCCTCCCGCGCGGCCGTCTCCAGCAGCCGCAGCGCCGTCGTGCCGATGGCGACGATGCGCCGCCCCGCAGCCCGTGCGGCGTTGATCGTGGCGGCCGCTGCCTCCGTCACCTCGCCCCATTCCGCGTGCAGCCGGTGCGCGCGCGGGTCCTCGCCGCGCAGCGGCAGGAAGGTGCCGGCGCCGACATGCAGCGTCACCGTCGCACGTTGCACCCCGCGCGCCTCCAGCGCCGCAAGCAGGCGCGGCGTGAAGTGCAGGCTGGCGGTGGGCGCGGCCACGGCACCGGGCCGCTCGGCGAAGATGGCCTGGTAGTCGGCGCGGTCCGCCCTGGTCGGGCCGTCGGGGCGGGCGATGTAGGGCGGCAGCGGCACCTGCCCGGCATGGTCCAGTGCCGCCGCCAGTGCCGCCGGATCGGCGCCGAAGTCCAGCGTCACCGTTCCGTCCCCGGCATTCTCCACGACCCGCGCCGAGAGCCCCCCGGCGCCCTCGATGACCACGAGGTCGCCCGCGCGCAGCCGCCGCGCGTTGCGCACGATCGCCTGCCACAGCCCGGCATCGTCGCAGCGGTTCAGCAGGATTTCCAGACTGGCCTCGCCGCGCCGCCCGCGCAACCGTGCCGGGATCACTTGCGTATCGTTCACCACCATCACGTCGCCCGGACCGAGCAACGCCGGCAGGTCCAGCATGCCGCGATCCTCCGGCCGGTCGGCGCGCACCACCAGCAGCGGCGCGGCATCGCGCGGCCGCGCGGGCACCTGCGCGATCAGCGCCTCGGGCAGCGCGAAATCAAAATCCACCGCACGCAACGGGGCGGCGGCGCCATGCGGCGCCGGGGCGGGGGTATCGGGCACGGCGGGCCGGTAGCCCCTTGCCGGGGGCGATGCAACCACATCGCGGTGGCACGGGCGGCGGCGGCTGTGCAAGCTGCCCGTTCCGCACCCGTTCGAAGAGGCCTTCCGTGACAGTCCCCGTTCGCCTGATGGTGCTGTTGCTGCTGTTGTTCGGCGCAGACGCCCCTGCCCGGGCGCAAGGCTTCAGCTTCGCTGCCTTCGGCGACATGCCCGATTGCCGGACCGCCGAGACCTGCAACGAGGAGTTCGCCCGGGTGGCCGCGCTGACCGGGGCGATCAATGCCGCCCGCCCGGCCTTCACCATCTTCCTGGGCGACACCAAGGGCGGCGGGGAGCAGTGCACCGACGCCATCATCTTCGACCGCACCCTGGACTGGATGGGCCGCATCGAAGGGCCGCTGATCTATACGCCTGGCGACAACGAATGGACGGATTGCTGGCAGGACCGCGCCGGCCGCCACGACCCGATCAGCCTGTTGCGCCGCATCCGCGAACGCTTCTTCGCCGCGCCGCGCAGCCTGGGCCGCGCGCCGATGCCGCTGACCCGCCAGGCCGATCTCTCCCCCGCGCACGCGCCCTTCGTCGAGAATGCGCGCTGGGAGCGGGACGGGGTGATGTTCCTCACGGCGCATGTCCCGGGCTCCGACAACAACCGGCCGCAGGAGGACCGCCCGGCGCCGCCCGGTGCGGCGGAGGAATGGCCGGTGCGCAACGCCGCCAACATCGCCTGGATCAACGAGGGCTTCGACCTGGCGATCCGCGAGGGGCGGCATGCCGTTGTCGTCGCGCTGCAGGCCGACCTCTGGTACCGCCAGCGCTGCGGCCGCGGCACGGAGGCCGGGCATGCCGATACCCGCCGCGCCCTGGCGGAGGGCGCGCGCCGGTTCGGCCGCCCGGTGCTGGTGCTGCATGGCGACAGCCATTTCTGGCTGAAGGACCAGCCCGTGGCGGATGCGCCGAACCTCACGCGCGTCCTGGTCCCGGGCGACCAGGACATCCGCGCCGTGCTGGTGCGGGTGGATCCGGCGGCGGCGCAGCCCTTCGCCTTCGAACTGATCGGCGCGGCGGACCGCGCGGCGCCGGCGCATTGCTGACTACTCTTCATCGATGGCATCCACGCGGTCCGGGTAGAAGGCGAGGTGCCCGGCGATCTCGGCCACTGCCGGGAACGGCGCCTCGTAGCTCCAGACCGCGTTCTCGGCGCGGCGCCCGCCGGCCTCGATGGAGTAGTAGCCCGCATCGCCCTTGTAGGGGCAATGCGTGGAGCGGCTCGTCCTTGTCAGCAGCGCCATGCGCACATCCCCGCGCGGGACGTACTGCACCGGCCCGTAGCCCGCCTCCCGCAGCGTCAGCGCCCGCGCCGTCTCGGCAACCACCGTGCCGCCGAGCGTCACGCGCACGCGCTTCGGATTGGGCGCGATGGTGATCGGGTGGCTGGGTCCCGGCAGCTTCATGGCATTACAGCCGGTAAGCCTGCCGGGCCAGCAGCCGCCAGTCCGCGCCCTGCTTCTGCCAGACCTGCAGCACGCCGATGCGCACCGGAGTCACCTGCCCGTCGCGGTTCTGCGTCTCGGCGACGAAGAGGTGACGCACGATCGCTTCGCTGCCGGAGACCTCCACGGTCTGCTCGGAGAGGTTGATGAAGCGGAACTGCGAGGGTCCGGTCATCAGGTTGTCGATGAACTGCTGCCGGTTCTCGATGCGCCCGGCGGAGTGGCCGTAGCTGAGCTGCGGCGCCGACAGCGCCTCGAGCTGCGCCTTGTCGCGCCCGACCATGGCCTTGTTCAGTGCATCGACGGCGCGGGCGACGGCGGCCTGCTCGCCGGTGCCCTGGGCCAGCACCGGGCTGGCGGCCAGCAGGATGGCGGATGCGGCAAGCATGCGGCGGTGGACGGTCATGACGGTTCCTCCTCCGGGTCTTCGGCCCGTGCCGGGACTCTCCGCCCCGGTGCGCCGTCGTGCAAGCGCGGGCTTTTCTCCTCCGCCACCAGGCCGAGTGCGAGGTCCCGCGCCGCCTTTGCGGGGTCCCGCGCCGCAGGCGGGCCGTACCCCCCGCCACCCGGCATCTCGACGACCAGACGCTCGCCCGCCGGCACCACCTGGAAGCCCTTGCCCCTGAACACGGTTCCGTTGGCGAGGCCGAGCCGGCCCGCCGCGCCGGGCCCGCCGCCCTCGCGGCCGCGGGCGGGAAAGTGCACGCGCTCGAAGGTGGCGAAGATGCCGAAGGGCTCGCCATGGCGGTGCTCCACCTCCATCACCTGGCCGAGGCCGCCGCGCTGCGCCCCGGCGCCGCCGGAGCCCGCGCGGTATTCCTTCTTCCAGATCACGACGGGCGCCACGGTCTCGGTGATCTCCACCGGCACGTTCCTGACCCCGGAGGGAAAGGGCGTGGCGGAGAGCCCGTCCAGCGTCGGCCGCGCGCCGGCGCCGCCCGAATGGAAGGTGGTGACCATGAAGGGCCGCGCGGTCGGCCCGGTGATGCCGTGCCCGGCCCCGAGCTTCAGGTTCCACAGGTTCGACGTGCCCTCCGCCGGCACGCGGCCCGGGATGCACTGGTGCAGCGCGCCATAGACCACGTCCGGCAGCATGTGGCCGATGGTGGAGCGCGCGTTCACCGCCGCCGGGAAGGGGGCGTTCACGATGGTGCCCTCCGGCGCCGTCACGTGCACCGCATCGAGCGTGCCGGCATTGTTCGGGATGGCCGCGCCGACCACGCATTTCACGCCGAAGGCGGTATAGGCTTCCGTGTAGCACATCGGGCAGTTGATGCCGAAGTCCGACGCGCCGGAACTGCCGGTCCAGTCCACCGCGACGTGGTCGCCGGCAATGGTGACCGCGGCCTGGAGGTCGATGGGCAGGCCGTTGAAGCCATCCGTGCGCATCGCCGCGTGCCAGGTGCCCTGCGGCAACGCGGCGATCTCCGCCGCCATGCCCGCGCGGGATCGGCCGATGATGTGATGGCCGAGCTCGTCGAGATCGGCGATCCCGTGTTCCCGCATCATCGCCGAGAGGCGCCGTTCGCCGACGAGGTTGCAGGCGACCAGGGCGTGGATGTCGCCCTCCACCTGCACGGGCTCGCGCACATTGGCGCGCACCAGCCTGATCAGGCTCTCGTCCCAGGCGCCTTCCCGCACCAGCGGCAGCAGCGGGATGAAGAGACCCTCGTGATGCACCTGCCGCCCCTCGGGCGACTGGCCGACGCCGCCGATATCGACGACATGGGTGGTGCAGGAGAACAGCGCCACCAGCCTGCCGTCGTGGAAGGCGGGCGAGGTGATGACGATGTCGTAGAGGTGCCCCGTGCCCTTCCACGGGTCGTTGGTGATGTAGTGGTCGCCGGGGCGCATCGTCTCGGACGGGAATTCGCGCAGGAAGTGCACGACGCTGCGCGCCATGGAGTTCACGTGGCCCGGCGTGCCGGTGACGGCCTGCGCCAGCATCCGCCCATCGAGGTCGAAGACGCCGGCGGAGATGTCCCCCGCTTCGCGCGCGGAGGTGGAGAAGGCGGTGCGCACCAGGGCGCGCGCCTGTTCCTCGACCACGGAGAGCAGGCGGTTCCACATCACCTGCAGGCGGATGTCGGTGCGGGCCAGGGAGGGATGGATCGGAGCGTTCATGGGGGGAGCGTGCCGCAGCGCCGCGGTGCCGCCAACCCGTCCCCGGCCGGTGCCCTGGGGAGGCCGCGGCAGTCTTTCAACACCAGGAACGCCAAGGCGCGAAAACGCCAGGAGGGCATGACGGCACTGCCCCGCCTCGTCGGGCCAGAAGACGGCGAAGGCACGGTGGAGGCCGGTGCGGCGCCCGCAGCGGACCGCGAGGCGGCGGAGACCGGCGGGCGGGCGGGGCGGGGGTGCGGGTCACGCCGGCTCCATGTCGCGCCGGATGCGGACGAGGCCGCCGCAGATCCGGTGCATGGAGCGCAGCGCGGCGAGCACGGCTTTCGGCGGGTGCCAGACCCGCTCGGGGCCGGCGGTGATGCGCGCCATCATCCGCAGCAGGATGGGCCGGTAGATTGCCTGTGTGGACGGCCCCTCCGGTGCAAGGGGGGCTTTTCGGGGGGGAGACCCGGGTTGCGGTGCGATTGCGGTGGTGTGTCCGGCCTGTTGGCGCGGCAC
>ERZ1066123.1138-NODE-1138-length-16777-cov-13.543894_pt1 | contig 16777 bp, 14 predicted proteins | sample MGYA00382770_ERZ1066123 | MGnify/ENA primary metagenome ERZ1066123 (study PRJEB33369, sample SAMEA5778353) | biofilm metagenome | biome: Industrial cooling water; feature: Water cooling tower basin; material: Biofilm | place: United Arab Emirates | collected...
TTTCGACAACCGCGAGCCGGCGCAGCGCAAGGCCATGATCGCGTTCTGGGAGGAGCTGCTGCTGTCGGCCGCCGACCAGCTGCTCGCTGCCGGATGCGTCACGGACGAGGTGGTCGCCGGCATGCGCCGCGAGATGCGCGAGGTGCGGAGCGACCCCAACGCGGTGTTCTTCTATTCCTTCGTGTAGGCGCGGGCGCGAGTGTAGGTGCGGCCATCGCATCGGCCAACGGTCGGCCGAGCGCTGCGCGGCGTCTTGTGCTGAGCGGAGCGCAGCTCCGCTGCGAATCTCTACGGAAGCCGTTGCAGCGGAGCTGTGCTCCGCTCTGCAGGACGCTCATCGCGAGGCACCGTCGCACCGCAGGCCCCGTCGATTCACGGCGCAGGGCCGCCCATCTGCGCGTCGGATGCCGATTCCCGCGTGTCGGGCGCCGGTTGCGGGCCGAGCGGCATGGGGGAGGGGTCTTCCCAGATCCTTGCCCACATCTCGCCCAGACGTTCGCGGGCGTCCAGCGGCCATTCCATCTGCGCAGGGGGCACCGGCGTCCACGCGCCGGCGTCGCGCTCGGCGACGATGAAGTTGAAGACGTAGTCGGGCTCCGCGCCCATGCGCAGGTCGCTGAGGATCAGCAGCCCGTCGCGCGTGTGCGCCTTCATGAAGCCGTGGTTGAACCAGCGCAGGCGCTGCACCGCGGGCGCCTCGGCGACGGCGGCGAGTGCCGCGCTGTCGCTGGGATAGCTGCGGAACCGCATCGGCCCGCGGTCGGCCACCAGCGAGCGCTCGCCTTCCAGATAGCCGTCCGGGGTCATCGCCACCACCCGCCACAGCAGGGTGTTGAACGGCATCGGCACGCTGAACCGCGGCGCGTCCTGCAGGCCCATGGAGGCCAGTGCCTCATCCGCGGCACGGTCCACCTGCGCCTTGGCGACCAGCGACCAGCCGATGTAGGCGGTGCTCAGCGCCAGCGCCGCCACCAGCGCGCGCTGCGCGCGCTCGCGCTCGCGCAGGCGCCAGGCAATCACGCAGGCGATCAGCAGCCACAGCGTGTACAGCGGGTCGATGATGAACAGGCTGGACCACATCGTGGGCGGCACATCCAGCGGCCACCACAGCTGTGTGCCGTACACGGTGAAGGCATCCAGCAGCGGATGGGTGACCAGCGCCAGCTGGATCGCCCAGAACCATCGCGCGGGCGCTTCGGCCACCCGGCCGCGGCCGTAGCGCCGGAACAGCCACCAGATCAGCGCCGCCAGCAGCGGCAGCACGAGGAGCGAATGGCTGACGCTGCGGTGCCAGGTCATGCGCAGCACCGGGTCATCGGTGAGCAGGGCGAGCGGGATGCCGTCGAGGTCGGGCAGGGTGCCCAGCGCCGCACCGGCCAGCAGGGCGGCACGACGGTGGGCGGCGGGGGCGATGGCGGCGGCGAGCGCGCCGCCGAGAACGATCTGGCTGAGGGAGTCCATGCGCGGATGCTACGGCAGGCGTGTGGCGTCGGCACCCGTGTCGCGACGGATCGCCCGTCTGCCGGCCGGCCTGCGTGGCCCGGCACGGCCCTATCGCGCGGTGTCGTGCAGCCCCGACTGCGCGTCCGCCCGGTGGCGAGCCCCCTCGGATTCGACCGCTCAGGCCTGGCCGGTCAGCGCGTTCACCGTCGCGGTCAACTGCGCGTTCATCTCCGCCTGGCCCTGGGTGGTGGTGATGACCAGCTCCGGTGAGGCGTGGTTGGGGTCGCCCGCATTGACCGGTGGCTGGGGAGCGTATTGATTGGCCAGTTGGGTGGACTCCGCGGCGGATTCGCCGGCGATGCGCCTGACGAGCTCCAGGGCGAGATCGATCGACGAGGAAACGCCGCCGCCGCTGAAGCGGTGCTTCTTTTCGTCGATCTCCCAGCGCGGGTAGCCGGGCACCACCACCAGCTGCGGGAACAGCGCCAGCGCATCGCGCGCGCTCCAGTAGGTGGTCACCGTGCAGTGGTCGAACAGCCCGGCCGCCGCGGCCACGAACGCGCCGGTGCAGACCGAACCGGCCCACTCGGCCTTGGGCCCGGCGGTCTTCAGAAAGCCCTGGATGCGGGATTCGGTCATCGCGGCGGTGACGCCATCGCCGCCGCCGCCCGGCACGAACACGACGTCCGGCGAGAGCTCGCTCTTGAGTGCGTCGTCGAAGGTGGCGTTGGGCATCACCGAGATGCCCTCGGTGGTGGCGATGGGGTCGGATGTGGCCGCGAGCCACACGACCCGGAAGCCGGGCACGTAGGCGAAGATCTGGGTGGCGCCCGCGAAATCCAGCAGCGTGCAGCCGGGGTACAGGGCGAAGGCGACGGTGAAGGTCTTGCCGGGCGATGACATCCGTGTGGCTCCGTGATGAGGGTGGGATGCGGCCGGTACCGCGCCCGAGCGCAGTGCGCAGCCGTCGTGATGGCGTCCGCCAGGCGCCGCGGACGCGTACGGGTTGTAGCACGCCCGTCCGCCGCCCGATGCCGTGCTTCGTCGATGGATCAATCGCTTGCGTGCGCCTGCGTGCGAGACGTCCCGCAGCCGCACCACAGCCGCACCACGCGCGCTCCACATGCGCGCCCCGTGTGCACCGCGCCGGGTGTCCGCGGCGCGTCCCGACCCCCGCTGCGGCTATGCGGCGGCGCTCAGCGCCTGACGCGGCTGCAGATAGCGCTGGCGTTTTTTCGGCAGGATCCGCGCCAGGTCCACCTCGATCAGCCCGTCGATGCTGTCGCTGAAGTCCGGGTCCACGCCGAAGGCGAGGAAGCGGGCGCCGCCGGGTTCGCACAGGTCGGTGTACTGCCGGTACAGCACCGGCACCGTGGTGCCGTGCGCGGCCAGATTGGCCTTCAGCACCTCGAAGGCGCCGTCCGCATCCAGGTCGCCGAACTGCGGCGGCGCGGCGATGTGCCGGAACGGGCGCAGGGCGGCGGCCGCGCCACGGTCGCCGTAATAGCGGTCGTAATAGGCCACCAGCTGCTCGCGCGCCTCGCGCGGCAACGCGGCGCTGATCGACACGGCCCCGAACAGATAGCGCACCTGCGGATGGCGACGCAGATACGCGCCGATGCCCTGCCACAGATAATCCAGGCTGCGGCTGCCCCAGTAGTCCGGCACCACGAAACTCCGCCCCAGCTCCATGCCCTGCGCGATCCGCGGCAGCGCCTCGTCGGTGTAGTGGAACAGCGACGCCGTGTAGAGCCCCGCCAGTCCGCGCCGCGCCAGCATCGGCGCGCCGCGGGCCACGCGATACGCGCCGGCGATGCGCCCGGCCACCGCGTCCCAGACCAGCAGATGGTCGTAGTCCGGATCGAAGGCATCCAGATCGCGTGCCCGGCCGGTGCCTTCGCCCACTTGGCGGAAGGTCAGTTCGCGCAGGCGGCCGATCTCCTGCAGCAGCGGCGAATCCGCCTGCAGGCGCGCCAGGCGGATGTCCTTGCCGTCGCCCGTGCGCCCGAGCAGTTCGGTCGCCGCCATCGCCAGCAGCACCGCCGCCGGGTCGGTGGGCGCCGCGAGGGGTTCGGGCCCCTGCGCCGCGGCGGTGTCGCGGCCCAGCGCGTACACCGCGCGCCGCACCCGGCGCACGCATTCGCCCGGCGTGTCCTCCATCTCCAGCCGCATCGGCCTGCCGACATGCAACCGCAGCGGCCGCGCGCGCCGCGCGAACATCTCCCGCGCCAGCAGCGCCGTGCCCGCCGGGCCGTACAGCGCCGCGGCGCCGTAGAACAGGGCCGAGTTGCGGGCCTCGATCCGCACCGGCAGCACGGGCGTGCCGGTACGCCGCGCGAAACGCGCGAAGCCCGGCCGCCAGCGTCGGTCGCGCACCCCGCGCAGACCCAGGCGCGACACCTCGCCGGCGGGGAACACGATCACGCACTCCTCGCGCTCCAGCGCCGCCTCGATCGCCCGCAGCCGCTCGGCACCGGTGTGGCCACCGAACACGGCCACCGGCAGGAACAGCCCGGACATCGGCTCCAGCAGCGACAGCACGTCGTTGGCGACGATGCGCACATCCCTGCGCACCCGGCCCACCGCATCCAGCAGGGCCAGCCCGTCCAGCGCACCGGAGGGATGGTTGGCCACGATCAGCAGCCGCCCCACGGCGGGGATCGCCGCCAGGTCGCGGTCGGTCACGCGGTACTGCAGGCCGTGGTGCGCCAATGCCGCGGACACGAACTCGAAATCGCCCACATCGCGATGCGCGGCCAGGAAACGCTCCACCTGGTCCAGCCGCGACCACCGGCCGAGGCCGCGCAGCACGGTCCGCACCAGCGCGCCGCGGCGGCCGGCGAAGAAGCGGGGGTGGCGATGACGCAGATGCTGTTCGAGCGCTTGCATGGCGGAGTTCCGTCGTGACGGCCTGGGTGGCCGCCAGCCTGCGCCGCACAGACGACAGCCGCGTGGCGGCGACGCTGCGGCGCGATGACGGCGGTCGCCGCCGCCCGGCATGGCCGCCGCTCGGCCGCCCTGGCCGTATCGCATGGGGTGTGCGAAGGCGGTATGGGGACGGCTGCGCCCGCACGTCCGCCGCTCCGGCTCCCACGCATCCGCCGCCGTAACGCCGCGCTGCCGCCCGCCCGGGCCGCATGCGGCTTCCCGTCGATCGCCCCGCGCCTTTCAGCCTTGCGTGATCAGCGCGGCCGGCCCCCACGCCCTCGACGGCCGGTCATGCAGACGCCGTCCGGGGGGTGTATCATGCGCGGCTATCTCTTCATCCCGATCAAGGGATGGATCGCCCGCCGCAAGGCACGCCCCGGTCCGCCCACGGAGCTACCGGGCGCTTCACACCCAAAAGGAACCCTCGTCGATGTCCAGCTATCTCTTCACTTCCGAATCGGTGTCCGAAGGCCATCCGGACAAGATGGCCGACCAGATCTCCGATGCCGTGCTCGACGCCATCCTGCGTCAGGACAAGCGCGCGCGCGTGGCCTGCGAAACCCTGGTCAAGACCGGCGCGGCCATCGTCGCGGGCGAAGTGACCACCAGCGCCTGGGTCGACATCGAAGGCCTGGCGCGCGATGTCATCAACAAGATCGGCTACGACAACTCCGACGTCGGCTTCGACGGCCACACCTGCGCCATCATCAACATGCTGGGCAAGCAGTCGCCCGACATCGCCGCCGGCGTGGACGGCACCGACAAGAAGGCCAAGGCCCCCGAAGAGCAGGGCGCCGGCGACCAGGGCCTGATGTTCGGCTACGCCTGCAACGAGGCGCCGGAATTCATGCCCGCGCCCGTCTACTACAGCCACCGCCTGGTCGAACAGCAGGCCAAGGTGCGCAAGAAGAAGAACTCGCCGCTGCCCTGGCTGCGCCCCGACGCCAAGTCGCAGGTCACCCTGCGCTACGACAACAACCACAAGGTCGTCGGCCTCGACGCCGTGGTGTTGTCCACCCAGCACGACCCGGGCATCAAGCAGAAGGACCTCATCGAGGCCGTGCGCGAGCACATCCTCAAGCCGGTCCTGCCCAAGAAGTGGCTGGAAGCGCTGCCCAAGAACAAGGTGCACATCAACCCGACCGGCATCTTCGTGATCGGCGGCCCGGTGGGCGACTGCGGCCTGACCGGCCGCAAGATCATCGTCGACACCTACGGCGGCATGGCCCGCCACGGCGGCGGCGCCTTCTCCGGCAAGGACCCCTCCAAGGTCGACCGCTCGGCCGCCTACGCCGCCCGCTACGTCGCCAAGAACGTCGTCGCCGCCGGCCTGGCCGACAAGTGCGAAGTGCAGGTCAGCTACGCCATCGGCGTGGCCGAGCCCACCAGCATCTCGGTCACCACCTTCGGCACCGGCAAGATCAGCGACGAGCAGATCGAAAAGCTGATCCGCGCCCACTTCGACCTGCGCCCCTACGGCATCGTCAAGATGCTCGACCTCATCCACCCCATCTACCAGCCCACCGCCGCCTACGGCCACTTCGGCCGCAAGCCGTACGAAGTGAGCTACGAAGACGCCGCCGGCAAGACCGTCAAGGCCACCGCCTTCTCCTGGGAGAAGACCGACAAGGCCGACGACCTGCGCAAGGCCGCCAAGCTCTAACCGAGCAGAAGGGCCTTCAGGCCCGACCGGCCGAGTGACCGGGGTTGTTTGTACGAAGGGCGCCGCGAGGCGCCCTTCGTCGTTTGTGGCTTCTGTGTGGCTGGTGTCGTTCGCCGTATAACGCGCCGATTGTCGGGTTACATGGTCTCCACGCCGGATAACGCCGGCAAGGCTGTCGCGGGGCTGCGATCGGGTTGTGTCCTATGTCGTTGATTTCGAATGGCTTGGCACGCTTGACGTGTTTGTTGGCGAGCGGCAAGCTCCGCTCCATGCCCCGATGTGGGGTCTAATTGTAGTTGGGCGGTATAAGTGAACGAGAAATTCTATCGAGGCCTTGCAGATGAGATGGCGGCAAAGCTCAGGCGCGTCGCTTCATTTGTAAGCCATGGCCCGTCAATCGGTTCGTATCACGAAGAGGCTCTCCGCACGCTCTTGAGAAGCATGCTCTCCGATCGATTCAGCTTGCGTCATGGCTTTGCATACGACGCAAAGCTCGGTGCTTCTCTTCAGGGTGACATACTAATAGTCGACGAGCATCACCCCGGTGCATACCTATTCCGAGAGGGTGACTTCGCAATCGTTTCTCCAGAAGCGCTTGTTTGCGTCATAGAGGTCAAGACAAAGCTGACCAAGGGCTCCTTTACAGACGCAATTAACTCTCTCTACTCGTTTCGAAAGATATCGCCTCGCTGCGCCAACCCAGCCACATTCCTCTTCGCGTATGAGAGTGCTCCGTACACGCCGAAAGTTTTAGATGCGTGGTACAGCGACATAGACATTCCGGATGAAGTCGGCAACTATCCATTCGCTGTCTACTCGCTAGACAGAGGCGTGATCTTGCTAACGCTCGATGCAAAAAAGGAATGGTTCCACATGCCTGTGCACGGCGAGTCTGGTCGAGGCCCAAAATTGCGGTCTCTTTCTTTGTTCCTACAAGTGATTCGGAAGTCGCAGCTCCTGTATGCGAAGGTTCAGGCTAATCCATTCTCAAACGCGTTCTTAGATGGGCTCGAGCGCAGCGCGTTTGGCTACAAATTCGGCCCTGCTAACAAACCAACCGAAGGTGAAACAAGGACACCCACTATTTCCTCCGCTTGATGCCATGCGCTCCTGCGCGGTGCTCTTTCGACGCTTGCGTTTCATGGCTTCAGCGACGCTCGCAAGCAGTCGCCCACGCCCAATCCTCCCTCGCGGGCCTCGTTAAATCGCTCGGTGGATTTCACCCGAGTCGTTCCGCCAGCTTCAGGCCCTTCAACCACCGCTGCCCGATCCGCTGAGCCAATGCGATCAGCTGTTCCGCGCTGCCAACAACCCGCCAATAACCGCTGCCGATCCCGCGCACGCGAGTGGTCCAGCGCGCCGCGTCGGTGTCGACCATGCGCAGGCAGGCCGGCGCATCGCCGGTGATCCGCCCGTGCTTGCCGGGAGCGAGCTGTCGCCCGGTCCAGTCCAGCAACTGCAGATAGTCCGCGGTGGTGATCGTCAGTGGCGCCTTCGGCACACCGAGGACCGGCGCGAGCGGTGCGCCAAGCGTTTGCGGCGTCTTGCCCGCAATCGCGATACGCGCAGCGGCGCTGGTGTGCGCGGAGTCATCCAGCGTTTGCGCGACGCCCACGCGGACCGGATTCAGATCGACATAGGCCATCGCTGCCAGCAGGGCGCGCTCGTCGCACAGACGCTGGGCCTTGAAGCGGCCTTCCCAGAAGCGCCCCTTGCAGTGGTCTTCGCTGTTGGCGCGCCGGGCGATGGGCTCCGCGAGGCAGCGCATCAGCCACGACAGATCGCACAGCCGGCTGCGGATCAACTGCAACCGCTCGGGCTCGTCGATCAATCGCCTGCATTTGCCCTCGACGGCGTCGGCGGAATCGAACCGCGGCGGGAACAGGCGCACCCAGCGCGCGGCCACATCCGCAGCGCTCCATGCGGCTGCCGAGTCTGGGGCGAGCTGCACGACCAGGTGCAGGTGATTGCTCATCACCGCATAGGCGTGGATAGAAACCGCGAAGCATTCGGCGAGCAAGCGCAGGCGTTCTTCCACCCACAGTTTGCGATGCTCGAACGACTCGCCGGTGTAGGCATCGACGCCGCACAGGAAGGCGCGGCGGACGCAGCGCTGGATGCAGTGGTAGGTGCCGTCTGAACCGGGCGGGACGAGTTGGCTGCGGGGTTGGGTCATTCGCCGAGGATGAAGGCTCGCAAGGTCGTGCGCTGTAGGGAAACGCCCCGTGGGCGTGTAGGGATTTTCTGAATTGTGGGTGTCCCTTTCTCTCTTCCCTTTCTCTCTGCCACCGTCAAGGTCGGAGACATCGGGCTCACGCTCACGGTCGCGCGGGCGGGTGGTTGACGACGCGTGCAGGTCGAACATTCTCCGCTGTCCGCTGGCTCGCGAGTTGGCGGGCGCAAGGCCGCAGGTCTTGCCGGAGTGTCGCTGATCGTATCCGGCCCCCAATCTCGTCGCATTCCGTTCCATCATGAATGTTCCGCACATTGAAAACAGGCAGCCGAAAGTGGGAGCGCCGCGCATGTCCAGTACCTGTCTTGCCGCACTGCTGGCGGCGCTCGTGTCCCTGCCGGCCGCCGCCGAAACTCCCCAGGCGGAGGAGGCCAGTCCCAAGGGGCAGGTCGTGTTCTACCGCACGCCCGGCTGGGTCGGCTCCGCCGTGTCGCATGTAGTGATGGTCAACGGCAAGCGTGCGGCGAAGTTGCGATCAAAGCACTACACGACCCTGTCGCTGACGCCGGGCGAGTACACCCTCTGCATTTTCGGTGACCATCTGTGCCTGGACACGTTCGAGGTGAAGGCGGGCGAGACCTATTACATCCGGGATACCTCGGATCACGCGTACGCCGGCAGCGGTACGCATGAATTCTCCATCTATCTCCATCACGTGGATGCCGCCGAGGGGCAGCAGCAAGCCGCGGGTCTCAAGTGGGTGGAGCCCGAAGCCGACTTCAAGTGAGTCTGCCCGGAAGGGTGTGATTCCCGAGGGCTCGTGCCGCAGGCCGGAGCGCACGGAGCACCCCGCTGAATCGGCCGGAGTGCATGCGATTCGCCTGCGTCACGGGCTCGCACCTCACCCGCCCAGCAGGCGCAGATTCAACCCGTCGCGTTCCGACAGCATGTCGGTGAGCACGGCATCGAGGCTGTCGCTGTCGATGCGGCCGGGCGTCTCGGCCTGGATCGACTGCTGGGCCAGGCGGCGGGCCGCTTCCTTGATGAAGGCCGCGCTCACGCCGTCAGTGCGTTCGACGATGCGGTCGAACAGCTCCGCGTCGATCTCGAGGCCCCGCCCGTACAGCCGCAACAGGCGCGCACGGCAGTTGGCATCGGGCACCGGGACTTCGATGGCGTGGTCGATGCGGCCCGGCCTCTGGATCAGGGCCGCTTCGAGTGTTTCGGGACGGTTGGTGGTCATGATCACGAACAGGTCGGCGTCGGCCTTGAGGCCGTCCATTTCGTTGAGCAGGCGATTGAGCATGACCTCGTCGCAGGCCGAGTGCATGTCGTCGCGCTGGCGGGCGATCAGGTCGGCGTCCTCGATGACCACGATGGCGGGTGCGAACAGGCGCGCCAGGCGGAAATACACCTGGATCATGCCGATCTGCTCGGCCGTGACCAGGAAGGTGGTGTGGTCGCGCAGGCGCTCGGCGATGTAGCGGATGGTGTGGGTCTTGCCCGTGCCTGGCGGCCCGTACAGCAGCACGCCCTTTCGCCCGGACTGACCCAGCGCCTTCAGTGCAGCGCGCTGTTGCGCGAAGCGGATGATGTGACTGTCCAGTGCGTGGGTCACGGCGTCGGGCAGCACCAGGCCGTCTTCGCCCACCGGAGTGCGGTCGTGCACGGTGAGGGCGTTCGGCGACATGCCGCGGAAGGTCTCGTTGCCTTCCAGCGACAACACCTTGCCGCGATAGGTCCTGCCCTCTGCGAGCGCGGCTTCGATGGCGTCCAGCATGCCCGCGGTGCGTGCGGCGGCGTCTTCGCCGGGGGGCGCGAGAATCTCCACGCCGAGATGCTCGGACTGACCGAAGTCGGTGCGCAGATTCACCCACACCGCCAGCGGCACGTCCGCGTCCGCAATCAGCGACATCGCGTTGGTGGCCAGACGGACGGGACTGCCCTCGCCGACATCGACATCCTCGAACTGCAGTGCACCGATGGGCTTGGCGTGGTCGCGCTCGGACAGCAGCGACGCCATGTCGGTCGCCTCGTAGCGGTTGCGGCCGTGAATGCCGACGCGGCGCGCACCGGCGGTCAGCGCATCCACCGCGCGCTGCACGTCGACGCGCAGATAGGCGGGGAACTCGCGCTTGACGATGACCAGACTGTCGCTGGGCCAGCCGGCGAACAGTTCCCTGAGCACGTGATGGGCATGGCGCGCGATGTGCGTGGGCTGCGTGGCCTCCTGGGCATCGTCGGATGCATCGGTCGTCCGCTCAAGCGATACGCGCAGACCGCGGCAGCCGTAGTGCGGTGCGAGCCGCTGCATTTCGGCATGAATGGACTCGGCGATCGCCGGTGCCCACGGGCCGATGCGAGCGCTGCGGTTGCGCGCAAGATGCCGCGCCCAGCTCTCGGCATGCTCGTTGCCGAACCCGATGCAGCGGCGCATGAGCAGGGACACACCCTCGAATGGGGAGTGGTCGTCGTCTTCGATGATGATGTGCAGGTCGTTGACCCAGTCGGGTGCGTCTTTCATGGGCGGTCGGGAGGGCTTGTCCCTCCGGTGTCGGGAACCCGGGCATTCTAGGCGCTGGCAGAGAATGAGGCTCCTCGGGGCAATGGCGAGGTGGCTCCGCCTTCCACGTGTCGGCTGCGGTGTGTCACATCTCGCCCGTGATCTTCCTGATAAGGCCATCCGCTGCGACTGCAGCGATGTCGAAGGCCGGCATGCAGCCCCCTCAGGCCAAGCGGTGGAAACCCCGCGTTCCGCACACGTTCGGATTGCGCGCTCCCTGCGGGCCTATGCTCGCGGGATGCGACAGTTCCGACTCATGGCGGCCTCCGTCCGCGTCATCCCGCGCCGGGCCGGGCGGTTGCTGGCGGGCCTCGCGCTGTGCATGGCCACAGTGCCTCACGCTCCCGTGGCTGCGGTTCCACAGGCACAGACGCGGCCCGCGTCCACCGAATGGACTCTGCGCGCTGGTGAGACGCGTCTGCATGTCAGCGTGCAGGGCACGCGCGACCCGCAGCGGCTGGCGGAGCTGCGTCTGTGGCTGGAGGAAGCGGCCCATGCCGCGCGCCTGCCGTCCGGGCGCTTCCCGCTGGCGCAGGCGCGGGTGATCGTGCGCGAGATCGACAGCCGCAGCCGCAGCCCGGTGCCCTGGGGGCAGACGCGGCGTGACGACGATGTGACGGTGCTGTTGTTCGTGCGCCGCGGTGCCAGTCTGGATGCGCTGCGTGCGGACTGGACGGCCGTGCATGAATTCGCGCATCTGGCGCATCCCTATCTCGGCGAGGACGGCCGCTGGCTGGCCGAGGGCCTCGCCAGTTATCAGCAGAACGTGCTGCGCGCCCGTGCCGGCCTGCTGGGTGCGGACGACGCCTGGCGGCGGCTCGATGCCGGTTTCCGGCGCGGCGAGGCGGTGGGGCCTGGCCCGTCGATCGAGGCGCTGGGGCGTGGCGGCACCATGCGCACGTACTGGGCCGGTGCGCTGTACTGGCTGGAAGCCGACATCGCCCTGCGCCGCGACCATGGGCGGTCGCTGCAGCAGGTGCTGGATCGGTATGCCGGCTGCTGTCTGGACGGCACCGACTGGCTGTCGCCGACGGACTTCGTGCGCGCGCTGGACCGCGCGGCGGGTGTGGAGGTGTTCGAGGCGTTGTATCGGCGGCACCGCGGTTACCGTGCGATGCCCTCGCCGGACGCCGCCTACGCGGCGCTGGGCATCACCCGCGAGGGTGCGGGCCTGCGTTTCGCGGGCGACGACCGCGCACGCGCACTGCGCAGGGCGGTGATGACGGGGCCGTGAGCGGCCCCGTGTGAATGCGTGCGTGTGCGGCAGGCATGAGCGCCTGCCTGGCCGCGTCAGGCCTGGCCGCGGATCAGGTCGGCCGCGCGTTCGGCGATCATGATGGTGGGCGCATTGGTGTTGCCGCCGATCAGGCTGGGCATCACCGAGGCATCGACCACGCGCAGGCCGTCCACGCCGTTGACGCGCAGCTCCGGGTCGACCACGGCGTGTGCGTCTCGACCCATCCTGCACGTGCCCACCGGGTGGTAGACGCTCTCGGCCTTGGCGCGGATGAAGGCGATCAGGTCCGCGTCGCTGCATTCCTCGTTGGCCGGGTACAGCGGCGCCCCGCGATAGGGGGCGAACGCCGGCTGGCGCAGGATGTCGCGGGAGATCTTCGCGCACTCCAGCATCACCTTGAGGTCGAAGCCGTCGGGGTCGCTGAGATAGTTCGCCGCGATGCGCGGCTTGTCGCTGCCGCTGGCGCTGACCAGCGAGATGCGCCCGCGGCTGCGCGGGCGCAGGAAGCAGGCGTGCAGGGTGTAGCCATCGCCCGGCAACCGGTTGCGGCCGTGGTCGTCGAGCATGGCCGGGACGAAATGGAACTGGATGTCGTCGCGCGCATCCGGGGCGAGGTGCGAACGGGCGAAGCCGCCGGCTTCGGCGATGTTGCTGCTGCCCGGCCCGCGCCGGCCGCGCAGGTAGTAGTCGAACGCGATGCGGGCGTCGCTCACGCGGTCGTAGGTGACGCGCTGGGTGCTGCGGTACAGCGTGCAGATGTCGAGATGATCCTGCAGGTTGGCGCCGACCTCGGACGCGTCGTGGACCACGTCGATGCCGAGACGGCGCAGGTCCGCGGCCGGCCCGACGCCGGACAGCATGAGCATCTGCGGCGAATTGATCGCACCGCCGCAGAGGATCACTTCGCGCGCCGCCGGCTGATGGTGTGCGGCCCCGCGCATGCGGTAGATCACGCCGTTGGCGCGACGGCCTTCGAACGTGATGCGCATCGCCTGCGCGCCGGTATGCACGGTGAGATTGGGCCGCGACCTAGCCGGGTCGAGATAGGCCGCGGCGCTGGAGCAGCGCACGCCATCGCGCTGGGTCACCTGGTACAGGCCCACGCCGTGCTGCGCCTGGCCGTTGAAATCGCGGTTGTGCGGCAGGCCGTGCTGCTGCGCGGCCTCGATGAACACCTGCGACAGCGGGTTGGTGTAGCGCAGGTCCGACACCGACAGCGGGCCGTCATCGCCGTGGAAGGCATCGGCACCGCGGCTGTTGCTCTCGGCCTTGCGGAAATACGGTAGGACCTGTTCCCAGCCCCAGCCTTCCGCGCCCTGGGCGACCCAGTCGTCGTAGTCGCCGGCGACGCCGCGGATGTAGCACATCGCGTTGATCGAGCTGGAGCCGCCCAACACCTTGCCGCGCGGCCACCACAGGGTGCGGTTGTCGAGCTGCGCTTCGGTGGCGGTGTCGTAATCCCAGTTCACGCCCTTCTTCCCGACCAGCTTGGCCAGGCCCGCGGGCATGTGGATGAAGGGGTGCCAGTCGCGGGGGCCGGCTTCGATCAGCAGCACCTTGACATCGGGGTCCTCGCTCAGGCGATGGGCCATGACGCACCCCGCCGAGCCGGCGCCGATGATGATGTAGTCGAACACGCGCACATCCGGTTGAAAACGTAAGCAGCGACGGTATGCCGCATGATTAGAGCAAATGCTCTTGGCGCGGTGCGCCGCGGGAAGGTGCCTGCAGCACATCGGTTGGCTGGCGATGCGCGTTGCTCGGGGGAACGACGCATGATGGCCCGCGTCCGTGACCGCCGTCGCGCATTCCCGCCATCGCATGGATGCACCCGGGTGCCGGCGCGCTGCTACAGTGATCGCCCGTTTCGCGAAGAGACCCGGCATGTCGGCCGCCTCCGGTTCTACACAGGACGTTCCCGCCCGGGATGCCCCACCACAGGGCGCTCCCGACCAGAACAGACCCGAACCCAGCGACTTCGCGCGGCTGCTGCAGGAACTGCGGACCACCCCGCAACTGTGGTGGGCGATGCTGTTCTTCTTCAGCCTGTTGTGCGGCTATTACGTCCTGCGGCCGGTGCGCGACGCGATGGGCGCGTCGAGCGACATCCAGGCGCTGTTCCCGCAGGGCTGGGTGAGCTGGGCACAGGGTCTGGGATTCGAGCCGAAGGATTTCGTCCTGCAGTTGCTGTTCACCGGCACTTTCGTGTCGATGCTGCTGCTGCAGCCGGTGTACGGCGCGCTGATGTCGCGCTTCCCGCGCCGCAAGGTGCTGCCCGCGCTGTTCCTGCTGTTCGTCGCCTGTCTGGTGGGTTTCTGGTGGGCGTTCTCGCACGATTTCTCCGGGCGCGGCGCGCTGTTCTTCGTGTGGGTCGCGGTCTTCAACCTGTTCGCGGTGTCGATGTTCTGGAGCTACATGGCCGATGTCTTCGACAACGACAGCGCCAAGCGTGTCTATGGCTTCATCGGCGCGGGCGGCACGCTGGGCGCGCTGGCCGGCCCGTCGCTGACCGGGCTGCTGGTCGAACGCATCGGCGTGGGCCAGATGCTGCTGGTCTCGGCCGGCTTTCTGCTGCTGTGCCTGGTCTGCGTGGGCATGCTCGCGCCTTCGGCGCAGCGTCGCGAAGGCGAGGCACGGCAGCGCGCCATGGGTGGGTCGATCTGGGCCGGCTTCACCCTGACGATGCGCGACCCGGTGCTGCGCTCGCTGGCGCTGCTGCTGTTCTTCGGAGTCGGCGTGGGCACGCTGCTGTACAACGAACAGGCCGCGATCGTGCGCAGGCTGTACCCCACGCCCGAGGCTGCCACGCGTTTCTTCTCGATGATCGACTTGGCGGTGAATTGCATGGCGATCGCGATGCAATTGTTTGTCACCCGCTGGTTGCTGCGCCGTTACGGCATCGCGCCTGCGCTGCTGTTGCCCGGCTTCGCCATCCTGTTTGGCTACTGCATCCTGACCATGTCGCCGCTGCCGTTGCTGGTGACGATCACCCAGGTCGCCACGCGCTCCGGTGAATTCTCGCTGGCCAAGCCTGCACGCGAGACCCTCTATACCCGCGTCGATGCCGAATCGCGCTACAAGGCCAAGGCCTTCATCGACACGGCGGTGTACCGCAGCGGCGACCTGACCTATGTCTGGCTGCACAAGTGGCTGGCGGTGTTCGGTACGCGCATGGTCTTCGCGGCCGGCGTGCTGATCGCCGGCGGCATGCTCTACAGCGCCTGGCGCGTGGTGCGCGCGCAGCGTGTGCTGCCCGAATGAGCCGACGCCGGCGTCGCTGCAGGCCATCGACGCGTCCTGCCCTCCATCTTCCGCCACCTGTCCGAGAGCGATCACGATGACCTTGCCTCCCATGTCCATGACGGCGCACCTGCTCACCCTGCTCGTCGCGCTGCTGCACGTCTACTTTCTTGTGCTGGAGATGTTCCTGTGGACCCGGCCCACCGGTCTGCGCGTGTTCCGCAACACGCCTGAGAAGGCCGAGGCCACGCGCGTGCTGGCCGCAAACCAGGGCCTCTACAACGGCTTTCTGGCCGCGGGGCTGATCTGGGGCGGGTTGTGGGGGCGGGTCGACATCGCCCTGTTCTTCCTGGTCTGCGTCGTGGTGGCGGCACTGTACGGCGGCTGGAGCGTGAGCCGGCGGATCGTCTTCGTGCAGGGCGTGCCGGCCATGGCGGCGATCGCGGCGCTGCTGCTCGGCTGAGGGGCTTCCGGCACCGGAGCGGCCCGCAAGCAGGATGCGGCACAAGACGGGCCGCTCAGCCCATGCGCTCGGCCACCAGCGGCCAGGCGAACAGGACCCCGCCCAGCGCGAACACCACTGCGAGGCTGTGCGCGGCGCACAGCAGAAGGACGATGTCATGGTCCATTCCCGCCGCCGCTCACCCGCGTGACGGCTTGGGCGACATCCACATCGCGATGCTGGCCTGGAACACGAGATCGCCTGCGGCGTTGCGCACATCGACCTGCACCGGCAAGGCGTAACTCTCGCTGGCCGCCACGATCGGTGTCGAGGGCGTGGCGACCGCATGCATCGTGCCGACCGCCTTCTGCAGGTACTCCACGGTCATGCCCCGGGGGATCCAGCGCATGCCCGGGGGCAGACTGGCGTCGGTCATCAGGCCGGCCGCGAGTTCGGCCAGGTTGCACAGCGCGATGGCGTGCACGGTGCCGATGTGGTTGGTGACCGCGCGCCGGTGCCGGATCTCCACCTCGCAGCGACCCGCCTCCAGGCGCACCACCCGCGGCGAGATGCTGGAGAAATACGGCGCCTTGAAACAGACCAGGCGTGAGAACAGCCAGTGCCCGGCGGGCCAGCGGACGATCTTCCGGTAGGTGTGCAGCAGGCTCGGCATCGGACACATCCTCCATGCGCGGGTGGTGGGTGCACGCGTGGGCCGGACAGCACGACGGCGGGCTTTCCCGCCGTCGTGTCTGCATTGCCGCGTGCGTGCGTGACGCTCGTGCGTAGGCGAAGCTCGTGCGTGGCCGATCAGGCCGCCGCGCGCGGCGCCTTGGCGTCGGCATCCTCGCGGTAGCCGGCCGAGCGCAGCTCCCACGGTTCGAAGTCGTCGACCATGATGGTGTCGAGCGTCATCTGGCGGAGTTCTTCCAGTTGCACGCGCTCCTCGGCGGTGATCCAGCCCTCGCGCACGCCCTCGTCGAGCTGTGCGGAGAAGTCCAGCGCTTCGATGTCGCTGTTCTTCAGGGCCTTCAGGAACTTCCGCTCGATCGGCTCGGCCTGGATCATCTTCGGCAGATAGCTGTTGA
>ERZ1066123.1139-NODE-1139-length-16766-cov-6.235354_pt1 | contig 16766 bp, 9 predicted proteins | sample MGYA00382770_ERZ1066123 | MGnify/ENA primary metagenome ERZ1066123 (study PRJEB33369, sample SAMEA5778353) | biofilm metagenome | biome: Industrial cooling water; feature: Water cooling tower basin; material: Biofilm | place: United Arab Emirates | collected...
CGAAGCGGCGATCTGGAACATCCCCGGGTTCGCGATGATCGGGGAACCCGGTGCGGAACTCCCGTTCGACGGCAAGTTCCACGAGTGCCCGACCGCCGTCTCGACCGGGAAACCGGTCCGCGTCGTCCGGCCGGGGTGGGCACTCGACGAGGACGATTACCAGTACGTCGCCCTCAAGGCGGCCGTCACCACCTGAGACGTCATCATGGCCGACCGCGTGTTCTGCATCGACTTCGGCAGTTCCTACACGAAGGTCGCCCTCCGCCGCGACCCGTCCGCAGACGCGGAGCTGATCCGCCACGGCGGGGAGACGGTCTCCGCGGAAGACTACTGGTTCCCGAGCACCGTGGTGGTCGACCGCACCGGCCCCCGGCCGGTGCCCGAGTTCGGAGAGCGCGCCCTCGGCCGGGTCGCCGACGCGCGGGTCGAGGTCCACCGGGACTGGAAGAAGTGGCTGTTCCTGACCCCCGCCCCGGCGGCGGCCGCCGTGCCGCCGCTGGACGCCCTGCTCCGGTCGGACGAGTTCCGCACCCTGGCGGCGAAGTATCAGGTGCCGGCCGTCGCCGTCGCCTCCTTGCAACAACTCGCGACCGCGGCGACCGGGCTGTACTCCGCGGCCGGCGGCCGGATGCCCTCCGTCGAGACCCAGCAGCAGGCGTTCGCGGCGTCCCTGGCGGTGTACTTCTTCAAGTGGGTCCGGGATCAGGTGCTCGCGGCCTGCGCGAAGCTTCCGACGACCGGGCTGAAGTTCGACGAGATCCCCGTCCGCGTCACGGTGCCCGCCCTCGGCGACGGCCCGCCCGAGACCCGGCCCGGCGCGAAGGCCCTTGCGGCGGCGCTGGCGAAGGCCGGCTGGCCGCTCCACCCGGACCGCCCGGTGGTGACCGAGCCGTACTCCAACGCGATCGGCGTGCTCACCGGCGGGGCGAACGCCGTCGCCCCGCGGCGGAAGGTGATCCTGCTCGGAAAAATGTTCTCGAACGGCCCGCTCATCACCGTGATGAAAGACCCCGCGCACTACCCGTCGTACCGGGCGCTGGTCGTGGACATCGGGTCGTTCACGACCGACCTGGCGGCCGTCACCTTCGCACCGAACGGGGAAACCGTCGAGGACCTGGACGCCGCCGTCGGCGTGACCCAGATGTCCCTGCCGCTCGGCGTCACGGACCTCGACGACGCCGTGCGGAGCGGGTTGCCCGCGGAGAAGGCCGCGGCCCTGGGCCAGTTGACCGGCCGGGACCGCGAAGACTTCCGGCGGATGGTCTACGCGGACGGCAAGGGCTACCGCCGGCCGGGGCTGAGCCTCGGCGGGCCGGGGGACGAGGCGGTGAAGGCGGCGATTGCTGGGGTCGCGGCGAAGGTCGCCGAGGCCGTCAGCGCGTTCTGCGAGCGGACCCCGCCCGCGTTCCGCCAGGAACTCATCCTCACCGGGGGCGGCAGCCTCGTCCCCGCCCTCCGCGACGCGGTCCAGTCGGCGGCCGCCACCCACGGGCACAGCTACGTCAAGACGCACGCCCCGTTCGCGAAGAAGCCGCCCGCCGGCACCCTCGTCAACCGCCTGGACGACCGCACCGCCCGCGGCGGCAGCGCCATCGGCGGCGCGAGCATTTTTTTCGACCGCGACTTTTACTAAAAACCGGGGGTGACGCCCCCTCACCCGCAACACCTCTCCCGGATCGCACCCATGAACCGTTACCTCGTGGCGGCGCTCGCGCTGCTCGGCGTCGTCCTCCCGGCCGTCGCGGCCGACCGGCCGAACGTCGTGTGGATCGTGACCGAGGACATCTCCCCGAACCTCGGGTGCTACGGCGACCCGGACGCGGTCACGCCGAACCTGGACAAGTTCGCGGCCCAGGGTGCCCGTTTCACGCGGGCGTTCACGCACGCCCCGGTGTGTGCCCCGAGCCGGTCCGGGCTCATCACGGGGATGTACCCGACGACGATGGGCTCGCACCACATGCGGTCCAAGCTCGTCGCGCCGCCGCCGCTGTTCGTCGACGAACTGCGGAAGTCCGGGTACTTCGTCGCGTACCCCGGCAAGCAAGACTTCAACTTCGACCCGCCGAAGGGGTGGGTCGACACGACGGAAGACTGGACCAAGAAGCCTGAGGTACTGCCGACCGACAAGCCGTTCTTCGCCTACGTCAACTTCACCGTCACCCACGAGAGCCAGGCCCGCGCGGCGAAGGCCCAGTACGAGAAGAACACCGCCCGGCTCACCCCCGAGCAGCGCCGCGACCGGGCGAGGGTGAAGCTGCCCCCGTACTACCCGGACGCCCCGGAAGTCCGCGAGTGCGTGGCGAAGTACCACGAAAACATCACCGCGATGGACTACCTCGTCGGGGACGTGCTGAAACTGCTCGACGACAAGAAATGGGCGGACAACACCGTTGTGATCTTCTTCGGCGACCACGGCTGGGGGCTGTCCCGCGGCAAGCGCTGGTGCTACGACTCCGGGACGCGCGTCCCGCTGCTCGTGCGGTGGCCGGGGCAGGTGAAGCCCGGCAGCGTCCGCGACGACCTGACGTGCTTCCTCGACCTCGGCCCGACGGTGCTGTCCCTGGCCGGCGTCGCCAAGCCGGAGCGGATGCCGGGCCGCGTGTTCCTCGGGGACAAGACCGAGCCCGCGCCGAAGTACGTGTTCGCCTGCCGGGACCGCATGGACGAGACCTACGACCGCATCCGCTCCGCCCGCGGCGAGCGGTTCCGCTACGTCAAGAACTTCCACCCGGAACTGCCGTACGCCCAGTACATCAACTACATGGACGAAATGCCGATCATGAAGGTGTGGCGGGACCGCGCCTTCGCCGGCAAGCTGGACGACGTTCAAAAACTGTTCTTCGCGAAGACCAAGCCCGCGGAGGAACTCTACGACCTGGAAACCGACCCGTTCGAGGTCAAGAACCTCGCCGGCGACCCGAATCACGCGGCGATTCTGAAGGAAATGCGGGAAGCCGTCGAAAAGTGGGTCGTCGACACGAAGGACCTCGGCGGGGAGCCGGAGAAAGACCTCATCGAGCGGGGCCTGGTGAAGGACGTGCTTTCAAAAGAGTACGACGAGCGGGTGAAGCTGCACCCGAAGACGCCGCCGGTGCCGTGAGCTTCGGCGAGCCGCGGACGCCCGTCCGCGGGTGTAGCGCCTGACCCGCGGACTGGCGTCCGCGGCTCGCCAGCGGTGAATCGCACGGCCCCGGAGATTCCTTTTCCCCCGCCCGAAATCCGTCCTATCTTACCCAGAACCCAGGGGGTGACCGCCCGACCCCTGCGGGACTCCTGCCGCGAGGTTCGTTGATGGGTTCCGTCGTCGCCGACCCGGTCGCCCCCGCTGCCGTGGTGTCCGCCCGGCTGGTCGGGGTCGGGGTCGTGGTGTTTCTGGCGAACGCCGGGTCGCTGGTGCTGCAACTGGTGGCCGGCCGGCTGCTGTCCCCGTTCGTGGGCTCGTCGCTGGAGACCTGGACCGCGATCATCGGGGCGTTCCTGGTCGGGATCGCGGCGGGGAACGCGGTCGGGGGGAAGGCCGCCGACCGCCGCGCGGGGGGCCGCCGGCTGGCGGCGTTCCTGTCGCTCGGCGGGCTGTCCGCCCTCTGGATGCTCGGGCTGCCGCTGGCCCTGGACGCGACCGGGCTGCACCGGCCGCTGCCGCTCGCGGTGCGGATCCCCGTGCTCGCCGCGCTGTTGTGCCTGCCCGCCGGGTTCTCGCTCAGCCTGCTCACCCCGATGGCGATCCGCCTCGGGATTCCGGACGTGCGCCACGCGGGCCGCGTCGCGGGGATGGTGTTCGCCCTCGGCACGCTCGGCTGCCTCGCCGGGAACTACCTGACCGGGTGGGTGCTGATCCCGAACCTGACCGTGAACGCGATCGTCGGGACGACGGCCCTCCTGCTGTTCGGGACCGCGGCGGGGGCGCTGTTCCTGGGCACGCCGAACGGGGAGAAGGGGAGTGAAGGAGAAGGGGAGAAGGGGAGTGAAGGAGAACCGGAGAACGGATTTCACTCCTCACCCCCTCACCTCCTCACCACCTCACCGCCGCTCCCGATCCGCAAGGCGTACCTGATCGTGTTCCTTGCCAGCTTCGCGGGGATGACCCTGGAACTGGCGGCGGCCCGGCTGCTGGCCCAGGTCCTCGGCGTGTCGCTCTACACCTGGACCGGCGTGATCGGCGTGATGCTGGCCGGCACCGCGATCGGCAACTGGCTCGGCGGCGTCATCGCGGACCGGGCGGGCAAGTCCGACGACCCGGACGCGGCCCGGCGGACGCTGGCCGGCAGTCTCATCCTCGCCTGCTGCTGCGGGGTGTACGTCCTGATCGCGTTCATGGCGGCGGTCCGGGCCGGTCTGTTCGCCGACTTCGGGATCGTCGGGCAGGTGCTGGCGTGGACGTTCACGCTGTTCTTCCCCGCGATGCTCGCCCTCGGCACGATCTCCCCGCAGGTCATCCGCCTCGCGGTGCCGGACGTCGCCCACGTCGGCCGGGTCGCCGGCCGGGTGTACGCCTGGAGCACCGTCGGCGCGATCGCCGGCACCTTTGCCGCCGGGTTCGTGCTGGTCTCGCAGCTCGGCATGTTCCGGACCGTGATCGTGGCGGCGGCGTTGCCCGGCGTCGCGGCGGTGGTGGTGGGCTCGTTCTGGAACCGGGCGGCCCTGCTGTACCCGCTCAGCCTCGCGTTCGGCGGCGTCCTCGCGTCGCTGATCGTCTTCCACCCGGGCACCTTCGCCATCACCCGCGAGACGAACTACTACACGATCGCCGTCCACAAGCCCTCGGAAAAAGAGGTCCAGGTCGACGGCTACCCGGCCGACGGGTTGAAGCTCGACCTCGACCACCTCACGCACTCGATGGTCCGCCCGAGCGACCCGACGTACCTCTTCTACCCGCACGAACAGATCCAGATGGAGTTCCTCCGGCGGGCGAGCGCGGAACACCCGGACGGGCCGAAGGTGCTGGTCGTCGGCGGGGGCGGGTACACGTTCCCGCGGTGCGCCCGGACGCTGGTCCCGAGTTCCGCCGTGGACGTCGTCGAGATCGACCCCGGCGTGACGGCGGTCAGCTACTCGCACCTCGGCCTGGACCCGAACCTGAACATCGCGTCGTACCACATGGACGGCCGGCAGTTCGTCGCGGAGAAGGCCCCCGCCGGGCACTACCACCTCATCACCCTGGACGCCGTCAACGACCTGTCCGTCCCCGCCCACCTGCTGACCCGGGAGTTCAACGAGCAGGTGAAGCGGTGCCTCACCCCGGACGGCGTCTACCTGCTGACGGTGATCGACGTCCCCGACGGCGGCCGGCTCTGGGCCGCGGCCGTCCACACCCTCCGCGAATCGTTCCCGCACGTCGAACTGCTGATCTCCAGCGCGACGAACCTCGGGAAGTTGGGCGACCAGCAGGTCATGGTGATCTACGCCTCGACCCGGCCGCTCGACCTCGACCGGCTCCGGGCCGAACTCGCCAAGCAAAAGGTGACGAGCCCGTTCACCCACCAGCTCCCGCCCGCGGACCTCGCCGCCCTCCTGGGCAAGCGTCGGCCCCTGGTGCTGACGGACCAGTTCGCCCCGGTCGACAACCTGATGGCCCCCGTGTTCCGCCAGCGGAAGATGCACTGACACTGGGAGTGACACCCGTCGTGACCAACTGGGAACTCTGCCGACTTGCGTGGTTTTCTCAACTGGGCATCGGGCTGGCGTTGATCCTCGTCGGGCTCGCGATCCCCGCGTACGCCGAGGGTCAGTGCCGGGTCTGGCTCGAACCGGACGAGTACGCGAACCCCCAGACGCGTGACACGGCGACGCGAGTGATCCGCCGAATCGACGGCGGAGTTCGTCTCGCAGGAGTCGTCTGCGGCGGCCTGATCGTGCTCTTCAGCGGCATCGGCCTCGTCGCGCTCGGGCGACCCGTTCCTCCGACCACGTCGCCGGAGACCCCGCTGTTGCCGACTGCGGCGAACGCCCGTCGTTGGCCGAAAGTCGTCGGCTTCTCGGTCATGTTTCTCGGCCTCGCGCTCGTCGTCTGGGGGCAGGCGACGGAAGCCGCCAGTTTTCGTCCGAGCGATCCGGGCGACCGCACCTTCAGCGATCCCGGACGGGACGAGCGGAGCCGCGCCGGCAGTGCGAAAACGGCCGGGCTGGGGTGCGTTCTGCTCGGCCCTGCGATCTGGTTCGCCCTCGCCCGCTTCGGGCGAACGAGAACGCCGGCAGGAACGGATGGAACACCTGCAGAGCCCGGGTCAACTCACGGTTCCCGTCCCTCTTCTCGCCAGAACCCGCCATGACGCACGACCGCTACGACGACGACCGCCCTGGCCGGAACCAGGACCGTTACGACGACGACTTCGACGACCGGCCGCGCGGGTCGAACCCCATCGCAGTCGTGTCGCTGATCCTCGGCGCGATGTCGTTCTTCTGCTCGTTCGCGACCGGGGCCCCGGCGATCATTTGCGGGGTGGTCGGGCTGGCGAAGGCGGACAAGACGGGCGTCGGAAAGGGGCTCTCGATCGCGGGGATCGTTCTCGGCGGGTCGGCGGGGATTCTGTCCACGCTCATCTGGGTCGCGTTGCTGCTGCCCGCCGTGCAAGCCGTGCGGGTTGCGGCCGCGACCTCGAACTCGGTGAACAACCTCAAGCAGACCGGCCTCGGGGCGCTGATCTACAACGACTCGACGAATGAGTTCCCGACCGCTCACCACCGCGTGAACACCGGCGAAGTCGTCCCCGCGGGCGAAGCGGCGAACCGGCTGAGCTGGCGGTTCACCATCCTGCCGCATGTGGAGCAGCAGCCTCTCTACTCCCAGTACAGTGCGTCGGCGACGCAGCCGTGGAACAGCCCCGCGAACCGGCCGCTCGCGACGACCACGATCCGGACATACGTCGACCCGATCGACGCCCCGACCTCGGACACCCGCTACCGGGTTCTGGTCGGCCCCGGAACGCTGTTCGACCCCGCGTTCGACCGCGGCGTGAAGTTTCAAGAGATCACCGACGGCTCGTCGAACACGATCTTCGCCGTCGAAACCGCGGACTTGGTCCCCTGGCCGCAGAACAAGGAAGTCCCGTTCAACCCGAACGGCCCGTTCCCGGCGGTCGGCCACCCGGCGCGCAAGACCGCCCTCGTGGTTCTCGCCGACGGGTCGGTTCGCAGCGTGCAGAAGTCGAACACGCAAACCCTGAAGGCCGCCGCGACCCGGAACGGCGGCGAGGTGGTGGCACTGGAGTAGCGGTCGCCGGGGAACTACTTGTTCAGGAACACCCGGCTCTGGACCACTTCGTGCAGGATCGTCCGCAGGCCGTGGTTCTTGGCCTTCGCCTTCGCCACGATCTGCTCGATGACCTCGCGGTCGGCGAACTGGACGTCGGCCCCGGTCGCGTAGACCAGCAATTTCTCCGTCACGTTGCGGGCGATCTGGTCCCTGTCGGCGAGCAGGAGTTTCTTGTAGTCGTCGACGGTGGCGAACTTCTTGCCGTCGTGCGTTTCGCCGCCCGTTTCCACGTCCGGGCCGCGGAACACCGCCCGGCTGGAGAAGTTGTTCGGGATGTGGACGACGCCGGCCTTCGTGCGGGTCGAGGCGCGGTAGAAGTCGCGCCAGCCGCCGATGGGGTCGAAGGTTTCGAGCGCGAAGCCGGGCGGGTCGATGTGCGTGTGGCACGACGCGCACGCGGCCAGGGTGCGGTGCTTGTCGAGTTGCTGGCGGATCGTCGTCGCGCCGCGGATGTCCGGCTCGATGGAGGGCACGTCCGGCGGCGGGGGCGGGACGGCGTGGCCGATGATCTTCTCCAGCACCCACTTCCCGCGGAGCACCGGAGACGTGCGGGTGCCGTCGGCGGTCACCTTCAACACGCTGGCGTGCGTCATCACCCCGCCGCGGTGGGAGCCGGGGGGCAGCTTCACCGTGCGGAACTCGTTGCCGCTCACGCCGGGGATGCCGTAGTGCCGCGCGAGCCGCTCGTTCAGCACCGTCCAGTCCGAATCGACGAACTCGGTCACGCTCAGATCCTTGGCCAGCACTTCCTCGAAGAAGAGCTTCGTCTCGCGCGGCATCGCCCAGAGCAGGGTGCCGTCGAACTCGCCGTAGAGTTGCGGGTCCGGGATGGTCGCGTCGATCTTCCGCATGTCGAGCCACTGGCCGACGAAGTTGTCCGTGAACCGCTTCGCCCGCGGGGACTTCAGCATCCGCTCGACGTGGGCCTTCCGAACGTCCGGCTTCGACAGGTCCCCCTTCTTCGCCGCCGCGAGCAGTTCCTCGTCCGGGGCCGTGCTCCAGAGGAAGTACGACAGCCGGGCGGCGAGGGCGTAGTCGTCCAGCTGCGGTGTCGGCTCCGCCAGGAGCAGGAAGTGCGGCGACGACAGGACCGCCTTGTACCCGAAGGTCATCGCGTCCAGGAAGGAGTAGCCCTTGTCGAGCTTCTCGTGAACCCGCCGGACGTAGTGAGTGGCGACCTCCTCGCCCGCCGGCCGGCGGAAGGCTTTCGCCACGAACGCGCGGACGAGCTTGTCGGCCGCCTCCTTCGGCTTCGCCGGCGCGGGGACGAGCGGGTCGTTCAGCCACGCGGTCAGCGGGCGGTTCTCCGGGACCTTCGGGGCGGGCTTCCCATCGGCTTCCGCCTTCGCCACGGACCGGGGCTTGAGCGGCACGTCGCCGAACAGGGTGGCGTACCCCGCCGGCGGCCACGCCCCGACCGGGCCGTCGATCTTCAGCCACTCGACGAGAAGGCCGGGGCCGGGGTACTCCTCGATGGGCTTCTTGAAGGTGCGGATGTCCCACTGGCTGAGGTAGTTGACGACGAACGCCTGCCGGCGGTCGAGGTCGACCTCGTACTCGACGACCGTCGGCTTGCCGGGCGGGATGTCGCGGACGTCGACGACGGCGGGGTCTTCGCGGCCGGGTCCGACGGTCAGGAACGCGGCCGGGACCGGCTTTTTGTCCGCCCCGACGGCGGCGACCGACATCGTCACCCGGTACCGGCCCGGGGCCGGGACGGGGGCCGTCTGGCACAGCCCGTACCGGGGCAGCTTGCTGTACATCACCAGCGCGTCGTCCTTCAGCAGGCAGGTGCGGGAGAGCGCCTGCTTGAAGTTCGCCCCCTTCTCGGTCATCTCCTTCCCGGTGCGCTTGTCGGAAAAGGGTATCGGCGGGTGCGGCGGGACGACGGAGAGCACCGCCCGTTCCGCGGCCTCCTGGTACTGGAGCTGGTGGGTTGCCGACACTTCGAGGGCGGACGAGACGTTGTCGAACCCGGCGACGGTGTTGTCCTCCGGGAGCAGTTCCTTCAGGTTCGCGTGCGTGCCGAGCAGGTCGCGGACGGTGTTCTCGTACTCGGTGCCGTTCAGCGGGCGGGCGGGGAAGCGGCCGGACTGCTTCTGGCGGTCGAGGGACGCGGCGTGGAGTTCGGCGGACAGGTGGCCGATGGCGGCCTTGACCTCGTCCGCCCCCGGCCGCTCGCGCTTCTTCGGCGGCATGGAGCCGTCCCGAATCCGGTCGTGGACGCCGACCCAGCGGTCGGCGGTGCGGGGGTCGCGGACGTCCGTGGACAGGGTGTCCAGCCGCAGGTTCCCCTTCTGGACGTCCGGCCCGTGGCAGTCGACGCAGTGGGCCTCGATCAGCGGCCGGACCTTGGCCCGGAACCCGGCGTCGTCCGCGACCGCGGGGTGTGCCAGCAGGAAGAGACCGAGGGCGACGAGGGGGCGAGTCATGGGCGGAATTGTGGCTGGCGGAGGGGGACCGTGAGCCCATCGTACCACCGGCGGCGGCGGTGTCGAGGAGGTTCCCGTTCCGGCTTGAATGCGGCTTTGCGGGGCGGGTACACTGCGGCCATGGCGGACCCGGTGCGAGTCGCGATCCTGAGTACGCCGCGGTCGGGGAACACCTGGCTGCGGTGGCTGCTGGCGGCCGCGTACCGGGTGCCGGACCTCGCCGTCCACAAGATGTGGGACTCGGACTGGGCCGGGCTGCCGCGGGAGTGCGTGCTGCAATTGCACTGGAACCGCACGCCGAAGCTGCGCGACCGCCTCGCGGAGCACGGGTTCCGCGCCGTCACCGTGGCGCGGCACCCGCTCGACACGCTGGTCTCGATCGTCCCGTTCGCCCTGACGGACGGGGACACGCACAACTGGCTCCAGGGCACCGGCGGGGACGAGTCCGGGCTGTTCGGGGCATCGCCCCGGAGCCGGGCGTTCGTGCGGTACGCGACCGGCCCCCGGGCGGCGGCGCTGTTCTCCGTCACGGCCGACTGGTGGGGCGAACCGGACGTGACGGCCGTCCGGTACGAAGACCTCGTCGCCGACCCGGCCGGGGAACTGGCGAAGGTGTGCGGCCGCCTCGCCCCGCCGCGGGAACCCGACCTGGCGGCGGTGGCGGCGGGGCACACGCTCGACCGCCTGCGCCCGCGAGCCGGCAACGGCCACTTCTGGCAGGGCCGCCCCGGCCACTGGCGGGAACTGATCCCGGCCGCCGAGGCGGCCGAGATCGCGGCCGCCATCCCCGATGCGTTCGCCCGGTACGGCTACGCCTGCGACCCGGACCCGGCCCTGACCGCGGACGCCGCCGACGAGAACTGGGTCCGCGCCGCCGGCCCCGCGTTCCGCGCCGCGATGCAGCGGTCCCTGGACGCCCAGGCGGCCGCGGAGGCCCACCGCAAGGCGGCGGACGCGGCCCGGCAGCAGGCGAACGAGGCCGACGACCGCGCGGCCCGCGCCACCGCGGAGGCGGCCCGGCTTCGGGCGAAGGTGGCGGAACTGGAGGCGCGGTTCGCCCCGTTCTCGGGGTTGCGGGGGTTCGAGGTGCGCGTCGCCCGGTGGCTGGCCGCCGTCCGCGGCGGCGTGCGAGTTTTTCCGAGCCGCGAACGCAAGTGAGCGGTTGACTGCCTGGGAAAAAACACGCCTCACGGGGAATGAAGCGAACCGCTCACTTGCGTTCGCGGCTCTTGGGATTGCATCAGTTCGGCCGCCCATCAACAAACACCGGGGGCCGGCGAGTTGTCTCGCCGGCCCCCGGTGCGAATCGGTTGCGAATCACCGCGTCCGAGTCGGGTTCAGCTTAGTGGCAGGTGCTGCAGGTGCTGCACGACGTTTCGCAGCCGCACTTGCTGTGCTTCGCGAAGATGCCCTTGATCCGGTCCTTCAGGCTGGGGCGGGCGCACGGGTCGCACACGTCGCAGCAGGGGGCGGAGCAGGCCGGGGCACAAGCCGGGGCACAGGCGACGACCTTCTCGACGCACTTCGGAACCAGCTTGCAGCACATCACGGTTTCGCAGACCGGGACGCACACCGACACGCACCGAGTCGCTTGGTAAGGGACGCACTTGCTGACGCAAACCGTGTAGGTTTCCGTGCGGCATTCCGGCACGCACCGGGTGCGGCAGACCGGCACCTGGCAGGTGACGGCTTCCGTCACGCACCGGGTCCGGGTGCAGGGCACCTGGATGCACTTCGACACGCACTCGTAGGTGCAGATCGTCTTCGTCACCGGCACGCACACCGCGACCTTCTTGCACACCGTCACCGGGCAGCAGACGGTCTCGCAGGTCGTGACCTTCTTGCAGACGGTCTTGGTCGTCGGGCACGGGCAGTAGCAAGGGTCGAAGTGGCCCTTGATCTTGTCCAGGATGCCGGGGCCGACGGTCACGCACTCGGGGACGTAGCTGGTGTGCTTGACGGTCTTGGTCCGGTTTTCCGTGACCATCTGGGTTTCCCAGCGGGTCTCGTTGACCGTGATCGTCTTGGTGACCGGCACCTTCTCGGTGACGACCTTGCTCACCATCACCGTTTCCGTGACCGGCTTGGTCACGAAGTGGGTCCGGGTTTCCATCACCGTTTCCGTGACCGGCTTCATCACCGTCACGGTGCGGGTGCGGGTCTCCGGGACCGTCTCGTGGCGGTACGCGGTGTACGTTTCTTGCTTGGTTTCGTGCTTGTACACGGTCCGGGTGACCGGAACTTGCTCGCGGACCCACTCGATCGTTTTGACCGTGGTGTAGCCCGGAGTCGTACCGCACGGAGCACCGCACCCGCCGCCGACCGGAGCCGCGGCGGGGGCCGCTGCCGGAGCAGCCGCCGGTTTTGCTTCGTCCGCCGCCCACGCGGAGGCGCCGAACAGGCTGACGCACACCGCCGTCAGCGTACAGACCTTCAGACGACGAAAGCTCATGACCTCTCCATTCCCGTTCGGCACCCCGGCCCTCCCCGCCCGCGGTCATCCATCGTCCCGCTGCCAACGGCGGTGGGTCTCGAAGTGCTTGCCAAGATATTCCCCACGCCGGGGGGTCGGGGAAGGAAACGGGGCGGCGGGGGCGGCGGATATTCGCGGGTTCGCGTCGTGCGGAAGAAGTTCGAGCGCGAATCGCGGGGCTGGCGCGGGTATCGGTTCGGCCGGCCGGGGCGGGCGTGCCGGCGGGAAGACGTGCGGGCTACGCCGGCCACGGCCGGCCGCCCCGGCGAGGGATTGGCGAATCGGACTGATTCCGACATCCCGAACCGGGTCGGCCCCCGTACCGGACGCCGACCCGACCGGATCCCGGGGAGAGCCGCCCGTGTGTCGGATTCTCGGTCCCGGCGGGCCGACACCCGCCGGCGCGTCGGAATCTTCGGCACGGCCGGTGAAATCGGCGCGAAAAGTCGATCGCATCCCGTTTGCCGGACCGCGAAACGTGGCTTAGATTTCAGCCGATGAGAGGGCTTTTGCCCTTATTCTAACACCCCGACCGACAACACCGCCAGTGATTGGGGAGGGTATCCCATTGGAAGCCGTCACGTACAACCTCGCCGTACTCGCCATCGCCGTGATCTACTATGCGTGGCGCGACCGGTATGTGAACCGGGTCAAGGAGCCCGCGCCGGAACTGAACCAGCGGGTCGCGTACATGCTGTGGGTCGCGGCCAACCGCACCTCGTGACCCGGCCGAGCCGCCCGGCCGGACCACGTCAAACCGCTTGCCGCTCGCCCGGCGAGCGGTTTGGTTTTTCCCCCCGACCGCCCGGCCCTCCTCGCCTCTTGACTCGGGCCTCCGTCCGGGAACAATAGGCCTGCCGCGGCCGTCACCGGCGCGGTTCCCACCCCCCCCGCCTTTCCCCAGAGGTCTTCATGGTCCGTCTCGCACTGTCCGCCCTGCTCGGGGCCGGGCTGATCGCCGCGTCCCTGACGCCGGGCGTCGCCCAGGAGAAGAAGGAGAAGCCGAAGCGCGTCGCGGTCGACGATCCGGCCAAGGCGAAGGACGACCCGGACTTCGCGGTGCAGGGCGAGTACGAGGGCACTGTCAGCACCAACCAGACCGAGTCGAAGGTCGGTGCCCAGGTGGTCGCGAAGGGGGACGGCAAGTTCGACGTGAAAGTGTTCCCGGACGGCCTCCCCGGTGCCGGCGGCGACGCGGCGAAAGCCCGAATGTTGAAAGCGGTCCGCGCCGACGACAAGGTCGACGTCACGGACGGAAAGCAGTCCGTCGGCTCGATCGCGGGCGGGGCCATCACGTTGACCGGCGACGTCCGGGGCACCCTCAAGCGGGTCGAGCGCACGTCGCCCACCCTCGGGGCGAAGCCGCCGGAAGGGGCCGTCGTGCTGTTCGCCGCGGAAGGGGACGAGAAGAACTGGGAGGGCGGCAAGCTCCTCACCCTGTCCGACGGCAAGTTCCTGAACTACGGGATCAAGAGCAAGCAGAAGTTCGGCGCGTTCAAAGCTCACATCGAGTTCCGCCTGCCGTGGATGCCGAACAGCAGCGGCCAGGGCCGGGGGAACAGCGGCGTCTACCTGCAAGACCGGTACGAACTCCAGGTGCTGGACAGCTTCGGGCTGAAGGGGGAGAACAACGAGGCCGGCGGGTTCTACACGCTGCACAAGCCGAGCGTGAACATGTGCCTGCCCCCGCTCGTGTGGCAGACCTACGACATCGACTTCACCCCGGCGGAGTTCGACGCGGACGGGAAGAAGACGAAGAACGCCCGGGCCACCGTGCTGCACAACGGGGTCAAGATTCAGGACGACGTCGAACTGAAGGGGCCGACCGGCGGCGGCCAGAAGGAAGGCCCGACCCCCGGCCCGTTCCAGTTCCAGAACCACGGCGACCCGCTGGCGTACCGCAACGTGTGGGTCGTCGAGAAGAAGTGAGCCGCAACCCCCGCCGAATCTCGTCGAGCCGCGGACGCGCGTCCGCGGCTCGACGGGTTTTCCCAGCTCGCAATCTCGCCGCGTCGCACTTTCCCCCCGCGCAGTTCCCGGAAGTTGTTCCCGCCCGGCGGTTATCGTGCTAGGATTATGACGGAATTGCCGACGCACGGGCCGCCCGGGGCCGCGGATGCCGCGAAAGCCGACACTGTCCCCGCGAACTCGGCCCGCAAGCCGTCGCCGCCGGCGGACCGCCGCCATAGGCTGGAGTGACGGACCGATTCCTGTCCTCGCCTGGTTTGCTCGATCCCGGCCCGCCCAGTCTGCCGGTGCTGCCTTCGGGGTCGGACCGTTATCCGACTGTTCTCCCCCGAGACAACCCTTCCCCGTCGCGGTGGTGCTATGAGCTGGCTGCGCGAGCCCGACACCGAACCCCTTCCCGGCTACAAGCTCGTCTGTCCCCTCGGGACCGGCGGGTTCGGCGAGGTGTGGAAGTGCATCGTGCCGGGCGGCATCTTCAAGGCCATCAAGTTCGTTTACGGCAATTTGAATTCCCTCGACGGCGACAGCGCCAAGGCCGAGCAGGAGTACAAGGCCCTCGAACGGGTCAAGGCCGTCCGCCACCCGTTCGTCCTGTCGATGGACCGCATCGAGGTCGTGTCCGGCGAACTGCTCATCGTGATGGAACTCGCGGACAAGAGCCTGCACGACCTGATGGAGGAGTACCAGAAGGCGGGCCGGCCGGGGATCCCCCGCGACATGCTGCTGGGCTTCCTCGCCGACGCCGCCGAGGGGCTCGACCACCTGATCGAGAAGCACAACCTCCAGCACCTCGACGTCAAGCCGAAGAACCTGTTCCTCATCGCGGACCGGGTCAAGGTCGCGGACTTCGGGCTGGTCAAGCACCTGGAGCGGCAGAGCTCGTCCGGCATCATGGGCGGCATCACCCCGGTGTACGCCTCCCCGGAGACGTTCGCGAACAAGATCTCCAAGCACTCGGACCAGTACAGCCTCGCGATCCTGTACTGCGAACTGCTGACGGGGTTCCGGCCGTTCGGCGGGAAGAACATCCGGCAGCTCGCGCTGCAGCACATGACCGAAGCGCCGGACCTGAGCATGCTGCCGGAAGGCGACCGGCCCGCCGTCGCGAAGGCCCTCTCGAAGAACCCGGAGGACCGGTTTCCGACGTGCCTGGCGTTCGTGCGGGCGCTCGGCGGCGCGGGCGGCCGGGCGGACGTGACCCTCGGGGGGATGAGCGGGACCGAGACCCCGGCCCCGGTCGGGCGGAAGTCCGGGGTTGCCCCCCCGTCCCGGAAGACGAAGCCGGACTTCGACACCGCCACGCAGGCCCCCAGACACGGCGGGGCGTCGTCGATCATCGGCGGGCCGAGCAGCCGGGTGATGGTCCCCGGCGACAAGCAAGGCCCGGCGTCGTTCGTGTTCCGCCACGAGGAAGGCGTCCTGCACCCGGCGATCCTCGTCGGCATCGGGAGCTTCGGCCGGCGGGCCCTCCAGCAGATCCGCTGCCGGCTCCTCGACCGGATCGGGGAACTCGCGCAGGTGCCCTGTTTCCGGTTCGTGTACGTCGACGCCGAGCCCGAGGCCGCGACCAAGTCGTCCGCCGGCCCGGCCGACGCCGCCCTCCAGCCGGAGCACACGTTCCACGCGCCGCTCCAGCCGGTCAACGCCTACCGCCGCCGGCAACTCGACCAGATCCTCGAATGGCTGCCGCGCGAGAAGCTGTACGCCATCCCCCGGTCCCTCCGGGTGGACGGGGCGCGGTCCCTCGGCCGGCTCGCGTTCTACGACCACTACCTGCGGTTCGTGAACCGGTTCCGCCAGGAGATCCAGGTCTGCACGCACCCGGAGGCGCTGACGCAGTCCGCCGACCAGACGGGCCTGCCGGTGCGGTCGAAGACGCCGTCCGTGTACGTGTTCGTCAGCGCCAGCGGCGGCACCAGCGGGATGACCCTGGACGTCGGTCACGCCATCCGCCGGGCGCTGGAGCGGTTCAACCTGACGGACGCGGTCGTGACGGCGTTCATCTTCGCGGGGGCCCCCGAAGACGCGACGACGCCGCCGGAAGAACTCGCCAACATCTTCGCCACCCTGACGGAACTGAACCACTACGCCGACCCGGACGTCAAGTTCACCGCGCAGTACGGCACCGAAGGCCCGCAGGTGGACGGGCACGGCCTGCCGTTCACGGCGACGTACATCCTGCCGATGGCCCAGCGGACGCCCGAGGCGCTGCGGGACTGCCTGTCCCACCTCGCCGGGTACGTCGCCCACGACCTGACGACGCCGCTCGGCATCGGGCTGGAGAAGGTCCGGAAGAAGGGCTCGCCCGCCGGCCGCACGCCGTTCCGCAGCTTCGGCACGTTCGGCGTCTGGTACCCGCGCGGGCTGCTGCTCCGCAGCGCGGCCCGGCAGGCGTGCGTGAAGTTCCTCCGCCGGTGGGTCGGCCCGCTCTCCGGGATGGTCCCCGCCGAGGCCGAGAACATGCTCGCCAGCGTGCTCTCGGACGTGCGGCTGACCCCGGACATGCTGCAGGAGTTCATCGCCGCCGAGTCCACCACGCCGCAGGACGGCAACCCGGTCGAGCGCATCGGCCAGTGGGTGACCACGCTGAACTCCCAGGCGGACGCCGCGTCCCGCCGGCCCGACCCCGCCAGCTGGGCGC
>ERZ1066123.1140-NODE-1140-length-16763-cov-6.951401_pt1 | contig 16763 bp, 23 predicted proteins | sample MGYA00382770_ERZ1066123 | MGnify/ENA primary metagenome ERZ1066123 (study PRJEB33369, sample SAMEA5778353) | biofilm metagenome | biome: Industrial cooling water; feature: Water cooling tower basin; material: Biofilm | place: United Arab Emirates | collected...
CCGACAGTTCTACCGCAAGCACGGCTACACCGAAGTCGCCCACGTCCCCGACTACTTCGCTGACGGCGACGGCAAGGCGTCCTTCATCAAGCGTGTCTGAGTCGCCGGGACGGGTTCCGAAATCATGAGTAGCAACGCATTGTCATTGCTAACGCGGAATGTGTCCGCCCACTGGTTTACGATGTCCTCGGCCATTACGTCTCGCCGAGGACACCATGTCGAAGACGATGATCTTCCTGAACCGCTGGGGCGACCTCTACCACCTGATGCTGACGCAGGTGAGCGGCGACGAGAGCCGCCGCCTCGACAGCCGGTATTCAACGTCGCTGGAACAGGCTCGCAGGGCAGTGGACTACTGGAAGACGGAGTTCAACGTCGCCGCCGAGGACATCCACGACAACAGCATGGTTGACTTGGACGACATCTTCGCTTGGATGGACGTAGACCTCAGTGGCGACCTCGAAGGCAAGCCGTGGTAGTCCGTCAACCTCGGGCGGCACGGGCCGGCACGTCACCCGACCCTCTTGCCGCCGGACCCACACCATCGGCCACGCCGGTCAGGGAGTACCCCGTGAGTAACGTCGATGTCGTCAAGAAGATGTACGAGGCGTTCGGGAGGCGTGACCGGGACGCCATCCTCGCCTTGTTCGCCCCGGACATCGAGTGGGTGCAGAACGAGGGGTTCCCCGGAGGCGGCAGGCACGTCGGGGCCGAAGCCGTCCTGAAGGACGTGTTCGCCAAGTTCCGGCAGGTGTGGGATGTCTGGCAGGCTCCGGTGAGCGAGTGGCTGGACGCCGGGGAGGTCGTGGTGGCGGTGGGCGAGTACCGGGGGACGTACAAGGCCACGGGCCGGTCGATGACGGCGGCGTTCGCCGGGTTGTATCGGGTCCGGGGCGGGCGGATCGTTCAGTTCCGCCAGTTCACCGACACGGCCAAGATTGTCGAGGCGGTGCGGCCCTCCGTGAAGGAGGGCGAGTGATGGCCCGTCTGCTCCACATCGACGCCATCCCCCGTGGGGAGGGGCTAGGATGACTTACTTCAAGATCGGCCTGAGCTTGGCGTTCTTCGTCCCCGTCTTCGTGCTGTTCGGCCTGTCGGGGTGGCACGACGATTGGTACGGCGGGTTCGTCGGCGGGATGATCGGCGTCTTCTTCGGGCTGGTGTTCAGCGGGCAGGTGAACGGCCCGTGGCTCGACGTGTTCTACCCTCCCGGCGACGGCAAGCCCGACGAGCGAAAGCGGGCCGACGCCGACGACGCTCAGTAAGGCAGGCGGACCTTCAGCTTTAGGATCAGCCCCGCTGGTACGATGTCCTTTAATCTCTGGACGGCCGGGGCGAAAGGTGTCGGCGGCACCGGCTCGGCGTGCGGTGGGCGGCGGTCGCCCTGCTCGGGGCGGGCTGTGCCGGAGGTGACCGGCCCGGAAGACGGCCCCGTGGCCGGTGACCCGCCGGCTGCTCCTCTAGGCTCTTCCGTTCCCCGTCGTGCCTGTCGCCGGGGACGCCGGGTTCCCGGCCGCGAGGTCGCGGAGGACGAGGGCGAGCGACCCGTCGCGGAAGAAGTGCCTGTCGCCGCACCCGTCCATCCGCCGGCAGAACGCGACCTCGGCCCATCCGCCGTAGACGTGCCGGAGGAGGCCGGCGGTGGCAAGGTACACCTCCTCGGACTGTCCGTCCGCCTCGTCAAACGCGGCGACCAGCCGGTGCAGGCACCCGAGGACGCCCTCGGGTTCATACTCCGCTTCGTCCAGCCCGTCACCGGCCCCCTTGCCGGCCCGTGGCGGGTCGAACTTGTCGAGTTCGGCCATGAACAGGCAGTCGGCCTCACTCCGTCCGGGGCCGGCATTCGTTCGCGTGTCTTCCATCATCTGTCTCCTGGGTGGTCACGCTCAAGGCGAGCGGGCAATCGTAAGCGGTGTCGCCCGCACCCGACCAGTCCCACCTGCTCCGTGTGGATCACATTCCGCTTCAGGACGGCTGGGGTATGGCCGGCGATTCTGCCCGAGGACTGTATCCGAAGTTGGCGGGTGGCATCTCCATCACTTTCCCATACACGCTGGTCCCATCCACCCCCGCCCGGCAAGAACACCTCGTCGTCTTCGATAGCCTTCAATGAAATTGTGGGCCGGCTCAGGGAAAATCCGGGGCGGCGGGGGTAGCTATCCGTGAGGTGACCTCATCGCCGCCCGCCCACCGACGCCGAACACGCCACACTCGCCCTTCGGGCACCTACGGCAAACAAAGGCAACCAGGGCAATGGGCACCGCCCGCTCAGGATTTCCTGAGCGGGCGGCTTCATTACTTGGGCACCGACTGCCGCCGCACGTCAGGTTCGGCGGCTTCCACGACACGCAGTTCTTGCGTTGGCTCCGAATCGGGCCAGTCGCGGTATACCTCGACTTGGAAGTGATACCTGTAGTCCTCCATCCACGGGTCGCTCCGGTCGAAGTTGTATTCGCGGGTCCACAGGTCGATCTTGAACTCCCAGACCTTGAAGTCGAAGTCGCTCATCGCCGGCAGCGTGACGCTGATGTGCCGCCGGTCGGTCGTGACGCTCGCCTTGACGCCTTGCCCCCTGAGCCACGTCTTGAGCATCCGACCGATCTCCTTCGGGGGCAAATCGGGGTCGTACTTGTCCCCGGTGAAGTGGTGGCGGCGAACGTAGTTTGCCTTGTCCTCTGCGTGCTGTTGCCCACGGTCGATCCCGATCATGGCCGACAGGACGAGGTGCCGCTCATCCGTCACCGGCGGCGAGTCGATCACCTTGCTGAGGTCGGCCAGCCTCATCGCCTCGGCCCAGACCTCATCCGGGTCGAGGTAACGCTCGCGGGCCAGCCCACGAACCCACTCGGGGACCGTCACGCCGCCCGCCTGCCCGATGTCACTGCTTCGCATGGAGTACTCTTCCTGTTGGGGCGGCGAGCATCCTAATCCGTCACGGCGGCGGTACGGAACGCGACGTTCCAGAGAATCGTGGAGGTGGAGGATCAGCACGGCGGGGACCGTAAACTGGGCGTCGAGACGTACCTTCCTCGGTTCCGAGGGCCGGGATCGCCGGCTCGGGCGGGGTGTTAGGGGGTGAAGGAGGGGCCGAACCCGGTTACGGGTCTGGCGGTGGCCTCGGCGGCTGGTCCCGAGGCCCGCGAAGGGCGTCCGGTTCGCAACAGAGTATTAGGTACATCCTCTTCGTGATCAATAAAGGTGTTCCCCCGGACGGTCGGTTGGCGGGGAACGTCGGAACGGCCAGCACATCGCCGGTGATCGTCTGACCCGAGGTGCCGTTATCCCCAGGCGACTTCTTCCACAACCCGAGTCCGGGGAAGTACAGCCCCACCTCCCACCGCATCGCCTTGCCGCTGTGGTACTCACGGTCGTAGACGTTCACCACCCCGAGGCGGTGCAGCACCTCGCGGGCAGCGGCCCACTTGCGGGCGTCGAACGGGATGTCCGTCTTCCCCGCCTCGACCAGGGACCGCCACACCTCCTCGGCCCGGCGGTGGGGCACGGCGTGGTTGTCGTTCGGGTCGGTGACGAGGATCAGGTCAAGGACCGCGATCATCACCTTCAAGAACTCGGCCGGCACGCGGGTCACCTGCTCGACCTCTACCACGTCCCCGTCCTCGTTCATCCGGCGGCTGCGGCGGACCTCGACCACCCCGTCCGGGAACTTCCGTTCCACCCACCCGTCGTACTTACCCAAGGGGACCGACCCCGCCGTGCCGCACCTGGCCGGGTCGAACGTCCTGGCGATGTGACCGAGCAGCCACCGCACCCTCGACTCGCGGCGGGACTCGTTGTCCGCCCAGGCTCCGGTGAACAGGTCGTTGTCGCGGATGAAGGCCAGGGCTTCCGCAAGGGCCGGCACCCGCCGGAGGCGGCGAGCTAGTGGCAGCAGGGCGTGAAGCTGTCGCCGGAAGGAGTCCGTCTCGTCCGCGATGTCGCCCGCCCTCTCTACGCCGAGAGCCAAGCTGGGGTCCACACGGGGGGTGCCGTGATCGACGGCCACCGCGACCGGCACCTCGACCTCGCTCACAGTACAGGCTGGCAACTGACCAGCGGCCGGCAACGCGACGGCCGGGATACTCACCGAGGGACGGAACGGCTCGTACTCTTCCGGGAGAACCACCGCCAGCACGTTCTGCGGCATGCGGACGCCGCACCGGGCGTTCCAGTACTTCGGCACGTCGATGAGCCGGTACTCACACCGCTCCAGCCCCAGAGTCTCGGCAAAGCCGCAACCGTACCTGGCCCGAAGCCCGATCAGGTCGCCCCAGGTGATCGTCAGCCACGGGCCGGGGCCGTCCGCGAGCAGGCGAGGGGTGAAGGACGGTCGCAGCCAGACCCCCTCCTCATCCGACCGCCCGTGCGGCTTGAGCAGCCCGTGCCACTTGGAGCCGAGCAGCCCCTCGGCGGCTCGCCCGAGGTCGCCGCCGACCAGGCACCACTCGGTCAGCAGTTCGGGCATCCGCTCCCGCTTGAGCCGCCGCCGGTACTCGCGGGCGTCGAGGAGGACCGAGTCGGGGATGGCGTCGTTCAGGTGGCGGGCGACGGCCTCCAGCCGGGCGAGCGGGACGCGGTCGGCCAGCAGGAATTCGTCCAGTCGCGTCGGGTTCCATTCGGGCCGGTGCATCGGGAGCTTCCCCAGCCGGCCGCAGTGGTAGCGGTCGTGCCCGAGGTAACCGTAAGTGCCCTTCGTCTCGTAGTCCGCGACGATCCGGTTCTGAGCCAAGAGCTTCTTGACCCCCTGCTCGTAGAGGTCGAAAACCGAATTGGCGAGCTTAGGATCGGCCCGGCCGACCTCGGGCAGTTTGTACCCGTTCGCCCCCCGGTCGGACCCGTACCAGATCGTCTCGACGCCCAACACGGGGTCGAGGGAGGCCACGCACGCACGCCCGGCCGCGATGTCTTCGGGGCGATGGTAGTCGTGGTGCCCGTCGAGGTCGTCGTAGGTGAGGGCGGTCGTGCCGGCCGAGGTGTAGTACAGCTTTTCGTGCGACTCGATGGACCGCTGGAAGTGGTAGGGCTGGAGCAGTTTGAGGACGTGCCGCTCGCCGCACTCACGGATGGACGTACAGCACCCCTTCTCGCCCCGGAAGCGGACGGCCTTTTCGATCTCCACGGCCCGGTTGCGGTTCCCCGGCTCGCCCAGGGCGTAGTCGTAGTGGTTCAGCAAGGGACCAAAAAAGTCCCAGGAATGGGCGGCAAGGGTTGAGATTTTAGCGGGCGTGGCCGCTATCTTAGTGTGGGTTCTCATCAAACCTATGTAAGTGTGGCCCGCCCGGATTCAGTAACGATTCCGGGCGGGCCATGCTCGTTTCCCAAAGCTGCACTCCCCCTGGCAGTCACATACCGAGGGCCTGAGCCTGGGACGCGGGCAACCTCGGGCACTCCTGGCGGGAGTTAAACCAGCACCTTCTCCACCCTCGGGCTGTCGATTGAGAAGGCGGTGCAGGACCGGCCGTCGCCGTAGTCGGTGTACCTCACCTCCATCACCGCGACCCTCGCGGCATTCACCTCCCGGAAGCCGGCGGCTAACCTTTCCCTGGCCTTCTGTTCGACATCCCCGGCCACTTCCAGACGGGCAGTGTAGCCCAGGGGGAGGAAGAACTCGTCCCGATTGCGGCACCGCTTCCTGATGCCACGGCCTCTCAGTGTGACCTCGTACCGGACCTCGGTCGTCTCGCTCACGGTTGCTCCTCGTTGATGGGCGACGGGCCGAGGATACGACAGGCCCGCCCGAGGATGCCACCCGAAGGAGGGGCATTCTTTCATGTAACTTTGGTCCCGTGTAACAACTCGGCCAAGCCAAATTACGGCCCTTTTGTCCGTCACCTTGATCCGTGCCGAGAGATCGAATCACGGGCCAGGCCCAGCCCAATCGCTTCGTCCTCTCAAACCGAATTGCAGACGCCCAGGCCAAGTCGCCTCTCAGGCTAAGACCCGCACGGCGGGCTGAGGGGGGACTGGCCCCCAACCGGCGGAATCGAACCCCACCCCGAGGTGGCTACCGTGGCGGTTCGACGCAGCGGCGGGTGAAATCCGCGAAGAATGTCCGACCTGGCACTGACAGCCAAATCGGGTCGGTGCATGATTGCCCCCCTGTCGGATGCGGGGGCACCATCCGACGCACGGCCGGCGGCTCATGCTACAGGCCGACATCCAAGCCCCAATAAGGAAGACAGGATGAGCAACATCAAAACCGACGACCTGATCGTGGAGCGACTGCGGGCCGCACAGACGGACGCCGAAGCCGAATGGTACGCCGAGGGCGTGGCGGACGGGCGGCGATACGTCGAGGACAACGGCGAACCCCACCTGCTCAGGGCACTGGAGGAGTGGCAGTACCCGGCCGACGAGGACGAGTACGGCACCGCCCTGGCGACCGCCCTCCAGATCGACTGGGAGTACATCCTCGGGGAGGACACACCCGTGGCCGACCAGCCGAGCTACGTCCGGGGGTTCGTGGCCGGGGCGATGGCCCGCTGGTCCGACCTGAAGGACCGCTTGTAATCCCCACGGCGTGCGGTCGGCTGCGTCGTCGGCCGGCCGCACGTCCCGCCCGAGTATTGAACCGCATCATTGTTCTGAGTCTGAGCGGATAAGTGCTGTACATGATGGCCTACTCATCCCAACTACGCCGAGGAGGAAGACATGGGTCAGCAGGAACGCCGGGTCAGGACGCACATCAGCGGGTATGCGATGAAGTGCGTGAGTCCCGAGGGTGCCCCCCGGATCGTCAAAGAGGTGGTGCGGATGGCAGAGCGGAAGCAGGGGTGGCGTCCGGGAAAGTCTCTCAGGACCGGGGCCACGGTGGACGGCACGGACCTCGTCGTCACCCTCGACTGGCTCCTGACCGGCGAGTACGTCGTGAACATCGGGGCCGAGTCCGAGGTCCACTTCTGCCCGACCCCCGACCCCATCCTGAACTAATCCACATCCCGAAGAGGACCGCATCATGAGCAAGCCCATCCGAACCGCCGGACCCTACCTCTCGCTCGACCAGCAGGCCCGGATGGAGTTGCCGCTGCGGCTGACCCCGCAGCAGCAAGAGGACATCCACCGGGCGGACGTGGTAATGGCGGTCGATGCAGAAGCCGATTACCGCCAGGTGGTCTACGGGCAGGACCGCCTGGAGCGGATCGTGGCGACCGGCCGGGCCGAGAGCGTGACCATGAAGCTATGCCCCGTCAAGTCTCGGACTAATCAGGTCGAGTGCCTGATGGCGTTCGTGGAGGTGATCAAGGGCAAGCGGGGGGTCAAGATCGGCCACTACCGGGTTTAGATCATACCGTTTGGTCCCATGACACGGGGCCGCTGCCCGCACGGGGATCGCGGTCGCACACCGACCCCCACGACCCCGGTCACGCCCTGATCGAATCCCACGTCCCGATGAGGACGACCAGCGGCCCGCCTCCGGCGAACGACAACACCAGATTACCCTTCAGGAGCTACAAGATGAGCATCGGATGTGTGTGGTGGGATCAGCCGTGGTGCTGTAACGAGTGTGGGGCCAAGTTCGATCCTACCGTGGACGAGAGCGACGGCGACCACTGGGGGGTACGGAGCGACGACCGCTACCACAACCTTCTGGCTGACCTGCTGTGCGAAGAGTGTGCGGTGGTCGTGAATACCCGCCTCAATCCTCGGTGTAAGGGCTGTGGGCGAATCGAGGACAGCACCAACATCTTAGACGAGAACGGGGTGTGTCTGCGGTGCGATGTGGGCGAGGCGGTGGACGAGGGCGTGGCCGAATACGATCTGTGACGAGTCTAATATGAGCGTGCCGATCAAGTGTCATAGTCCAGGCCCGTGGGGTCAAACTGACTTTATGCCGCTGGCACCGGGTGCGGCCCCGAGGTAAGCTCGGAGGACACCCGGAGCCAGCCGCAGATGCCGACAACGAAGAAGACCAGACAGAAGAAGTACGCCCCCGTCCTCCAGCTTCCGCCGCTCGCACCCGACGAACTCGACGGGCTGAAGGCGTCCATCGCCGTCCACGGCGTCGTCGTCCCGATCCTGCTCACCGAGGACGGGCGGGTCATCGACGGCAGCAACCGAAGGGCGATTGCCGACGCCCTCGGCTACGAGTGCCCCGAGTCCGTTCAGAAGGGGCTGACCGAGGACGAGATCAGGGCGTTGGCCCGGTCGCTCAACCTCGCCCGCCGCCACCTGAGCCGCGAGCAGCGGCGGCAACTGGTCGCGGACCAACTCCGGGAGACGCCGGCGTGGAGCAACCGGCGGGTGGCGAAGAACCTCGGCGTCGATCACCACACGGTGGCGTCCGTCCGGCTGGAGCTTTCGGCAGGTGGGGAAATTCCCCAGGTGGAGCGGACCACCGGCCGCGATGAGAAGTCGTACCCGGCCACCCGCTCGGCCCCGGTCGTCCACCGCCCGCCGGAGGAACGCCAAGCCCGCATCGCGGCCACCACTCTCCTCCACGGCGACTGCCGCGACCTGCTGCCGACGCTGCCCCCGGCGTCGGCCGACCTGGCCCTGTTCGACCCGCCGTACCCGGAGGTGAGCCGGGAGTACGGGCGGCTCACCGAACCCGACTGGCACGACCTGATGCGGGCCGTGGTCCGCGAGTGCCGCCGGGTGCTGAAGCCGTCCGGCTCGATGGTGGTCGTGTTGCAGCCGAACTACGAGCGGCTCGGGCGGATGCGGCTCTGGCCGTGGGAGTTCGTGCTGTGGGCGGCGAAGGAGTGGAACCTGATTCAGGACGTGTACTGGCACGTCCCCGACGCCCTGCCCTCGGCCGGGACCGACCGCGACACCGGGCTTCTGAAGACGAGCGTGAAGTGGAACGTGTGGCTCGGCCCGGCCGACTGCTACCGCAACCAGCAGGCGGTGCTGCGGACGCCGTCCGAACCCGTCACCACCCGGCAGCGGCCCGAGGACTTGAAGGCGGGACCGAGCGGCCGGACCCGAAGGACGGGGCGGATGCACCGGGCCGCACTGGAGCGGGGCGGGAGCGTCCCGCCGAACTGCCTGGTGATCCCGAAGAACCCCGGCTCGCCCGGCTCCGAGGGCCACCCGGCAGTCACCCCGCTCGCGGTGTGCGAGTTCTGGGTGAAGTACCTGCTCCCGCCGGGCGGTACGGTGTTATCCCCATTCTGCGGGTCGGGGACCGAGTTGCTCGCCGGGTTGAACCACGGTGCCGGGAACGTGATCGGCATTGAGCGGGAGATGAGGTACATCGAGATCGCCCGCCGCCGGGTCGCGGCGGGCTGACTTCGTTGCCGTTTCTGGTCACTCTGGGGACCATCGCCGCTACCCTGCCGCCGACGCTCACCGTGCTGAAGAACCTCTCGATCCGCACCACGGGGCGATCAGATGGTTGGGCGGACAGCACGGGAGGCCATGTAGCCCCGCAGATGGTCGCGGGCCAGCGGCACCGCGAGGTACGGCGTCAGGCCGCAGCGGGCCGGTTGCGGCCGGTCAACGCCGGTCGCCAAGCCCTTCACGCGGCCGGCCCCGCACAGTGCCCCCGGCCGGATCACCGGCACGCCGGGACCGCGTTCACGATCACTCTGTTTTCCACCGAGAAGTAACCCGAAGCCTCACGGTGCGGGACCGGCCTTCAACAGTTCCGTCTCTTTCTGCACCTCTGCCAGCCGCTCGTTGACCGGAACGAGGCTCTCCTTCAGCCGGGCGATCTCGGCCAATGCTTCCGCGTTCACCGTGCGGTCCAGTTCCGCCTGATCCTGAGCCACGTCCACCGCCCGGCGGTGCATCGCCGCCGAGATCAGGTAGACGACGCCCAGGACGGCGAGCGGCCCCGGCACCCCGAAGAAGCACAGCATCCCGAACAGCTTGTCCCCCAGTTTCACCTCCTCCTTGCCCGGCACCGCCGGGTCCGTCTTCCCGCCGAACTTCGGCCCGCCGCCGAAGACGAGCAGGGAGGCCGGGGCACCACAGCAACTGCCGAGGGAGAGCAGGACCAGCACGGCCATGAGGGTGTTGTGGTCGAAGCCGAACCGCGTCAGGAACCACCGGCCGTAGCTGGTGGTCAGCGTCTGCTCCTTCTTGCCGATCTCCTTCTCGATCCCCGTCGCCTGCTTCTTGAGGTCGGCTTCCTTGGCCCTCAACGCGGACAACTGCCGCTGCCGCTCCTCCTCGGACTCCTGCCGCCGCCGCTCCTCGGCTTCCCTCTCACGCCGCCGCCGCTCGGCCTCTTCCTTACTTCTCTGTTCCTCGGCCTCCTGCTCCCGCCGCTTCCGCTCCTCCTCTTCCTCGGCCCGCCGCTGCTCCCGCTTGGCCCAGTCCAGGGCGGCGAGTACGTCCGGGTGGGCAGATAGCTCCCTCACCAGCCGCTGGGCCTGAGACAGGGCGTCATCGAACAACCCCTTGTTGGTGATCCCCCTAATCATCGGGGTGGCGATGTTCTGTTCCGCGATCTCCCCGAGGAAGCCCCGGAGGAGTAGCAGGCGGATCGGTGCCGGGTACTCAGTGCTGTCCACCCCGTACCGCTCGACCGCCTTTTTGAACTGGTACAGGAACTCCTCGACCCGCCCTTGGAGGTTGTCAGACTTCAGCAACCCTTGTTGCAACGCCAAGGACCGCCGCTGGAGGTCGAGTGCCTCCTGCTGGACGGCCAGTTGCTCCTCTTGCACGCGGCGGGCCTGCTCGACCTCCTCGCGGATGTCGTCCAGGGTGCCGGTCGCCGCCCGCACCTCGGCCCGGAGCCGTTCGACCGCCCCGCCGACGACCCCGGCAGCGGCCACCTGGGCGGTCGCCAGCCGGGCCATCCCGGCCCCGACCGCCCGGCCGAGTTCCTCGGTCGCCCGGACCTGCTCGGCCGCGAGGCCGGCCAACTGGTTGTTCTGATCGATCAGGGCCGGCAGGCTGCGGAGCGTCACCGTGGAATGGAACTGGTCCGGGGGTGCGAGGGCGTCCAGCAGGGACAGCCGTGGGCGGATCGGGGCCGGCGTCATCGGGACATCCTTTCGTCTGGCTACTCCGGCACGGCGGGCCGGGCGGTCGGCGGTCGGCCGGACCCGCGTCGGCAGCGTCCGGCGGGCCGTGGAGCGGTGGCCTGCCTTAACTACTACCGTAGACTATACAAGCCAAAAATGTCTGATACCACCCGCCCCGCCTCCTTGCCAAAAGGTGTCGGGGGAGGTACGGGTGGCTAAGAAGAAAGAGATCACGCACGACGCCGTCGTCGTCCGCTTCGGTCAGCAGCTTAGGACCACGCGGTTGACGCGGGGGATGACGCAGGCACAGCTTGCGGAGCGGGCGGAAGTGACCCTGAGCTACATCACCCGGCTGGAGGCCGGCACCTCGGCCCCCGGCATCGACCTCGCCGCCCGGCTCGCCGCCGCCCTCGGCACGCCCATCGCGGACCTCCTGCCGACCGACCCGCCGCCGGACGAACTGGCGGTGCTGCGGGAGCAGGCCCGGCGGCTGTTCGCCAGCGTCGTGGCGACCGAAGATCGGGACGTGTTGGCGTTGGTCAACCAGTTCCTCGCCCGGCTGGTGGAGACGGAGCGGTAACGCAGTTCCTGCAATCAGTCATCTCTTCCGGGCCTCTCCGTGAACACGGGGCTGGCCGTGCCCCAACGATCACGCTTCACGAACGGTCCCTACCAAGCTGGGACGCTCGCCTCGATCCCGGTAGTCTCACCAAATAATCGGGGGAGGCTGCGGTAGTCGTGAGGGGGCGATGGTGACCGAGGTACGAGACAACCAACAAAACGACCCAGCCACCCTCCTCAGGGACGGCCCGCTCATGAACGGCGTCGTCCGGCTTGTGACGGCCGCGTCCGGGGCGGGGAGCCTCGCCTTCGCCGGATACCACGCCCTGAACTCCACTCAAGCCCTGATCACCGTCGCATTTCTCATCACCGGGGTCGTCCTCCTCGTTCTGGCCCTGGCTTCCGAGCCGACCACCAAGCCCGCCTCTTAGGGGAACTGTCGGCGGGCGAGCCACTCCCGGCCGACGACCAGCCCGCCGGGAACCTCGGGCGGATTCGGCGTGTCCGTCCGGGTGTACCCTTCGATTAACCCTGCTGCGGCCATGAGGCTCAAGTATGCCCGAGCAGTTCCTGCGGTCAGCCGAGTTAGCCTTCGGCCCGGACGTGTTGCGGTGGGGGTCAAAGAACGCTCGCCTCGGCCGGGGCGAGTGGGCGTGGATCGCCACCCGCCACCCAGACCCGACCGGGGGCAGATTCTTCAGATACCCGGCATCCCGAGGGCACGAAACATTCATCTGCGAAGCGAACATCCTCCTGGCAATGTTCGGGGATGAACTCCCTCGCGTGACCGAAGAACTGATGTTCGCCCACGACGAGTACGAGCAGTTTGGCGTCGAGTACCGGCCGACCGGGCGGCGGACGCGGTCGTGGGACTGGGTCGAGCTTCGCCGCCGGGCCGAAGCTGACAATTTGTTCGGGCGGGCGGGTTCGATCCGTGGGCGGGCGGTGTTGATGCTTTGGAGCCAGCCGGAAGGTTGGCTCGACCTGCTCAAGATCGCGGTGTCGGGGCTGAACGTGACGCCTGACACCATCCTCACGGCGGGTAGAATAGAACTGGGCGTCGTCAAGGACTTCATCGGGGGTGCGGCATGAGCGGACGAGGGCGGGACGTGGGCACAGCGATCAGCCGGACGGGCGGCACTCGCCCCGAGCGTTTCCCCCTTAGCGAGGCGGACGGGGACGGGGCCAACGAACTTTGCGTGGGCGACTTCGGGTACGATCACTCTGGCCTGACCTGCTCGGAGTGCGGGTCCGACCTGACGAGTGACGGGTTGTGCGGCTCGCGGTCCCCCCGCTGTCCGTTCGCCAGCCGCTTTCAGGATGAGGTCGTGCCGGCGGCGGTTTGGCGGGAGGTGCGGCAGGTGGTCGCCAACACCCGCTCGCGGCGGGCGTACCGCTACGCGACTCGCGGCTACCTCCGGGTACTGGGGTCGCCCCACCGAGTGGCGTTCGCGGACGAGTACGAGGCGTCAGCGGCCGGGTACGAGGTGCATGACGACTGACCGAAGCGGGGCGAGTTCCCGATGAAGAGCCATTTCGACCTGCTGATGCCGATCCTTCGCGGGCGGGGTCACCTCGACCGCCGACTGGCCGGTTTGCTTCCCCGCCATACCGCTTTCATCCTGCTCGACGTGTCCCGCCCGGACCTGACCGAGGAGGAGAACGTCACCCGCTTGCGGGATGCTGCCGCCGGTGCCCCGAGGCACACACAGCATGTCATGCCGGTCGGGCAGAATCACTCGGTAGTGCTACTCGCTGCCGTGCCGACGATGGCCCGGCGGACCATCGAGTACGCCGCCGTTCTGGCCGGCGACCGCAACTACGTCATCTCTGAGAACGGGCTGACACGCGACCGCCACGGCGTGCTGATTGCCGAGACGAAGCTCGACGCCGACACCCTCGACCTGTGGGCCGAACACCTCGGCGTCCGTCTTCGGGCGGACGGGTTGTACGAGCGGACTCCGTCGTTCATCGCCTACGCCCGCTGGCGGGACGGGTTAGCCGGGGTGTAGCGGCTTACAGTCCACACATCCCCTGACATTCCCCGACCGACATCGGGTCGATGGTGTTCGGGACGATGGCGTCGAAGTCGATCATCTGGAGCGGGACGCACGTCCGGTGGACGAACAGGGCCTGCTTGAACCCTCGGGTGCAGATGCTCTCGGGACGCCGCAGTGCCTCGTCCACCTCGACGGCTCGGGCGAAGTCCTCGGGGGCCTCCCGCCGCATCCTTCCCCACTCCTGATTCGTCCGGTACGGGCAGAACGTGCAGGCCGATTTCGGCACCGCGTGCGGGACGCGGCCCCGCAGGTACTCGACGCAGTCCTTCCGGCTCATCCCCATCTCGATCAGCGGCCAGTGCGGGACCGACCACTTCACCTTCTCAAACCTCTTCGCCGCCCGGACGGCCCTCGCCTGCTCATCGACGGAGATGCCGAAGAACTGGTGAACCGTAGTGCCCTTCGGCACCCGCTTCCTCGGGGCCAGGCCGAGCAGTTCCCGGCGGATGGCCCGCTCGCACACCTCGATCTTGTACGTCTTCGTGCATTGCCTGCGTACCATCCCGACCTTGCCCTGCTCGTTGCGGGTGAACGCCGGGATGCTCACGAAGCGGTTGCCTCGGCCGTCGATGCCGGCGACGAGGTCGTCCCCGAGTTTGCCGGCCGTCCGCACCCAGATGGGCGGGCCGGCGAGGGACCGGAGCCAGTTCAGGTGCTGGTACACCGCCACCGGCTCGTCCTGGGTGTCGGCAAAGATCGCCAGGTCGATCCTGAGCTTGCCGTCGAGGGCCATGAGGTACAGGGCCGTACTCTGGACGCCGGCCCCGAGGTTAAGGACGTAGTGTTCCACGCCTTATGTAGGGCTGGGCCGGAAGACTTCCCCGGTTGTCAGGCAGGACACACGCCCCGCCGTTCCCTGTCCGGCGACGGGCATGGCGACATGGACTCGTCGTCATTGCCGTGCCCTGACTCGCCGGCGAGCCGCCGCCGTGCCGTTTCCGCGTGCGTGGCGTCCACCTCCGTGCCGAGGTAACGACGCCCGAGCCGCTTGCTCGCCACCCCCACCGTACCGCTCCCCGCGAAGCAATCGACCACCAGATCGCCGGGCCGGGTCAGCCGGCCCAGCCAGTACTCCCACGGCGGGAGCGGCTGCTCCCACGGGTGGTGCCGCTTGGGTGGGTCGTCCTATGCGGGCAGTTGATCTGAGCGGCCGGCCGCGTCGTGCTGGAAGGACGCCACAGCCGTACATACGGCATGGGTTACAAGGTCAAGGAACTCTTCTACTCACTCCAGGGCGAGGGGGCGAACGCCGGCAGACCGTCCATCTTCGTGCGGTTCGCCGGCTGCAACTTGTGGTCCGGGCGGGAGGAGGACCGGCACCGGGGGCCGTCGTGCAGCCGGTGGTGCGACACCGACTTCGTCGGCACGGACGGCAGCGGCGGGGGCAACTACTCGACGGCCCGTGACTTGGCCGTCGCTGTCCTCCACCAGCTTCCCGCCGACGCCGACCCCACGCACCTGCCGCTCGTCGTCTGCACCGGCGGCGAGCCGCTCCTGCAAATCGACCGCCCGTTGTTTGATGCCCTGCACACCCTCGGCTACTCGGTCGCGGTCGAGACGAACGGCACGATGCCGGTGCCCGAAGGGGTTGATTGGGTGTGCGTCTCACCCAAAGCGAACACGAAGCTGGTTGTGACCGGCGGTGACGAACTCAAGGTCGTCATCCCGCAGCCGGGACTCGACCCGGCTGCGTTCACCGGCTTGGCCTTCGAGCACTTCTCCATCCAGCCGATGGACGGCCCGGACCTGGCGGCGAATTCCCGACTCGCCATCGACTACTGCCTCAAGCACCCCCGGTGGCGGCTGTCGGTGCAGGCCCATAAGCTCCTGGGCCTGCGGTAAGGGGGCGTCTGCGTCTGCTCGTCAGCGGTGCCACCCGGACAGTCCAGCGGCTCGCCCCCCACCCCCACCTCGGCGTCCTCCTGACCCCGAAGACCGGACAGTCCCTCGACTGGATCGCGGGGACCGGGTTGCCGTGGGCGTGCGACAACGCCGCCTTCAGCGGGTTCGATGAGCCGGCGTTCGGGCGGATGCTGGACCGGGTAGCCGGACAGGCCGGGTGCCTGTGGGTCGCGGCCCCGGACGTGGTCGGGGACGCGGACGCCACCCTCGACCTGTTCCAGGCGTGGGAACCCCGGATCAGGGGCCACCGGCTGCGGGTCGCCCTGGTCGCCCAGGACGGGCTGGAGGGCCGGCGGGTGCCGTGGTCGCGGCTCGACGCCCTGTTCCTCGGCGGGTCCACCGCGTGGAAGGAGGGGGACGCGGCCCGGACACTGGCCCAGCGGGCCGCTGCCAGGGGCAAGCTGGTTCACATGGGGCGGGTGAACTCGCTCCGGCGGATCAAGCTGGCGGCGGGGTTCGGCTGCGACTCCATCGACGGCTCGGGGTTTTCGATGTTCCCGGACGCCCGGCTACCGAAGGGGCTGCGGTGGGTTGAGCAGGCGGCGGGCGAGTTGCGGGCGGCGGGGCACACGCCCGGCGTCGGACCTGAGCGTGGTCCGAGTTCGACGGCCCGCTTACCCTTTAGCAACCGACCGACACGCGGTCGAAGCTGGAGGACAGGTCATGAAGCGATACATCGTGACGCAGACCGGGGTTCGTGAACACGACATCGACCGGACGTTCGTGATCGAGGTGCCCGACGACATGAACCCAGAGGAACTGTCGGATTCCAGACTGGAGGAACTGGCTGACGATGCCGGTATCGAGTGGGAGGACTGCGACTGCATCAACATCGAATTCCTGGGGAGCCACTTCGCGGAATTGCCGGCAGACGGCACCTCACCGGACCTGACCGTTATCGAGGTCGAGGCGTAACTCAGGAACCCGAGCCGGACGCCCCCAGTACTTGTCGCACCGCCTCCGCGACGGCCCTCCCCATCTGCATGGGGACGCCGTTTCCCCTGACCTGATACGCGAACTCGACCTTCAGACACGGGGTCGAGAAGTCGGCCGGCAGTCCCATTGCCTCGTTCACCTCGGAGAGGGTCATCCGCCGGCCGAGCTTCCGGCCGGCCTTCCGCCGGTCGTACCCTTTGTGTTCGTTGCCAGTCACGCACGGCAACGGGTCCGGGCAACGCTGGTCGGGCGGCAGCGGGATGGGATCGAGGACGAGATTGCTGGAGAACCGTCGCCGGCGGTGCTGCCCCGCCCCGAACATCCAGGCGTCGAGGACGGCTGACCAGCGGGCCGCGTCCGGGACCGGGGCACCCGGCACGTTCTCCATAAC
>ERZ1066123.1147-NODE-1147-length-16698-cov-7.095596_pt1 | contig 16698 bp, 15 predicted proteins | sample MGYA00382770_ERZ1066123 | MGnify/ENA primary metagenome ERZ1066123 (study PRJEB33369, sample SAMEA5778353) | biofilm metagenome | biome: Industrial cooling water; feature: Water cooling tower basin; material: Biofilm | place: United Arab Emirates | collected...
GTTATAGAACTAATGAAGTGTGTCTATAACGCAACTACTAGCTTGGCTGCTATGCCAATAAAGAATAAGTCTATACTGCGAGGGTGGGACGACCTTTGTGCCTATCTTTATGTAACGCATGGATGGCAGAAAAGCGAGAAATTTAACGCCCTGTTTCTCGATACCAAGAATAGGCTTATTGCTGACGAAGAAATTAGTTCAGGCACGGTAAATCATACTATGGTATATCCTCGAGAAGTCGTCAGGCGTGCTCTCGAACTTGAAGCAACAGCTATGATAATAGTCCATAACCACCCGTCCGGCGATACAAGACCAAGTCCCCATGATTTACAAACAACAGATCTAATTCGGTGTGCTCTAACCGTAATGGGGATTGTGTTACATGATCATATAATTGTTGGCCCTGGCGAAATTTTTTCGTTTAAACGCCATGGGTACTTGTGAAAGTCATGGTACATATCGTCAACTACACGGCAGTCACGACGCAAAAGGCTGCCAGCCCGGGAGGAGTTCGGGTCGCTGCGTAGGTGAAATCAGCACGATCCGTTCGACACTGGGGCTTTGTAAACTGCTGTCAAGCAGTGTTGCGTCACCTATCTTGTAGGTGTGTACGGTTGTGGACGACGCACCAAATAGTACCAGTTGGTAGGCGTCGCCGACGTCGTCGGGAATATCCGCACGACCGATCAGATGGCGTCCCTCAATCCCTTCCAAGTAGACCTTCATGCTAACCCCCGCTCGGTGCAGAAATAGAGCAAAAAAATAGCTGTATTGCTAAGCACGTTTACCGTGTCGCGTTTGTCGGAAGTCTAAATACCGTCACAATCCGGATTGGATGGCCAGCAGGTTGTGATTTCATGGGTTGTCGAGACCGAGTCGGAGAACGCCCGATGTGGATCCCGGCCACCCGCTTGCAGCATAGGCGTGATCGCCTGCGCTTCGCCAGCGATTCGACTAATGCAGAATGGGCGGAGCTGGAGCCGTTCGTGTCGACGCCGACCAGCATCGGTCGCCCGGCGGCATGGGAGCTGTGCGATGTGCTCAACGCCATCTTCTACGTGCTGCGCGGCGGCATTCCGTGACGCATCCTGCCGACTGCTTTCCACCGCGGCAGGACGTCTATGGTCGTTTCCTCGCTTGGCGCGACCGCGAGGTGTGGAAGACGGCGGACTATCATCTGCTCGTGCGGGACCGCAAGCGCACCGGGCGCGAGGCCAGCCCGAGCACCGCGATCATCGATGGCAAGAGCGTCAAGACAACGGAGGCCGGCGTCCCGCGTGGCTACGGCGCCGGCAGGAAGGCAAAAGGGCGCAAGCGCCAAGCCATGGGGGTGCCGTTGGCGCCAGGACAGCGATTCTTCTCCAGATCACCGCGCGTTTTCGCCTTGATTGCCGCGCAGCAACACGCGCTGTTTCGAGTTCAGGGCGCCGCAGACGGACACCTCGAAAAACCCCAGTTCCGACGCGCTAAGCCGTTGACCTACTTAGGGCTGCCGTAGGTTTTTCGAGGTGTTCGGCCGTTATGCGGTCCAATCCTCCTCGTCGTCCGGGAGGGGCTCGAGATCCGGATCGCCAGCTCTCACATCCAGTTCGGCGATAAGGCCGTCGATGACGATTCCAAGCTCGGTGTCGGCGAACTTCTTGGCCGCGCCGAGCAGCACGCGCGGCGTGATCGCCACACTCGCGGGAATATAGATTCGGCGCCTTCGTGTCTCTGGCTTGGCTGACGCCGTAGGCTGACAGGAGTAATCGGCTTTGCGGGAGGCGAGCAAGGGCATGAGACCTTCTGTCTCGATAGGGCTACGGCACGCATGCCATTAGACACTTTAGCTTCAACTGACAGTTGTGCGCAGCCTTGACCCCCGCCTTGATCCGCCCTGTTGTTCGGGCGGTCGACGCGCGGGACGGGGTGGACCGCGCGCCGTAAAGCGCAGAGCTCGAGCTATACGTTGCGAATTGCAAAAGAATTGCTAATGTCATTGCTGCGAAGTGCCGGTACATGCTGCGTGACCCGCGCCGACAAAATTTTTCCATTTTTGACAAAATCGTCCTGATAGGGAGATCTGGAGATACGGCGGCGCGGATCATAGTCTGCGCCTTCAACACTTTGCTGATGGGCAGTGCCGGGAAGAACCTGCTGAACGCCGGCTCGGCCGGCCGCGACACCATCGGCGGCGGGACTGGCTTCGATACGGTCAGCTTCGCCGCCCGCACCTCGAATGTTTCCGTAAACCTGACGACGGGGACGGAGGCGAACTCGCTCTCCACCTTCACCGGCATCGAGGCAGCGCTGGGCAGCGGCTTCGACGACAACCTGATCGGCGACGGCGACGCCAACTGGCTGGGCGGCGGTGCGGGCGACGATGTCATCCTGGGTGGCGCAGGCGACGACACGATCAACGGTGGCGCCGGCGACGACGACCTGGATGGAGGCACCGGGACCGATTTCGTCTCCTATGTCACGGCTGCGGCCGGTATCGTGGTCAACTTGGCCAGTGGACAAGCGACGGGCGCCGGCAATGACACGCTGGCAGGCTTCGAAGGTGTCATCGGCTCCGGGTTCAGCGACCTGCTCACGGGCGGAGCGGGCAACAATGTGTTGAATGTGGGGTTCGCCGGACAGGACACGGTCTTCGGCGGCAGCGGCTTCGACACGGTGAGCTTTGCCCTCCGGACCAGCGCGGTGTCGGCGAGCCTGGCGAGCGGCCAGGAGACGACCTCCGGCAGCAGCCTCAACGATGTCGAGGCGATTGTCGGCACCCTGTTCGGCGACAGCCTGACCGGCAACGGCAGTGCCAACTTCCTCAGCGGGCTTCTCGGCAACGACGCCATCCAGGCCCGCGGCGGCAGCGACACGGTCAATGGCGGCGGTGGCGACGACGATCTCGACGGTGGCACGGGGTTCGATTTCGCCAGCTTCGCCGGTGCCATGGGCGGGGTGGTTGCGAACCTCGGCACGCAGAGTGCAACCGGTTGGGGCAACGATACGCTGGTCGGATTCGATGCGCTGATCGGCTCCGCCTTCGATGACGTGCTCACCGGTGACGCGGCCGACAACACGCTGAACGGCGGTGGCGGCGCCGATACGCTGACCGGCGCCGGCGGAGCGGACAATTTCCGCTTCACGGCGGGCGACGCGAATGGCGACAGCGTCACCGACTTCAGCGGCACCGGTGGCGACGGCGATCGGCTCACCTTCGCCGGCTACGGGGTCGGCGCCACCTTTACCAATGTCGGTGGCGACCAGTGGCAGGTGGCAAATGCCGGCTTGACCATCGTGGACGTGATCACCGTCGTCGGCACGGTGGGGGCGGGCGACTTCGCCTTCGCCTGAAGGCCCCGGCGCCCGATGCATCCGGCCGCCGGGGGAACCCGGCGGCCGTTCTGCTATTTGCCCGTCCGGTCGGGACTGCGTCGGGTCCCCCTGCGGACGCCGCCGCGCTGTGCGCGGCGTGCGGCGCGGTCCTCGCCAGCGTCTCGCCGCGCTTTCTCTCCTGGCTCGAGGGCCGCTGCATCTGTCGCGCTCCGAGTGCGGCGGTCCTTGCGCTCCTGATTGCGGAAGCGGCCGGTCCCTGCCGGCCCGTCCTCCTCCGTATCGGTCGGCCCGGGCTTGCGCAGCACGCAGAGCGACTGCCCGAAGGCATGCGGACCGGCCGCTATCGTTGGTGTCGCCTCCGCCTCGCTCACCGTCACGGAGCCGGGTTCGCCGGAGCGCAGCAGCTCGACGCGGAAGCCGAGGCGCCGTGCCCACTGGCGGATATCGCCGCGGTGCAGGAAGACGTTGATCTGGCTGGCGACGATGCGCTTGCGCACCCAGTCCAGGTTGGCCTCGAACACCGTCCAGCCGATCGGCGTGTCGTATTCCAGGAAGGAGAACACCACCTTGCCGCCTGGCTTCAGCACCCGGTGCGCCTCCTGGAGGTAGAGGAAGCTCTCCTCGTGCAGCAGATGCGTCAGCACGGAGAAGAAGGCGACGATGTCGGCGCTGGCATCCGGTGCAGGGATGCCCACGCGATCGACGTGGATGAAGCGGAAGTCCGGCCGCACGGTGCGCCTGCGGGCGTATTCCAGCATCGCCGGCACCACGTCCGTGCCCAGGTAGCGCAACCCGGCATGGCGGGAGAGCTGGGTTGCCAGCCGCCCCGACCCGCAGCCGACATCGACCACGTTCGATTCGGGCGTCAGGCCGGCCTCGCGCAGCACGGCGTGCTCCAGCACGCCGAAACGCTCGAAATCGCCGCCGACCGCGCGTTCCATCGCCTCGGCCTCGGGGTAGCTGCGCAGCAACGTGGCGATGACCTGCTCGGCGCTGAGCAGGTAGCGGAACTGGTTGCTCATGGCATGAATCCTGGAGGCGCGGCCTGCGTCAGGCCCGATAGAATTCCCGGTACCAGGCGACGAAGGCGGCGACGCCGTCGCGCACATCGGTCGACGGGGCGAAGCCGGTTAGCGCCTGCAGCAGGGTCGTGTCGGCCCAGGTGCGGGTCACGTCGCCGGGCTGCATCGGCATCATGTTGCGGATCGCCTTTTTTCCTGCTGCTGCCTCGATGGCTGCGATGAAGTCGAGCAACTGCACCGGCCGGCCGTTGCCGATGTTGACCAGCCGATAGGGCGCGACCGGGCTGAGCGAATCAGAAGCTCCAACCGTCCGTCCCGGTTCCGGTACCACGGGGATCAGCCGTGCGATCGCCTCGATGATGTCGTCGACATAGGTGAAATCGCGCTCCATCCGGCCGTGATTGTAGATGTCGATCGGCTCGCCCCGCAGGATCTTCGCGGTGAACTTGAAGAAGGCCATGTCGGGCCGGCCCCAGGGGCCATAGACGGTGAAGAAGCGGAAGGCGGTGATCGGTTGGTTCCAGAGGTGGGCGTAGGCATGCGCCATGTGCTCGGTGGCGAGCTTGCTGGCGGAATAGATGTTCAGGGGTGTCGCGGAGGCGTCGCGCTCGCGGAACGGCATCGCCTGGCTGGCGCCGAAGGCCGAGCTGGTGGAGGCGATCAGAAGGTGCCGTGCGGGCCGCCGGCGCATACCCTCCAGCAGGTTGAACGTCGCCTGGATGTTGCTGGCGATGTAGGTTTCGGGGTGTTCCAGCGCATATCGTACCCCGGCTTGTGCAGCCAGGTGCACGACGATTTCGGGCGCGGCCTCCTGCAACGCGGCGTCTACGACGCCAGGTGCCGCCAGGTCGAGGCGCAGGCCGCGGAAGCCGGGCTCGGCTTCCAGCAATGCGTGCCGCGCCTCCTTCAGCCGCAGATCATAGTACGGGACGAAGCTGTCGATGCCGGTGACCAGATGGCCCTCGCGCAGCAGCCTGCGTGCGAGGTGAAAGCCGATGAACCCGGCGCTGCCGGTGACGAGGATTTGCATGCGCGCGTGCGGCCCGGGCGTGATCGCGCGGTAATGCGCGAGTTCGGGCAGGCCTGTCCAGGGCGGCAGAGCGATCTGTTCCGCAGTCCCAAAAAAATCGTTGCCATTTAACCCATAGCTGCTTAGGAATTGCATTCCGAAGACGGAATGGACGCTTCCCATGACGGCGCTGGTTCTCGAGCAGGCCATGCGGCCCGGTGCCGTGGACGCGAAGACCAGTACGCGTCCCGCCGCAGCGGCGGCCCAGCTTGCCGGTCGCATCGCGGCGCGGGATGCGACGGTTGCCGTCGTGGGGCTTGGCCATGTCGGCCTGCCGCTCGCCCTAGCCGCCGCGCAGGCCGGGTTCCGGATCGTCGGGCTGGACACCGACCGCGGAAAGGTCGCCTGCGTCGCCGCAGGTCGATCGCCGCTCAACCATGTCGAGCCCAAGGTGTTGCAATCCCTGGTTGCCGAAGGACGCCTGATGGCGGCGACCGATCCCGGCTGCCTCGCCGAGGCGGAGATCGTGCTGATCTGCGTGCCGACGCCACTTGGTCGCGATGGCACACCTGATCTCGGCCATGTCCGCGCCGCCGTCGGCACGGCCGCCCGGGTGATGCGGCCGGGCGGCCTGCTGGTGCTGGAATCCACCACATGGCCCGGCACCACACGCCAGGTCGTTGCGCCGCTGCTCGAGGCGCGGGGCTGGCGGATCGGCGAGCACGTCTTTCTCGGGTACTCGCCGGAGCGCGAGGATCCTGGGAACGCACGCTTCCGCACCGCAGACATCCCGAAGTTGGTCGCCGGCGCGGATGACGCGTCCCGGCAACTCGCGCTGGCGCTCTATGGCGCCATCGTCGCGCGTGTCGTGCCGGTGGAGACGCTGGAGATCGCCGAGGCTGCCAAGCTGGCGGAGAACGTGTTCCGTGCCGTCAACATCGCGCTGGCGAACGAGTTGAAGCTCGGCTTCGCCGCCATGGGCCTTGATGCCTGGCAGGTGATCGAGGCCGCGGCGACCAAGCCCTTCGGCTACATCCCCTTCTGGCCCGGGCCGGGGCCTGGCGGGCATTGCATTCCCGTCGATCCCGTCTACCTCGCCTGGGCGGCGCGCCGGCATGGCGCTGCGATGCCGCTGCTCGACACGGCCGTCGCCATCAACGCCGCGGCGCCCGCGCACGTGGCCGCGCGGCTCGAGAGCGCGCTGGGCGGCCTTCGCGGGCGGCGCGTGCTGCTGCTCGGGCTCGGCTACAAGCGCAACATCGCCGATGTGCGGGACAGCCCCGCGCTGGTGCTGATCGAGGCGCTGGAAGCGCGCGGTGCCAGCATCGGCTACCACGATCCGTTGGTGCCGGAGATCCCGCATACGCCCGAGCACCCCGGCCTGATGGGGCGGCGGGGTCTCGGCTGGGCGGCGGCGCTGCGGGCGGTCTGGGATGCGGCGCTGATCGTCACCGATCATGACGGCGTGGACTACGCCGCGCTGCGCGACCGTCTGCCGCTGGTGGTCGACACGCGCAACAGCTATGCCCGCCGCGGCCTCGATGCGGATGGCGTGCTACCGGCCTGAGGACGTGCCCTACAGCGACCAGTCCGTGGCGACCGAGGCCGGCGCCGGGGTGACGAGCTCCACGCGGACAGCGTCGAGCGCCGGGCCGTTGGCGCCGGAATCGCCATCGCCCGAGAAGAAGAACTTCGTCTTCTCGCGCGTCGCAGTAAAGGTGATGGTCTTCTCCTGCCAGTCCATGTCGCCGTTGGAGGGCGAGCCCGGCAGCAGGAAATCGTTCCGGCCGCTGGCCCGCTTGCCGACGAAGACCGAGAGGTCGCTGTCCGTCACGAGCGGCGAGGCACTGCCGGCGGCGAGGAATTTCAGCTCATAGGTCGCGCCGATCTGGGTCTCGAATTTGGTGCGGACGATGCCGCGCGTCGTGCCGTTGAGGTCGAGGGACTGCGCACCGTCGCCCGGTTCCCAGAAGCTGGCGCCGACGATGTCAACACTGCCCTGCAGCACCTTCCAGCCATCGAAGCTCTGGCCCGCGACGAAGGTTGAAAAGCCATTGCCCGCGCTGACGGTCGGCCGCTCGAACTGACCGTTGCGCACGTATGGCATGGAGTCCTCTGTCGTTGGATGTGAGCCTGCAGCGTGCCCCATCGGCGCAGATGCGGTCAACCCGACATCGGTGCGACAGTCGGCGGCGATGCCCGTCGGACGCGGGCCTCAGCGCATCGCTGCCCGGAGCGTTGTCTCCATCTCCTCCAGGATCACCGGATCATCGATGGTCGGCGGAACGACGTAGCTCTCGCCGTCGGCGATCTTGCGCAGCGTGGCGCGCAGGATCTTGCCGCTGCGCGTCTTCGGCAGCCGCGCCACCACCTTCGCGTCCTTGAAGGCGGCCACCGGCCCGATGCGCTCGCGCACCATGCCGATCAGCTCGCGCGCGATCTCCGGCTCCGCCTTCGACACGCCCGACTTCAGCACCACCAGTCCCAGCGGCACCTGGCCCTTCAGGCTGTCCTTCACACCCACCACCGCGCATTCGGCGACATCGGGGTGGCTGGCCAGCACCTCCTCCATCGCGCCGGTGGAAAGCCTGTGGCCCGCCACGTTGATGATGTCGTCGGTGCGCGACATGACCCAGACATAGCCCTCGGCATCCACCATCCCGGCATCGGCGGTGCTGTAGAAGCCGGGGAAGCTGTCCAGATAGGCCTCGCGGAAGCGGCCATCGGCATGCCACAGCGTCGGCAGGCAGGAGGGCGGCAGCGGCAGCCGCACCGCGAGCGAGCCGATCTGCCCGCGCGGCACCTCCTGCCCAGCCTCGTCCAGCGCGACCACGTCGTAGCCCGGCGCCGGCTTGCCGCCGGAGCCGGGCTTCAGCGGGAACAGGCCGAGGCCGCGGAACCCGCCGGTGATGGTCCAGCCCGTCTCGGTCTGCCACCAGTGGTCCACCACCGGCTTCCGCAGCAGCTCCGTCGCCCAGACCTGGGTATCCGGGTCGCAGCGTTCGCCGGCCAGGTACAGCGCATCGAGCCGCGAGAGATCGTACCCGGCCATCAGCGCGCCGCGCGGGTCCTCCTTCTTGATGGCGCGGATGGCGGTCGGCGCGGTGAACAGCACGCGCACCCCGTGCTCGGCGCAGACGCGCCAGAAGGCGCCGGCATCCGGCGTGCCCACCGGCTTGCCCTCGTAGAGAATGCTGGTGCAGCCCGCGAGCAGCGGCGCATAGACGATGTAGCTGTGCCCCACCACCCAGCCGACGTCCGACGCCGCCCAGAACGCATCCCCCGCACCGACGCCATAGACCATGCGCATGGAGTTGTGCAGCGCCACCGCATGGCCGCCATTGTCGCGCACGATGCCCTTCGGCTTGCCCGTGGTGCCGCTGGTGTAGAGGATGTAGAGCGGATCCGTCGCCGCCACGCTCACGCACGGGTGCGGCGCGGCCGCCGCCGCCGCCGCCATCAGATCCTGGTCGCGACCCGGCGTGAGTGCACAGGGATGCTCCGGCCGTTGCAGGATCAGGCAGGCCCCGGGCTTGTGCGGCGACAGCGCGATCGCCGCGTCCAGCAGCGGCTTGTAGGGCACCACCCGCCCCGGTTCGATGCCGCAGGAGGCGGAGATGACCGCGCGCGGCTCCGCGTCGGCAATGCGCGCGGCCAGCTCGGCTGCCGCGAAGCCGCCGAACACCACCGAATGCACCGCACCGAGCCGGGCACAGGCCAGCATGGCAATGGCGGCCTCGGGCACCATCGGCATGTAGATCACCACCCGGTCGCCGCGCCCGACCCCGCAGGCCGCCAGTGCGCCCGCCAGCTTCGCCGTGCGCGACTGCAACTCCGCATAGGTCAGCGTCGTCGGAGCGCGGCCGGTGATCGGGCTGTCATGGATGATCGCTGCCTGTCCGCCGCAGCCGGCGGCGACGTGGCGGTCCACCGCGTTGTGGCAGGTGTTCAGCATGCCGCCGGGGAACCAGCGGCCGTAGACGCCCTGGCCAGGGTCGAAGGCACGGTCCGGAGCGCGGTCCCAGTCGATGCCTCCGGCGGCCCGCATCCAGAACGCCTCCGGGTCGCGCCGCCACGCCTCGTAGGTCTCGTCGTAGCGCGACTCCGCCGCTCCGCTTCCGTCCTGCATCCTGGACCTCCCCGCCGCCACCGAGGCGCCGCTTTCCGACAGCGTGGCAAGCCGGCTCGGGCCGGGCAAGCGGCACCTGAGCGCAAGGGCCCCGGCGGGAAGCTTGATCCGAATCAATGTGACCGTCACCCGCAGGCGATAACGGTGCTACAGAAGCCGGGCTGGGGGGTCGGCACGAAGGCCCCTCCGCATGCCGGCTTCCGCCCCGCGGCAGCCTGCCCAACCGAAGGACCGAACCATGGCGCAAGGCGATCACACCCGCATCCTGGGCAATCCCAAATTCCAGGAACTCGTGCGAACGCGATCGGGATTTGCCTGGACGCTCTCCGCGGTCATGCTGGCGATATACCTCGGCTTCATCTTCCTGGTCGCCTTTGCGAAGCCGCTGATGGCCATGAAGATCGGCGGCGGCGTCACCTCGCTTGGCATTGTCTTGGGCCTGGTCGTGATCGTCTCGGCCTTCCTGCTGACCGGCATCTACGTGCAGCGGGCGAACAGCCGCTTCGACAACCTCACCCGCGACCTGACGAAGGACCTCACGTGATGCGCCTGGGACCCGGGCGGCGCTTCGCGCTGCCGCTCGCCGTCACCCTGCTGGGTGGCGCGGGCGCCTTCTCCGCGGCGCTGGCCGCCGGCGCCGTGGATGGCGCGGTGGATCGGCAGGGGCTGAACCTCGCTGCCATCGGCATGTTCTTCCTGTTCGTCGTCGGCACCCTCTGGATCACCTGGCGGGCTGCCGCACAGACCAAGTCCGCGGCCGACTTCTATGCTGCCGGCGGCGGCATCACCGGCTTCCAGAACGGGTTGGCGATCGCCGGCGACTACATGAGCGCCGCATCCTTCCTCGGCATCTCCGGCCTGGTCTTCGCCACCGGCTTCGACGGCCTGATCTATTCCATCGGCTTCCTGGTGGGCTGGCCGATCGTGCTGTTCCTGGTCGCGGAGCGGCTGCGCAACCTCGGCAAGTTCACCTTCGCCGACGTCGCCTCCTTCCGCCTGGACCAGACGCGCATCCGCATCCTGTCCGCGACGGGAACGCTGGTGGTGGTGGCCTTCTACCTGATCGCGCAGATGGTCGGCGCGGGCAAGCTGATCCAGCTGCTGTTCGGCCTCGAATACCTCTACGCCGTCGTCATCGTCGGCGCGCTGATGATCGTCTACGTGGCCTTCGGCGGCATGAAGGCCACCACCTGGGTGCAGATCATCAAGGCCTGCCTGCTGCTGGGCGGCGCCACCTTCATGTCGCTGGCCGTGCTCTGGCAGTTCGGCTTCGATCCGGAAGCGATGTTCGCCGAAGCCGTGCAGGTGCACCCCAAGGGCGATGCCATCATGGCGCCGGGCGGGCTGGTGAGCGACCCGGTCTCTGCCATCTCGCTCGGCCTGGCGCTGATGTTCGGCACTGCCGGCCTGCCGCACATTCTGATGCGCTTCTTCACCGTCTCCGACGCGCAGGCCGCACGCAAGAGCGTGTTCTACGCCACCGGCTTCATCGCCTATTTCTACATCCTGACCTTCATCATCGGCTTCGGCGCCATCACCTTCCTGATGACCGACCCGTCCTACTACACGGCCGGCGCCGGGGGCGTGATCAACAAGGTCACCGGCCTGCTGGGCGGTACCAACATGGCCGCGGTGCACCTGGCCAATGCGGTGGGCGGGTCGCTGTTCCTGGGCTTCATCTCGGCCGTCGCCTTCGCCACCATCCTCGCGGTGGTGGCGGGCCTGACCCTCTCCGGAGCGTCGGCCGTCAGCCACGACCTCTACGCCGAGGTGATCGCCCGCGGCCGTGCCAACGAGCAGAAGGAAGTGCGTCTCTCGAAGATCACCGCCGTGGTGATCGGCATCGTCGCCATCATCCTCGGCTACGTCTTCGAGAACCAGAACGTCGCCTTCATGGTGGGCCTGGCCTTCGCGGTGGCGGCCTCCTGCAACTTCCCCGTCCTGCTGATGAGCACGATGTGGAAGGGCTGCACCACCAGCGGCGCGCTGGTCGGCGGCTTCCTCGGCCTGGTCTCGGCCGTGGTGATGGTGGTGCTGTCGAGGGCGGTCTGGGTGCAGACCCTGGGATATGCGCAGCCGATCTTCCCCTACGACAACCCGGCGCTGTTCTCCATGACTATCGCCTTCGTGGGAATCTGGCTGGTCTCCAAGCTGGACTCCACCGCGCGCGCCCGGGCCGAGGTCGCGTCCTTCGACGCGCAATACGTGCGCTCCGAGACCGGCATCGGCGCGGCCTCGGCCCACGTGCACTGACGGAACGGCCGGGCCGGAGGCCGCCAGGACCCCCGGCCCGTCCACCCCTCCCGATGACCGCAGGCTTCGACGCCCACAACCCGCCCTTCGACCGCCTGACCCAACAGGAGATCGAGGAGGTCCGCGCCGCCCTCGACATCGGCTATTTCGCGCCCGGCGAGGTGATCATCGCGGCGGGCAGGTCGGCCGAGGCCCTGCACGTCGTCATCAAGGGCGCCGTGGAGGTGCGCGAGGGCGAGGCGCTGCAGGACGTGCTCGGCCCGCATGACAGCTTCGACAGCCGCGCCCTGGTGCACGGCGCCGCCGGCGAGGATTTCCGGGCCACCGAGGAAACCCTGTGTTTCCTCATTCCCGGCGAGGTCGTCCGCCGCCTGATCGCGCGCAACGGCGGCTTCGCCGCCTTCTTCTACTCCGAGGTCTCGCGCAAGCTCGATGCCTTCGCCGACGCGCACCGCACCGACGGGGTGGAGAGCGTGCTGCGGGCCCGGGTGCGCGACGCCGCGCGCGGCAGGGCGGTGTTCATCGACGGCGGCGCCACCATGGAGGCGGCCGGCCGCATGATGAGCGAGGCCGACATCAACGCCCTCTTCGTGCGCGACGGCGGGCGGACCGGCGTGGTCACCGGCATGAACCTCTCCAAGGCCGCGGTGCTGCGGCGCCTGCCGCTGGAAACCCCGGTGCGCGAGATCTCGCACTTCGACGTCGTCGCGGTGGACGCCGACGACTTCATCTTCGATGCCCTGCTGGCGATGACGCGGCACGACAAGCGCCGGGTGGCGGTGCGCGACCCGGCGGGCGGCTTCGCCGGCTTCCTCGAGGACATCGACATCCTCGGCCTCGTCGCCGGCAATTCGCAGCTCATCCCGGGCCGCATCGACCGGGCGCGCGGCCTGGAGGAGCTCGGCATCGCCGCGCGGCAGATCCAGGAGCAGGTGGAGCGCCTGCACCGCCAGGGCGTGAAGGTGGAGGCGATCGCCGAGATCACCTCCGACCTCAACCGGCGCCTCTTCGTGAAGCTGTTCGAGCTGCTGGCGCCGCCCTCGATCCGCGAGGCCGGCTGCCTGCTGATCATGGGCAGCGAGGGCCGCGGCGAGCAGACCGTGCGCACGGACCAGGACAACGGCCTCCTGCTGGCCGGGCCGGTTCCCGAGACCGAGCTGCAGATGTTCCGCGAGGGCTTCTCGGGTGCGCTGCTGGGCTTCGGCTTCCCGCCCTGCCCGGGCGACGTCATGGTCTCCAGCCCGCTCTGGTCGCAGCCCGTGGACGGGCTGGTCCGTCAGCTCCGCCACTGGGTGCTGGACCGCACGCCGGAGGCGGCGATGAACCTGGCGATCTTCTTCGACGCCGTCGCCGCCGCCGGCCGGCCGGAGCTGCTGGTCGAGGCCAAGGGCGCCCTCATAGCGCTGATGCGCGGCGAACAGGCGCTGCTGGCGCGCTTCGCCAACCTCATCGAGACCTTCGCCACCCCGAGCCTCGGCATGCTGTCGAGCCTCATGGCTGGCGTCGGCCTCGGCGCAGCGGCCGACGAGATCGACATCAAGAAGGCCGGCATCTTCCCGATCGTGCACGGCATGCGCACCATGGCGATGGACCGCGGCATCCTCGCCACTCCCACCGCCGCGCGCATCGAGGCGCTGGTCGAGGCCCGCGCCTTCGAGCCGGCCTTCGGCCGCGAGCTGATCTCCTCGCTGCGCGTCTTCATGGCCTACCGACTGCACAGCCAGCTGGAGGCGGTGCGCCGCGGCGACGTCTCGCGCGAGGCGCTGGTACGGCCGGCGGCGCTCTCCACCGCGGATCGCGACATGCTGCGCGACGCCTTCCGCATCGTGCGCCAGTTCCGCGAGAGCTTCCGCAACCGCTACCGGCTGGGGAGCTTCTGAGATGGCAGAAGCAGGACCGGGGAAGGGCGGGAACTCCCTTCCCCGGACCCCGGCCCTCCTTTTTCCGCCTCCTCGCGTGCCGCCGGCACCAGCCGGCGAATCCTGGCTGCACCCCTCGCGCGCGGGAACGCCCAAGCACGCAGCAAAAGGAGGGTGGGGCGCGGGAAGGGAGCTCTCTCCCTCCCCGCCCTTCGCAGCATCGAATTGAGCCCGCATCGCGGCCTCGCCTGGCGCCTGTTCTGGCGTGCCAGCCTCGCCGACCACGCCTACCGCTTCCTCTTCGAACCCGGCCCCGAGGGCGAGGCCGTCTCGCTCGATTGCGAGACCACCGGCCTCGATCCGGCGGTGGACGACATCATGGCGGTGGCGGCGGTGCGCATCCGCGGCAACCGCATCCTGCTGTCCGAGCGCTTCGAGGCGCTGGTGCGGCCGGAGGAATCGGAGGCGGGCGCGGAGTCCATCAGGGTGCACCGCATCCGCCGCGCCGATGTCGCGGATGCCCAGCCGATGCGCCGGGTGCTGCCGGAGCTGCTGCGCTTCATCGGCGGGCGGCCGCTGGTCGGCTACTATATCGACTTCGACGTGCGCATGCTGGACAAGTACGCGAAGGACCTGCTGCAGGTGAAGCTGCCCAATCCCCAGATCGAGGTCTCCGCGCTCTACTTCGACCGCAAGTACGGCAATGCGCCGCCGGGCACCGTGTTCGATCTGCGCTTCGCCGCGATGCTGGCCGATCTCGGCATCCCGATGCTGGCGCAGCATGACGCGCTGGACGACGCGCTGATGGCGGCCATGGCCTGGCTCGCGATGCGCGACATGAAGGCGCGCGGCGCCCGCATCCCGCGTGCCCGCGGCAGCGGCGCCGGGCCGCCGCCGACCGGAGGGTAGCGGAGGATGGCGCCCGCGCTGGTCCGCCGCATCCTCGGTGCCGCACTGCGCGGCGCCCCGCCGCGCGACCTGCTGGACCACCGCGCGCGGGACCAGGCGCGACCGCCCGAGGGTCCGCTCGAGGCCGGTCGCCACATCGTCTTCGACCTGGAGACCACCGGCCTCAGGCCCAGCCACGGCGACGCCATCGTGGCGATCGGCGCAGTGGCCATCGAGGCGGGCCTCGTCGCCGAGGAATTCCTGCTGCTGGCCCATCCTGGGCGGCGCATCCCGGTGGCCGCCAGCCGCCACCACGGCATCACCGATGCCGATGTCGCCGGTGCCCCGCCCATCGCCGAGGCGGTCGCCCGGTTCCGCGACTTCTGCGGCGGGGCGCGGCTGCTCGTCGCGCACAACGCCGCCTTCGACCGCACCGCCCTGTACATGGCCGAGCTGCGCGACCGCGCACCGCCGGTCCTGGCTCCCATCCTGTGCAGCCTGCTCGCGGCACGCTGGCTCGACCCGGGCGTGGACGACCACGCGCTGGACGCCGCCTGCGCCCGGCACGGCGTCGAAGCCCCGGCGCAGCGGCACGACGCGCTCTCCGACGCAAGGGCCACCGCCGCGCTCTGGCGGCGCCTGCTGGACCGCGCCCGGCTGCGCGGCGTCGCCTCGCCGGCCGAGCTGGCCCGCCGCGCCGGCATGGAGCGCGCCATGCTGGAGCAGATGGAGCGCTTCTGACGCGCCCTACCAGAGCTGTCCCGTGAAGCCGGCAATGGTCGTGCCGGCGAAGCCGCGCACGGCGCGCAACGCATCGCGCAGCCGCACCCGCTCCTCCCGGCGGAGCGAGGCGGTGTCCACCAGGTTGCCCGGCGCCCGGCCGGCGGCCGCGTCCTCCAGCTGCTGGCGCAGCACGGCGCCGAGCAGCACACCGAAGGCCTCGCGCAGCCGGGCCGCCTCGCCGGCGGTGATCGTACCCGCCGCCGCCAGGCCTTCGAGCCGCGCCACCGTGCCGGTCTCTGCCACGCCGCGCTGCAGCGCCGCCAGCCGGGCCGCGGCGACCAGCGGCATGAGGCCGTGCAGCTTCAGGTCGGTGCGGGCGCCCGCGCCGGGCTCGTCATCGGCGAAGCCGCCCCAGAAGGTGAGGCCGACGCGCAGCCGCGCATTCTGCTGCGCCAGCGCCACCAGCAGCGCCGGCGACTCGGCCAGTTGACGGGTCAGGGTCCGCCGCAGCCGCGCCGCCGTGCCGACCACCGCCACATCCAGGCAGCCCGGCGCATCGACATCGGCACAGGCGCGGAAGTCGAAGGCGATGTCGGCAAACAGCAAGGCCGCCCCGCTGCGCCGCCGGGCCCACAGCGCAAATTGCGCCTCCCATTCCGGCAGCCGTTTCCGCCACAGTGGGTTGCGCGCCATCACCCCGCCGGGACAGAGCGGGAAGCCGGCCGCGTCCAGCCCCGCGTTCAGCGCCTCGGCGAAGCCGCGGAACCAGGAATCGGCGCGGCCGTGCTCGGAATCCTCGTACTCGCCCAGGATTAGGCCATTGTCCTGGTCCGGCCGCAGCAGGCTCTCGCCCCGCCCGGCGCTGCCCATGACCAGCAGGGTGAAGGGCACGGGCGGCGGCCCCTGCTGCGCCGCCAGCGCGCGCATGGTGACACGGCGGTGCAGGTCGAGGTTCACCTCGCTGACGAGCGCCACCACCTCCGGTGCCGGCACGCCCTCGGCCAGCAGGGCGGCGGCGACGCCGGCCTGGGCGCGCTTCACCGCCGCATCCTCCGCCGCGCCCAGCGCATCCAGGTGGCCCAGCAGCCGGCCCGAGGCCGCAGCCAACGTCTCCGCCCGGTGCAGCATGCCGATGGGAGCGCCGTCCGGTCCCAGCACCGGCAGGTGGCGCAGGTGGTGCGCCCGCATCAGCGCCACGGCGCGCCACAGCCCGTCCGATGCACCGCAGGCGATCACCGGCGCGGTCATGGCGGCGGCCAGCGGCGTCTCCGGGGGCAGGCGGAAGGTGACGCGGCGCGCCACATCCTGCTCGGTGAGGATGCCGACCGGCCGCCCGCTTCCGTCCACCGCCAGCACGGCGGAGCTGCGTGCCGCGGCCAGGGCGGCCACCGCCTCGGCGAGCGTGGTGCCCTGTGCCGGCAGCAGCGGCGTCGCCGGCGCCATGGCGCCGGCGACGCTGCCCAGCAGCAGCGCGGCGGGGGAGGGGGGATGGCTCATCGC
>ERZ1066123.1150-NODE-1150-length-16673-cov-16.978036_pt1 | contig 16673 bp, 12 predicted proteins | sample MGYA00382770_ERZ1066123 | MGnify/ENA primary metagenome ERZ1066123 (study PRJEB33369, sample SAMEA5778353) | biofilm metagenome | biome: Industrial cooling water; feature: Water cooling tower basin; material: Biofilm | place: United Arab Emirates | collected...
GGGCTCGGTCACCTGGCGCATGAAGAAGATCCCGCCGCGGTGGCGCGCATCGTCCCGGCCGCCGACGCCACGGCGCTCGCCGCGCGGGTCGAGGGGCTGCTGGCGACGCAGCCGGCGCACAGGCGCCGCGACGCCGCGCAGGGGCTCGCGCTCCTCGGCTCCCGCCTCGCGGCCTGCGCCACCGTCGGGCGCGCGGTGCCGTTCGTCGCGCTCGACGCCGCGGCGCAGGACCGCCTCCTCGCCGCGTGGGCGACGAGCGCCGTCGCGCCGTGCCGCACCGTCTTCCAGCTCGTGCGCCGGCTCGCGCTCCTCGCGCACTACACGACGCCCGACGGCCAGCGCGCCGCGGGCTATCGCGGCCCGCCCTGGTCGCGCGCCGTGGCGCTCCCCTTCGAGGGGCCGGCGCCCGGCGTCACCGACCACGCCACCGAGCCGGTGCTGCGCGCCGACGCGCCGTGGGTGCGCACCCCCGCGCACGTCCCGCCGCCGGAGGGGGTGCACGCCGCCGCCACGCTGCGCGGTGCGGTGCACCTGGTCGCCGACGCGATCGTCGTCGGCACCGGCGCGGGGGGCGCGGTGGCGGCGACGCGGCTCGCCGAGGCGGGGAAGCGCGTCGTGCTGCTCGAGGCGGGCGAGTGGCTGCGCGGCGCCGACTTCGACGAGCACGAGGGGCCCGCCCTGCACCGGCTCTACGCCGCGCACGGGCTCCGCTCGACCGACGACCTCGCCGTCTCGATGCTGCAGGGGCGCTCCGTCGGCGGCGGGACGACGGTGAACTGGATGATCATGCTCCGCACCCCCGACCACGTGCTCGACGAGTGGGGGCGGCGCTTTGGGCTCGAGGGGATGGACGCAGCGGCGATGCGCCCCGTCTTCGAGCGGATCGAGCGCGAGGTGCACGCGCGCCCCGTCCCCGCCGACGCGCACTCGCGCAACAACCGCCTCCTCCTCGACGGCGCGCGCGCGCTCGGCTGGTCGGCGGTCGAGGCGACGATCAACGCGCGCGGCTGCGTGCGCGCCGGCACCTGCGGCCACGGCTGCCGCTACGGCGCCAAGCAGGACGCGATGCAGGCCTGGCTCCCGCGCGCGCTCGCCGCCGGCGCGACGCTCGTCGCCGACGCCGAGGTCTCGCACGTCGCCGTGACCGGACGCGGCCCGCGCGCCGCGAAGCGCGTCCACGCGACGGTGCGCGACCCGCGCACGGGCCAGGCGGTGGCGTCGGTCGAGGCCGAGGCGCCGGTGGTGATCCTCGCCGCGGGGGCGGTCGAGACGCCGCTCCTGCTGGAGCGGAGCGGCCTCGGTGGCGGCGGCGTGGGCGAGTGGCTGCGGCTCCACCCGACGACCGCCGTCGTCGGCGTGCACGACGACGAGGTGTACGGCGCGGCGGGGATGCCGCTGACCGTGATGGTCGACGAGTTCGCGCGCGGCGACGACGGCTACGGCTTCTGGCTCGAGTGCCCGCCGCTCCACCCGGGGCTCGCGGCGGTCGCGCTCCCCGGCTTCGGCGCCGCACACGCGGCGCGCATGGCGCGGTTCCCGCACCTCGCGACGACGATCGCCCTCGCCCGCGACGGTGCGGCGCGCGACCGCTCGAGCGGGAGCGTGCACCTGGGGCGCGACGGGCGCATGCGCATCCGTTACGCGCTCACGCGCGAGGACGCCGCGACGGTGCGCGCCGGGATCGCCGCGGCGATGCGGCTCCAGCTCGCCGCGGGGGCGCGCGAGGCGTGGTCGCTGCACGCCGACCCGGTGATCGCTCGCACCGAGCGCGACCTCGCCGCGGTCGCCACGCGCCCCGTCGACGCCAACCGCGTCGCGCTCTTCAGCGCGCACGTCAACGGCACCTGCCGCATCGGCACCGACCCGCGCACGAGCGGCTGCACCCCCGCCGGCGAGCGGCATGGGGTGCGCGGGCTGTACGTGATGGACGGCTCGCTGCTGCCGACGGGGGTCGGCGTCAACCCGCAGGAGACGATCATGGCCGTCGCCACGGTGCTCGCGGAGCGGCTCGTGGCGTCGTGGCCGGGGTGACGACGCCGCGCCCGCGCGTGGTGCTCACGCGACGCCTCCCCGCGACGGTCGAGGCGGCGTTCGCGCGCGACTTCGACTGCGTCCCCAACGCCGCGGACGCGCCGATGGACGCGGCCGCGCTGCGGCGCGCGCTCGCCGACTGCGACGTGCTCGTCCCCACCGTCACCGACCGGCTCGACGCCGCGGTGCTCGCCGGCGGTCCGCACCGCTGCCGGCTCCTCGCGAACGTCGGCGCCGGCACCGACCACGTCGACCTCGCGGCCGCGCACCGCGCGGGGCTCGTCGTCACCAACACGCCCGGCGTGCTGACCGACGACACCGCCGACGTCGCCCTCGCGCTCGTGCTGATGACGATGCGCCGCCTCGGCGAGGGAGAACGCCTCGTGCGCGCCGGCGCCTGGCCCGGCTGGGCGCCGACGCACCACCTCGGTCGCGCGCTCGGCGGCGCGACGCTCGGCATCGTCGGCTTCGGGCGGATCGGGCAGGCGCTCGCGCGGCGCGCGCTGGCGTGCGGGATGCGCGTGCAGGCCTGCGGGCGCACGCCCGGTCGCGTGCGCACCGCGATCGCCGCCGACGCGACGCTCGGCGCCGTGCACGCGTGCGACACGCTCGACGCGCTGCTCGCCACCAGCGACGTCGTCTCGCTCCACGCGCCGAGCACGCGCGAGACGCGCGGGATGATCGACGCCGCGGCGCTGGCGCGCATGCGTCCCGGCGCGGTGCTCGTGAACACCGCGCGCGGCGCGCTGGTCGACGAGGACGCGCTCGCCGACGCGCTCGCGGCCGGGCAGCTGGGTGGCGCGGGGCTCGACGTGCACGCGGAGGAGCCGCGCGTGCACCCGCGGCTCGCCGCGCGCGAGGACGTGGTGCTCCTCCCGCACCTCGGCAGCGCGACGCTCGAGACCCGCACGGCGATGGGGATGCTGGCGCACGCGAACGCGGTCGCCTGGCGGGACGGGGCGGCGTTGCCGGCGCCGGTGGGATGACGCGGGGCGGCGGCGGGTGGTTGACGTCCCGCCCCGAGGCACGCTGACTTCGCGCGTCCGCCCGTCCCCCCCCGCCGCGCCCCGCCATGCCCGACGCCCCCGCCCCGCGACGCCGCTTCCGCAAGCGCTGGCTCCTCGCCACGGTCGCGCTGCTGGCGCTCGTCGCCGCGGCCGGTCCGCGCACCGACGTCGACCCCCCCGACGCCCGCGCCGTCATGGCCGAGCCCCCGGCCGACCTGCGTGCGCTCGCCGCGTGGGTGCGCGAGCGCGAGCGCCGCGCCGGCGTCGCCGACACGCTCGTCGCCGCGACGATCACCTTCGCCGGCGACACCGCGCGCACGCCGTGGGCGGTCGTCTACCTGCACGGCTTCAGCGCGACGCGGCAGGAGTCGGCGCCGGTGTCGGCCGAGGTGGCGCGCGCGCTCGGCGCGAACCTCTACGAGGCGCGGCTCACGGGGCATGGGCTCCCCGGCGACAGCATGAAGACCGCCACCGCCGGCGACTGGATGGCCGACGCCGAGCGCGCCGTCGCGATCGGGCGCCGCCTCGGCGACTCGGTCGTCGTGATCGGCCTCTCGACCGGCGGGACGCTCGCGAGCTGGGTCGCCGCGCTCCCCGACACGGTGGGGCCCAAGCCCGCGCGCGTCGTCCTCCTCAGCCCGAACTACGGCCCCCGCGACCCGCTCGCGAAGCTCCTCCTCGCGCCGTGGGCCCCGGTGCTCGTCCCGCGCATCCGCCCCGCCTTCGCCTTCGGCGACACCAACACGTGGCGCCCGATCGAGAAGCGCATCGCCACCGTACGCATCCCGATCGAGGCGACGTTCGCGATGCAGGGGCTCGTCGACCGCGTGCTCCACATGCCCTTCCGGCACTGGACGACGCCGGTGCTCGCGATCTGGAACCACGACGACCCGGTCGTCGATCCGGCGGCGATCGCGAAGTTCACCGGCGCGCTCGCGAGCAAGGGGGTGCGCGTGGTGCGCGACTCGATCGTGCCGGCGCCGGGCGAGCACGCGCACATCATCGCCGGCGCGGTGCACGCGCCGAGCCAGACGGCACGGGTCGGCGCGCGGATCGTGGCGTTCGTGCGGCAGCCGTAGCGGCGACCGGGTCGGCCGCCCCGACGGCCGGCTGGCGGCGTGCGCTGCATCGGTCCACCTTCGACGCCGGACCACGCCGCCCGGAGCCCGTCATGGACCACCTGCCCGCCCTCGCCACCGCCGTCGCGGGGCGCTACCGCGTCGAGGGCGAGATCGGGCGCGGCGGCATGGCCACCGTCTATCGCGCCGTCGACCTGCGCCACGGCCGCCCCGTCGCCATCAAGGTCCTCGACCCCGAGCTCGGCGCCGTCCTCGGGGCGAGCCGCTTCCTCGGCGAGATCCGCGTCACCGCCGCGCTCCAGCACCCGAACCTCCTCCCGCTCTTCGACTCGGGCGAGGCCGACGGGCTGCTGTTCTACGTCATGCCCTTCATCGCGGGCGAGACGCTCCGCGCGCGACTCGAGCGCGAGCGGCAGCTCCCCGTCGACGAGGCGGTCAGGATCTCGGTCGCGATCCTCAACGCGCTCGACTACGCGCACGGGCACGACGTCATCCATCGCGACCTCAAGCCCGAGAACGTGCTGCTGCAGGCGGGGCAGCCGATCGTCGCCGACTTCGGCATCGCGCTCGCCGTGAGCCGCGCCGGCGGCGCGCGGGTGACGCAGACCGGCATCTCGCTCGGCACGCCGATGTACATGAGCCCCGAGCAGGCCGCCGGCGACCGCGTCATCGACGCGCGGACCGACGTCTACTCGGTGGGCGCGATGCTCTACGAGATGCTCGCGGGCGAGCCGCCGCACGCCGGCCCGACGACGCAGGCGATCATGGCCAAGCTCATGACCGACGTGCCGCGCCCCGTCGGCGAGCTGCGGCCGAGCGTCCCGCCGCACGTCGAGGCGGCGGTAGCGCGCGCGCTCGAGAAGCTGCCGGCGGATCGGTTCACGACGGCGGGCGAGTTCGCGCAGGCGCTCGTGACGCGCACCACCACCGGCGCGAACGCGGCCCGGCGGACCGGCCCGGCGCGCGGTGCGGCGGGTGGCCCGCGCTGGCTCGTCCCCGCACTCGGCGCGACGACGCTCGCCACCGCCGCCCTCGCCGCGTGGGGATGGCTGCGGCCGGCGCCCGCGGCGAGCGTGCGCACGACACGCTGGACGCTCACCCTCTCCGATTCGCTCGCTCCCGCGGTCGGCGCCATCCCGGCGATCTCGCCCGACGGCGGCGCCATGGCCTGGACGTCCGACGGCGTCGCCGGACGTCGGCTCGTGGTGAAGACGCGCGACATGGAGCAGCCCACGATCCTCGGCGATCCGATCCCTGGCGTGGGCGCCGCGTCCGTCGGCTTCTCGCCCGATGGGCGACACCTCGCCTACACCGCGGCGGGCGGGCTCTATCGCGTCGCGATCACCGGCGGCGTCCCCGAGCGCATCGCCGACAGCGTGCTGAGCTCCGGCATCGCGTGGATCCCCGGCGACTCGATCGTCGTCACGAAGCCCGCGGGGACGAAGTACGAGCTCCACCTCGTGCCGGCGCGCGGCGGCCCGTCGCGACGGCTCCTCGTCACGGACTCGTCGTTCCTCGGCGGGCCGATGGCGATCCCGGGCACGCGGCGCGTCTTCTACATGCAGTGCTTCGGGACGATCTGCGAACGTGCCCTGCACAACCACGTGCTCGACCTCGACGACGGCGACGATCGCCGGGTGGCGCCGAACACGAGCCGCGTGTGGCTCCCGCGACCCGACCTGCTCGTCACGCTGCGCACCGACGGCGTGCTGATGGCGACGCGCGTCGACCCGCGCTCGCTCGAGCCGCGCGGCGACGCCGTACCCGTGCTGACCGACGTCCAGCGGGTCGACGCGGTGCCCATGATCGATCTCGCCCCCGACGGCACGCTCATCGCCCGGCGCGGGCGCGGGACGTCGGCCGCGCGCTACACGCTCGTGCTCGTGGACCGCCGCGGCGCCGAGCTCCCGCTCGACACCACGTTCGTCTTCCGCCACGTCGTCGCCGGCGGCAATGCCGGCTGGGCCGTGTCGCCCGACGGCCGCCACCTCGCCATCGGCCTCGCGACCGAATCGGGCGACGACGTCTGGCTCAAGACGCTCCCGGCCGGCCCGCTCACGCGCCTCACCTTCGACACGCTCGCCGAGGTGCGCCCGCGCTGGAGCCGCGACGGCCGCTGGGTGAGCTACACCGCGATGCTGCAGGGCCCGAGCGGCCTCGCGCGCCGCCTGGCCGACGGCAGCGGACGCCCGCAGTGGCTCCGCCCGCTCATGAGCAACGGCGTCTACGAGCACGCGATGCTCGGCGACACGCTCGCCATCGTGCGCATCGGCGGCATCACGAACTCCGTCGGCGGCCGCGACATCAGCCTGCTCCGGCCCGGCGACACGACCGCGCGCCCGATCATCGCCTCGCCGCGCTACGACGAGCGCGCCTTCCAGCTCTCGCCCGACCAGCGCTGGATCGCCTACGAGTCGGACGAGAGCGGCGCGACCGAGATCTACGTGCGCCCCTTCCCCAACGTCGACGACGGGCGGTGGCAGGTCTCCACCGGCGGCGGGCGCGCGCCGCTCTGGTCGCGCGACGGGCGCGAGCTCTACTGGGTCGATGCCGCGCGGACGATGGTCGGCGCCGCCGTCGCGCCCACCGCCACCGCCCCCGGCCTCGGCGCGCGCCGCGCGCTCTTCCGGCTGCGCGACGAGTGGTACCTCCCCGACCGCGAGAACTACACCCCGTTCGACATCATGCCCGACGGCCGCTTCGTCATGGCGCGTCGCCTCCCCGACCAGGCGGCGCCGCTCGGCCGCCTCGTCGTCATCGAGCACTTCCTCGACGAGGTCGAGCGGCGGCTGCGCGCGCGCTGATCGGCGCTCAGCGGGGCGCGGGGGCGGCGCCGAACTCCGCCGCCGACGACGTCGCGCGATAGGGCGACTGCGGCCACTTGCGCTGGAAGAGGCGCGGCGGCGTCGAGCCCTCGGGGACGTACATCACGGAGAGCGTGTCGGCCGTCGCGCCGGCGGCGGTGATCGGCGTGTGCACCATGAAGTGCAGGTACGGCCGCATCCAGCGCGTCCAGCGCTGCGTCGTCGTGCCGGAGAGCGACTCGACGCGCAGCGCGGCGTCGCCGGCGAGGATCGCCTCGCGCAGCCCGATCGCGTCGAGCGGCACGGTGTCGCGGAAGGCGATCGCGTCCCACTGCCCGTCGACCAGCACCCAGCGCCCGTGCTCGCGCAGCCACGCCTCGGCCACCACGTGCCCGGCGCAGCACGTCGCCGTCTCGACGTCGGCGCGCTGGAGGCCGAGGGTGCGCGCGGGGACGCCGACGGCGCGGAGCGCGCCCGCGAGGACGATCGCGTACTCGACGCAGCGGAAGCGCTGCCCGGTCGCGGCGCTGTCGAGGATCGAGATCGGGTCGTCGACGGCGGCGGCGTTGCTCCCGTTGTGGTCGAAGCGCGTGCGCACCCATCGGCTGAGGCGCCGCACGCGATCGAGGTCGGAGGTCGCACCGGCGACGACCGAGTCGAGCGGGTAGCGCTGGCGGAAGCGGAGCGGGTAGGGCGCCGGCGTGTCGACGGCGGCGGCGGGCACGCGCGGTCGCGGCGCCGCCACGGCGGGGGCGCTCGCGTGCGCGGCGACGACCATGGCGGCCGCGACGCCGGCGAGCGGGGCGAGCCGGGAGAGGAGGTGACGGGCCATGAGACGACCTCGGGGAGAGCGGACGCGCACGCGCCGACGACGCGACGCGCTCACGCGTCGCGATCGCGATACATCAGGAGCGCCGGTCCGTCGGGCGTCTCCTGCACGCCGGCGGCCCGGAACCCGGCCTTCTCGTACGCGCGGATCGCGCGCGGGTTTCCGGGCGATGGGTCGACCTGCACGCGCGTCACCGCCGGGTCGGCGAAGAGCCGGGTGCAGAAGGCGTCGATCATCGCGCTCCCGATGCCGCGGCCGACGAGCGCCGCCTCGCCGATGAACTGGTCGAGGCCGCGCATCCCCGGATCGTGCACGTCGCGCCACCAGCCGTCGGCGTGGTGCCGCGCCGGGACGTAGCACTGCAGGTAGGCGACCGGTGCCCCGTCGAGCAGCACGATCCAGCCGCGCTCGGGATCCAGGTCGTCGGCGTCCTTCACGAGCCAGCCGAGGTCGGCCTCGACGTCGCCGAGCGTCGACATCGGCGCCCACCACTCGGCCACGTGCGGGCGCTGCAGCCAGTCGAGCAGCTGCGGGAAGTCGGTGCGGGCGAGGGGGCGGAAGGCGAGGCGCGCGCGGAGCGCCGCGTCGGTCGTGGGAGCGGCGCTCATGCCGCGGCGGCGGCGGCGGGGATGCGCTCCTCGGCGAGCGCCACGAGCTGGTCGCGGGTCATCGTCGTGAAGCCGGGCATCGACGTCGCCGTAGGCGAGGCGTCGAGCGCGGCCAGTGCCGCGCGCGCGGTTGCGCCCCCCGCCGCGACGTCGCCCTCGGCGAGCTCGATGGCGGCCCGCACGCGATCGCGTTCGTACGTCTCGACCATCGTCTCCTCGCTCGCCGCTCACGCCGCGAGGAACGCCTCGACCTCGATCCCGATGTCCCGGCAGATCTGTCGCAGGAGCGGTGGCGCGATGTCACGTCCCTGATGGAACGGCACGGTGGTCTGGCGCCCGTCCGGGTGGCGGAACTGCTTGTGCGATCCGCGCTGCCGGATCTCTTCGAAGCCGAGCCGTTCGAGTCGCGCGATCACCTCGCGCGGCTTGAGGACCGGGAGCGGACCCACGGCGTCGCGCTTCGCTCAGGCCACGTGGACCGTCTGCGTCCCCACGAACTCGGCCTCGAGCGGCGGCTCGCCGTCCTCGAGCAGCATGGCGAGCACCTCCTGGAGGTTCGCATGGAGCTCGTCCAGCGTGGCACCCTGACTGTGCGCGCCGGGGAAGCCCGGCACGTGCCCTACGTACAGGCCCGTGGCGCTGTCACGCTCGACGACGGCGGTGTAGGAACGCATGGATGCTCCAGAAGGCGGACGATTCGGAAGGTAGCGGAAGGTCGCGCGCCCGACAGCGACGTCGACACCCGCGAACGGACCGCCGACCACCGCAGCCGAATCGCTCACTGCGGCACCCGGTTGATCCAGTACGTCAGGCAGAACTGGACCACCATGATCACCGCCACCATCCGCACTCGCCACGCGAGCGGCCGGAGGGGCTCGCCGGGGAGCGTCCACGGCAGCGACAGCGTGATCATCGGCAGGATCATCGTCCCGGCCGCCGCGTGCAGCACGTGCCACGCGCGCGACCCGCGCGCGACGCCGGCCGTCGCGATCAGCCAGTGCGACACGACCACCCACGCGATCGCCACGGCGAAGAGCAGTGCGAAGGCGCGCCAGGCGATCTTCCCGTCACGCGCCGGCTTCGGTGCCTTCAGCGGGATCATCGTCACTCCGGTCGGTGTGGATCGACAAGTCTCTCGCGCCGCCGCACCACCGACAATGCCCGCCATCCGCTTCGATCGCACGCGCGCGTCGTCGACGGCGCCCCCCGTGCGCCCCGCCGCGCGCCCTGCGTGCCCCGTCGCCCCCCGAAGCGCCACCGAACCACCCCCTCGCGGCCCCGGTAGCTTTACGCCACGCGCGCGTCACGATCCGCGCGCCTCCGCCCGCACCTCCGACTCCGCCCCGGAGCCCGCTCCCGTGACCGCCGCCACGCCCGCGACGTCGCTCGACACGCTCGCGATCGACACGATCCGCACGCTCGCCATGGACGCCGTGCAGCAGGCCGAATCCGGCCACCCCGGCACCCCCATGGCGCTCGCGCCGCTCGCCTACACGCTCTACACGCGGCACCTCAGGCACGACCCCGCCGCCCCCGACTGGGCCGACCGCGACCGCTTCGTGCTCTCCGTCGGCCACGCGTCGATGCTCCTCTACGCGTCGCTCCACCTCGCCGGCTACCAGCTCGAGAAGCAGGAGCTGGTGAACTTCCGCCAGTGGGGGTCGCACACGCCCGGGCACCCGGAAGTGAAGCACACCCCCGGCGTCGAGACGACGACCGGTCCCCTGGGCCAGGGCGTCGCCAACGCGGTCGGCTTCGCGATCGCCGAGGCGCACCTCGCGGCGACGTTCAACCGCCCGGGGCACACCGTCGTCGACCACCGCACCTGGTTCGTCGCCGGCGACGGCTGCCTCATGGAGGGGATCTCGCACGAGGCGGCGTCGCTCGCGGGGCACCTCAAGTTGGGCAAGCTGATCGGCTTCTACGACGACAACCGCATCACCATCGACGGCTCGACCGACCTCGCGCTCTCCGACGACGCGGCGAAGCGCTTCGAGGCCTACGGCTGGCAGGTGCTCCACGTCGCCGACGGCAACGACCTCGCCGCCCTCGACGCCGCGATCGCCGACGCGACGGCCGAGACGACGAGGCCCTCGCTGATCATCGTGCGCACCGTCATCGGCTGGGGCGCGCCGACCCGGGCCGGCACCGCCAAGGCGCACGGCGAGCCGCTCGGCGCCGAGGAGATCCGCCGGACGAAGGAGGCGTACGGCTGGCCGTCGACGGAGCCGTTCTTCATCCCCGACGAGGCGCTGCAGCACGTGCGCGCGCAGGTCGCCGAGCGCGCGAAGGCGCACGGCGAGTGGGCCGGGCGGCTCGCCGCCTACCGCGCCGCGTACCCGAGCGAGGCGGCGGAGCTCGAGCGACGGCTGCGCAACGAGCTCCCCGCGAACTGGGGCGACGCGCTCCCGGCGTTCACGCCGGAGAACGGCGCCGTCGCCTCGCGCGCGGCGAGCGGCGCGGTGCTCGGCGCGATCGTCGGCACGCTCCCGGAGCTCATGGGCGGCTCGGCCGACCTCACGGGGTCGAACCTCACGAAGACGAAGGCCGACCAGCCTTTCACGGCGGCGACCCCCGCGGGGCGGTACCTGCACTACGGCGTCCGCGAGCACGCGATGGGGGCGATCATGAACGGGCTGTCGCTGCACGGCGGCATCATCCCGTTCGGCGGGACCTTCCTCGTCTTCAGCGACTACATGCGCCCGGCGATCCGCCTCGCCGCGCTGATGCAGTGCCGCGCGATCTACGTGCTCACGCACGACTCGATCGGCCTGGGCGAGGACGGGCCGACGCACCAGCCGATCGAGCACCTCGCCGCGCTGCGCGTGATCCCGGGGTGCCGCGTGCTGCGCCCCGCCGACGCGCGCGAGGTGGCCGAGTGCTGGCGGCTGGCGATCGAGTACGAGAAGGGGCCGAGCGTGCTCGCGCTCTCGCGGCAGAAGCTCGCCTTCCTCGACGTCGACCCGGCGCGCGTGCGCGCGGGGGTGGCGCGCGGTGGCTACGCGATCGCCGACGTCGCCGATCCGCGGGTGGTGCTGCTGGCGACGGGGAGCGAGGTCGCGATCGCGCGGCAGGCGGCGGCCCTCCTCGCCGGCGAGGGGATCGCGGCGCGGGTGGTGAGCGTGCCGTGCCTCGAGCTGTTCGAGGCGCAGGATGCCGGGTATCGGGCGTCGCTGCTGCCGCGCGGCGTGCCGCGCGTGGCGATCGAGGCGGGGCACCCGGCGAGCTGGTGGAAGCTCGTGGGCGAGACGGGCGACGTGCTCGGCCTCAACCACTTCGGGGCGTCGGCGCCGTTCGACCGGCTGTACCGGGAGTTCGGGCTGACGGCGGAGCGGCTGGCGGCGCGGGCGCGGGAGCTGGTCGCGGAGTGAGGACGGCGACCCTCGCGATGCGGAGAGAGGAACGGTCGCGTCGTCGCGCGGGGTAGCGGGAGCAGCGGGCAGCGAGGCGGAGGGGACTGTCCCCGCTGCCGTGCCGCGCGGCTGCCGGCGGCGGAGGTCCGCATCCGATCCGCGTCATCTCCGCGTCATCATTGGAGCGCCGCCATCATCGAAACCCACGCGGTGCCACTCGCGACTGGCACCTCCGGCACCACGCGGTGCCGGAGGTGCCTGACCCCGGGCGGTCGTCCGAACGCGATCCGCGGCATCGTTCGAACGTCGCCATCATCGAAACCCACGCGGGGTCTGGCACCTCTGGCACCGGCTGGTGCCAGAGGTGCCAGACCCCGCGTGGGTTTCGACCCCGCGTGGGTTTCCGCGTGGGTATCGCGTCAGGTTCGCGCAGCTCCGCGTGGCGCCGCCTCGCTTCGCACGCCCCCCACGCGCGTCGCGTTCATCGAATCGTCAGCCACGCGCACCACATCGCACCCCCGCACGCCGCCATCCCCTAGCGGCTTGCACCGAGCGGCCGCACACTTGTCGCAGGCGCATGCATTCCCGCGCCTGCGGCGCGACGCTGCCCACTCCCCGTCGACGCGCCGCCCCCGCACGCGTACGCCCCGTGGACTCACTCCAGCTCGGCGCGTCGGCGATCGCCGGTGTCTCGGCGGCGATGGCGGCGGCGCTCGCATGGCTCGCCTGGCACTTCGCGGCCCGCCGCGACGTCCCCGCCCTCCGCGACCTCGCCTACGCCTGGGTCGCCCTCGCCGCCGCGGCGCTCGTCCGCCTCCTCGAGTTCGTCCCCGTCGGCAACCCGCTCGGCCTCGCCGTCGACGCGCTCTGCTCCTTCCCCGCCTTCCTCCACGTCGGCTTCCTCGTGCTCGGCGCCACCGCGCTCCTGCACGACGCCCCCACCACCACGCGCCGCCGCCGCGACGTCCTCCTCGGCGCGCTCCTCGCCACGGTGATGACCGTCGGCATCAGCATGCTCGTCGCCCGCGAGGGCACGCCGCAGGCCATGGTGCGCGTCGGCGTCCGCGCCGCGGCGACCGCGCTCGCCTGCGTCGCCGTCGCCCGCGTCGTCATGCGCGTCCCGGGCGACGACGCGCGCGGCCCCTCGTTCGGCGCGGGGATCGTCCGCGGCGCGCTCCTCCTCGCCGCCGCCGCCGCGGCCTGGCAGGCGGGCACCGCGATCCTCGCCACCCGCACCGCCCCCTCGACGACGCTCTGGGCCGTCGTCGCCTTCGTCGAGTTCGTCGCGCAGTGCGGCGTCGCGGTCGGCCTCGTGGTCTGGCTCCTCGACCGTGAGGTGGCGCGCGCCGCCGCCCTCGCCGCGTCGGCCGAGCAGCGCGCGCAGACCGACCCGCTCACCGGGCTCCCCAACCGCGCCCGACTCGTCGACCGGCTCCACCTCGCCCTCGCCAACGCCCGCCGCGACGGCGAGCACGTCGCCGTCTGCTACGTCGACCTCGATCGCTTCAAGGAGGTCAACGACGCGCACGGCCACGCCGCCGGCGACCTCGTCCTCCGCACCGTCGCCCAGCGCCTCGTCGCCGCGCTCCGCGCCCCCGACACCGTCGGCCGCATCGGCGGCGACGAGTTCGTGATCGTCACGCCGCGCCTCGCCTCGCGCGACGGCGCCGCCACCGTCGTCGCCCGCCTGCGCGCGGCGCTCCGCGGCGAGGTGACGCTTGCCGACGGCACGCGCGTCGCCGTCGACGGGAGCGTCGGCGTCGCGCTCTACCCCGACGCCGCGACCGAGGCCGAACCGCTCCTCGCCGCCGCCGACGCCGCGCTCTACCACGACAAGGCCGCCCGCCGCGCCGACCGCTGGCGCCGGCTCGCCGCGCGGTCGGCGTAGCTCGGGATCGCGATCGCGGACGCGGATCGTCGCGCCGCACGATGCGCCGTGCGCCCGGCGCGCATCGCCGTCCACCACGGAGGCGCAGAGGACGACGGCAGCGCAGCCATGCGCGAACCCTCCGCGCCTCCGTGGTGAAACCCGATCGACCGGCCACGCACCCCGCCGCCGGACGACGCGACCGCCGGAACCACCCACCCCGCACCCGACGTTCGCGCCGGTACGATGAGCGAACGCACGCTGGTCTTCGTGGCGCCGTGGGAGTGCTCGCGGCTGGTGGCGCAGCTGCCGCGCACGCCGCGCGCGGACGTCGTCGCCTGCTTCGTCGAGTCGGTGAAGAAGGGCGCCGCGCTCCCGTGGCACCGGCAGAAGCTCGTCCTCGTGCTGAGCGCGATGCGCCACTTCGCCGACCGGCTGCGCGAGGCGGGCTACGCCGTCGAGCACCGCCGCGCGCCGACGTACGAGGACGGCATCGTCGAGGCGGCGCTCGCGCACGGGGCGACGCGCGTCGTCGCCACCGAGGGGCGCGAGCAGGAGATGGTCGACGCGCTCGCGCGCGCGGAGCCGCGGCTCGCCGCGCACGGCATCGCGCTCGAGCTGAAGGAGGATCGCGGCTTCCTCTGCTCGCGCGCCGACTTCGCCGACTGGGCGCGCGGGCGGAAGGAGTACCGCATGGAGCTCTTCTACCGCGTCATGCGCCGACGCCATCGCATCCTCATGGAGCCCGACGGCGAGCCCACCGGCGGCGCCTGGAACTTCGACGCCGACAACCGCAAGCCATGGCCCCGCGGCAAGCCGGTGCCGCCGCGCATGACGTTCGCCCCCGACGACGTCACGCGCGCGATCATGGCGCGCGTCGCGACGTGGCGTGGCCGCTGGGGCTCGGTCGACGGCTTCGCGCTCCCCGTCACGCGCGAGGACGCGAAGGCGCTGCTCGAGCGCTTCGTCACCGAGCGGCTCGCCGAGTTCGGGCCGTACGAGGACGCGATGGTCGACGGCGAGCCCGACCTCCTCCACAGCACGCTCTCGGCTGCGCTCAACGTCGGGCTCCTGCACCCGCGCGAGTGCATCGAGCGCGCCGAGCGCGCGTACCGCGAGGGACGGGTCCCGCTCGCGAGCGCCGAGGGCTTCGTGCGCCAGCTCCTCGGCTGGCGCGAGTACGTGCGCGGCATGTACTGGCTCCTCATGCCGGGCTTCCGCGAGGCCAACGCGCTCGGCGCCACGCTCCCGCTCCCGATGTGGTACTGGGCCCCCGACGGCGAGGCGTACGGCGACGCGACGACGGCCCCCTGCGGGATGCGCTGCCTCGCCGACACCGTGCGCCAGGTGCGCGACCACGGGCGCGTGCACCACATCCCGCGCCTCATGGTGCAGAGCAACTTCGCCACGCTCCTCGGCGTCGTCCCGGCGGCGCTCAACCGCTGGTTCTGGGCCGGCTTCGTCGACGGCTACGAGTGGGTGACGCTCCCGAACGTCAACGGGATGAGCACCTGGGGCGACGGCGGGAAGATGATGAGCAAGCCGTACGTCTCGAGCGGCGCCTACATCGACCGCATGTCCGACTACTGCGGCGACTGCCGCTACGACGTGAAGCGCCGCACCGGCGAGGACGCCTGCCCGTTCAACTTCCTCTACTGGGACTTCCTCGCCCGCCACCGCGCGCGCTTCGAGAAGCACCCGCGCATGTCGATGATGGTGCGCAACCTCGACCGCATCGACGCGCGCGAGCTCGTGCAGCTCCGCCGGCAGGCCGACGCCTTCCGCGCCTCGCTCGCCTACGACGGCGACGCGCCGATCGTCGCACCCGGGCCGGGCGCAGGCATCGCCGTCGGCGCCGCGCCGGGCACGCCCGCGTCGCCCGCCGGCACGGCACCGTCGTCGCCGCCCGCGCCCACCGCCGCGCCCGCGCGCAGCGGGACGTCGCGCGCGAGGAGCTCGAGCGCGAGCACCCCCTCGACCGCCTCCGGCACGCCGACGCCGAGCTCCCCCATCCGCCGCGCCGAGGGGAGGAGGCGGCGGTCGTAGCTCCCCGCCGCGTCGTTGTACGCGGCGGTCGCGGCGCGCAGCCGGTCGCCCACCTTCGCGAGGTGCCCCGCGAAGTGGCCGAGCCGCTCCGCGAGCACCGACGCCTCGCGCCGGATCTCTTCGGCGTTGCGCGCGAGCCGCTCCTGCTGCCAGCCGTAGGCCGCGCTCTTGAGCAGCGTGACGAGCGTCACCGGGCTCGCGAGCATCACGTTGCGCGCGAGCGCGTCGTCGAGCAGCGACGCGTCGGCGACGAGCGCCGCCTGCAGGAAGGCCTCGCCCGGGACGAAGAGGATCACGAACTCGGGCGCCCCCGGGAGCGCGGCCCAGTAGCGCCGGTCGGCGAGCGCCTTCACGTGCGCGCGGAGCTGCACCGCATGCTGCGCGAGCGCCGCGTCGCGCGCGTCGTCGCCCGTCGCCTCGACCGCGTCGAGGTAGCCCGCGAGCGGCGCCTTCGCGTCGACGACGAGGCACTTGCCCCCGGGCAGCCGCACCACGAGGTCGGGGCGCTGCACCTCGCCGCCTGCGGCGATCGTCACCTGCTCCTCGAAGTCGCAGTGCGCGAGCATCCCCGCGTGCTCGACGACGCGGCGGAGCTGCAGCTCGCCCCACGAGCCGCGCGCCCGCGGGTCGCGCAGCGCGCGCACGAGCTTGCGCGTCTCGTCGCCGAGCTCGCGGTGCGAGCGGAGCATCGCCTGCAGCTGCTCGCGGAGCTGCGCATCGGCCTCGCCGCGCGCGCGATCGACCCCCGCGACGAAGGCCTGCAGCTTCGCGACCGACTCGGCCACCGGGCGCAGCTCGAGCGCGATGCGCTCCTGCTCCGCGCCGAGCGCCTGGCGCGCCTGCCCCGCGAGGAAGGCGGCGTTGCGCTCGAGCGCCTGCTGGCTCGCGGCGGCGAAGGCGTCGCGCAGCCGCGCCTCCGCCGCGTCGAGGAAGGCGCGCTGGTCGGCGAGCCGCTGCTCGAGCACCGCCGCCTGCACTCGCGCGGCGTCGCGCTCGCGCACGGCGTCGGCGTGCGCGGCGCGCGCGGTCGCGAGCTCGCGCGCGAGCGT
>ERZ1066123.1155-NODE-1155-length-16661-cov-6.077020_pt1 | contig 16661 bp, 19 predicted proteins | sample MGYA00382770_ERZ1066123 | MGnify/ENA primary metagenome ERZ1066123 (study PRJEB33369, sample SAMEA5778353) | biofilm metagenome | biome: Industrial cooling water; feature: Water cooling tower basin; material: Biofilm | place: United Arab Emirates | collected...
CCGTAGCTCTAATAAATACGCTCTTTGAATGCGACAATATAGTTATAGATTATATTGCAATCGGCTGCTAAACAATCGACTATTTAACGACCTTATCCAATTTATTAGCAATCACCGCCTTACAATCCTTGCTGTATAATACTTTTACCGTTTTATAAGCGGTCGAGTTATATAAGGTTGTTTTATAATCGGTTATTTGACAATCTGTTAGTAACTATTTTATATTCAGATTAAGGGGTTTATGAGGTTATGCCAGTGAAAATAAAAGTTAAAGAGCTTAGAAAAGCTACAATGTACACACAACGGCAAGTAGCTGATTTATTAGGGATTACAGAGAGTAATTACCGGAAATTAGAGAATAGTCGTATTAAATCAATAAGTTTAGATACAATTGATTTTTTATGCACATTTTTTAAATGTTCACCCAATGATATTTTTGAACTAGTTGATTAAAAGTTAAAATTAATAAAGAGGTAAATTAAACCAGTGCCTACCATAGAACAGTTAAAAACCTTTTTTCGTATATGTGTACAAGCAAGTAATTTATTAAGAAATATTGAAATGACAAGATACGATACACGTACACAGAGAATCTTTGTTTTAGTAGGTGACGAAATACAAGTAGAAATTTTGAGTAACGGAGAGGAAATCATACAATGAGTAACACTAACTATCAACAATTAACAGAAGTTGAGCTAAGAAATTATGTTAAACAACATCCTGAAGATGAAGACGCTTTTCAACACTATCTCAGTATTGTACGAGCAAAACCAGGTAGAGTTGTCGTTAGTACAGAAGAACAGTCACTAGCTGAATTTAAAAAGCGAATACAACCCGAAATAACACACGAATAAAGTGAGCTAATACTTTACTAAATAGCCTTAAAGTTAGAAGATTGAGAAGCTGTTGAGCAACAGTTAAAATGGATTGAAGAAACCTACATACTTAGAGGATGTTTGAAAAGTATATTTTGTCATGCTGAACGGAGCGATAGCGCAGGGAAGCATCTCAAAAACATAACTTAAAATTGCGTCAAATTTTTGTGAAATTCCCCACAAATTGTTAATTGTGGGGAATTTATTTAGGGTAAGCAGCTATTATTACCTAATTACAAGCCATACCATCAGGTTAAAGGTGCCAAATTCCTTCGTTGATGTCAATAATTGGGTTTTATTGACCAAATGCACCAATACCGTAGTAACAAGAATTAGTATTGCATTTAGCCATATCAACCCGAATTCTATATCTTCCACTATAGTTAGGATTTATCCTGATGAAAGGAATATCATCATCTTGCAAATCAGAAGCAATCACATTTCCATAGCTATCAAGAAGTGCAATATCTAAATCTCGACAATCTCTATCGCACACTCCAACTATGCCGTATGATGTACCTGCACGCAGATTCAGTGTTATATAGTGGGAACGACCGTGAGTGAGTAAATCTATAAAAGGTTTGTGAGTTCTCGTATAACCACCTAAACCAGCAGCAGTTGCAGCTCGTGCTAGTTGGCGCCCAATATCATTGACATATCGGCTATTATCAGCACGAACTGCGGTAGGTGCAAGAAAAAAGGTAGCAGTCAGGGCAGTTAGTGTTGCAAATACTTTGGTCTTGAGTGTTTGATTTAACATTGGTGTTTGTTGAACTCTACACTTTCATCAAACACTGCGGCGACTTGAGTACAATTTGGAGATATTATTGAGTTAATTTAGTTATATTATTTTCTAATTGTCTTTTGTGGAAGTATGGAAATATTGATAGTATACTAAAAACGGCTTAAAATAAGTATATAATAGTAAAGTTTTTATTCTCTTGGGGAATACATAAAAGGTTCGCAAACGTAATTCGTTACGAAGACTTTCAAGCAGGGATAGGTTCTGTTTTACTTCCCTCACAAGCAATTAAAATTTTTTGAGCAGGTTCTCTACTAGGTGGACGACGATTTAACTTTCTTGGCATAATTCGTCACCCTTTAAAATCATTTCTTCATGAGATGGGAGAAATGGAACGGCGCCAAAAATAGCTAAAACTGGCAAAAGCTCGATATCCCAACCTTCAACCAAATATCCAGGTGCTATTTCAAAATTTGACTTAACCCGCTTGCATTTGTTGCCTTGGCTTTGAGAGTGGGCGCCTTCTTAAGCGTTGAGCAACAGCACTTAGCGTTACAGATTCTTTGATGGAATGGTAATTTTGGACTGTATTAATCAGTTAAAGGCAGGCGCCTGCTTAACTTGCACTCACTTAAGCTTGCCTTATTTTGCTTCTGTAGGAACTTCATTGATAGCCTCGATTTTTTGTACTAAAGAAGCTATAATTCTTGTTTTAATTTTTACAACATTATCAGAAAGCCAATCATTTTTCTTATCGTTTAGGCTTAGGTAGAGAGCTTCGCGTAAACTTTGAAGTTCTGGAATATCTATTTCATGGTTGTTTCTTAGAATAGCTTCCGCAATGTTAAGTGAATCTGGAGTTGCCAGTTCTACGAGTTCTATCAATTCGTTGATATCGTGCTTAGTTTGGCTTTCCATACTGTATAATGGTAAAGTTTTTATTATTAAATTACAACTCTAGGTTAGCACAGAATTTACTCTGGAACTGTTTTTTGTAGTGGGTAGTATTACTAATGAGATGGAATCGCCTCAAATATGTTATTAGATCGGAGTACGGGCAAGATGGAGTGTATTTCATCAGTGATGGGCAAACAAAGCAAGTTTTAAAAGCGCCTGAAAGCCCGTATTCAGAGCTATTTTTAACATTGTTAGCTCGTAGTTTTGATTTAAACATTCCTGAAATCAAAGCTATCTGTCCTGAAAATCAACAATATGAAGAAATTATAAGATATATCAAGCCAGAAATAGAAAAATTTAACATAAACCTGAGAGAAGCTCAAAAACAAGAAGAGCAGAAAAATGAATACGAGCGTGATTTCGAGCTAATTGAAAAGCGCACTCTAAATTTGGATTCTTCTCCTATATTTTTTTTAATGGAAAACTTGAAAGGTCGCTCTTTGAGGGATATAACCTGGAAAAACCTGATAGATTGGTATGGTAATGATGAACAACTTAATGGCGCCGGTCGAAAATTTTTTAAGGATTTAGGTAAGCTACTGGTGTTTGACCTTCTTGTCAGAAACGTTGACCGATTCATTTTTTGGCAACTTCCCGGAATTGGAGAAGTGGAAAGTGCTTTGGGCAATATAGGTAATATTTTTATCCAAGATAGCACTAAAGAACTAATTGTCATTGATTCATTAACGGACATGAATTTAGAAGTTGTTGAATACGCAAAAGCCGTCAAAGAAATACTTACTAGAACACTTAACGCTTCGCCTGATAGTTTAATAGACCGGGGACAACAAACATTAGAACTAATAGGATATGAGGTTAAAAAAAATAGTCAGACGTTGATTTTAGAAGGTGTTAATGAAGGTATTAACCATCTCCATAATTTGACTCAAGGAAATACCCTTGAGCAAATCAAACAGGAAAGCTTGCGGCAACTCTCCCAGTCCGAAGAGAGAAAAATAGAGGCGCTATCTCAGTTCATCAAAACGATACTAGAACTATCGTAAAGTGCTTATATTTGCTATTCTGCCTTGAGTGTAATAAGCAAATAATACTGGTCTAAGTCAATAATTTTGGTAAGTTGGCGCCAATATATAACTCTCAAGTTTGAACTTCGCGTAACCGACGCTCTAGAAAGCGGCGTTCGCTGTCGTTGGTAACTAGTGCAAGCGCGCGCGTATAGCTTTGTGTAGCTAATGTTGAGGCGCCTATACGACGCAGCAGGTCGGCACGTGCAGCATGAAACAGATGGTAGTCATCAAGTTGGGGAGCAAGTTTATCGATAAGTTCGAGTGCTGTTTGAGGACTTTCTACCATTGAAATCGCTACTGCTCGGTTGAGCGATACAATTGGCGAGGGTTGTAAGCGTTCGAGTAAATCGTAGAGATAAACAATTTGCAACCAGTCTGTTTCTTCTGCCCGTGGCGCCTGACAATGTAGCGCTGCAATTGCTGCTTGTATGGCAAATGCACTCCTTTTACCTCGCAGTGCTTCTTCAACTAGTGGTAGTGAGTCGGCTATTTGTTGTTGGTTCCAGCGCTGACGATTTTGATCTTCGAGTAGGACAATATCACCTGCTTCATCAAGACGGGCATCACGTCGTGAGTCGTGCAGTAACATGAGCGCAAGTAATGCCGTTACTTCTGCTGGAGGTTGTGGCACCATTAACTCTCTCACTAAGCGACATAACCGGATGGCTTCTGTACAGAGGTCGGCTCTCACCATTGTCTCGCCTCTTGTTGCTGCGTAGCCTTCATTGAAAATGAGATAGATTACCGTTAACACTGCTTCTACGCGCGCTGGTAAATCGCTTGTCTCTGGTACTTTATATGGAATACCCGCATCCCGAATTTTGCGTTTGGCTCGGACAATTCGTTGTGCCATTGTCGCTGTAGGTACAAGAAACGTGCGTGCAATTTCGTCTGTTTCGAGTCCACCCAATAACCGCAGTGTCAAAGCAACTTGAGACTCTATGGCTAGTGCAGGGTGGTCTGAATGTTTACCTTACTTTCCAGATACGTTTGAAATGGAAACACGAGACCTCAAAATTACCGTTAGTGAAGATTTAGCAGTTGCACATTGGCTATTTCGCTTTACAGGCGAAGAAAACCATCCGGCAATGCAAACATGGATGCGCGTCACCGCTGTTTGCCAGAAAAATCAGGGCGAATGGCAAATACTACACGAACATCTCTCAGTTCCATTTAATCCAGAGACTTCTCAAGCTGCATTTACGCTCAACCCATAAGTCAATCAAAGGAGCATAAAAATGAAAATCAATCCTTATCTCATGTTCAGTGGCAACTGTGAGGCAGCTTTCAAATTCTATGAGCAATGTCTCGGCGGCAAAATTGTTACGATGATGACCCACCGGGAGGCACCTTCAGCAGAACATGTGTCCGCCGAATGGCATGATAAAATCATGCACGCTTGCCTTGATTTAGGCGATAGATTATTAATGGGGTCTGATAGTCCTGATGAACACTTTGAAACACCCCAAGGCTTTTATGTACAAGTCAGCATTGAATCACCAGAGGAGGCAGAACGCATTTTTCACGCTCTGGCAGAAAACGGAAAAGTGAAGATGCCAATTGATCAAACCTTTTGGTCTGTCCGTTTTGGCATGTTGATTGATCAATTTGGAACTCCGTGGATGATTAACTGCGAAAAGGTTGCTTGATCCATCATTCCTGGGAAATATTTGTAAGCATCTCCCAGGAACTTTAGGTAACTTTAAGTGTTAAAAATACCGCGTCCATTTAAGTACTTCCGACGTGAGTTTGTAATATTTCTAATACAACATCTGAAAGTAGGGGGTCTATCCATTTTTTACCACTGTGTGTAGCATGGATAGCTTCAAGTAAATGGTTGACTTGAATGTCTTTCATGCAATAAGAGTTGGCGCCTGCTGCAAAAGCAGACAAGACAGTTTCTACATTTTTGTATCTAGATAGAATTATTGATTTAACACGATTATTACTTTGTTGCAACTCTCGCATTAATTCAATGCCATTTTTACCAGGTAAGTCAATATTAATAATTGCGACATCTGGCTGCTGCTGTTGTAAAAGCAATAAAGCCTCAAAATAAGAAGTGGCTTCACCGACAACTTCTATATCTGGACTCTCTGATAGTATTATCCGAATACCAGTGCGAATAATGTCATTGCCTTCTATAATTGCCAACCGAACTTTTCCTGTTAACAATTTAGTAGTTCTCAGAATATCTGACCTCGAATCCTCTTGCTGATAAGCAATATTTATTTCTGAAATAATATTTTTCATTCGAGCATCCGAGTGAATTATACCAAAAATGTTGTTGGCGGTTTGGATGTCCTCTTGGTCTAAAGCCTGTAAATATTGCATGAGAAGTTGTAAGCGTGAGACAATATTGGAATTTTCCTGTTGTTCTGACATGGTTTTATCCTTTTTAAAGAGAGTGCGGAGGAGGAGCTAGAAAGGATATGTTCGTCAAAATTCAAATTTGCGTGCGAATTTCACGAATGCAAGGAAGGAATATTGTTTGACGAAGTTGTCTGCCACCAACTTAACTTCGTTATATCGTATTAAAACATAAAATACGATGCCCAAAACATGCTTTTTATGGATATTAAACAACAAAGGGAATCCGTAATGAGTTCATATTTATACACTAATTTACGGGTATACAACGTCGCAATAGAGCAAGAGTACGCATTAATATAAAAATTTTGCGATGAAAATATAAAGTTCTCGTAAATCGAGCAAAGTTAACTACGGTCTACGATTGAATAAGTTGTATGTAAATATTTAGCTTGCGAGGAAAAATATACCACTCATACTAAAGATATAGTTATCTCTACACTGATTTTCTACATATACTTATGTAACTTAGAATAAATATTTTATGTGATTATACTGAATTTGGTTATGTCACTTAAAATTTATAAATTTTACAAAACGATACTCTTGAAAAATAATCTATATTTACAGCAACTAGCTTGATACTAAATGCATGTCTTCAAAATTTAGGCGCCGGTTGATTGAGGTTAGATTTTTTTAATGGCTCTGAGTTGACGCATCTAAGTAAATAACCCAATCTACAGGACGGGCAGGGATGCCCGTTCCACAAGATTATGGCAATACAAAGACAGGCGCCTGTCCAAACAAATTCTCTAAATAAGCAGGATTTAAAAATTTATGCCAGTAATTTAAGCGTGCCATTACTCGTGTAAATGTGAACATCAACTCTACAGCATATAATGCATTGGTGAATCCAAATTCAACACTGTGAGAGCGTTAGGGTTTCAGAAAAATGGCTCAGACCCGAAAACGTCTATTTGCTGAATGTATCAGTCTGTAAATCGATTTTTGTCGCTTGATATGAAACTAGTTGAAGTCACAAAATAACAAACAATGTCGCACGATTATAAATAACCTAGAGAATATGATGCTGTACTCGGCGCCTTACCTTTTGAACGGTACTCAGGCACAACGTAATTACACAGCACTTTATTTTAAACGTAAAGGCGCCAGAGATATTTTAGTTGAAGCTATAAATAAAGGTTGTATAGACAGAGTACAAGCGTTTTCTAAATAAGCTCGTTTATATAAAGTTGAATAGTGTACCTTAAATTTATTAATTAGTTGGCATGTACTGAAATTTCATACTGCAATATATCCATCAAAACTAAATTATTCGGTGCTAAGACATATCTTTATAATTTCTTATGAAATTATTCATTGATTTATGATATTTATAATTTAATCTTTTAAAGATGCTTCTAAGATAAAGCGTTTCTACAGCAATAATGTTGATACCTCACATATTGCATCAGTCCCAGAAACCGGGCTTCTTGACAAAGACTTTGCTATAAAACGTTGATTTTTCGTACAGAAGCCCGGTTTCTTTAAGCTCCGCAGCGAATGCTGCAAGATGTAAGATACGCTTATCGATCTATTTTGAATACGCGCGATGAAAGGTTTGCAACTCCAAGAATAAGTCATAAGTTTTATTTTCCTTATGTTTTGCATAAATATTATCTATGAAGTAACAAATTTAATAATTTCAAGACTTAAAAATACTTACTTATTAACTTAATAATTAATTAATCATTATAATAGAAAGTTGAGAGAGAACAATTAATTAATTTAATACTACTTGATTGTCATCTAGTTAAATGAAAAAGCAGTATAAAAAAACACAATTGTTTTGGAAGATTATTTCATTTATGAGAATTTTCTCATCTTTGTAGTCTTGACAAGCATAAGTTTATAAAATTATATTTTTAATCATCAAAGTAAAAACTTGTTAAAGTGCTTTACATAGCATAAAGCTTTTTCTACTTCCCTAAATTGTGAGTTCTCTTGCAACACTACTCGGTTAAGAGATTTTATCGGAATCTATCCCCCTGGCCCCCTTAATAAGGGGGGAAAATAGCGGTCTTTAGCCCCCGCTTATCAAGGGGGGTTGGGGGGATTTTATTCTTAACCGAGCAGTATTGAGTTCTGTTGTGCTATCGGCAGTTGAATCTGTTATTTTGCTTTGTATTAGTAGAAAGAGCATTAACTTGCCAAGTTTGACTTAACTGATATCTTGACCTTTTAATGCTTCGTAATTAGATGCAGGGTCTCTATGCTTTTCACCTATGTTCAAGCTAGGGTAAATTTTGCCTGAATAGGTACAGTTAATTCACAAAGCACAAAGCTGACTTCATAATTATGGGACTTGCGTCTTTATTCTTTGAAATGCAAGTTGTGAGTTTATTTTTTAGAGCATTGCAAAACTTCACCGTGCGCGCAGGTAAATTTGCTTTTGCTGAAATTCAAGACTGTTCAAGTTTGTGAACATGTCGCAATCATCTATGATTTAGGAGTTTGATTACATGGCAGTAATTTTTGGAACAAATGGGAATGATGTTCTTAATGGTACATTTGCGAATGATTTCATTGATGGAGAAGGAGGTAATGACACTCTACTAGGTGGTGCTGGAAGTGACTTTCTCAATGGTGAGGCAGGTAATGACTTTCACGATGGTGGGGCTGGTGATGACATTATTGATGGAGAAGATGGTAATGACACTCTACTAGGTAGCGCTGGTAATGACTTTCTCGATGGAGAAGATGGTAAAGATATCCTGAACGGTGGCGCTGGCAGTGATACTCTCATTGGTGAAGATGGTAGTGATACCCTAACTGGTGGAGCAAATGCAGACAGATTTCTTTTTGTTTCTGAGAATGTATTTAATCAATCAACTTTGGGTACTGACACCATCACCGATTTTGCCGCAGGTACAGACCGTATTGTTTTGTACGAATCAACCTTCAGTGCTTTAACCCCTCAAAATGGTGGGCAAATTTCTGCTGGTGAGTTTAGCATTGTTGCAAATGATGCTGCAGCCGATAACAGTACTGCTTTTATCACCTACAGTACGGGTAGCGGTAAATTATTCTACGACACAAATGGCGCCGCGAATGGATTTGGTACTGGTGGTGAGTTTGCATTACTACAAGGTATGCCAACTATAACCGCTAGCGACATTTTAGTAGCTTAATAGCTGCTTCTTTTCTCACTTCTTTTCAATATAGAAGAGTTTAGAGGAGCGAATCAGGGATTAGGCGCCATCATTTTATAAACACAGAGTTGTAGAGACTGTAAGTTTACGGTCTCTACAACTTTATAGATTTTACTTATGATTTGCATAAGCCTTATCCATGAAGTGATAAATGTGGTAGTTCAAAAGTTTAAGAATACTTACTCGCTAACTGAATCATTATTCTGTAAAGTCAGAGACAACAATTATTTTAATTAATCCTACTTCAATTATTTTCTAGTGACATTAAAAATTGCAGTATAAATAAAGACAAATTAATTAAGAAACATTTTGTTTTATGAGAATTTTCTCATGATTTTAGCATTGACAAGATACAGTTAATGAAACTATATTAATTTTTGAAAAGGAAAATTTTAAGTTAATTTAATTTTTATAAATTTTTTCTAACTTAATATAATTTTGACTTTTCTTGTGATTTGGAAAGTTAAATCTATTTCTTTTACATTAAGATAAAAGTATAGATTTGACAAACATGCTTTTAATTAATGCTTTAAAAAGACACGCAAAGCATCAATAACAAAATGAAGCAGTTACAGCACTGGAGTTTTTTCGTTGCGTCCTACATCTCACAGTTTTGTGTACCAGTTGTATAAGTCGTAAACAATTTTTCCGCTTTGGACTACATTACCTGGTTGTTCCACAGTGGAAATATAAAACTGGCTTAAGTCCTTAAATATCCAACCAATTAGTTTTTTGTAAAGGTGTAATATGTCGCAAGATTTCAGCAACCAAATTTTAGAAGGGCAAGACTTTAGCGGTCAGAATCTAACTAATGCTAATTTTTTCAAATCAATTTTAAGGTCTGCTCTTGGACCAGATGGAGTTGCTGGGACAGCAGATGATATCCCCACCAAACTGATTAACACTACTTTGGTTAGCACCGATTTTCGAGAGGCAACTTTAAGCGATGTGATTGCTACTGGTGCTAACTTTACCAACGCTAATCTTTCTAAGGCTGTCTTCAATGGTGTTAACCTTAGTGGCGCCAACTTGACCAATGCAATTTTGAACGAAGCCGATCTAAGTGGCGAACCTAATGGGACTGTTAACAATCTCAGAAACGCTAACCTAACTGATGCACAATTAATCAGTACCAAGCTTAAAGGGGCAGACTTTGAAGGCGCCAACGTAACAAGAGCTAATTTTCAAAGTGCCGATATTGAAAGCATTCGGTTTGTTAATACCAATGCAACGGGTGCGAACTTTACCTTAACCAATTTCACAGATGCTACCTTGCAAAACTCTATCTTTGATTTAGCTGATTTAAGTGGAGTTGCGATTACAGATACTAACCCAACTCAACAAGCTCAGGCAGCAGCTTTAAGCTTCCGAGGCGCCGACATGGCTGGGTTCAGGGCAGAAGATGTGAATATGTCAGGCTCTAATTTTAGTGCTTTTGTCAATCCCAATGGTTCTGCTACTCAGACCGATTTAACAGGCGCCATTTTGCCCGATACCAATCTAAACGGAGCAGATTTGCGTGGCGCCAAAATGCAGAACTTGATTGCAGAAGACCTAGAATTGGTTGGCGCAAACCTCAATACCTTTGTTTCACCAAACGGTACCTCTTATCGAACAGACCTTTCAGGGGCTAATTTAGCAGGTGGAGATTTGACCAATGCCACAGCTATTGGCGCAAAGATGACGGGACTCAACCTGGGCTTAGGTTTTCTGGATGGAGCAAATCTCACAGGTGGTGTTGAACTAAATAACGCTTTTCTGGAGAATACAAAGATTCGCGGTACTAATTTAACGGGAGCAAATTTAAGTGGTGCGAATCTGAAATTAACTGAGGGTAATGGCTCGACTCTGTTAGTTGGAAGCAATTTGACCGAAGCAGACCTCACAAGTGCCAACCTAAATAACGCCCAATTTGATAACGCGAATATGACTGGGGCAACTTTAAGCTCTGCCCAACTCAATGGTGCCGATCTGACGGGCGCAAACCTAAACGGCGTAAACTTTTTGGATGGTTCAGCAGTTGGCGCTAATTTTACCAATGCCAACGTGTCCAATGCCAACTTTACCAATGTTAATCTGCTCAATGCCGATTTCACAAGTGCAACAGCAACTAATGCAATAGGTCTTTATGTAGGAACATCAGCTAATAACAATATCACAGGAAGTGGCGGTAATGATAACATCTTCGGCAATCAAGGCAATGACACTTTGACCGGTCAAGCTGGGAATGATTACATAGATGGCGGTGCAGGTGCAGATAGTCTGATTGGTGGAGACGGAGAGGATATTCTTATTGGTCGTGCTGGTAATGACAGCCTGAATGGTGGTGCTGGAGCCGACAGACTAATCTTTTCTAGTGGTTTCGGTGTCGATACTATCAATGGCTTCAGAAATGGAGCTGACATAATTGATTTGGTCAGCTTTGGAATTGGCTTTAACAATTTATCTATCAATGTCAATGCTGGCAACTCGATTATCACCTCTACAGCGTTTGGTGCAGGAAATAGCATTACTGTTGCTGGTGTAACAAACATCACTGCTAATGACTTCGACTTCATCTAAAGTCCCGACGGGAGCAATATTCTACTTTATCTTGTGGGATGGGCAGGATGCCCATCCTATTATTTACAATGGCGCCAATATTGACGCGCATTGTAGATTTTTATGTTCAGTGAGAAACCAGGTTTCTTTTAGTTTACGTTCAAGATTGTCGTGCTTAGTGATGAAGAAACCTGGTTTCTTAATTCCTGCTCCAAGTCTAATAATTCAATCTCTTGTTGACCAGAAACACCCAGGCGCCTAAGATTTACTGTACCTTTGGCTGCTTCTTGTTCTCCAACAACAGCAATTAAAGGAATTTTGCGTTCAAATAGTTCACGAATCTTTTTAGAAATTGTTGCGTCGCGCTTTGCTAGTTCGACTCTAACACCGTTACGCCTTAATTTAGATGCTACATATAAAGCCCATTGAGCAGATTTATCGGATATTGCTGCGACTGCAACTTGAACTGGCGCCAACCATAAAGGTAAAGCACCATGACTTTCTAAGAGTATTCCTATCCAGCGTTCGATTGAACCTAGAACTGCTTGATGCAACATTACAGGTTGTTCAAATGCTCCCTCACTGTTTACAAAAGCAAGGTCAAATATTTGTGGCAAGTTAAAGTCTACTTGAATTGTACCGCACTGCCATGAGCGTCCAAGGTGATCTTCTAAGCTGACTTCTATTTTGGGCCCATAGAAGGCGCCTTCACCTGGTAATAGTTCGTATGCGTATTTAAGTGCTTCACATGCATCTATAAGGGCGCCTTCTGCTTTATCCCAAAGAGCATCGGAACCAAGGCGTTTTTCTGGTCGTAGAGAAATTTTAATAGAAAACTTCTCATATCCAAATGCTTTGTAGACTTCACTTACCATGTTCAAAAAGTTACGAATCTCATTTTGAATGTCTGCTTCCTGACAAAAAATATGAGCATCGTCTTGAACAAACTGACGTAACCGCATACAACCGGATAATGTTCCTGATGCTTCGTTGCGGTGAACCATGCCAAATTCCATTAACCTGATAGGCATTTCCCGATAACTTCGCCTTGCAGATTTATAGATACCCACATGTGCAGGGCATGACATTGGTTTCAATGCATAATCTGGGTTTAAGTCTTCTTTGTCTTTATCTAAGCTACCGACTACGAAGATGCCTTCGCGAAATTTTTCCCAATGACCTGATTTTTCCCAGAGCGCACGACTCAGTGCTATAGGTGAGCGCACTTCTAGAAATCCATATGATTCATACACTCCGCGCATATAATCTTCAATTATGCGATATAGGCGCCAGCCCATCGGATGCCAAAAAATCATACCGGGACTATGTTCCTCAAAATGAAACAAATCCATTGCTCTTGCGATTTCTCTATGGTCGTACATTGGTTTACTCCTTGTGCAAGTTCAAAAAATTTTGAAATTAAAAAACCCCTCTAAGCTTGGCGCCTGGAGGGGTTCGGTGATAAACGCAGTTAATTACGTCACAACCCCTCCAGGTGTGATAGTGGTAGTAGTGTTAGTAGTTGTAATGGTTTTGAAATTCTTCATATTGGGAATAAGAAATTTAAGTACATCTCTTGTGGAACAGGCATCCTTGCCTGTTTCACAAGAAGGAAAGTTACTAAAAAACCCTCTGGGATGGCGCCTGGAGGGTTGAATCATTGCTTAGATACGCACGCGCAACGTTTCACAACCCTCCGTGGCTGGTAGTTCGAGTAGTTATGGTGGTTGTGACTAAGCTGATAATCATGACTATTAAGATGAAAAATTATTCGAGCCTATAATCCCATTTAAACAAATTTCAATCAATTGTCAATACAACTTTTGGATTAAATTTGGAACTATTTGGAGATTTTTGTGTCAAAACGAGTAATATTATCTAAATTATATATGTTGAATAAATTTATTCAGAGACCTGGTGCAAAAGTATTAGGTTATACTTTTGCTATCTCACTATGTTTAATATCGCCTTCAGTTATTAATAGTACAAGTTGGGCACAAACTAGAAGTACTCTAATTGAACAATTACAATCGTCGAACGAACAACAGTGGCTAAAAGCAGCTGAAGCTCTGAGTAAACGGGGAACTGAGGCAGTACCAGCGTTAAGAAATGCTTTGAAAAGTCCTAATGCGCGCGTGCGAAGTGGCGCCGCTTTTGCTTTAGGGAGAATAGGTGCAGTTGCTTCTGTTGCAATACCAGATTTAGCATTGTTGCTCAAAGACTCAAATCAACTTGTGCGCGCGAATGCAGTGTTTGCTTTAGGAAATATGGGTAAAGCGACAAAATCTGTCGTACCTCAACTTGCAGAAACTCTTAAAGATAAAGATAATAATATACGTGTTAGTATAATTAGAGTATTTGAAGCATTAGGAACAGATGCTCGTGCTGCGGTTCCTGGCTTAATTGCTATTCTTGATGACCCAGATGCAACCCTAATTTACAACGCAGTCCAAGCTTTACTCCAAATAGGTGAAACACCAGAACTAATTGCTGCCACCAAAAACCCAAATCCCCAAATAAGAGGTGCGGCAATTGCATCTTTAGCACGAACTAACAATCCAGAAACAATAAAAGTTATTACTGCTGGGTTGAAAGATACAGATGCACGAGTGCGAAGAAATGCAGTTGTTACTTTAAGATTAGTCGGCGCCAAGGCAAAATCTACAGTACCAGCTTTAATTGACGCTTTAAAAGACCCCGATGAAGGTGTTCGCCAAATGGCTGCTGAAGCTTTAGGAGAAATTCGTCCTTTAAAAGAAATGGTTGCCGCTTTGCTTTCAGAGAATGAAAATTTACAACGTGGCGCCGCTTATGCTTTAGGTAAAATAGGCGCCGCAGCAATACCCGACTTGCGGAATGCACTTAAACACCCGAACCCAAGAGTGCGGAGTTACGCTGCTAGTGCTTTAGGTGATATGGGTTTGCCTGCAAAAGCTGCACTTCCTGAACTCACAGTTGCTCTTAAAGACTCAGATGCGAAAGTACGGGAAAATGCGATTCGAGCAATTGGGTTTAGCGGTAAAGCAAAAACCCTAATTCCTCAACTAACAAAGTTACTCAAAGATAATAATCCTCTAGTTCGCAACGCAGCAGCAAAGTCTTTAAATATGGGTTCGGTTGCCAAAGCTGCTATACCCGAACTAACGCTTGCTCTCAAAGACTCAAACTCTGATGTGCGTAAATCTGCTCTTTATGCTCTAAGCTCTATGGGAGAACAAGCAAAATCAGTATCTCCACAGATTGCAGCTATGTTACAAGATAAAGATGTATTAATACGTACAGATGTTGTTTCTACTCTAATCAATGTTCATGATAACAAATCTACAGTTCTCCCCTATCTTGGTAATGCTCTCAAAAATCCAGATAAAAACGTGCGTGTTGCTGCTGCTTATGCTTTGGGAGATATTAGCAACCCTACAAAAGAAACCATACGCTATTTATTAGCAGGAAATACCGACTCAGACCAAGATGTTCGTGGTGCGGTAGCTGTTTCACTCTCAAAAATACGTGCTAAAGCTCCTAATTTAATGCCAAAAAAATAAATTTTTATAATAAAGGCGCCATCTTTCCTCTGTGTCCTCTGCGTCTCTGTGGTAAAAAAAGTTATATATTTCACCACAGAGACACAGAAAGCGCAGAGAAAAACCAAGATTTTATCATAATACTAAAAGTTCACGGCGCCCTCAAGGGTTCAAATATTGCTTAAATATCCCTTTTGTGAGAGCAATAAGGGAATGTCTCTCCAATTTTTTAGTTTGCCACCCGTTAATGCTTCAATGTAGCGGTATAAACCTCTAGATAAATCAACCGCTAGCCCATTTGGGTCTCGATTGATTTGGGTAGCAATAAAACTAGGACTATGACCACTCAAAATTTGTAGTAAACAAGCTTTTTCTAACTGTGTCAGTTTTAGCTGCCGATTTGAATCTTTCAATTGTTGCTTGGCTTGTGATAAATCTACGTATAATTTTTCTATGTTCCAAGTGGGATTAGCTTTTAAGGCATTGTTGATATCTGGAGATTGTTGTAGTTGAAGAAGCAAAGTTTGCACGTGTTTCTCAAGTACATCTTGTCGCTTAAATCTTGTGGAAATTGCTTCTAATAATTCATCAATTTCAAATGGTTTTGTGAGATAATCGTCGGCGCCTAAGTTCATGCCCTGACGTATGTCGGTTCGTTCTGTTTTGGCGGTTAGAAAAATGAAAGGAGTCAAAGTTGTGCTTGGCTCTTGCCTCAAAACTCTTAACACTTCGTAACCATCCATATCAGGCATCATGATATCACAAATAATTATGTCTGGCTCTTGCTCAATCGCAACTTGTATACCTATGGCGCCGTTTTCTGCACTTATTGGCTCAAATGCTTCTGCTCGCAAGATTTTGACCAAATTATTGCGACTTAGTTTTTCATCTTCAATTACTAAAACTTTTTTCTTCATCTGTATTATTTATGCCATCTATTGGCATAGGTAAAGTAACTTTGAAAATAGTTCCTATTCCAATCTTACTAACGAATGTGACAGTGGCGTTATGTAAATCTACACATTTCTTTACGATGGCTAGTCCTAACCCAGTCCCTGGAATGGAAGCAACATTGCTAGCTCGATAAAATTGACTAAACAGTTGAGCTTGGTCTTTGACGGGAATACCAATACCACAGTCTTCGACTTCAAAAACAATACAGTTTACCAAGCGCTGTAACTTTAACTGTATTTTTCCACCTTGGGGTGAATATTTAATGGCGTTGGAAAGTAAATTGCTCATCATTAGCTTTAAAAGTATTGGGTCTACATAAGCGTTGTAGTTATCACTGTAGTCAATACTTTCATGAGTAAACTGAATTTGGTAAGGGTCATTGACTCCTATTTGCATTTCTTTAATTAGGTTATAACAAAACTCAACTAAATCTATTTTAATTGGATTAAATTGTAGTTTTTCTGGCTCTGTTCTGGCTATATCTAATATTCCATCTATTAGTTGGGTCATTAGTTTAACCC
>ERZ1066123.1156-NODE-1156-length-16658-cov-9.129796_pt1 | contig 16658 bp, 16 predicted proteins | sample MGYA00382770_ERZ1066123 | MGnify/ENA primary metagenome ERZ1066123 (study PRJEB33369, sample SAMEA5778353) | biofilm metagenome | biome: Industrial cooling water; feature: Water cooling tower basin; material: Biofilm | place: United Arab Emirates | collected...
GGATCAGCTCGCCGGTGCGCTTGGCGGCCATGATCCCGGCGATGCGCGCGGTGCCGAGCACGTCGCCCTTGGCGACATCGCCCGCGCGGATCGCCGCGAGCGCCTCTGCCGACATGGCGATCCGCCCGCTCGCGACCGCGCGGCGGGCGGTGGCGGTCTTGCCGCCGACATCGACCATGCGGGCCGCGCCGTCCTCGCCGATGTGGGTGAGCCTGCTCATGCCGCCTGTTGTGACCCGAGCAGGGCGCGGGTGGCACTGGCGATATCGTCAGCCCGCATCAGGCTTTCCCCGACGAGGAAGGTGCGCACGCCTGCCGCTTCGAGCCGGCGGATGTCGCCGAGGGTGCTGATCCCGCTCTCGCCGATCAGCAGCGTGCCTTGGGGGGCGAGGGGCGCGAGGCGCTCGGTGGTTGCAAGGCTGGTGGTGAAGGTCTTGAGGTCGCGGTTGTTGACCCCGATGAGGCGCGATCTGAGGTGCTTGGCGGCGCGCTCCATCTCGCTCTCGTCGTGGACCTCGACCAGCACGTCCATGCCGAGGTCCAGCGCGGCGGCCTCGATCTCGGCCATGGCGCTGTCCTCCAATGCGGCAACGATCACGAGGATCGCGTCGGCGCCGATGGCCCGGGCTTCGAGGCATTGCCAGGGATCGACCATGAAGTCCTTGCGCAGCACCGGCAGGGCGCAGGCGGCGCGGGCTTCGACGAGATAGTCCTCGTGGCCCTGGAAATAGGGCGCATCGGTCAGCACCGAGAGGCAGGCCGCGCCGCCTGCCTCATAGGCGGCGGCGTGAGCGGCGGGGTGGAAGTCGGCGCGGATCAGGCCCTTGGAGGGGCTGGCCTTCTTGATTTCGGCGATGAGTGCGTAGCCGCTGGCCGCGCGGGCGCGCAGGGCGGCCTCGAAGCCGCGCGGCGGCGTCTGCGCAGCGGCGGCGGCTTCGAGCGAGGCGAGGGTGGCCTGCGGTTTGCGGGCGGCGACCTCGAGGCGCTTGCTGGCGCAGATTTCTTCGAGCTTGTTCATCGGTCCTACCTAGCCAGCGCGATCCACTTGTCGAGCAGCGCCGCCGCCGCGCCCGAATCGAGCGCCTCGGCGGCCATTGCCGCGCGTTCGCGCCAGTCTGCACCGCGACCCGCCACCGTCAGTGCGCCTGCCGCGTTGAACAGCACCGCGTCGCGGTATGGCCCGGGCGTGCCCATCAGCAGCGCCCTGAGGGCGGCGGCGTTGTGCTTCGCGTCATCGCCCCTGATCGCGGCGATGGGCGCGTGGGGCAGGCCCGCCGCGCCCGCGTCGATGCGTTCCATGACGAAGCTGTTGCCGGTGACGACCGCGACCTCGTTGCCGCCGGCAAGGCTCAGTTCGTCAAGCCCCTCGTCGCCCGACACGATCAGCGACCTGCCGGTGCGCAGCCGGGCCATCGCTCCGGCATAGATCGGCACATAGGCGGGGCGGGCGATGCCGATCAGCTGGCTTTCGACCCGCGCGGGATTGGAGAGCGGGCCCATCAGGTTGAAGATCGTGCGCTGCCCGATCCGGGTGCGGATGGGCTGGATGCGCGCCATCGCGGGATGATGGTTCTTCGCGAAGAGGAAGCAGATGCCGATCTCCGCGAGGGTCTTTTCCGCCGTGCGCCCGGCTGCACCCATGTCGAGGCCCAGCGCCTCGAGCGTGTCCGCCGCCCCCGCCTTCGACGAGGCCGCACGGTTCCCGTGCTTGGCGACCGGCACGCCCACGGCTGCGATGACGAGGCTGACCGCAGTCGAGACGTTGAGGGTGTGGTGCCCGTCGCCCCCGGTGCCGCACACGTCGATCGCGCCTTCGGGGGCGACGATGGGGATCAGCCGCGCCCGCAAGGCCCGCGCCGCGCCCGCGATCTCGTCCTCCACTTCACCCCGCTTGGAGAGAGCGACGAGGAAGGCGGCGATATCGTCATCCGAAGGTCCGCCGTCGAGCAGCACGCCGAAGGCCGCCTCGGCCTGGGCCTCGGTCATGGGGGTGGCAGTGATCTCGGGAAGCAGGCTCATGCGCGCAGCCTTTCTGGCAGCACCGGCTCCATTCCGCATACGGCAAGGAAGTTGGCAAGCAAGGCGTGGCCGTGCTCGGTGGCGATGCTTTCCGGGTGGAACTGCACCGAGTGGATCGGGAGCTCCGCGTGGCGGAAGCCCATGACGCTCGGGTGATCGCTTCCCGGCGTCCCGGCATGGGCGTTCGCGACCAGCCCGGCGGGCACATTCACCACCTCGAGACTGTGATAGCGCGTGGCGATGAAGGGCGAGGGCAGCCCCTCGAACACCCCCGTCCCGTCATGGCTGACGGGCGAGGTCTTGCCGTGCATCAGGCCGCCGCGCTGCACCGTCCCGCCGAAATGCTGGCCGATCGCCTGGTGCCCGAGGCACACGCCCATCAGCGGCTTGCCGCTATCGGCACAGGCCGCGACCAGATCGAGGCTGATCCCCGCCTCGTTGGGCGTGCAGGGGCCGGGGGAGATGAGGAACCCCGCCGCATTGGTGCGCAGCGCCTCGGCGGCGGTCAGGGCGTCGTTGCGCTCGACCCGCACCTCGGCCCCCAGCTCCATCAGGTAATGGACGAGGTTGAAGGTGAAGCTGTCGTAATTGTCGATGACGAGAATCATTGCGCCGTTGCCCCTGCCGCTGGTTCTGTCGCCGGTGCCGCCTCCTCCCGGCGCGTCACCACGATGATCGGGCCGACGCGGCCCTTGTCCATGCGGCCCGTCGCCGGGTCCCACAGGCTCGACACCTGCCCGTCGAGATGGAGCGCGCTCGCAACCTTCACCTCGTCGCGGAAATAGCGGGCGAGCTGGCCGAAGCTGACCGGCGCGTCGGAAATCACGAAGTGCGCCTTGCCGCTCGCATCCACGCCCACACCGTTGCGCACTGCCTTCGAGGGGCCGTCGTCCTGGATTTGCGGGTGGAGCTTGCCCTCCACCAGCAGCAGCGGGCCCGACTGGGTGCCGAAGGCGGGGCGGTCCTTGACGGTGTTGAAGAAGGTGTTGCTGCCCAGCACCTGCCACTTGGCCCCGCTGCCGAAGAACACCCCGTTGGGCTTCATGAAGAAATTGCCCTCACCCTCGGCACGGTTCAACTCCTTCAGGCGCTCTCCGTTCTCGACATGGTAGCCGATGGCCTTGAGGTCGTCGCCATACATCCCGCCGTTCATGGCAAAGGCGATGGTCGCCGCATCGACGCTGGCGGCGAAGGCGGCAAGCGACCCGAAGGGCTGCCTGTCCGTGGCCGCGTTGGCCATGGCGATGCGGTGCTGCGCGGGATCGGCGATGCAGTGGGTGAGGGGGATGGTCTCGAACACCACTTGCCGGCACGCCGAAGGCACCGCCGGGACCGAGGGCGTCGGAGTGGGGGCGGGGGCCTCCTCCACCTGCGACCCGTCGAGATTGACCCTGACGAGCGCCTCGCCCGCCGGGGCCTCGGAACAGGCGGCGAAAGCGAGAAGGACGGGAAGCGCGGCGAGAGCGGCGTGCCTCATTGCCCATACCCCGGCTCGCCCGCGACCCGCACCGCCTCGCGCGCGGCGGCGATCAGCGCGCCGGCCTTGGCGCGGCATTCGGCGAGTTCGTAATCGGGGTCGCTGTCGGCGACGATCCCCGCGCCCGCCTGCACATGCATCACCCCGTCCTTCACCACGGCGGTTCTCAGCACGATGCACGAATCAAGGCTGCCATCGGGCGCGAAATAGCCGACGCCCCCCGCATAGGCCCCGCGCGTTTCGGGCTCCAGCTCGGCGATGATCTCGCACGCGCGGATCTTGGGCGCACCCGAGACCGTGCCCGCCGGGAAGCCCGCGAACAGCGCATCGAGCGCGTCCTTCGATCCGTCCAGCTGCCCGACGACATTGCTGACGATGTGCATGACGTGGCTGTAGCGTTCGATGGTGAAGCTGTCGGTCACCTCCACCGTGCCCGCCGCCGCCACCCGGCCGACATCGTTGCGCCCCAGATCGAGCAGCATCAGGTGCTCGGCCCGCTCCTTGGGATCGGCGAGCAGGCTCGCCTCGTTGGCGACATCCTCCTCGCGCGTGGCACCGCGCGGACGCGTTCCGGCGATGGGGCGGATCGTCACTTCCTCGTCACGCACCCGCACCAGAATTTCAGGGGAAGAGCCGACCAGCGCAAAGCCGGGCAGGTCGAGGAAATAGAGGAACGGCGAGGGGTTCACCCGCCGCAGCGCGCGGTAGAGCGCCAGCGGGGGCAGGGCGAAGGGGCAGGTGAAACGCTGGGCGAGCACCACCTGGAAGATGTCGCCTGCAACGATGTATTCCTTGGCGGCCAGCGCCATCGCCTTGTAGTCCTCGGGCGCGATCACCGGGGCCAAAGCGAGCGGCGCGTCCGGCAGGCTGGCGGGCCTGTCGGCAGCCTGCGCGGCAGGAGCGGCCTGGCCGAGCTGGCTCAGCGCCGCGTCGATCCGCTCGCCCGCGCGCGTGACCGCGGCTTCGGCGTCGGCGGCCTCCCAGATCGGGGCAATGGCGAACAGCGCGTCGGTCAGCCGGTCGAAGACGAGGATCACCGTCGGCCGCACGAACAGCATGTCGGGCAGGTCCAGCGCGCTCTGCCGGGCGCGCGGCAGGGTTTCGACGAGCCCGATGGTCTCGTAGCCGAAATAGCCCACAAGGCAGGCGAGCGCCGGTGGCAGCCCCTCGGGTATCGGGTCGATGCGGCAGGTCGCGGCCAGCGCGCGCAGTTCGTCAAGCGCATCGCCCGCCAGCGGGACGAAGGCCGCGCGGTCCTGCCGCCAGTTGCGGTTGACCGCGGCGGCGGCACCGCTGGCGCGGAACACGAGGTCAGGGTCAAGGCCGAGCAGGCTGTAGCGCCCGCGCACCTCGCCGCCCTCGACGCTTTCGAGCAGGAAATCGCCGCGACCCGGCACGATCAGCCGCCGCGCGGCGCCCACGGGCGTGTCGCAGTCGGCGATGACGCGCCGCCATACCAGCCCGGGCCGCCCTGCGCGGAGCATCGCTGCGGCTGCGGCGGCATTTTCAGGCAGGCCGGTGTCAGGAGTGGTCACGACGCGCTCGCGCAGGGCCGGGTCACTGCTCGCCGGCAAGCTGTTTGCGCACCGCAGCGATTCCGGCATCATTGCGGGTCACGCCCAGTTCCTTGCGCATCGCGGCGATCGCCTGGCGGCGATATTCGTCGGTCAGCGAGGTCCCGAGCTGCTGGCGGGTCTGGGCGACGAGCTGGCCCTCCTCTTCGAGCGGCAGGGTGCTGATCTCCTCCAGATCGACGATGTACCAGCCGAGGTTGCGCGGCGCCTCCAGCGTCTTGGTCGTGCCCTGCGCCATGCTGAACAGCAGCACCAGCGGCGGGGCAATCCGGCCGCGCTGCTGGGCAAGCAGCTGGCGCCGTTCGAGTTCGATCGGCTCGCGCTCGAACCCCGGCCGGTTCTCCGCCGCCAGCGCATCGGCGAGCGACGTTCCGGCACGGACCTTGGCAAGGATGCGATCCGCCGCCTGCTTGGCGAGACCTGCGCCCTGCGCGCGCTTCCATCCGGCAATCGCGCCTTCGCGCACCTCGGCAAGCGGCGGGGCGCTGGCTTCCTCGATCTTCGCGACCTCGAAGATCACGAAAAGATCGCCCGCCGGGGCAAGCTGCGGCTCGCTCTCTTCCATCTGGAAGGCAGTCTGGAGCACCGCCTGAAGCTGCGGCACGACCTGCATGTCGGGCCGACCGAAGGCCTGCCCGTTGGCGAGCAGCGGCGGGGTGTTCTCCACCTTCAGGCCATAAGCCCCCGCGACCTCGGCAAGCGCGGTGCCGCCGTCGATCTCGGCCTCGATCTCCTCGACCCGCGAGGCAATGGCGGCAGCGCGCTTTTCCTCGGCGAGCGCCTGCGTGATCTCGGGCGTTGCCTGCGCGAGGCTGCGCGCCGCGGTGCGCTCGATCCGGTCGACCCGCCCGACATACCAGCCGAGCGTGCCCTGCGCCGGTTCGATGACGCTGCCCTCAGCGGCCTTGAAGGCGTTCTCGGCAAAGGCGAAGCTGACCGCGCCGGCCATCGCCTCGCGGTCCCGCGCCTCGGCGGTGGAGGCGGTGAAGCCGGCGCCGCGGGCCACGCTCTCGAGCGAGGCCCCGCCGCGCACCCGCGCCGCAAGCGCCTTGGCCGCGTCCTCGGTCGGCACCACGAAGTTTGTCACCACCCGGCGCTCGCTCGCGGCATACTTGGCCGCATCGCGCTGATAACGGGCCGCGATCTCGGCAGCGGTCGGGGCGGTGTCGACCTTGAGCTGCTCGGGCCCGAACACCGCAAAGCGCAAGGTGCGCCGCTCGGGCCGGATGAACTGGGTGCGGTTGTCCTTGTACCACGCGGCAAGCTGCGCCTCGGAGGGATTGCCCGCCGGGGCGAAGGCGGCGCTCGGGATCAGCGCGATCTCGCCCTTGCGCTTTTCCAGCACCAGCGCCGCATAGTGCCGCGCGATCTTTTCGGGCATCAGCGGCGCGGCCACGGCCGAGCGCAGCATCTGCTGTTCGAGCAGCCCCGCCTCGATATCGCGGCGGAAGCTTGCATCGGTCAGCCCGCGCGAACGCAGCGCGGCGACATAGGTCTTCTCGTCGAACTCGCCGGTGAGGTTCTGGAAGGCGGTGATCTTGAGGATTTCGCTGTTCACCAGGTTCTCGCCCGCGCGCAGGCCGTATTTGCGCGCATAGACGCCCACCGCCGTCCGGTCGATCAGCTGGTCGACCACCACCTCGAACCCGCCTTCTGTGACGAGCTCGGGCATGGTCAGCGTCGGGTTCTGCGCGCGCACCTGATCGAGCGCCGCATTGGCTGCGGCCGGAAGTTCCGTCAGCGGGATGCTCTCGCCGCCCACCACCGCCATCCGGTCCCCGCGCGAGATTCCGCCGAAGTTGGCGTTCGACAGGTCCGAAGCCGCAAAGGCGAGCGCGATCAGCGCGAGGAAGGCAAGGGCAATCGGCAGGCCGATCTTCGAGGCGAAAAAGCGGCGGAAAAAGGAAATCATCGCGTCTGTGGATCCCATCGGGGCGGGCCTTGCGGCCGTCATGTCTCGGGCACCTGCCGCGCGCGGGCGCCGGGTGCGGGGTCGCGCTTTATAGGCCATGCGACCGCGCGGCAACAGGTTCGCGCGCCTTTTGACTAGCGGCGCGTCCTCGGGTAGCGGACCCGGCCTCGGCGGGTTACAGCAAAACCCAGAATCACCGTCCGCCGGGCTTATCCCTCTCATTACAAAAGAAGTGCAAAGCAGATCATGACCCGCCGACCCTACATCGTCGGAAACTGGAAGATGCATGGCACGCGTGCGATGCTGTCCGAGGCGCGCGCCATCGACCGAGCCGCTCAGCGGCACATGAAGGTCGAGGTTGCGCTCGCACCGCCCTATACGCTGATCCACCCGATCCACCGCGAGGCGGAACAGATCGCCGTGGGTGCGCAGGATTGCCACCACGAGGAGGGCGGCGCACACACCGGCGACATCTCCGCCGCGATGATCGCCGATGCGGGCGGGAAGTTCGTGATTCTCGGCCATTCCGAACGCCGCACCGGCCACGCAGAGAGCGATGCGCTGGTGCGCGCCAAGGCGGGCGTGGCGCTTGCGGCGGGCCTGCGCATCATCATGTGCTGCGGGGAAAGCGCCGAGACGCGCGAATCGGGCAAGGCCGTCGACTTCGTGAAGCGCCAGCTCACCCGGTCGCTTCCCGCCGCCGACACGATCCCCGCCGACATCGCCGAGCGCGTGACCGTCGCCTACGAGCCGATCTGGGCGATCGGCACCGGCACCGCCGCCACCACTGACGACATCGCCGAGATGCACGGGCAGATCCGCGCGCTGCTGATCGAGCTGTTCGGGCCTGAACAGGGCGCGGAGGTGCGCATCCTCTACGGCGGCTCGGTCAAGCCCGACAATGCCGCCGCGATCTTCGCCTTGCCCGATGTCGGCGGCGCGCTGGTCGGCGGCGCGAGCCTCACCGCCGACAGCTTCATGGGCATCGCGCTCGCCGCCAGCGAGCCGTTCGAGAACTGAGCCACGGGCGCAGGCGGCTTGCGCTGGGCAGCCGACGGGCTTGCCGCGCAGGCCGCGCGCGCCTACATGGCCGCCAATGACATCACCGGGCGCACACCGCCCCCGCCACGAGAGCCGTTCATGTCCCTGTTCATCTTCCTCACCGTGATCCAGGCCCTCGTGGCCGCCGCGCTGGTCGGCGTGGTGCTGATGCAGCGTTCCGAAGGCGGGGGGTTGGGGATCGGGTCGAGCCCGGGCGGTGCTTTCGGCGCGCGCGGGGCGGCGGACATCCTGACGCGCACCACCAAGTGGCTGGCGGTCGCCTTCGTATCGCTCTCGATCGTGCTCGCCGCACTCGCCGTGCGCGAGACCCGGGTGGGCGGCGTGACGACAACGCTCGAGCGTGAAGTGCCCGCGGCCCCCAAGGCGGACCTGCTGGCCGATCCGGTTCCGGCACCCGCCGCGCCGGCTGCTCCGGCCGCTCCCGCCCCCGCGGCGCCCGAAGCCGCAGGCGAAGGCGCCCGCTAGAGCCCGGCGTTCTTCGGGCGTCCGAGTTTCCCGGCGCCCTTTTCCTGCATGACTCCACACGGCTGTGGACGGCGGCCTAAGTCGGCCGCAATTCGCTTGCCCCGAATCCCTCCTATTGCTTAAGGCCCGAGTCCCATGGCGCGGTTCATTTTCATCACCGGCGGCGTGGTTTCCTCGCTCGGCAAGGGTCTCATGGCGGCATCGCTCGCGGCGCTGCTTCAGGCGCGCGGCTACAAGGTCCGCATCCGCAAGTTCGACCCCTATCTCAACGTCGATCCCGGCACGATGAGCCCCTATCAGCACGGCGAGGTCTTCGTGACCGACGACGGGGCCGAGACCGATCTCGATCTCGGCCATTACGAGCGGTTCACTGGCGTCTCGGCGCGCCAGTCGGACAACATCACCTCCGGGCGCGTCTACCGCGACATCATCGCCAAGGAGCGGCGCGGCGACTATCTCGGTGCGACGGTGCAGGTGATCCCGCACGTGACCGACGCGATCAAGGAATTCGCGCTCGCCGATCAGGGCGACCATGATTTCATCCTGTGCGAGATCGGCGGGACGGTCGGCGACATCGAATCGCTCCCCTTCATGGAAGCGATCCGCCAGCTCCGGAACGAGCTTGAACCGTTCCAGACGGTCAGCGTCCACGTGACGCTGGTGCCCTACATCAAGGCGGCGGGCGAGCTGAAGACCAAGCCGACCCAGCACTCGGTGCGCGAGCTGGCGGCGCTGGGCATCAAGCCCGACATCCTGCTGTGCCGCGCCGAACACCCGATCCCCGACAGCGACCGCCGCAAGATAGCGCAGTTCTGCAACGTCCGGGCCGAAGCGGTGATCCCCGCGCTCGATGCGCCGTCGATCTACTCGGTCCCGCAGCAGTACCACGCCGAGGGGCTCGACCGCGAAGTGCTGCGCGCCTTCGGCATCAAAGATGCGCCCGAGCCCGATCTGTCGGCCTGGGTCGACGTCACGGACCGGCACTTCAACCCCGAGGGCGAGGTGAAGATCGCGGTGGTCGCCGAATCAGTCGGCCTTCAGGACGCCTACAAGAGCCTCAACGAGGCGCTGATCCACGGCGGGCTCGCCAACCGGGTCAAGGTCAACATCCGCTGGATCGACGCCGAAATCTTCGAGGGCGACGACGATGCCGAGATCATCGCCGCGCTCGAACCGATGCACGGAATCCTCGTGCCCGGCGGCTTCGGCGAGCGCGGCAGCGAGGGCAAGATCGCCAGCGTCCGCTTCGCGCGGGAGCGCAAGGTGCCCTTCTTCGGCATCTGCCTCGGCATGCAGATGGCCTGCATCGAGGGCGCGCGCGCAGCGGGCTTTACCGAAGCCTCATCGACCGAGTTCGGCCCGACCGACACGCCGGTGGTGGGGATCATCACCGAGTGGATGAGCAAGGAAGGTCTCCAGAGCCGTGCCGAGGGCGGTGATCTCGGCGGCACGATGCGCCTCGGCGCCTACCCCGCCAAGCTCAGCCCCAACAGCCACACCTCGCAGATCTATGGCGGCGCCGAGCTGATCTCCGAGCGTCACCGACACCGCTACGAGGTCAACAGCGCCTTCATCGAGCCGCTGGAGAAACAGGGCCTGATCTTTGCCGGCATGTCGCCCGACGGCCTGCTGCCCGAGATCGTCGAGCGGCCGGATCATCCGTGGTTCGTCGGCGTGCAGTTCCACCCTGAGCTGAAATCCCGGCCTTTCGACCCGCACCCGCTGTTCGCCGGTTTCATCGCCGCGGCGCTCGAACAGTCGCGACTCGTCTGAGGCGCAAGGCGCGGCGTTCCGCTGCCGAATTGTGGTCATTGGCGAATGTTCCCGTAACGCGACCGCAAGGCTGCGACGGGGTTTAAGCTGGCGATTGCAATCCTTTGTTTCGTAAGACGGACTTCCTGTGTCTAATCCTTACAAACATCGCAGATATGGCTTGCGTGCCATTACCATTCCGCATTAGACGCATGTCGGCATTCAGGCATTTTCAGGAACCTCTGCTTCATGACACCTGCATCGTCGATCGGAGCGGTTGACTTTCGATGGTGGCATGGACCGGGGTTCTCCCGATAGAAGCTTGTGTGGTTTTGTCCGTCTTCTGCGACCCGGACGGTTAGGACCACATGAGGCGACGCAAGTCGCGGGGGCGGATCGCAAGATCCGCCCCCTTTTCATGGGTTAACCTCAAGCCGCGCTGGCGTCCGCCTCATCGGCGGAAGGCACCGCTGTCAGGGTTGCGGCGCCGATCGCGATCTTGCGCGGCTTCATCGCGTCGGGCACTTCGCGCACGAGGTCGATGATCAGCAGGCCGTCGGCCAGATCCGCCCGCTCGACCCGCACGAAATCGGCCAGTTCGAAGCGGCGCTCGAATCCGCGATTCGCGATGCCGACATGGATCAGCTCGGCCCCGTCCTCGACCTCGTCGCGCTTCCTGCCCTGAACGACGAGCAGGTTCTGCTGCGCAGTGATGTCGATATCGCCCGGGCGGAAGCCCGCCACGGCGAGCGTGATGCGGTAATTGTCCTCGCCCCGGCGCGAGATGTTGAAAGGGGGGTAATTGTCGCCCGCGTTGAGCCGTGCCTGGTTCTCGAGCAGGTCGAACAGGCGGTCGAAGCCCACGGTGGAGCGGCGGTAGGGGGTGAAATCGAAACGCGACATGGTGCAAATCCTCCTGATCGAGCGATCTGGTTCTGATGCGGGCCTGCCGGATGCAGCACCCGCGGCGGCGCCGTGGTCGTTTCCCGAGACTGGCGAAACGCGGCGACAGTGCTTATCTGGTTGGCTGACGAAAGCTTTCAAGAGGTGCCAATGGCTGCCCCGCAGATCGATATCTACACCAAGTTCGCCTGCCCCTTCTGCGTGCGCGCCAAGCGGCTGCTGACAGAAAAGGGCGCGGTTTTCACCGAGCATGACATCACCATGGGCGGCCCGCGCCGCGATGAAATGCTCGCCCGCGCGCCGAACGCGATGACAGTGCCGCAGATCTTCATCGGCGATACCCACGTGGGCGGGAGCGACGATCTCGCCGCGCTCGACCGCGCGGGCAAGCTGGACGCGCTCTTGGCGGGATAGGGGCGGACTGGCCGATGCCGACTATTGCTGTCCTGCAGATGTGCTCGGGGATCGACCCCGATGCCAACCGCCTGGCGATCGAGGCTGCCGCCCGCGATGCCGCCAAGCGCGGGGCGCAGGTTCTGTTCACCCCGGAAATGTCGCTGCTGCTCGACCGCGACCGCGCGCGCGCGGGGCGCTGGATCAATGCGGCCGGTGCACAGGAGGCGGAAAGCATTCTCGAGATCGTCGCCGCCAAGCACGATATCGATATTGCCTTGGGCTCGATGCCCGTTCTTTCGGGGCACGGGAAATGGGCGAATCGCTCGTTCTATTTCGCCGCCAACAGCGGCGAAGATCCGGTCACTTATGACAAGATCCACATGTTCGACGTCGATCTCGCCAGCGGGGAAAGCTGGCGCGAGAGCAATGCCTATCAGCCGGGCGAGGCCGTGGTGACGGTGGAGAACACGCCGGTCGGCCGGCTCGGGCTGACGGTGTGTTACGACCTGCGCTTTCCAGCCCTGTTCGAGGAACTGGGCAACCGCCGCTGCGATACCATCGCTGTCCCCGCTGCCTTTACCCGTCCCACGGGCGCGGCGCATTGGCACGTCATGCTGCGCGCCCGCGCGATCGAGGCGCAGGCTTTCGTGATCGCCGCGGCGCAGGTCGGCCGGCACGAGGACGGGCGCGAGACCTATGGCCACAGCCTCGTCGTCGATCCGTGGGGCGATGTGCTGCTCGACATGGGCGGCGAGGCGCCGGGTCTGGCGTTCTGCGACATCGATCTTGCGCGGGTGGCCGAAGTGCGCGCGCAAGTGCCCGCCCTTGCCAACCGGCGGGAAATTCGCACAGCGTGAGCCCGCGATGATCGTTTTTGACCTCTCCTGCACCGGCGGGCACCGTTTCGAGGGCTGGTTCGGCTCGTCGGCCGACTTCGAGGACCAGCGCATGCGCGGGCTACTGGCGTGCCCCACCTGCGGCGTGTCCGAGGTGAGCAAGGCCCCGATGGCCCCTGCCGTACCCGCCAAGGGCAACACCCACGCCGAAGTGCTCCCGCCCGAAGCCCCGCGCCCGATGGCAAACACCCCGCTTCCGCCGGAGATGCACAAGGCGCTGGCAGCCCTCGCCAAGGCGCAGGCCGAGGCGCTGAAGAACAGCACGTGGGTGGGCGACAGCTTCGCCGAGGAAACCCGCAAGATGCACTATGGCGAGCGTGACGAGGCCCCGATCCACGGGCAGGCGAGTCTGGCCGAGGCCAAGGCGCTGATCGAGGAGGGCGTGCCGGTCGCCCCGCTGCCGTTCCCGGTTGCGCCTCCCGACAAACTGAATTGATCGGCAGGCCCCGGCTGCTATGAAGCGGGCCGGGACCCCGTAGCTCAGCAGGATAGAGCATCAGATTCCTAATCTGAGGGCCGCGCGTTCGAATCGCGCCGGGGTCACCATCACCCTTTGCTTGAGGCCGCCCGCCAGCGCCGTTCCGCATCGAGCGACAGGGCGAGCACACCGCTCGACATCGCCGCCAGCAATGCGCAGGTCGCGCCCCAGCCGCCCCAATCGAACACCGCCGTCCCCGCCGCACTCCCTAGCGCACCGCCGATGAACATCGCGACGATGTAGGTGGTGGTGAGCCGGGTGCGGATGTCCGGGGCGAGGGTGAACATCGTCATGCGGCCGGTGACATCGACGGTCGGCCCGACCAGATTGGTGACGAACAGCGGCACCAGCACGGCCCAGATGCTGAAGCCCAGCGGATAGAGCAGCGCGATCCCCGCGAACTGCACCACCGCCGCCGCCACCCGCGCGCGGCGCGCCCCGACCCGGTCGGCCCAGCGGCCGAGGCGCGGGGTGGTGAAGACGCTCACCGCAGCCACGCCCGCCAGATATCCCACATCGTCCGTGCCATAGCCCATCGCAGGGCCCGTCAGATGCAGCGCCAGCGCCAGCCAGGTCGCGGTGAAGATCGCGAAGTTCAGCCCCTGTATCGCCGCCGAACGCAGCACGTCGGGGTGCTTCGCGGCAAGCGTCACGACCGAGCCGATCAGCGCGCCATACCCCGCGAGCGGCGGCTTGCGGGTTGCCGCCTCGGTCTTCATCGCAAAGGGCAGGATCGCCGTCACTGCCGCCATCAGCACCAGCGCACAGGCATAGACGGAGTGCCAGTCGGCACGGGCGGCGATGATGCCGGCGCCCACCCGTGCAACCAGAATGCCGAAGATCACTGCCGCCGTCAGCTGCGCGGTGACCTGCCCAAGCCGCTCGGGCGCGATTCGCTTCGAGGCGAAGGCGGGGATCAGATAGGGCGCGATCGTCACGAAGCCGAGCAGGGTCGAGGCGGCGGTGAAGCTCGCAAAGCCCGGCGCCAGCACCATGCCGCCAAGGCACAGGGTCTGCGCGCTCACGAAGATCAGGCACAAAAGCCGGTTGGGGTAGAAATCGCCGAGCGGCAGCAGCAGCAGGATGCCGAGCGCCAGCGCCAGCTGGTTCAGCGCCGGTACCAGCCCGATCTCGGCAGGCCCCACGCCGAACCCTTGCGCCACCTCGCCGATGATCGGGTGGATGTAATAGGCATTGGCCGTCACCACCGCGATGATGAGCGCCAGCGCCCGCTCCTGCGTGCGGGTGAGGGACGCCGGGGCAGAGGGCAGGGCAGGCGCAGGCATGGTCACATCAGGAAACCGGCCTTGCGCGCCATGGCGATCACCCCTTGCGAGAGCGCCTCGGGATGATCCTCCTGACTGAAATGCCCGCATTGCGGCAGCATCGCATGAGGCTGGCCCGCAGCCCCCTTGATCCGGCCGGAAAGCAACGGACCTGCCTTGCCCAGCACAGGATCATCCTCGCCGAACAGGGTGAGGAAGGGGCGGTCGAAAGCGGCGAGGCCTTCCCATGCGGCGATGTTGTCGGCGACGCCGTCCTTGCCGTCCTCGACGGGCACGAGCTGCGGGAAGGCGCGGGCGCCCGCCTTGCTGGCCTCGTCGGGGAAGGGGGCGTCATAGGCGGCGATCTCGTCCGGTGTCAGCGCCGTCTGGCAGCCGCGGTCCATGATCCCGCCGATGCGGAATTCGGGCGAGGACCGCGCGAATTCGCGCCATGCGAGAAATCCGGGCGAAGCCTTGCCGCCGCCGGTCGGGAGGAAGGTGTTGCTTGCTACGACAAAGGCGAAACGCTCCGGCTCCTGCCCGACCATGCGCAGGGAGAGGAGCCCGCCCCAGTCCTGGCAGAACAGCCCCGCGATCTCAGGCACCACCGCATTGCGCCACTGCTTCAGCCAGTCGACATGGCGGGCATAGGTGTAAAAGCCCTGCTCTGTCGGCTTGTCGCTCTTGCCGAAGCCGAAGAGATCGGGCGCGAGGCAACGAAAGCCCGCATCCACCAGCAGCGGGATCATCTTGCGGTAGAGATAGGACCACGACGGCTCGCCGTGGAACAGCAGCAGCGGTGGGGCATCCCTGGGGCCCTCGTCGAGGTAGTGCATCTGTGCCGACAAGCCTTCGCCAAGATCGATGGTCAGCCAGTTCTCGGCAAACGCATAATCCGGCAGATTCGCAAAACGCGCCGGATCGTGAGCGATGATGTCCATGAGTTCTCTCCCTTCCCGCCAGCCGGTAGCACTTTGCAACGGGATTGCCAGCAGGCAAGTCCTCGCGGTCGTGCGCCGCCGCTTCGCAACACGGCCTGTTGCCGGAACCTGCGCATCGACCCCCGGATTTCCGCTCATTGCGTCGCATGGCTCTTGCAGCACGGCGGCAAGTGTGATTCTGTGGCAATGGCCCGCACGTGTTCGGGCAAGGGGTTATTCAGGGCAATGCGCAGACCGGCGACGGAAAGCAGGGTGAAGCGGGTCGTGGCGCTCGGTGCGCTGCTGCTGCTTTCGGGCTTCGCCGTCGCGGGGCCAACCGGGCTTTTGGCCTGGAGCGAGAATGCCGAGGCTCTTGAGGAGCGCCGCGCGGAAATCGCCGCGCTCTCGGCCAAGCGCGATGCCCTGCGCAACCGCGTGATGCTGCTCGACCCCGAAGCAGCCGATCCCGACCTTGCCAGCGAACTGGTGCGCGACCAGCTCGGCGTGATGCGCGAAGACGAGGTCGTGATCGAACTCGGGGACGAGTGATCCGACCGCGAACTCCCAATTGACCTGATTTCGTATGCGTGTGCGGTTTTCTGCAACGCCTTGCCGTTGCGTCAACCCCGATAGCCTGCCTATAGAGCGCAGACTTTGACGGCGTTTCTCCTCCCCACGAGCGCGCCAGAGAGAGGGATACTTATCTTGGCCAAAAAGCCTGCAAAAGCCGCAGCAGCGGACGACAGCGATTTCCTGCTCCACTCGCTTCAGGACGCCTTCGAGGCGAACAAGCGGTACGAGGCGTCCGACGCGGAGCTGGTCGAATTCTACCGCCAGATGCTGCTGATCCGGCGGTTCGAGGAGAAGGCGGGCCAGCTCTACGGCCTCGGGCTGATCGGCGGGTTCTGCCACCTTTACATCGGGCAGGAAGCGGTTGCCATCGGCCTGCAGTCGGCGCTCGACAATGACCGGGACAGCGTCATCACCGGCTACCGCGATCATGGCCACATGCTTGCCTACGGGATCGATCCCAAGGTGATCATGGCCGAGCTGACGGGACGCGAATCCGGCATCTCGCGCGGCAAGGGCGGGTCGATGCACATGTTCTCGACCGAGCACAAATTCTACGGCGGGCACGGCATCGTCGGCGCGCAGGTGGCGCTGGGCGGTGGCCTTGCACTGGCGCACAAGTACAACGAGGACGGCGGCATCTGCCTTGCCTATTTCGGCGACGGCGCGGCGAACCAGGGCCAGGTCTACGAGACCTTCAACATGGCCGCCTTGTGGAACCTCCCCATCGTCTTCGTGGTCGAGGACAACCAGTATGCGATGGGCACCGCCACGAAACGCAGCTCGGCAGAGACCCGCTTCTACCGCCGCGGCACCGCCTTCCGCATTCCGGGCATGGAGGTGAACGGCATGGACGTGCTCGAAGTGCGCGCCGCGGCCGAGGTCGCTTTCGCCCATGTTCGAAGCGGCAAGGGTCCGGTGCTGATGGAGTGCAACACCTATCGCTATCGCGGGCATTCGATGTCCGACC
>ERZ1066123.1158-NODE-1158-length-16654-cov-7.425508_pt1 | contig 16654 bp, 15 predicted proteins | sample MGYA00382770_ERZ1066123 | MGnify/ENA primary metagenome ERZ1066123 (study PRJEB33369, sample SAMEA5778353) | biofilm metagenome | biome: Industrial cooling water; feature: Water cooling tower basin; material: Biofilm | place: United Arab Emirates | collected...
GTTGAAGTCCCAGGCCGCCGTCCCGCCGTGGAACGCCTCGCCATTCGCCAGCGAGCCGAGGCCGCGGTTGTCGGAGAAGCCGTAGCCGCGGGTGGGCGAGGGAACGGCGAGGACCTCGGCATTGTGCCAGAGGCGGCGGCCGATCACGAGGTCGACCGTCTGCATCAGCACCCCCTCGCGCCGCGGGCCGAGGCTGTTGGCGCCGCTGTAGCGGGCGCGGAAGTGCGGGTGGCCCTGCACGATGTTGGTCATCTGGCCGCGCAGCAACCAGCCCTGCTCCTCGATCCGGGCGAGCCATTCCTCGGCGCCCTCGATCAGCGCGTCGATGTTCTGCTGGTAGACCGGGCCGGCGACGCCGCGCTGCGCCGCCGCCGCCGCCGGGAGCAGCAGCGATGCCACCACGGCCGCCGTCGGCAGGGCGCAGGCCGCAAGGCGGGAACGGGGGCGGTTCGGGCCTGCCATGCGATCACGCTATCCGATCGCGCAGCGGATCGGGCAATCGCCCCTGGGCCGGCGACACGAAAGCTTCACGCGCCGATCCGGGCTGTGCAGGGGAGGCTTTACGCCCGCCCCGCGCCCCCCGATCCTGGCTGCTTCGGAGGACCAGGACATGGCCGAACACCCCTTCACCCGCGCGGACCTCGACCTGCTGCGGCAGTGGGACACGCCGACGCTCTGCAACGCCCTGGAGCTGGTGGCGCCGGCCCGGCGCGGCCGCGGCTTCTCGCTCAGGCCCTTCGTCGTGGCCGATTCCGGCTTGCCGCCGATCTGCGGCCTGGCGCGCACGGGTCGCATCCGGGCCGCCCAGCCCTCCGGCCGCGCCCGGGAGGACGACCGCGCCGCGCGCATCGGCTGGTACGAATACGTGGCCGATGCCGAGCTGCCGACCGTCGTCGTCATCGAGGATCTCGACACCGTCCCCGGGTACGGCGCCTTCTGGGGCGAGGTGAACAGCGCCGTGCACAAGGGCCTGGGCTGCCAGGGCTGCGTCACCAGCGGGTCCTTCCGCGACCTCGACATGCTGGCGCCGGGTTTCCAGATCCTCGGCGGCATGGTCAACCCGAGCCATGCCTACGTGCACATGGTGGATTTCGGCCGCGAGGTGGAGGTGCATGGCATGCCCTGCATCCATGACGACGTGGTGCATGCGGACCGCCACGGCGCGGTGGTGATCCCGGCCGAGGCGGTGCGTGCCCTGCCGGCCGCGATCGACCTCTGCGCCCGGCGCGAGAAGGTGATCCTGGACATGGCGCGGCGCGACGATTTCAGCATCAACAAGCTGAAGGACGCGCTGACGCGGGCGGACGAGATCCACTGACGCGGCAGCTTCTCCCCCTCGCGCTCCTTGCCGGCCTGGTCGCCCTGCCGGCGGCGGCCTGGACGGAGGCGGTAGTATCCATGGCGCCGGCGCTGCGGGCCTGCCTCGCCGCCGGCGGGCCGGACGCCTTCGCCACGGAGGTCGCGCCGATGCCGGCCGGCAGCATGGTGGTGGTGCTGTGGCGCGGCGGCGTGGGCATCGCCTGCCACGTCTCCGGCGAGGGCCGGGTCGGCCTCGAGCCGCGGCCCGACCTGGCGCCGCCGGTGCCGGCCGCGCCGGCCTTCTTCCTGGAGCGGCGCTGCGTCGATGCGCGGCGCGTCGATGCGCTGGATGGAACCATGCTCGGCTGGATCGCCTATCCGGCCTGTTGAGGAGAGATGCGACGGATGGATGCGCTGAGCCCCGCCGACGACCCGCGGATCCTGCGCCCCGAGCCGGGGGCGGGGCCGCTTGCCGCGGTGCGGCCGGACTGGGTCGACTTCTACGGCCACATGAACATGGGCTTCTACCTGGTGGTCTTCGACATGGTGACCGACAACCTCTGGCCGCATCTCGGCCTGGGGCCCGAGTTCAAGGACCGGGGCCTCGGCACCTTCGCCGCCGAGACCTGGGTGAACTACGTGCGCGAGGTGACGGAGGGGATGCCGCTGGCCTGCACCTCCGAGGTGCTGGCCCATGACGGCAAGCGCCTGCTGGCGCGGCACGAGCTGATCCACGCGACGGAGGGCTGGGTCGCGGCGGAGAACGAGGTGCTCTACCTCTGCGTCGACATGGAGGTTCGGCGCGTGACCACCTGGCCGGAGGACGTGCAGGCGATCTTCGCCGGCCGCGCCACCGGGCGGCCGGCGAAACGGCTGGCGCTCAGGCGGCGCGACCAGGGGTAGCGGCCCGCGACGTCAGGCCGGGTCGGGCGCCACCGGGCTCGCGGCCAGCGCCTCCAGCGCCTTCACCATGCCGGAGTGGTCGAGCTCCGCCCCGCCATTCGCCACCACCGCGGAGAAAAGCTGCTGCGCGGAAGCGGTGCCTGGCAGCGCCACCCCGAGGTCCCGGCCGGCCGCGAGCGCCAGCGCCAGGTCCTTCTGGTGCAGCCGGATGCGGAAGCCGGGGGCGAAGGTGCGCTTGATCATGCGCTCGCCGTGCAGCTCCAGGATGCGCGACGTGGCGAGGCCGCCCATCAGCGCCTGGCGCACCTTGGCCGGGTCGGCGCCGGCCTTGCTGGCGAAGACCAGCGCCTCGGCCACGGCCTCGATGGTCAGCGCCACGATGATCTGGTTGGCGACCTTGCAGGTCTGGCCGGCGCCGTTCTCCTCGCCGACCAGGGTGATGTTCTTGCCCATGGCGCCGAACAGCGGCATGGCGCGGTCGAAGGCCCGCTGCGGGCCGCCGACCATGATGGTGAGCGTCGCCTGCTTCGCGCCGACCTCCCCGCCGGAGACCGGCGCGTCGAGGTAGTCGCAGCCGAGGGCATTCACTTTCCGTGCGAACGCCCTGGTCGCGGTCGGGCTGATCGAGGACATGTCGATCACCAGCGTGCCGGCGGACAGCCCCTCGGCGACGCCGCCGGACCCGAACAGCGCGGTCTCCACGTCCGGCGTGTCGGGGACCATCAGGATCACCACCTCGGCCCGCTGCGCGACGGCTTTCGCGTCCGCCACTACCGTGAACGCGGCGCGACTCTCCGCTGAGAGGCTCGCGCGCTCGGGGACAAGGATGTCGTGGCCAGCGGATTTGAGATGCCCTGCCATGGGCTTGCCCATGATGCCGAGGCCGATGAAGCCGATCTTCATGTGGGTGTTTCCCCCGTTGGGTGTGGTGGCACTGTCGCGGTGCGCTGGGCCGGGCGCAAGCGGCGGGGAGGATCGATTCGACGAAGAAGGTCGGGATGCGACGAACGCCGTGCTGCGGATTCAGGATCGGACCAGGCGTCGGATGCCGCGCTCCAGAACCTCCGCCTCATGAAGATCTCGTCTGAGCCGGAACCGGTTCCGCATGCGCGGCCATTCCCATGGACGGCGGCGGGACGCGGCTCGTTCGACGTCGGCGGACGACGGCGAAGTGCGATCTGCAATGGATGTCGAGGTATCGAAGCCGGCGTGTGACCTGACGGTGGATGACCTGGCATGGCGGATATGCGCCGGCCCGGCCGCGGCCGGATCGACGGTGCGACAGATCTCCTTCCCTGCGCATCACCGCCGCTGCTCCTATCCCCCGAGCGCGGAACGGCGAATTCTGCCCATCGCTTGACAGACCGGGCATGAGAGGAAGGCCGGGGCAGTCTACCTCGTCCAGCGCCTGCGCTCCTCCCGTTTCACCCTGCCCGGATATCGCGCTCCCGGATGATCCGGCCCCACTTCGCCACCTCCGCCGCCAGGTAGGGCGGCCATGCCTCAGGCGGCTCCCCCAGCGTGATCAGCCCCGCCGCGTCGATCTTCTCCCGCACCTCCGGCGCCCGCGTCGCCGCCTGCGTCGCCGCATGGAGCCGGCGGATGATCGGCTCCGGCGTCCCGGCCGGTGCCAGGAAGGCGAAGTCGGTGGCGCTCTCGAAGCCGGCCAGCCCGGCCTGCTCGATGGTCGGCACATCGGGGGCCAGCGGCGTGCGCACCCGCGTCGAGACCGCGATGGGCCGGATGCGGCGGTCGGCGATGAAGGGCAGGGCGGTGATGACGTCGATGAAGGTGATGTTCACCTCGCCGGTCAGCAGCGCCCCTGCCGCCGGGCCGCCGCCGCGGTAGGGCACGTGCAGCAGCGCGATGCCTGCCATGGATTGCAGCATCTCGGTCGCCAGGTGGCTGGTGCCGCCGATGCCGGCGCTGCTGAAGGTGAGCCTGCCCGGCTGCGCCTTGGCCAGCGCGATCAGCTCCGCCAGCGTCGCCGCCGGGACGGAGGGGTGCACGCAGAGCATCTGCGGGCTGCGCGCGACGAGGGAGATGCCGGTGAAGGCACGCTCGTTGTCGTAGGGAAGGCCGCCGGCGGTCAGGTGCGGCGCGATGCCGTAGGTGGAGTTCGTGCCGAAGAGCAGCATGTAGCCATCCGGCCGGGCACGTGCGACGGCACCGTGGCCCAGCGTGCCGGTGGCGCCGGGCCGGTTCTCCACCACGAAGGGCTGGCCGAGATCGGCGCCGATCCGCTGCATCAGGATGCGCGCGAGGCTGTCCGAGGAGCCGCCGGCGGGCCAGGGGTTCACCACGGTGACGCTGCGGGAGGGGTAGTCCCCGGGCGGGTTCCCCTGGGCCCGCGCGGCGCGCGCGGCAACGCCCGACGCCAAGGTGCCAAGCAGGGCGCGGCGGCTGGGCAACATCATCGCTGGTCTCCCCGGTTCACGGCAAGTCGAGCACCAGATTGCGGTGCGCGTCCACCGTCACGCGCGTGTCGGGGCCGATGACGCAGGTGGATTCGCGCTCCTCCACCAGCGCCGGGCCGTGGAATTCCATGCCGGGTCGCAACGCGTTGCGGTCGTAGACGGCACAGTCGCGCGCGCCGTGCCCCTCGAAGGTGACACTGCGGCGCGCGCGGGGCGCCAGCGGCGCGGCGACGCCGCCGGGCGCGATGCGGATGTCCTGCCCCGGTGCGACGCAGGCCAGGCGCCAGGTGAGCGCCTCGATGGGCACGTCCTCCACGGTGCGGCCGAAGCGGGTGCGATAGCTGGCGAAGAAGGCATCGCGGATCGCCGGCACGTCGCCGGCCGAGAGCGCGAGGCCGGGCAGCGCCATGGACAGTTCCACGGGCACTTCGAAGCCCTGGCCGACATGGCGCATGTCGGCGGTCGGGCGCAGCGCGATGGCGGCGGGATCGGCGCCGGCCTCCTCCAGCAGCTGCCGCCCCTCCGCGGCCATCTCGGCGAAGAGGGCGTTGACGGCCGCCCAGTCCAGCCGCTCCAGCCGCCCGACGTGGCTGCGCACCATGTCGGTCGCCGGGGGTGCGACGAGGAAGCCGAGCGCGGAGGCGACGCCGGCGCCGAGGGGGACGACGACGCGCCGGATCTTGAGGAGGCGCGCGAGGTTCCAGGCATGCACCGGCCCGGCGCCGCCGAAGGCGACCAGCGTGTAGCGCCGCGGGTCGCGCCCCTTCTCGGCCAGGTGCATGCGCGTCGCCGCGGCCATGGTCTCGTCGACGATGCGCTGCACGCCGAGGGCGGCGTCCATCACGCCGAGCCCGAGCCGCGCCGCGACCCCGCCCTCGAAGGCGCGGCGCACGCGGTCGGGATCGAGCGCCATCTCGCCGCCGAGGAAATAGGCGGGGTCGAGCCGGCCCAGCATGAGGTCGGCGTCGGTGACGCAGGGCTCCGTGCCGCCGCGGCCGTAGCAGACCGGCCCCGGCACGGCGCCGGCGCTGCGCGGGCCGACCTTCATCAGCCCCGATCCGGCCTCGATGCGGGCGATGGAGCCGCCGCCGGCGCCGATCTCGATCATGTCCACGACCGAGACCTTCAGCGGCAGCCCGCTGCCCTTGACGAAGCGGCGCACGCGCCCCGCCTCGAAGTCGAATTTGTGGTCCGGCGCGCCGTCCTCCACCAGGCACATCTTCGCCGTGGTGCCGCCCATGTCGTAGGAGACCACGCGGTCGAGGCCGGCGAGCTGCGCCAGGAAGGCGGCGGCCATGGCGCCGGCGGCGGGGCCGGATTCCACCAGGCGGATGGGGAAGGACCTGGCCTCCCGCACCGCCGCGATCCCGCCGCCGGAGAGCATGACGTAGAGCCGTCCGTCGAAGCCGATGCGCGCCAGCTCGGTCTCCAGCGTCTCCAGGTAGCGGCGCATGCGCGGCATGACATAAGCGTTGGCGCAGGCGGTGCTGGTGCGCTCGTATTCGCGGATCTCGGGCGCCACCTCGGCCGACAGCGTCAGCGGCAGCGCGGGGTAGAGCGCGCGGATGATCTCGCCGGCCTGGCGTTCGTGGCGCGCGTCGCGGTAGCTGTGCAGGAAGGCGACGGCCAGCGCCTCCACGCCCTCGCGCTCCACCAGGTCGCGCGCCTCCCGCGCGACGCCGGCTTCGTCGAGTGGCAGCAGGAGTTCGCCCTCGAAGCTCAGGCGTTCGGGAATCTCCCGCCGCAGGTAGCGCGGGACGAGGGTGGGCGGCGGCTCGAGGAAGAGGTCGTAGAGATCGTAGCGGATCTCGCGCCCGATCTCGAGGCTGTCGCGGAAGCCGGCGGTGGCCAGCAGCCCGACCTTCGCGCCGGTGCGCTCGATGATGGTGTTCGTCACCAGCGTCGTGCCGTGGACGATGCTGTGCAGGTCTGCCGGTGTCAGGCCGGCCTCGCGCAGGACGCGCCCGGTGCCTTCGATGATCGCGGCGGCGGGGTCCTCCGGCGTGGTCAGCAGCTTGCCGGTGTGCACCAGGTCCCGCTTCGGGTCGTGCAGCACCAGGTCGGTGAAGGTGCCGCCGACATCCACCCCGAGTCGCGCAGTTCCGGGCATGTCTCAGCGCGCCCCGTAGGCGGCGGCATCGGTGACGACGCCGTCTTGCAGATCCGCCGCCAGCGCATCCGCATCGCGCGAAGCGGGCGGGCCGTAGCCGCCGCCGCCGGGGTAGCGCATGGTCAGCCGCATCCCCGGCCCGATCACGGTGCGCGACTTCGGGTGCGGCCGCGTGCCGTCGCTCATCGCGATCTCCGCCCTTGCCCCCGGCGCGCCGCCCAGTATCCCTTCGGCCGGATGGTCGCGGCGGTCCGACAGCAGCGAGAGTCGCAGCGGCCCCGGGGCGCGCACCTCGATCTCCGCTTCCTGGCCGAGACCGCCCCGGAACCGGCCGGGGCCGCCGCTGTCGGGTCGGAACTGCTTCCGCCAGACCAGCAGCGGCGCCACGCTCTCGAAGGCCTCGATGGAGCCGGCGCCGGCATTGGTGGGGAAGGCGGTGGTGGGCAGCCCGTCGCGGTGCGGCGCGGCCCCCATGCCCCCGGAGGCGAACAGGATCTGGCTGAACCGGTCGCCGTGCCGGTCGAGGCCCGAGAACAGGCAGCGCATGGTCGGCGCGCCGCCGCATTCGGCGATCACCTTCTCGGGGATCACCGGCGCCAGCGCCTTGTAGATGGCGCCGGCCAGCAGGTGCCCGGTGAGCTGCCGCGCGGAACAGGCCGCCGGGAAGCGCGGGTTGAGGATCGAGCCCTCCGGCGCGCGCACCTCGATGGCGCCGTAGCTGCCCTCGTTGCGCGGGGTGAAGGGATCGAGGGCGCACTTCACCGGATAGACGGCGTAGGCGTGGGTGTAGTTCATCACGCAGTTGATGCCGCGATCCACCTGCGCGCTGCTGCCGGCGAAGTCGAGCAGCATGCGGTCGCCGCTGACCGTGACGGCGCAGGCGATGCGCGTCACCGCCTCGTCGAAGCCGTCGGCCTCGATCACCGAGGACCAGGTGCCGTCGGGCAGCGCCGCGATGGCCGCGCGCATGGCGCGGTCCGCGCGGGCGTGCAGGGCGCGGCCGAGCGCGGCCAGGTCGCGGAGCGCCGCATCGGCGAGGAATTCCTGCACCCTCGCAGCGCAGACCTCGTTCGCCGTGATCTGCGCCTCCAGGTCGCCCAGCACCTGGTCGGGCAGGCGGACATTGGCCAGGAATAACTCCAGCAGCGCATCCTGCCGCTCGCCCGCGCGGATGATGCGGGTGGGCGGGATGCGGATGCCTTCCTCGAACAGCTCGCGGCAATCGGCCGACCACAGCGCGCCGCCGACATCGGGGCTGTGCGCGATCGATCCCGCGAAGCCGACCAGGCGGTCCTGGAAGAAGATTGGCGTCACGGCGGTGATGTCGGGCAGGTGGCCGGTGGCCAGCCAGGGATCGTTGGTGATGACGCAGTCGCCGGGGCGCCAGTTCTCCGCCGGGAACTTCGCCAGGAAATGCTTCGTGGTCTTCGGCAGGATGCAGGAGAAGCTGGCGATGCCCCCCGTGTTCTCGCTGATGGAATCGCCGTTGGCATCCATCAGCACGGTGGCGAAGTCGTTCGATTCGCGCACGATGGTGGAGAAGGCGGTGCGCAGCAGGGCGGCCGCGGCCTCGTCGGCGATGGAGATCAGGCGGGACCAGAGGATCTCCAGCGTGATCGCGTCGAAGCCCTCGTCGGTGTCCGCCATGCGTCGATCCCCGTGCCCTGGGGAACGCTAGGATGCGGGCCGGGGAGGGGCAAGGCGGGGCGTTGACAGCGCGCCGTCGCGCATGGTGGCGTGACCGCGACGCGGAGGACGCCCATGACCGGTTCCCTGACCCAGGCCGAGGCCGCCGCCTACCACGCGCGCGGCTACCACTTCCCGCTGCGCGCCTTCCCCGCCGAGACGGCTGCGGGCTTCCTCGCCCGGCTGCGCGCGACGGAGGCGCGGCTCGGCGGGCCGCTCGCCGGGCGGATGAACCAGAAGCCGCATTTGATCCTGCCCTGGGTGCACGAGATCGTCACCCACCCGGCGGTGCTGGACGCGGTGGAGAGCGTGATCGGTCCCGACATCCTCTGCTGGGGCAGCCAGTTCTTCATGAAGGGCGCGGGCGATCCGGCCTTCGTCTCCTGGCACCAGGACGGCACCTATTGGGGGCTGTCGAGCCCGGAGGTCGTCACGGCCTGGATCGCGCTGACGCCGAGCGTGCCTGAATCGGGCTGCATGCGCGTAGTGCCTGGGACGCACCGCGCGCAGGTGCCGCACACCGACACCTTCGCGGAGGCCAACCTGCTCTCGCGCGGGCAGGAGGTGGCGGTCGAGGTGGATGAGCGCGACGCCGTGGACATCGTGCTGCAACCGGGCGAGATGAGCCTGCACCACGTGCTGATCGTGCACGGCTCGGAGCCGAACCGCGCCGCCTGGCCGCGCATCGGGCTGGCGGTGCGCTACGTGCCCACCCATGTCCGGCAGCTTGGCGGCGAGAAGGATGGCGCGCTGCCCGTGCGCGGCGCGGATCGCTTCGGCCATTTCGAGCCGGAGCGGCCACCCGAGGGCGAGCTGCACCCGGATGCGCTGGCGCGGCACAAGGCGACGCTCGACCGGCAGCTTGCGATCCTCTACCGGGGTGCGGCGGACACGGGGAAGCTCGGCGCGACGGTCGCCCGGACGTGAGTCCCTCCCCCGCTGGCGGGGGAGGGTGAGGGTGGGGGTGGTTCGTGCGAGCTTGAGGGTGGGCGTGCAGCCACCCCCCTCTTCCCAAACCCTGCCCCCGCAAGCCGGAGGAGGGCTTCCGGAACGCTGCGCCTGCCGCTTGACGCCTCACCCCCTGGTGCCACGATCCGGCTTCGGGAGGGCCACGCCCATGCTCCAGATCATCCCCAGCCGTGCCGTGCTCGGCGCCACGGTGGGGGACCTCGACCTGCGCGAGCCGCTGTCGGACGCCGATTTCGCCACCGTGCTGCGGGCGCTGGGCGCCCACGGTGTCCTGCGCATCCCGGGCCAGTCGATCGACGCCCACCTGCTGCGCGACTTCTCCCGCCGCTTCGGCTCCATCCAGGGCAGCGTGACGGGCAGGTTCCACCACCGCGAGGTGCCGGAGGTCGGGATCCTCTCGAACGTGGTGGAGAATGGCGAGCCGGTCGGCATCGCCGATGCCGGGCAGGACTGGCACACGGACATGTCCTACACGGCGACCAAGGGCTTCGTGAACGTGCTCTACGCCGTGAAGGTGCCGATGCGCGACGGCAGGCCGCTCGGCGACACGCTGTTCGCCAATACCGTCGCGGCGTACCGCGACCTGCCGGCGGAGGTGAAGGCGCGGCTCGCGGGCATGACGGCGCGGCACGACTTCAACAAATTCTGGGAAAGGATGCGCATCCGTCCCGCCAGCGCCCGCGCGCCGCTCACCCCGGAGCAGCGCGCCAAGCGCCCGCCCGCCTACCATCCGGTGTTCATGACCCACCCGATCAGCGGCGAGACGGTGCTCTACTGCAACCCGGGCTACGCCGAACGCATCATGGAGCTGCCCGAGGAGGAGAGCGACCGCATGCTGGCCTACCTCTTCGCGCACCAGCTGCAGGAGAGATACCTCTGGGCGCATCGCTGGACCGTGGGCGACGTGCTGATCTGGGACCACATCGGCACGCTGCACAACGCCATCCCTGACTACGGACCGGGCGAGGAACGCCTGATGCTGCGCTGCCAGGTCATGGCGGAGACGATCTTCGACGCAGGCTTCCAGCGCCAGTGGCTGCGGGCGGCCTGATCCCATGCGCATCGCCAGCTTCGCGCGTGACGGCCGCGCCTCCTTCGGCCTGGTCACCGGCGCCGACGGCATCATCGACCTCGGCCGGCGCGTGCCGCATGCCGACGTCTCCGCCGTGCTGCGCGCCGACGCCGTGACCGCGCTCGCACGCTTCGCCGGGGAGGCGCCCGAGCATTGCCTGGGCGAGGTCACCCTGCTGCCCGCGGTGCCGGACCCGCGGCGCAAGGTGCTCTGCGTCGGGCTGAACTACCGCGCCCATGTCGCCGAGAGCGCGGGGCGGGAGGTGCCGGAGAATCCGCGCATCTTCGCCCGCCTCGATGACACCGTCATCGGCCATGGCGCGCCGCTGTGGCGGCCGCGCAACTCGGCGCAGTTCGACTACGAGGGCGAGCTTGCGGTGGTGATCGGCCGGCCCGGCCGGCACATCCCGGCCGCCCGCGCGCTCGACCACGTCGCCGCCTACACCATCTTCAACGACGGCTCGGTGCGCGACTTCCAGAAGCACTCGGTCACCGCGGGCAAGAACTTCCCCTGCACCGGGCCGCTCGGCCCCTGGCTGGTCACGGCGGACGAGATCCCCGATCCGGCCGCGCTGACGCTGACCACCCGGGTGAACGGCGAGCAGCGCCAGCACACCTCGACCGGCGACATGATCCTCGGCGTGCAGGCGCTGATCGAGTACATCTCCGCGTTCACGCCGCTCGCGCCGGGCGACGTCATCGCCACCGGCACGCCGGAGGGCGTGGCCCATGCGCGCAAGCCGCCGCCCTGGCTGGTGCCAGGCGACGTGGTGGAGATCGAGATCAGCGGCATCGGCACGTTGCGCAACCCGGTCATCGCCGAGCCGGACCTGCCCGCATGACGCGCCTTCGCCTCGCCGCGGCGCTGCTGCTCGCCGCGCCGGCGCTTGCCGCGCCCGTGACGGCGCAGCAGATCACCATGGGCGTCGGCAGCCCGGTGACCTCGCTCGATCCGCATTTCCACAATTTCGGGCCGAACAACGCCGTGGCGTCGATGCTGTTCGGCACGCTGCTGGAGCAGGACCTGGACGCGCGGCTGGTCCCCGGCCTGGCGGAATCCTGGCGCCCGAGCCCGGATGGCGACGGCTGGGAGTTCACGCTGCGCCCCGGCGTGCGCTTCCACGACGGCGCGCCGCTGACATCGCGGGACATCGCCTTCACCCTGGCGCGCGTGCCGAACGTGGCGAACAGCCCGGGCAGCTTCGGCGTCTATTCGCGCCAGGTGAAGACGGTGGAGGTGATCGACGACCGCCGCTTCCGCCTGCGTACCGGCGCCACCTCGCCGGTGCTGCCGGTGGACATCGCGCAGGTGCCGATCCTGCACCATGCGACGCATGCCGACGCCACGACCGAGCGCTTCAACGCCGGAACGCTTGCCGTCGGCACAGGGCCCTGGCGCTTCGTGTCCTGGCGCAGCGGCGACCGGCTGGAGGTGGTGCGCAACGACGACTACGGGGGCCCGAGGCCGCACTGGCAGCGCGCCACCTACCGCATCATGACCAACGACGCGACGCGGGTGGCGGCGCTGCTCGCCGGCGACGTGGACTTCATCTCCGAGGTGCCGACCGGCGACATCGCGCGCCTGCGCCGCGACCCGCGCTTCACCCTGAGCGAGAAGGGCAGCCTGCGCCACGTCTACATCGCCTTCGACCACATGCGCGACGGCCCGACGCCCTTCGCCACCGACAATGACGGCAAGCCGCTGCCGCGCAACCCGATGCGCGACGTGCGGGTGCGCCGCGCGCTCTCCCTCGCCATGGACCGCCGCGCCATCACCGAGCGCGTGATGGAAGGCGTCGCCATCCCGACCAACCAGTTCATGCCGCCCGGCGCCTATGGCTACGACCCGGGCATCGAGGTGCCGGTGGCCGACCCCGCCGCCGCGCGCCGGCTGCTGGCCGAGGCCGGCTACCCGGACGGCTTCCGCCTCACGCTGCACGGCTCGAACGACCGCTACGTGAACGATGCGCGCATCGTGCAGGCGGTGGCGCAGATGTGGACGCGGGCCGGCGTGCGCACCACGGTCGATGTCGCGCCCTATTCGGCGTTCATCTCGAAGGCGAGCCGGCAGGAATTCACCGCCTTCTTCGTCTCCTGGGGCAGCGCCTCCGGCGAACCCTCGGCGGGGCTGCGGGCGACGATGGGAAGCTTCGATCCGCCGCGCGGCCTCGGCGCGGTGAACCGCAGCCGCTATTCCAACCCCGAGTTCGACCGGATGATGCTGGCCGCCATGCAGATCCTCGATGCGGCGGAACGGGAGCGCGCGCTGCAGGCGGCAACGCGGCTGGCCATCGCCGAGGATGCGGCGATCCTGCCCATCCATTTCCAGGTGAATGTCTGGGCCATGCGCCGCGGGCTGCGCCATGTCGGCCGTGCCGACGAGCGCAGCCGGCCGCAGGATATCAGCCCGGCGGAATAGGAACCACGCATGCCGTCACGCCGCCGCCTGATCCTCGCCACGCTCGCTGCGCCCGGCCTTGCGCGGGCGCAGGCCCCAATGGCGCAATCCCCGGCAGCGCAGTCGCCGGCCTGGCCGACGCGCCCCGTGCGCATCGTCGTGCCCTTCCCACCGGGCGGCTCGAACGACGTCTTCGCCCGCCCGCTGGCCGAGCGCCTGCAGGCCCGCACCGGCCAGGGCTTCGTCATCGAGAACCGCGCGGGCGCGGCGGGCGCCATCGGCGCGGGCCAGGTGGCGCAGGCGCCGCCCGACGGCACCACGCTGATGCTGGCCTCGGTCTCGGTGCCAACCGCCTCCATCATCCAGCGCACGCCCTGGGACGCGGAGCGCGACTTCGACGCCATCACCACCGTGGCCCGCGCGCCCTTCTTCATCATGGTCAATCCCACGGTGCCCGCACGCGACGTGCGCGAGCTGGTGGCCCTGGCGAAGCGCCAGCCCGGCGCGCTGAATTATGGCACCTCCGGCGCCGGGGGGATCAACCACTTCATCTCGGTCAGCTTCAGCCAGGCCGCCGGCATCGAGATGAGCCACGTGCCCTATCGCGGCACCGCGCCCGCCGTCACCGACCTGGTCGCGGGACATATCCAGGTGATGCTGACCACCGTCGCTTCCGCCTCTGCGGCGATCCGCGAGGGCCGCGTGCGCCTACTCGCCGCGACCGCCGACGGCGCGCCGCCGGCCGAGGGCATCCCGGAGGTGCCCTCGGTGCGGGCCCAGGGCATTCCCTGGGACTTCGACATCTGGTGGGGGCTGTTCGCGCCGCGCGGCCTGCCGCCGGAGATGCGCGCCGCCATCCACACGGCGGCGGTGGCGGCGCTGGCCGACCCGGCGCTGGCGCACATCTACGCCCATGAGGGCGCGAAGCCGGCACCGGTGGGTCCGGAGGACTTCCCCCGCATCCTGCGCGAGGACATGATCCGCTTCCGCCAGGTCGCCCAGGCCGCCAACATCCGCCCCGAATGAGCACGCCGCACCGCAAGGGCTTCGACCCCGCCGCCACCGGCGCCCTCCAGGGCGTGCGGGTGGCTGATCTCTCCCGCCTTGTCGCCGGCAACATGCTGACCAAGGTGCTGGCCGACCACGGCGCCGAGGTGGTCAAGATCGAGCCGCCCGAGGGCGACACGCTGCGCCACTGGCGCATCAAGGGCATCTCCACCACCTGGAAGACGCTCTGCCGCAACAAGCTCAGCGTCTGCATGGACCTGCGCAACCCGGCGGCGGTCGCCGTCGTGCGCAGACTGGCGGCCGATGCGGCGATGCTGGTGGAAAGCTTCCGTCCCGGCGTGTTGGAAGCGATGGGCCTTGATCCCGCCGACCTGTTGGCGGCGAATCCCCGCCTGGTGATTGTGCGCGTCAGCGGTTGGGGGCAGGACGGTCCGTACCGCCACAAGCCCGGCTTCGGCACGCTGGTGGAAGGCTATTCCGGCTTCGCCGCGGTGAACGGCTTCGCCGATCGCGAACCGGTGCTGCCGCCGATGTACATGGCGGACGGCTATGCCGGCCTCTATGGCGCGGCCACGGCGATGATCGCGCTGCGCCACGCCGAAGCTACCGGACAGGGGCAGGTGATCGACGTATCGCTGTTCGAGCCGATCCACGTGATGATGGAGCCGCAGCACGCCAACTGGAAGCTGACGCGCACGCTGAAGCCGCGCACCGGCAGCCGCAGCACCAACGCCGTGCCGCGCAACGCCTACCGGACGAAGGATGGTGGCTGGGTCTGCCTGTCGGCGAGCACCCAGGGCATGACGGAGCGGCTGCTGCGCTCGATCGGGCGGGAGGAGCTGATCACGGATCCGAAATTCCGCACCAATGCCGACCGCGTGCGCAACGGCGTGGAGCTGGACGGCATCGTCGCCGACCACATCGCCGGGCTGACCCTGGCCGAGACGCTGGCGAAATTCGACGCCGCCGGCGTGACCATCGGGCCGATCATGGACGCCGAGATGCTGGAGACCGACCGCTACGTCGCGGAGCGCGAGGCGGTGATCGAGGTCCCCGACGACGAGATGCCGGGGGGCTGGCTGCCGATGCACGGTGCGGTGCCGCGGCTCTCGGCCACGCCCGGCATCCTGGCGCGCCCCGCGCCCAGGCTCGGCGAGCACAATGCCGCCATCCTCGGGCCGCTGCTGGGCGAGGCCGAGCTGGCGCGCCTGTGCGCCGCCGGAGTCGTGCGCGACGATGGGTAGAACAGCCCTGTCCTCGTTCGGGAGACGTGGATAAGGGGTCGCCCCTGCCGTGCCTGGCCCCTCGCCGGCGGAAGTGGGAACCCCGAGCCATCCGCCCGCGTCTCCGTAGGGCACCAGGAGGTCTTCGATGCGCCTTGGCGATCAGCGCGAAAGCCGCAACATCGAGGACCGGCGCGGCACGGGCGGCGGCTTCGGCGGCGGCCTGCCGATCCGCATCGCTGGTGGCGGCGGCCTTGGCGGCGTCATCCTCATCGTGCTGGCGCTGCTCTTCGGCGTCGATCCCACGGCGCTGTTCTCCGGTGGCCCGCAGGAACGGCCGGGCGCCCCAACTGCGCAATACGCACCGCCACCCGAAGGCGGGGACGAGTTGCGCCGCTTCGTCGCCCAGGTGCTGGCGACCACCGAGGATGTCTGGTCCGGCATCTTCCAGGCCGCCGGCCGCACCTACGACCCGCCGCGCCTGGTGCTGTTCACCGGCCAGGTGCAGTCCGCCTGCGGCATCGCCGGCGCGGCGGCCGGGCCCTTCTACTGCCCCGGCGACCGCAAGGTGTATCTCGACCTCGTCTTCTTCCGCGACATGGAACGCCGGCTCGGCGCGCCCGGCGACTTCGCCCAGGCCTATGTCATCGCGCATGAGGTGGGGCACCACGTCCAGCACGCGCTCGGCATCGTCGGGCGCGTCGACCAGCTGCGCCGCGGCATGACCGAGGCCGAAGGCAACGCCCTGCAGGTGCGAGTCGAGCTTCAGGCGGATTGTTTCGCCGGTGTCTGGGCCAACCGCGCCGATGCCGCCCGCGGCATTCTCGAGCGCGGCGACATCGAGGAGGGGCTGAACGCCGCCGCCGCGGTAGGGGACGACCGCCTGCAGCGTCGCGCCCAGGGCGTCGTGGTGCCGGAGAGCTTCACCCATGGCAGCTCCGCGCAGCGCGTGCGCTGGTTCCGACGCGGCCTGGAGAGCGGCGACCTGCGGCAATGCGACAGCTTCGCGCCAGGCTCGCCCTGATCCGTGGCGCAACAGGTGGCCCGGCCAGGTGCCCTGACCCGGCTCTGAGCGTTCGTGACGGAACGCACTCCCGGCCCGCCCGTTAGGAGACGCAGGGCGGTTCTCCGCCGCACGCTCAGACACGGGAGCAACACGATGCGCACGACGATTCTTCGCCTGGCGCTGCTGGGGACCGTCGCGTCCCTGCCGGCGCTCGCCCAGATCTCCCCCGCCACCCCGGACCGTGGGCGTGCGCCCGCCGCCACCGAGGGCAGCACCCGGCCCGGCAGCCCCTCGGTCACGCCGCCCGCCGCCAATGCCGGCATGGGCAACGAAACCCGCACCGACAGCATCCGCCCGAACAGCCCGCACCAGGGCACCATGGCCGGGCAGGGTGCCGGCCAGGGCATGACGACCCAGGGTAGGGCCACGCCGGGCACGACCATGCCGGCCCAGACCGGGCGCATGGACGCGGCGGGCACCGATGCGGCCCGCACTGGCGCGACCTCGCCCACGTGATGGCCTCCGGTGCGCTGCCGCCAGGGCTGCCGCCGGTGCGGGTCGGCA
>ERZ1066123.1160-NODE-1160-length-16639-cov-6.976544_pt1 | contig 16639 bp, 12 predicted proteins | sample MGYA00382770_ERZ1066123 | MGnify/ENA primary metagenome ERZ1066123 (study PRJEB33369, sample SAMEA5778353) | biofilm metagenome | biome: Industrial cooling water; feature: Water cooling tower basin; material: Biofilm | place: United Arab Emirates | collected...
GGTCTTCCCCTCACCCGGCCTGCGGCCACCCTCTCCCCCAAGGGGAGAGGGTCAGTACTCACGCCGCCGCGAGGCGGCGCTTCCGCGGGGTTTCGTGCGGCTCCGCGGGCTTCCCACTCACGCGCAGTTCCAGCACCGCGACCGGCTCGTCCGCCGCGATCGCGTCCGCACTCGGGAGGAAGAACACCTTCCGCAGCGCGTCCGGGCCGAGCCCGGCGGCCTTGAACGCGGTGGCGACGACGATCCGCACGTCGAGCCAGAAGCTGCGGTTGCGGATGGAATAGAGGTCGTAGGCGACCTTCGCGCGGACGCTGTCGAGGTCCGTGTCGGCGGGCAGTTGAACCTGGGCGAGCCCCGTCACGCCGGGCAGCACGTCCATCCGGGCGGCGTAGTTCGGGACGTGCTCGCACAGGCCCTTCGCGCGGATCACCTCGGGCCGTTCCGGCCGCGGGCCGACGAGGCTCATCTCGCCGCGGAGGACGTTGAACAGTTGCGGCAGTTCGTCCAGGTGCGTCGTGCGGAGGACTTTGCCGACCAGTGTCACCCGGCTGTCGCGCTTGGTGGCCCACTGGATGCCCGAGACCTTTTCGCAGTCGTGCCGCATGGTGCGGAGCTTGACGATGGTGTAATCCCGGCCGCCGCGGCCGCTGCGGGTCTGGGTGTAGAAGCCGGGGCCGGGGGACGACAGCCGCACGGCCAGCCAGCAGACGCCGATGACCGGCAGGGCGGCGACCAGCATGACGGCGGCGGCGGCGCGGTCGAGGGCGGGGCGGACGCGCTCGTAGGTTCCCACGCGCCGGCGCGGGGCGGGCGCGTCGAGGCGGGCGATCTGCGGCCAGCGGGAGGTCGGCTTCGGCGTATGAATCATCGGCGTCCTGCCCGTTACGAACCAGGGGTCACGGGGGCCGTCCTGGCACCCGATGGCGGAGAGTCGGAGGTCTCAGTGAACTTTCTTCCCTCTCCCCGCTGGGGAGAGGGGCCGGGGGTGAGGGGTGAACCCGAAGCCCTCGCGAGCGACCGAACGTGGGTGGAGCGAATCCCCTCACCCCTAACCCCCCTCCCCAGCGGGGAGAGGGGAACCGTGTGTTGCTCGAATTCCTTCAGAAACAAGCGGAGAAACTCGGCGTCCGGGTCGGGGTTTCGGTCGCCGGTCGGGGCGATCGAACGGGCGAGGTACAGCTTGAAGATGCCGGCGTGCCCCGCGAACGCGACCCGCGGGTTGTCGGCGGCGACCCACTTCCCGCCGGCGGTCCAGCCCCACGAAACCTGCAAGGCGGCGGCCGGGACGCCGGGGCCGTCGAACCGCGCGGTCCAGAGTTCCGCGTCGGCTCCGGGCACCGTTCGCCGCGATTCGCGGCCCACCTGTTGGAAGCCGGCGGAGCGGTAGCACACGTCCGGCGTGTGCGCCCCGAGCGGGCCGGGCTCGCCGTAGAGCAGCAGCACGTTCACGGCCGTCGCGCCCTTGCGGTACGTCCGCGACAGGTGGGCTTTCGCTTCCGCGACCCGCAGGTGTCCGGGGTCGATCGCGGTCGGCGCACCCTCCCATTCGCCGAGTCGCGTCGGAACGGAATCGAGTTTCGCTTGAACCGTGCCCGCGTCGGCGGCCGTGCGCGGCGCGTCCCAGCGGTTCGCCAGCCCGAGGGCCGCGAACGCCGCGAGAACGCCGCCGATGGTGAGCCCGCCGCGCATCGGAAAACCACCCCTCCCCCAACCCCTCCCCGAAGCGGAGAGGGGAGCCAGAACCCACTCTTCCTCCCCCTCTCCGTTTCGGGGAGGGGGCCGGGGGGAGGGGTTCTTCGGAATCTCACGCCGGCAACTGCTTGACGTAGTTGTACCCGTACACCGCGTGGTCCGCCTTCGTGCCGCTGACGACCGCGCCGAGCAGCGGGATGTTCAGCTGCACCAGCTTTTCGGACGCGGTCACGACCTTCGGCAGCTGGCTGACGTTCTGCATGATGCTCATCAGCACGCCGTCGACGTGCTGGCCGACGAGCAGGGCGTCCGCGACCGGGAGGATCGGGCACGAGTCGACGATGATGATGTCGAACTGCCCGCGGAGGCGGTCGAACAGGCCCTCGACGGTGCTGCCCTGGGCGAGGGCGGCCAGCACGCGGGTCGTGCAATTCCCGGCGGGGATGAGCCACAGGTCGGGGACGGATGTTTGCACGATCGCGTCGGTCAGGTCCGCGTCGCGGCTCAGGACCTCGGCACAGCCGGGGGTCAGCGGCACGTCGAAGAGCTGGTGCGCGGTCGGGTTCCGCATGTCGCTGTCGAGGACGAGCGTCCGCAACCCGGTCGACGCGAGGCTGGTCCCGAGCTGGCACGCGAGCGAAGTCTTGCCTTCCCCCTCGGTGGCGCTCGTGACCATGATGACCTGCATCCCGTTCGCCTTCGCCGTGTGCAGCAGCATCGTCCGGGCGGCGCTGACGCACTCGTTCATCGCACACCGCCAGGGCTGGCCGGTGTCGGCCTCGCGGAGGGCGTTCTTCGTGGGGAACGCCGGGATCGTGCCGAGGACGCGCATCCCCATTTCGTTCACGACGAGGTCGACCGAGTCCACCCGGCGGGTCCGCCATTCGAGCAAGGCCACGACGACCAGCACGAGCCCGAGCCCGCCGAACCCGGCGACGCCGGACATCAGCATCTTCCGCTGCAAGTTTTGGTTCAGCGACACGACCGCTTCTTCGCGGAGTTGCAGCCGGGAGTCGGCCCGCTGTTCGAGCTGCAGTTGCAGGATCTCGCGGGAAATCGTGTCCCGGCGCTCGGTCAGCGGCTTGAGTTCGTCCGTCTCCAGCATCGCCCCGAAGCTGCCCTTCCGCATGGACTGGATCTGCCCTTCGAGCCGCTTCTTGTCGTCCTCGTCCGCGGCCACCTGCCGGTTCAGGTACTTCAGCTTCTCGGCGGTCTGCTCCAGCTTCGCGACGAGTTCGCGGCGGCGGTGCGTGCGGATCAGGCCCTCCACTTCCGGGCGGACCTCCTGCACGGCGGCCTGGTACTCCTTGTCGAGCTTCTTGATTTCTTCGAGGCTCTTCGCGAACAGCGGGTGGTCCGTCGTCACCTGGGATTCGAGCCGCTTGTGCTCGACCTTGGCGCGGGCGAGGGCCTCGGCCCGGTCGCGGACCTGCGGGGCGTCGGCCGCGGTGCGCTGGAGCACGTCCGGCTCGATCGGCAGCTGGTCGACGTTCTTCAGTTGCGTGTCGAGGTCGGTCCGCTCGGTTTCGAGGAGGCGGACTTCCTTCTGGAGCCGGCCGATCTCCGCGAGCATCCGGGTGAACTCGGAGACGTACAGGTTCAGCGTGACGCTGTTCGTGTGGGCGTCCGGGGAGTTGCCGGTCTGCGCGAGCGCCTGCAGGTTCGCCTGCTTCGCGGCGATCTGCTTGACGAGGTCCGCCTTCGTCGCCTCCAGCAGTTTGAGCTTCGTCTCGCGGAGCTGCTTCTCGTCCGACTGGGCGTCTTCCAGGTACTCGGTCACGAGCGTGTCGAGCACGGTCTTCAGCGCGACGGCGTCGTCGCCGGTCATGGTGACGGCCATGATCTCGGGGGATTCCCACTTCACCAGGATGGACGTTTCGATGGCCTTGGCCGGGTCCGGGCTGTCCTGAATCTGCGGCAGGGCGGCGACCTTCGGCTTCGCCACCACGCGGTTGAGCAGCAGGCGGGTTTTCAGCAAGATCGCCTGGTTCTGCTTGAAGCCGTCGCTGTCGAGCTCGTTCGTCCCCTTCCCGAGGTAGGACGCCTGGTTCTTGCGGACCTGCACGAGCGCCCGGGCCTGGTGCTTGCCGCTGGGCAGGGCGAACCAGACGGCGGCGACGGCGGTGACGGCCAGCAGCGCGCCGACGCCGAGGGCGACGGCCCACCGGCGCTTCAGGGCGACGAGGAGTTCGAGCGGGGTCGGGAAGGCCCGGGGCGGCTGGCCCGGCAGGGACACGGCCGGGGGGCGGTCCACGGCGAGCGCGGTCGCGACCGGCGGCAGCAGGAGGGCAGGGGTGGCGGTGCCACTGTTCGTTCGCATCGTGCGACTCCCGGTGTACCCGGCGCTAGCCCCGATCCGTGGGTGCGAGCAGCGTGCAGGGCAAGAAGGTAACAAATACAAAATGCGGTTGCGAGGCGGATTCGGAAGAAATTTCAAACCCCGGTCGCCATGCACGCCCCGTGCCGATTCCGGAACCGTCCGTGCTCGTTCGAGTTCGGCCCGGCAAGCTGCGGGGTTCGGCCCCGCCCGACGGACCCCGCGGTCCGGGGGATTTTCGCTGATGCGCGGGGATGGGAATGACGATTCTTCTGGCAGGGACGGGTCCGCCGGTGGTGCCGGCGAGTTTCGATGTGCGGCCCCCCGCCCCGACGCCGGAGGACGCGGACATGACCCGAGACACCCTGCGAACGAGCCTCTTCGGGGCGGTCGCGGTCGCCCTCGCCCTCGCCGGCACCGGCTGCCGTTCCGCCGGCGGCCTCCACGACGACCCGCACCCCGGCATGGAGCAACTCACGGACTTTCAGGTCCCGAAGGAGTTGAACAAGGTCACGCACCCGCCGTACACGGTGGAAGCCCCGGACGTCCTGCTCATCGACGCCCAGCGGTTGATCCCGCTGCCCCCCTACAAGGTGGAGCCGCTCGACGTGCTCTACCTGTTCGCGCCGGGGGCACCCGAGAAAGACCCGATCAACGGCCTGTACCCGGTCGACCCGGACGGCACGATCAACCTCGGGCCGACCTACGGCGGCGCGGTCCGCGTCGTCGACCTGACCGTGTCCGAGATCGAAAAGGTGCTCGGCAAGCAACTGAAGGCGTTCCTGAAGGAACCCGCGGTGACGGTCTCCCTCGCCCAGTCGCGCGGCGTCCAGCAAGTTCGCGGCGAGCACCTCGTCCGCCCGGACGGGACCGTCGGCCTCGGCGGGTACGGCAGCGTGTACGTCGCGGGGATGACGCTGCCGCAGGTGAAACTCGCCGTCGAACAGCACCTGTCAAAATACCTGTTCAAGCCGGAAGTGGCGGTGGACGTGCTCGCGTACAACAGCAAGTACTACTACGTCATCACGGACTTCGCCGGGAACGGCGAGCAGGTGCAGCGGCTGCCGAACACCGGGAACGAGACCGTCCTCGACGCGATCGCCCTCATCGGCGGGCTGTCCCCGGTGTCGAGCAAGCGGGTGTGGGTCGCCCGGCCCGCCCCGGACGGCTGCGGGGACCAGATCCTCCCCGTGGACTGGAAGGCCATTACCCGCCGCGGGCAGGCGAAGACGAACTACCAGGTCCTCCCCGGCGACCGCGTGTTCGTGATGTCCCAGCCGCTCACGAAGGTCGACACCTACTTGGGCCGGGTCATCGCCCCGGTGGAGCGGGTGTTCGGCGTGACCCTGCTCGGGGCGTCCACGGTGCAGACGGTCCAGGGGAACAACAACGTGTTCGGGAACAACACCGGCGGCACGGTGGTGAACGTGGTGCCGTAAACCGAAACATCGTCCGACCCTCTCCCCTTGGGGGAGAGGGTGGCCGAAGGCCGGGTGAGGGGAACACCCCAACTGGAAAGTTGCTTCATCCCAGGGCGAAAAGCCTCATCGGGCCTGAGGCCTTCCCCTCACCCCCGGCCCCTCTCCCCCAAGGGGAGAGGGGAGAAGGATGATCCTGGCGGGTCGTAACGACGACTGAATCGAACCGCTTGCCACCCGCGGCGGGTTCGGTGCATCCCCGCCGGCCCCGCCGCCGATGACTTCCCCGTACGAGGAGACGCGATGACCCGGTTCGCCGCCGCACTGCTCGGGCTCGCCGCCGCCGCGGGGACGGGGTTCGCACAGCCGCAACCGAACGTCCCGGCCCGGCCGACGTTCAGCCCGTACCTGAACCTCCTCCGGGGCGGCGGCGGGGCGGGGATCAACTACTTCGGCCTCGTCCGCCCGGAAATCCAGCTGCGGCAGCAGGCGAACGCCCTGCAGCAGCAGTTGACCGCGACCAACCAGAACCTGACCAACCTGGAGAATCAACTGCTCCAGCCCGGCGAGCAGCCGGGGCTCGCGGGGACCGGGCACGGCGTGGTGTTCAACCAGCCGTTCCGCTACTTCAACACGCTGCCCGGCGGCGGGGGCGGCGGCGGGGCACGCGGCGGGAGCGGCGGCACCGGGAGCCCGGCCCGGCCCGCGGCGAGTTCGTTCTCGTCCGGCGGCGGACTCTACGCCGGCGCGGCGGTCCGCACCGGAGGCGGAGGCGGCATGACCCGGCCCGGCGGCGGAGCCGCCCCGGCGACCCGGCCGAGGTGATCGGCGTCACGAAAGGATTCGACCATGTTCGCCAGGATGCTGCTGACCGCCGGGCTGATCGGAGTCGCCTCCGGAACGGCTTCCGCGCAGTCGTGCGACGGCCCGAAGTGCGGCCCCGGCGGGCTGAAGCCGTCGCCGACGTTCGAGAGCCGGTACATCAAGCAGTTCTGCTACCCCACCATCGTGCCCGGCTCCTGCTACGGCCACTTCCCGACGAAGTGGACCCCGTGGCCGTGCCAGCCGTGGCCGCAGGGCGAGTTCGTCCCGCCCGCCGCGACCCCCGCGCCGAAAGAAATGCCGGGGAAGTTGCCGGAACCGATGGGGAAGTGACCGTCACCCGACGAGCCCGGCCACGACGGAGCCGCCGACGCCGGTGACGATCTCGTCCCGGCCGTTGTGCGGGAACGTCAGCTTCTCGTGGTCGAGCCCCATCAGGTGCAAGATGGTGGCGTGCAAGTCCCGGACGGGGACGGGGTTCTCGGCCGCGTACAGGCCGATCTCATCGGTGGAGCCGTAGGCGGTCCCCGGTTTCGCGCCGCCGCCCGCCAGCCACGTCGTGAACCCGGTCGGGTTGTGGTCCCGGCCGTTGCCGCTCTCGGACATCGGCGTCCGCCCGAATTCGCCGCCCCACACGACCAAGGTGCTGTCGAGCAAGCCCCGGCGCTTCAGGTCCGTCAGCAGGGCCGCGATCGGCCGGTCGCTCGCCGCACACAGCTTGCCGTGGTTGCCTTCCAGGTCCGCGTGGGCGTCCCACTTGCTGCCCGCGCCCATGTAAATCTGCACGAACCGCACGCCCCGTTCGACGAGTCGGCGGGCGAGCAGGCAGTTCCGCGCGTTCGCCTCGGTGGCCGGCGTGTCGAGCCCGTACAGGGCCTTCGTTTCCGCGGTTTCCTTGGAGAAGTCGACGACCTCCGGGGCGGACGCCTGCATCCGGAACGCGAGCTCCCCCGACGCGATCTGGGCTTCCGCCTGGCGACAGCCGGGGCGGTCGGCGGCGTACCGGCGGTTGAGCGTCTGGACGTACCCGAACTTCGCGCGCTGCCGCGGGTCGGACACGCCCGCCGGCGGGGTCGCGTTCAGGATCGGCACCGGGCCGGGGGCGAACCGCGAACCGCGGTACGGGTTCGGCAGGAACCCGTTCCCCCAGACGTTGTTCCCCCCCGGCGGGTCGGTCGTCGTGTCGGTCAGCACCACGAACCCCGGCAGGTTGTCGCACGCCGACCCGAGCCCGTACACCGCCCACGCCCCGACCGCCGGCCGGCCCGGCAGCTGGTGGCACGTCGTCATCTGGAGCACCGCCGCGACGTGGGTCAGCCCGTCGGCGGTGCAACTGCGGACGACGCACAGGTCGTCCGCCCGCTTCGCGATCTCCGGGTACCAGTCGGACACCCAGAGCCCCGACCGGCCGTGTTGCTCGAAGCTCCGCCGGGACGCGAGCAGCGCGTTGTTCGCGGTCACGCCCATCGCGGTGACGGGCTTCTTGAACGACGCCGGCAGCGGCTTGCCGTCCAGCTTCGCGAGTGCCGGCTTCGGGTCGAACAGGTCGAGGTGGCTCGGCCCGCCGTCGAGGAAGCACCAGATGACCGCCTTCGCCCGCGGGGTGTGGTGCGGCGGCTTCGGCGCGAGCGGGTCGTCCCGGTCCGAGGCGGGGGCGTTCAGCGCGGCGAACGCGACCGCCCCGAACCCCGCCCCGGCGGACGCGAGGAATTCCCGGCGGGACCGCGGCATCGCGGAATGCGGGACGCGGATGTCGGAATGGGAAATCATGTTGGCTCGTTCTGTCTGGGCGATTTCATTCTGCATTCCGAAATCCGCATTCCGAATTACTCGATGTACAAGAACTCGGCCGCGTTCATCAGCGCGTGGACCAGGTCCACGACGGCTGCCGCGTCCGCCGCGGGGAGGGCCGGTTTTGGGTCGGGGAGCGTGGCGTCCGTCAGCTTCTCCCGGCCCAGCGTCCGCGATTGCTCGCTCAGGAACGCGACCCCGTCGGCGAGTTCGGGCCGGGTCGGGTCGCGGCCGTAGACGCGCCGGTACGCCGCCGTCACGACCGCGGGCCGGTCGCCGGAACCCTTCAGGATCACCCCCGCGGTGCGGCGGGCCGCGTCCAGGGCGAACTCGCTGTTGAGCATGGCGAGGCTCTGCTCGGCCGTCACGGTCGTGGCCCGGGCCGGGCAGCTCTCGTTGCGGCTCGGGGCGTCGAACGCCTTGAACAGCGGGGGGATCAGGTTCCGCTTGTGGTAGGTGTAGACCGACCGCCGGTTCCGCTCGGCCGGGTCCGCGTCCGGCGTCCAGGCGTAGCGGCTTTCCGCCACCGCGGCCGGCAACTCCGGCCGGGAACTGCGGCCCCCGGCGCGGAGGTTCAGCACGCCGGCGACCTGCAGCGACACGTCCCGCACCGACTCGCCGTCCCGCCGCTTCACGGCCATGTGCCAGAGCACGCGGTTGTTCGGGTCCGCTTTCGTCGCGGCCCTCACGGTCGGGTTGCGGTCCGGGATCGACCCCTGGCGGTAGGTCGCGGACGTGACGATCAGCCGGTGAACCGCCTTCAAGCTCCACTTTTCGCGGACGAGTTCGGCGGCCAGCCAGTCGAGGAGTTCCGGGTGCGTCGGGGCCTCGCCGTACTCGCCGAAGTCGGACGGGGTCGCCACGATCCCGCGGCCGAAGTAGTGGTGCCACAGCCGGTTGACGACGACCCGCCCGGTGAGCGGGTTCGCGGGGCCGGTCGCCCACGCCGCCAGGGCCGCCCGCCGGCCGGTGCTCTCGGGGCGGTCCGCCGGCGGCTTCACGACCGGGTCCGGGTCGCCGAACGCGCTCGGGAACCGCAACACCGCCGGGTCTTTCGGCCGGCCGACGTCCCCGCCCGCCAGCCGGAACGTGGGCGGCGGGTCGGGGCCGACGTCCGTGACCGCCATCGCGGTCGGCACCGGCGCGGGCTTCAGCCGGTCGAACTCGGCCAGCTTCGCGACGAGGTCGTCGTACTTCTTCCGCTGGTCCCCGTCGAGCCGGCGGTACGCGCGGTCGGTCCGGCGGGTCACCTGCTTGCCGCCCAGCTTCGCGAGTTGCCGCTGGACCGCGGTCCGCTGCGGTTCGGGCGTGCGGAGCGCCTTCTGGGTGTCCGCGTCGAGCGCGTCCACCACCTCCGCGAACATCGCCTCGCGGTGCGGCCGCAGCAGCCGGTCGAGTTGCTCCCGCACCGGCCGGGTCGCGGCTTGCCACGCCTCCAGCTTCGCGCGGTACGCCGCCTCCTCCGCGGGCGGCAGCAGCACGGCGTCGTCCCGCTGGTACATCGGGGCGAAGAACGCCTGCAGGTTGTAGTAGTCCTGCTGCGTGATCGGGTCGGCCTTGTGGTTGTGGCACCGGGCGCACTGCACCGTGAGCCCGAGCACGACGGACCCGAACGTGTCCGTCACGTCGTTGAGGATGTCCTGGCGGATCTGCCGGTAGTCCGCCCCGTTCGATTCCTCCGGGTGGACGCGCAGGAACCCCGTCGCCACGACCGCCGCGGGGTTGCCCGGTTCGAGTTCGTCCCCCGCGAGCTGCTGGCGCAGGAACCGGTCGAACGGCAGGTCGTCGTTGAACGCCCGGATGACGTAGTCGCGGTACCGCCAGGCGTCCGGCCGTTCGCGGTCGAGCTTGAACCCCTCGGACTCCGAGTACCGGACGAGTTCGAGCCAGTGCTGCGCCCACCGCTCGCCGAACCGGGGGGACTGGAGCAACCGGTCGACGACTTTCTCGTAGGCGGCCGGCGACGGGTCCGCGAGGAACGCCGCCGACTCCTCCGGGGTCGGGGCCAGCCCGGTCAGGTCGTGGGTGACCCGCTTCAGCAGCGTGACGCGGTCCGGCTCCGGGGTCGGCCGCAGGTTCGCCGCTTCGAGCTTCGCGAGCACGAACCGGTCGACCGGGGTGCGGACCCAGGCGGTGTCGCGCACGGGGGGCGGGGGCGCGGGCCGGGGCCGGGCGAACGCCCACGGCACCTCGCCGGCCGGACCGGGGGCGGCGGCCGCGATCACGCACGAAACCAGGACGAACCGCAGGCCGGTTCCGGGGGAGCGGGGCATGGCGGGAGGTCGAAAGGGAACTGCGTCTCGGGGAGCGAGCGGCAGGCACCCTTCACCATACACCGCGGTTCGCCCGCCGGGCAAGCGGCCGCCCGATTCGCGGCGGAATTTTCGCGACGAGCCGTACCCCCCGCCCGGCCGGTGTGGTACGAAAGGGCGACCCGCCGCTCGCCGAGGACCGCCCCGATGCGCCTGACCGACCTGACCTGGCCCGCCGTCCACGCCCTCGACCGGGCCACGCCCGTCGTCTTCCCCGTGGCCGCCCTCGAACAGCACGGCCGGCACATGCCGCTGTTCACGGACAGCCTGTTGCTCGGCGAGGTCGTCCGCCGGGTCGAGTCGAAGTTCGCCGACCGCGTGCTGTTCGCCCCGCTGCAGTGGCTCGGGAACTCGCACCACCACATGGACTTCCCCGGCACCCTGTCCGCCGACCCGCGCGTGTACCTGGACGTGCTGTGCGGCCTGCTCGAAAACTTCCTCGCCCACGGGTTCACCCGGCTGTTCCTGCTCAACGGCCACGGCGGGAACGACGTGCCGGGCAAGCAGGCGGTGTTCGAAGTGCGGCAGCGCCACCGCAAGCGCACGGACCTGCTCCTGCTGTTCGCGACGTACTGGTCGCTCGGCGGCCGCCCGCCCGCGGTCGACCCGGACATCCTTCAGCCGGAAATGGGCCACGCCTGCGAGTGGGAAACGTCGATGATGTTGCGGCTCGCCCCGCACCTCGTCGGCGACCTCGGCGAAGTGGAAGCGGTCGCGTTCGGCAACCCGTTCAAGCCCGCGACCCGCGGCTGGACGATGCCCGACCGCTCCGCGCCCGGCCACGTCGGCGACCCCCGGTTCGCCACCGCGGAGAAGGGGGAGACGCTGTTCCGGGTGTTCGCCGACGGCGTGTCCGCGATGCTGGAGCGGATCCTCGCGTGGGACGGCAAGACGTGGAACGGGTAACAGCGAGAGGCAACCCCTCCCCCCGCCCTCCCCGAAGCGGAGAGGGGTGGGTTCTGGTCCCCTCCCCCCTTGGGGGGGAGGGTGAGGGTGGGGGGTGGAGGCTTCACCCCCAAGCGACCCCCACCCCGACCCTCCCCCCTCCCAGGGGGAGGGAGCAAAACCCCCTCTCCGCTTCGGGGAAAGGGTGGGGGAGGGGTTGCTTGAAACCTGTCACGCTCATCGGAAACAGTGAGACTCCCCGATGCCCGAATCGCCGCGATCCTCGTTCTGGAAGTGGTGGGTGTGCGGCGTGCTGCTGCTCGCCACGTTCCTGAATTACGCCGACCGCCAGACGCTCGCGGTGTCGCTGCCCGAATTGAAGCAGCGGTTCCACATCGGCGAGGCCCGCGTCGGGCTGCTCGAAGGGTGCTTCGGGTTCGCGTTCGCCGCGGGTTCCGTGCTGTTCGGCTTCCTCGCGGACCGCATCGGGCCGCGCCGCCTGTACCCCGCGGTGCTCGTCGGGTGGTCGTGTGCCGGCATCGCGACGGCGTTCGCCGGGCACCCGGAGTTGACGGGGCATCTCGAAGGGCCGGACGACGCCCGCGGCACCGGGCCGTTCCGCTGGCTGCTGATCTGCCGCACGCTGCTCGGGTTCTGCGAGGCCGGGCACTGGCCGTGTGCCCTGCTCACCGCGCGGCAGGTGCTGGCGGCGAAGGACCGCCCGCTCGGGAACGCGATTCTGCAGAGCGGCGCGTCGCTCGGGGCGGTGCTGATCCCGCTCTACGCGGAAGTCGTCGAGCGGAACGGGGCCGAGTGGCACTTCGCGTTCTGGACCGTCGGCGTGCTCGGGCTGCTGTGGGTGCCGCTGTGGTTCGCGCTCGTGCGGACGTCGGACTTCGCCGACCCGCCGCCGCCGGCCGCGGTGGAATCGGACGGCGCGGGGGCCGTCGCGTTCGCCCGGCGGCTGTTCGTCCTCGCGGTCGTGGTGTCGTGCCTGAACGTCAGCTGGCAGTTCCTGCGGGCGTGGCTGCCGCTGTTCTTGCAGGACTTCCACCAGATCCCCCGCGAACCGACGCGGGTCATCGTCGTCGCGTTCTTCCTCGCGTCCGACGCCGGGTGCGTCCTGGCGGGGGCACTGGTGAAGTCGCTCGCCGCCCGCGGCTGGGAGGTCGACGCCGCCCGCCGCGCCGGGTTCTTCGTCTTCACGCTCCTCGCGGCGTCGGCCGCGGCCGTGCCGTTCGCCGGCGAAGGGTGGCTGATGGTGGGCTTGCTGATCGTCGCCGGGATGGGGGTGCTCGGGCTTCACCCGTACTACTACGCCTTCGCGCAAGACCTGCCGCACCGCCGGATGGGCCTCTACTCCGGCGGCCTCGCCGCCCTGGCATGGGTCGTGGCGAGTGCGTTTCAAATCACGATCGGCGCGGAAATTCAGGAGTCGAAGAGTTACGACGTGGGACTCGTGATCGGCGGCCTCGCCCCGGCGGCGGGACTGGCAGCGCTTCTGTTCGTGTGGCCGAGAAGAATCTCACCACAAAGGCACAAAGATCACACAAAGGAACACGAAGAAGAAATGACCTGATCGGCTTTCTTTGTGGCCCTTTGTGTGATCTTTGTGCCTTTGTGGTGAAATTCTTCTCTACCCCGGCACGCCCAGCGAGTTCAGTTCCGCGAGCAGCTTCTTCCCGAGTGCCGCGTCCGTCATGTGAATGTACGCCGCGTAGCCGATGAGCCGGGCGACGGTTTCGCCGTCCTTCAGCGGCTTGCCCGCCTTCAGGTTGTGAACCGCCGCGCGAATCTCGCGCTTCAACTTCCGCGACACCCGCGGCGGGCCGACGCCGTTCACGACGAGCCCCGTCACCGCCTGCCGACCGCCGCTACGGTGGACGCGGGTCTTCTCCGCTTTCACGGTGAACCCTTCCGCCTCGACGACGCGCGTCACGCACCCGAGCAACGCCCCCAGTTTCGGCGGGCCGGCGTGGGTCGTCGGCAGGCTGAACGTGAGGTCGTCGGCGTACCGCGTGTACCGCCAGCCGAGCTTCGCCGCGAGCCCGGTCAGCCGGCGGTCGAGCCGCAGGCACAGGGCGTTCGTCAACGCCGGGCTCGTCGGCGCGCCTTGCGGCAGGCACCGCGGCCCGAGCGAGACGAAGTACGTCGTGCCGTCGAGTTCGACGACCTCCCGCGGGGCTTCCGTGCAGAGCAGGGCGAGCAGCGTGGCGATGCGGTCGCGGTAGCCGGCCCGGCGGAAGACGCCCTTCACCCGCCGCCACGTGACCGTGGGGAAGAACTCCTTCACGTCCATTTTCAGGACGATTTTCGCGTTCGTGTGAACCGCCGCGTTCGTCGCGATGGACCGCCCGGCGAGGAACCCCTGCGCCGCCCCGTGGACCGGCAGCCGCTCGACGACGTTGTGCAGCACCCACCGCTGGGCTTCCTTCAACCGGGGGAGCGGGGCCCAGATCGGCCGCTCGGTGCCGTCGCGCTTGGGGATCGTGAACCGCCGGTAGTGGATGCCCTTCGCGGCGTCGCGGTGGAAGCACATGCCGCGGAGCTGGGCGACCGTGACGCCGAGCGCCTCCGCGAGTTGGGCCGGCGAATCGATCGCGGGCAGCTCGTTCTCGGCGGCGCGTTCCTCGGAGTTCGGCGTGTCCCATTTGTCCGGCTTCGCCTCGTCCGTCCAGAAGACGCCGTCCCCGAGGTGGACGATGTGGGCGGCCTTGTACGCCGCCCACGCCTCGCGCTTGAGCTTCTTCCGCTCGGCGGCTTCTTGCTTCAACGCCTTCTTGTACTGGTCCTTTTCCCGGTCGGACATCGCGTCCGCGTCGCGCCGCTCGACCAGGAACCCGCGCTCGCGGAGTTGCCCATCGACGTAGGCACGGGTGCCCCCGGCCGCGGCGATCTGCCGCCAGAGCGTCATCGGATCGGTCTGAGTCGCGCTCGACATGGCGTGTCCCGTTATTCTGCGATGGCGTCGAGGTATCCCTTCGCTCCCAGGTCCGCGAGGCGGGCGAAGTACGCCGACCGCGCGTCCGATTCGCTGTTGAACCGCAGCGACTGCACCCGCATCGGGTCGCCGGCGTGGCCCCAGCGGACGCGGAGCTTCTGCCGTTCCAGCGACACCTGCACGACGCTCTCGCGGTCGCCGTCCCGCCGGGTGAACGCCCGCGTCTCGAAGGTGACGGCGTTGTCGTCTCGCACTTTCTTCGATTCGCGATCGGCATACGCCAGCCGCAGCGCGACGAGGTGGACGCACGGCCCGCCCTTGATGCCGTGCTTGCGGAACGCGGTGCAAGTACACGTCACCTTCCGCACCTGCCCCTCGTCCGCGAGGACCATTTGCGGCCGGTAGTCGCGCTTGTCCTCGGCGACGGACACCTGCCCCGTGAGTTCGAGCCCGACCCCGGCGACGCGGTTTTCGCCGACGATTTTGACCGCCCCGCGGCGGGTCAGCAGGTCGAACGCGACCTTCTCCCGCGGGTTGCGGAACTGCAACTTGCCCAGGTCGAGCGCCGCGCCGGACAGCGGCCGGTAGCGGTACACGTCGTGGGCGAGGTCGTACATCAGTTGCCCGTGCTGGCAGCCGACTTGTAGCGCCTCGATCAGCGCGGAGCCCTTCAACCCGGTCGCCTTGCCGATGTCCGCCCTCGACGCGGCCCAGGTTCCCGCCGCCAGAAACTTCGCGACCTTCTCGGCCGGTTCGGTCGTCTGCGTCTTCCGCGGCAGCATCAGGTCGAAGCCGACCGCCGCCGACCAGTTCGCGGCCGTGAACCCGGTCAGGCCGAGTGTCAGCGTGATGTCACCGGCGCGGAAGACCCAGAAGCTCGGGAGCCCGCTGCCGAGGAGGTAGACGTCCACCGTCTCGGCGAACGGCAGCAGCCGCTTGATCGTGGCGAGCCGCCGGCGGCCCCAGACCCGCACGACGCGCGCCGCCTTCCCGCGGAACACGTCGCCGGTGGTGGGAATCACCGCCTCCCACGGTTCCAGCACGATGCGAGGCGTCTGGGCCGGCACGAGTTCAAACCGCAGCCCCCGGCGTTTGTTCTTCACGTCCGCGTGCATCCGCAGGTGCCGCAGGGCGTTGTACACGTCGATCGGCGCGAGGCGGAAGTGGTCGAACGGCAAGTTCGCGGCGGACTGCACTTGCAGGAACCCGCGCAGCCAGGAGTCCGGGATTTGAATCTGCTTCTCGATGACCTGCTGGTTCGGGTCGGTGCTCACGGAAACCGCGTCGGACCCGATGGCGATGCGGGTGTCGCGGTAGCCGCGCATCTGCTGGATTCCCGCGAACAGCGTCTCGCTGAAATCGACGTTCGTCGTTCCGCACGCCACTTCGCCGGAATTTTCAAACGCACTGCGGTCGAACGCAAGACAGGCGTAGGTGCTCTCGTCCTTGCCGAACACCTCGAACAGAACGCGGTCCGGGTGGACGGTGATGACCGGGTCGAGGATGCAGAACGCCAGCGGGTCGTTGCGGAGCAGCCAGCCGAAGTACGCCTGTTGCGCCTGCCAGATGGCTTGCCCCGCGGTTTCGCGTTTCAGGCGAAGGTACGCCAGATACGCGGTGCGGTCCTTCGGCACGTAGCGGTAGTCGCTGCCGACGACGGCGTACAGCGCGGACAGGGCTTCGCGGAAGCGCAAGGGATTCTTGATGCGTGCGTCGAACCGCACCGCCGGCCGGTCGAGGTTGCCGAAGAGTTCGACGCGGGCCGCGGCCCCGGCGGTGGCGACGCGGCTCGCCCCGCCGTAGGCGAGGTGCGCGGCCGTCGCGGCGACGGGTTCGGATGAATCAACCGTCTCCATGACCACCTCCGAATTCTGGTCCCCTCCCCCCTTGGGGGGGAGAGCTAGGGTGGGGGGTGGAACCTTCCTCCGTCAGAAGCCGCCACAATTCCTGTTCGATCGCGTCCCACTCCTGGAACGGCTGGTGATTCCAAAACCGCACCACGCGATACCCCTGTTGCTCTAACCACCGAGTTCGGAAAGCGTCTGCTTCAACCCTCTCGGCGTGCTGACCGCCGTCGAGTTCCAGCACCAACTTCCGCTCCAGACACACGAAGTCCACGATGAACGGGCCGAGCGGATGCTGTCGGCGAAACTTGAACCCGCCGATCTGCCGATACCGGAGCCGCTTCCAGACGAAGGTCTCGGTCTCCGTCAGGTTCTTTCGCAGTGTGCGTGCAAGGTCGCGATTCACTGGCTGTCACCCCCCACCCTCCCCCCTTTGGGGGGAGAGGACCAAACGAGACGAGCGACTGGCTTACTCCCTCCCCCCTGGGAGGGGTGGGGGTCGCTCCGGTGGTGAGCCCACCCCCCACCCTAACCCTCCCCCCTTGGGGGGGAGGGGACCAGAAGGGCCGCCGACCCTTACCCCCCTCCCCCTTGAGGGGGGGAGGGGTAGGGCGGGG
>ERZ1066123.1165-NODE-1165-length-16577-cov-6.928580_pt1 | contig 16577 bp, 16 predicted proteins | sample MGYA00382770_ERZ1066123 | MGnify/ENA primary metagenome ERZ1066123 (study PRJEB33369, sample SAMEA5778353) | biofilm metagenome | biome: Industrial cooling water; feature: Water cooling tower basin; material: Biofilm | place: United Arab Emirates | collected...
CGGATCGCGGCCATGCCGCGGCGCTGCCGCCCATGGTGGAGGCCGTGCTGGCGGAGGCGAGGGTGCGGGCCACCGATCTCGCCGCCGTCGCCGCGGTGGTGGGTCCCGGTGGTTTCACGGGACTGCGCGCGGCGCTTGCGCTGGCCGAGGGCCTGGCGCTCGGTGCTGGCGTGCCGCTCATCGGCGTCACCACCGGGGAGGCGCTGGCCGCCGCGGTGCCGGCATCGGTCCGCGCGCGGCGCGTGGTCTGGACGGTGATCGACAATCGCCGCGGCCAGTTTGTGCTGGAACGCTTCGCCCCGGGCGCCGCAGTGCCGGAGGGTGATCCGGTCGTTCACGCCGAGGCGGCGCTGCCCAGGGAAACCCGGGCGGTCGCGGTGGCCGGCGATGCCGCGCCGCTGGTGGCCGCGCGCCTCGCCGCGCGCGGCGTCGATGCGCTGTTGTGCGACAGCCGCCTGCCGGACGCGGTGGCCGCGGCCCGGGTGGCTGCGCTGCGGCTGGCCGGGGCAATCCCGCCACGCGCCGCGCGTCCGCTCTATGCCGAGCCACCCTCGGTCCGGCTGCCGGCCGCGCCATGACCCCGGACGCCGCGGCTGCGCCGGACATCCATGCCATCGTCCATGCGGCGGCGATCGCCCCGGCGCTTGCGGCGCTGCATGCCCTGGCGTTTCCGGCGTCGCAGACCTGGGGGCCGGATGCCATCGGGCTGATGTTCCGGATGCCGGGGGCCTTCGGATTCTGGCGCCCGGCCGAGGGGTTCGTGCTGGCCCGTGTCGCGGCCGACGAATCGGAGATTTTGACATTGGCGGTGGTGCCGGCGGCGCGCCGGCACGGCGTCGGCGCGGGGCTGATGACGGCGGCCATGGTCCAGGCAGGCGCCCGCGGCGCCGCGGCAATGGTGCTGGAAGTGGCGGAGTCGAACGCGCCCGCCCTGGCGCTCTACCATGGGCTCGGCTTTGCCATGGCCGGCCGGCGGCGGCGCTACTACGAGACCGGCGAGGATGCGCTGGTGCTGCGGCGCGGGCTGGGCTGACGGATCACCGTTGACCCTTGCGCAGCAGCAGCCAGGTGGTGCCATCAGCGGCATCCTGCTGGCCCAGCACGGCGTGGCCCTGCTCTGCGGCGGTGCGCGGGATGTTTCGGCGCGGTTCCTCCCCGCGCATGCGCAGCAACAGCGTCTCGCCGGGCTGCATGCCGTCGAGCGCGAGCCGGGTCCGGACGAAGGTCATCGGGCAAGTGTCAGCTGTGATGTCCAGTTGCCGGTCACCAGCCAATTCTTCCCCCGCCATAGGACTCGCCGGTTCCGGCTGCTCGGCTGTCATGGGATTGCTTGATCCTTTCCGATCAAATGTGCAGGACGGATTGCGAAACGGCTGGTCGACGTAGTATAGAGCCCGAGTCGCATCAAGGAAGTCTCGCGTCATGGCCGAACCGGCGCCCGCTAACGACCTTCTGGGACTGACGGCGGAAATCGTCTCCGCCCACGTATCGAACAATCCCGTGTCGCTGGTCGATCTGCCGAACCTGATCCAGGAAGTGTACCGCACCCTGGCCTCGGTCGGCGCGCCGCCGGTGAAAGCGGAACCGGAGCGTCCGCAGCCGGCAGTGCCGATCAAGAAGTCGATCACCCCCGAATACCTGATCTGCCTGGAAGACGGCAAACGGCTCAAGATGCTGAAGCGCCATCTGCAGACATCCTACAATCTCACGCCCGATCAGTACCGGGAGCGTTGGGGACTTGGTTCGGATTACCCGATGGTCGCGCCGAATTACGCCAAGCATCGTTCGTCGCTGGCCAAGAAGATCGGTCTGGGCACCAAGCCGCGCAACCGTGGCGGCCGTGGCGGCGGTGCGACCCGCCGCGAGGGCGCCGGCGGCCCGGCGGCCGCCAAGGGTGCCTGAACCGGCCGCGGCGCGGCAGGGCGCGGTGCGGCAGGGCCCCCGGTTCCAGGCGGTGCCGTCCCCGGGGTGCGGGCCTGGCCCCGCATCGTCCTCGCCCGGATCGGCGAGGCGACCCGGTGGCCCGGAATTGCTCTGCGGCGTTCCCTGCCGGACAGCCGCGGGGTAAGACGCGGGTGGGCACCGCGGTGCCGGTGCCGGACAGGGAGAGCGGCAGCCCGCCTGCATGGACATGCGCGCTTCGAGCGATGAGCCGGCCGAAAGCGGTGCCTCCCGCATCGAGAGGCTGTGCGTGGAGCGTGGCCTCAAGATGACGGGCCAGCGCCGCCTGATCGCGCGCGTGCTCTCCGACAGCGCCGACCACCCGGATGTCGAGGAACTCTATCGCCGGGCCGTGGCGCTCGATCAGCGCATCTCCATCGCGACGGTGTACCGCACCGTCCGCCTGCTGGAGGAGAAGGGCATCCTGGAACGTCGCGACTTCGGCGGCGGGCGGGCGCGCTTCGATCCCGCCGACCGCGGCCACCATCATCACCTGATCGACGTGGATACCGGCAAGGTCATCGAGTTCGCCGACCACGAATACGAGGCGCTGGCCCGCGACATTGCCGCACGGCTGGGTTTCGACCTGGTCGATCACCGGCTCGAGCTGTTCGGGCGCCGGCTCGCCGAGGCGCCCGCGGCGTTGCCGCGCCGGAAGCCTCGGGGCCCCGCCGATCCAGGGCGCGACGGCGCATGAGCGTGTCGCCGCCGGCCGCGACCCGGGCCGCACCGCAGGCCATGGCGGGCTTCGGCGAGCTGCGCGCCGGCCATCTCGGCGTGCGCATCGCCGAGACGCTGGCCGAGATCGATGCGGCGCAGGCGCTGCGCTACCGGATCTTCTACGAGGAGATGGGCGCCCATCCCGATGTTGCGACCCTGACCACGCAGCGCGACACCGACGCGTTCGATGCCGTGGCCGATCACCTGCTCGTCGTGGATCACGACCTGGGCGAGGGCGCGGACGCGGTTGTCGGCACCTATCGCCTGATCCGCCGCGCCGCCGCCGACCGGATCGGGCATTTCTACTCGGCCGCCGAATACGATATCGGCGTGCTGCTCGCCCGCGGCGGCGAGTTGCTGGAACTCGGCCGGTCCTGCGTGGCCGCGCCCTATCGCACCCGCGGCACCCTGCAGCTGCTGTGGCGCGGCATCGCCGCCTATGTGTTCAGGCACCGGATCGACCTGATGTTCGGCTGCGCCAGCCTGCCTGGCACCGATCCCGATGCGCTGGCGCCGCAGCTCACCTATCTGTATCACCACCACCTGGCGCCGCCGGGCCTCCGCCCGCGCGCCCTGCCGCACCGGCACATCCCGATGTCGCGGCTGGATCCGGCCGCGATTGATCCGCGCCTGGTGCTGAACGACCTGCCGCCACTGGTGAAGGGCTATCTGCGCCTGGGCGGCTTCGTCGGTGACGGCGCGGTGCTGGACCAGCAGTTCAACACGACCGATGTCTGCATCGTGGTGAAGACGGATCTGGTTACGTCGAAATACTCCCGGCACTACGAGCGCAGGCGCTCCAGCGCCGACCCGGAGTAGCGGCACCGAGGCCCGGGCCGGCCGCCATGCGCGGGGGAACCGGCCAGGGTCCGACGCTTTGCCGGCGCATGCGGTGGAGCCGGAGCCTGCGCGTCGCTGCGGTGGTGTTGACCGCGCTGGCCCTCGTCCCGGCCGGCGCGCATGTGCTGGCATTGCCGAACAAGATCGACCTGCCACAGGCTTCCTATTTCATCGTGCAGGGCATCTATGCGGGCTGGTGGATCGGCGGCCTTGCCTGGGCGGTCGCGCTGGCGGCCAACGCGGCACTGGCCCTGGTGCTGCGGCACCGCGGCGAACCCTGGGGCGCGGCGGCCATGGCGGCCATCCTGCTGGCGCTGGCCTTCGCCGTCTTCTTCGGGTTCACCGAACCCGCCAATCACGCGACCGCCAGCTGGACCGACGCGCCGCCGGACTGGAAGGCCCTGCGGCAGCGCCGGGAATGGTCGCATGCGACGAATGCGGTGGTGATCCTGGCCGCCCTGGCCTGCACGAGCCGGGCCGCGACCGAACGGGGCCGGGGCCGAGCGAAGCCGCTCAATGCACCCCGCCCGGCTGGTGCGGGCTGTCGAGGCTGAAGGTGGGGATCGTCACGTCGAACGCCTCGCCGGAATCGCCGGCGACCATGTGGTAGACGCCGCGCATGAAGCCCGAGGGCGTCGCCAGCGGCGTGCCCGACGTGTACTCGAAGCTCTCGCCGGGCTCGAGCACGGGCTGCTCGCCGATCACGCCTTCGCCATGCACGCGCTGGGTGCGGCCCATGGCGTCGGTGATCAGCCAGGTGCGCTTCAGCAGCTGCACCGTGCGGCGCCCCTCATTGGCGATCGCGACGCGATAGGCCCAGACGAAATGCCCGCGATCCGGCTCCGACTGGTCCGCGAGGTAGAAGGCCCGGACGGTGACGCGGACGCCCTGCGTGACCGCTTCGAAGGGATCGGAGGGGGGCATGGTCAACCTTCCCTGTCAGCCCTGGACGCAGCGGCGCATGGTGGCACAGGCCCGTCCGGCGTCGACCGCCGGCGGCGCCGTAGGGGCCGGCGCCAAGGCCGACCGGCATTCCTGCCGCATCATGGGCGGCGTTCCTCCCGGTGCGCCAGGCCGAGGCGCGGTGGCGCGGTGGGGGAGCCTGCCACGCCAACGGGGTGGCGCGCCACTGCGCTCTACTCGGCAGCCCGACGCGCCGGCACGCCCGCGGCATCCAGCGCAGCGCCGAGATCGTCGATCAGATCCCGCACGTCCTCGAGCCCGACCGAGAGGCGGATCGTACCGTCCGTGATCCCGAGCTTCGCGCGCTCCTCCGCGCCGATGCGCATGTGCGTCGTCGTCGCCGGGTGGGTGACCAGGCTCTTGGAATCGCCGAGGTTGTTGGAGATGTCGATCAGCCGCAGCGCGTCGCAGAAGCGGAACGCCGCCGCCTTGCCGCCGGCGAGGTCGAAGGTGACGAGGCTGCCGCCGGCCTCCGGCATCTGCCGCCGTGCCAGCGCCGCCTGCGGATGGTCGGCGCGGTGCGGGTAGAGCACGCGCGACACCTCCGGGCGCGTGGCCATCCAGTCGGCGATCTCCGCGGCACCGGCGCACATCGCGTTGAGCCGCAGCGGCAGCGTCTCGAGCCCCTTCAGGATCAGCCACGCATTGAACGGCGAGAGCGAGGGCCCGGTGTTGCGGATGAAGGGCTGCAGCACCTCGTCCACCCACTTCGCGCGGCCGAGCACGGCGCCGCCGAGCACGCGGCCCTGGCCGTCCATGTGCTTGGTGCAGGAATAGACGACGACGTCGGCGCCCATCTCCAGCGGCTTCTGCAGCAGCGGCGTGGCGAAGACGTTGTCCACCACGACGATGGCGCCGGCGGCATGCGCCAGCGCCGCCACGGCCGGCAGGTCGACGATCTCCAGCATCGGGTTGGACGGCGTCTCCAGCAGCACCAGCGCTGCCGGCCTGGCCAGCGCCGCCCGCCACTGCCCGAGGTCGCCGCCATCCACGAACTCCGCGGCGATGCCATAGCGCGGCAGCAGCGTCGAGACGATCCAGTGGCAGGAGCCGAACAGCGCGCGCGAGGCGACGACGCGATCCCCCGTCTTCAGGTGCGACAGCATCGCCGCATGCACCGCCGCCATGCCGCTCGCGGTCATGCGGCAGGCCTCGGCGCCTTCCAGCAGCGCAAGGCGCTGTTCGAGCATCGACACGGTCGGGTTGCCGAAGCGCGAGTACTGGAAGTGCCGCTCGGTGCCGGCGAAGGTCGCCTCCGCCTGCGCCGCGCTGTCATAGACGAAGCCGGAGGTGAGAAAGAGCGCCTCCGCCGTCTCGCCATGGCCGGAGCGCGTGGTGCCGCCGCGCACGAGCAGGGTCGCGGGGCGGAGCGGGCGCCCCGGGGGGCTGTTGTCGGGCGTGCTGGACACGGCGGGACACCTTTCAATTCCGGGCGTCCGGCCCCTCGGACGAGGCGCGGGGGCGGCACCAGGCCGGGCTGCCCCCGACGGCCGTTTAGCGCGCTTGTTTTCCCGGGGTGCATCCCGGGCCCCGAAGGGACCTCGCCGCAAGCTGGCCGGACAAATCGCGAGGGGGCCGCCATGGACCCGCCCCGCAGTTAGCGGCGACCGCGGGCGGCGGTCAAGGGCCGAGGGAACGCGCTCGTGAACGCCCCCAGCCGCGCCGCAGCAACGAATTGCGCTGGCACTTCTTCGCCGATCACGCGAGCGTTTGATGCTTCTGCGACTTCGGGGGAAACGCACCATGACATCGCGCAGGAAATTCCTGTCGGGCGCCGCCGCGGCCGGCGTCGTGTTCTGCAGTTGCGGCCTGCTCGATCAGGCGCGGGCGCAGGTGCCGGCCGGCACCAGCCCGCGCCAGGCCGTGGCGGTCAACGGCCGCCGCGTGAAGACCATCGACGTCCACGCCCACTGCCACTTCCGCGAGGTGATCCCGCTGATCGGCGGCAATCCGGCGCCCCTGCTGCCACCCGTGCGTGGTGCCGAGGAGGCCTTCATTACCGTGGAGCAGCGCTTCCGCGCCATGGACGCGCAGAAGGTCGACATGGAGGTGCTCTCGGTCAACCCGTTCTGGTACGGGCGGGACCGCGATCTCGCCGCGCAGATCGTGAAGGTGAACAACGAGCAGATGGCGGCGCTCTGCGCCGCGCATCCGGACCGCTTCGCCGGCTTCTGCTCGCTGACCCTGCAGGCACCCGACCTTGCCGTGCAGGAGCTGGAGACGGCGGTGCGGCGCCAGGGCCTGAAGGGCGCGGCGATCGGCGGCAACGTCGCCGGTGTCGATTTCTCCGATGCGCGCTTCCATCCGGTGTGGGCGAAGGCGGAGGAGCTGGGTTGCGCGCTGTTCATCCACCCGCAGGGGACGCCGCAGCTCAACCAGCGCTTCGCCGGCAATGGCTGGCTGTCCAACACCATCGGCAATCCCCTCGACACCACCATCGCGCTCTCGAAGCTGATCTTCGAGGGGACGCTGGACCGCCACCCCGGGCTGAAGATCATCGCGGCCCATGGCGGCGGCTACCTGCCGAGCTACGCCGACCGGTCCGATCACGCCTGCACGGTCGGGCCGGCTGGCTGCAACCCCGCGATCCAGCTGGCGAAGCGGCCGACCGAGTACCTGAAGCAGATGTGGTTCGACAGCCTGATCTTCACGCCGGAGGCGATCCGCCACCTGCAGGCCCAGGTTGGCGCCGACCGCATCCTGCTGGGCAGCGACTACCCCTATCCGTGGCAGATGGCGCCGGTGGACCACATCTTCGCCTGCGACAGCCTGAACGACGACCAGAAGCGCGGCGTGCTGGGCGAGACGGCGGCGAAGCTGCTGAACATCCCGATGTAGCGCCGCCGCGGCGCCGATTCCCCCTGGCGTCCGGATGCGCGGCGCGCGAGCGTTGGTCCGGTCCAGGGCGCAGGGAGGAATCGGGGCATGCGAGTCCATGGCGGGTTCCCGGGCGGGGGAACGGGCATCCGGTTCTGCGGCTGCTGCATGATGCCTGCGGATGCGGTGCGCGGCAGCGCCGCGGCGCCGGGCGCGGCCCGCCAGCCAGTCACGGTCGGCGGCAGGCGCGTGAAGACCATCGACGTGCACGCGCATTGCCACTTCGCCGCCGTGGCCGGGCAGCTCGGCGCCGCGGCGGCGATCCCGCCGGCCAATGTCCGGGGCAGCGACGAGACGGTGATCCGCCTCGACCAGCGCTTGGCCGCGATGGACCGGCAGAGGGTGGACATGGAGGTGCTCTCGGTGAATCCGTACTGGTACGGCAAGCCGGTCGAGCTCGCGCGCGAGATGGTGCGGATCACCAACGCCGAGATGGCGGAGTTCTGCGCCATGCACGGCGACCGCTTCGCCGGCTTTGCGGGCCTCACGCTGCAGGAGCCGAGGATTGCGGTAGGGGAGCTCGAGCTGGCGATGAAGACGCAGGGGCTCAAGGGCGCGGCGATCGGCGGCAACGTCGCGGGCGTGGACTTCGCCGACCCGCGCTTCCATCCGGTCTGGGCGAAGGCGGAGGAGCTGGGCGCGGTGCTGTTCATCCATCCGCAGGGCACGCCGCAGCTGAAGGACCGCTTCGCCGGCAATGGCTGGCTGGCGAACACGATCGGCAATCCGCTGGACACGACGATCGCCCTGGCGAAGCTGATCCTGGAAGGCACGCTGGACCGCTTCCCCGGGCTGAAGGTGCTGGCGGCGCATGGCGGCGGCTACCTGCCGAGCTACGCGGACCGCATGGACCACGCCTGCATGGTGAACCCGAACGAATGCAACCCGGGCATCACGCTGAGGAAGCGCCCGAGCGAGTACATGCGCGACATCTGGGTGGACAGCCTGGTCTTCTCGCCGGAGGCGATCCGCCACCTCGCCGCGGTCTGCGGCGTGGACCGTATCGTCCTCGGCAGCGACTATCCCTTCCCGTGGCAGATGGCGCCGGTGGATCACGTCATGGCCTGCGACAGCCTCAGCGACGACGAGAAGGTCGCGGTGCTGAGCGGGACGGCGGCGCGGTTGCTGAACATCCCGGACTGAGCGGTGCGGCGCGCTACTCCGCCACGGCGAGCGCCGCCGGCGCGCGCGCCAGCTCCGCGACGGGGATGTGGCAGGCGATCGCATGCCCGGGTCCGGCCTGCTGTACCGGCGGGGCCTGCGTGCGGCAGACCGTGCCGCGCTCGGCCGGGCAGCGATGCGCGAAGCGGCAGCCGCCTTCCGTCGGCGCCGAGGAGACGTCGCCCTTCAGCCGCGTCCGCGCCGCCGCCCGCCCGCGCGCGCCCACCACTGGCACGGCCGAGAGCAGCGCGCCGGTGTAGGGGTGGTAGGGCGGCGCCAGCACCGCCGCCGCCGGCCCCTCCTCCACGATGGCGCCGCGGTACATCACCGCGATGCGGTCGGCGATGTGCGACACCACGCCGATGTCGTGCGAGATGAACAGGTAGGCGACGCCGAGCGTGTCGCGCAGATCCTCCAGCAGGTTCAGCACCGCCGCCTGCACCGAGACATCCAGCGCCGAAACCGCCTCGTCGCAGACCAGGAAGTCGGGGCGGCTGGCCAGCGCGCGGGCGATGCCGATGCGCTGCTTCTCGCCGCCCGACATCTGGTGCGGGTAGCGCGGGCGGTAGGCCGGCGTCAGGCGCACGAGGTCGAGCAGCCGCTCCACCTCCCGCGTCGCCGCCGCACCATGGGCAAGGCCGAAGCGTTCCAGCGGCCGGCGCAGCGCCACGTCCACGGTCTGCCGCGGGTTCAGCGAAGTGTCCGGGTTCTGGAAGACGATCTGCGCGCGGCGCCGGAAACCGTCGGGCGGCATCGCCGGCACCGAGGCGCCATCGAAGCGGATGCTGCCGCGGTCGGCGGCGATCAGCCGCAGCACCAGCCGGCCCAGCGTCGACTTGCCGCAGCCGCTCTCGCCGACCAGGCCCAGCACCTCGCCGCGCCGCAACGAGAACGAGACACCGTCCACCGCGCGCACCTCCGCCTGCCGGCGGAACAGGCCGCGGCCGAGGCGGAAGCTGCGCGCGAGATCCGCCACTTCGAGCAACGTCCCGCCAAGCGGCGCGCGATCCGCCACGGCTGCGTCCGGCGCCGGCCAGGCGGCGTCGTGCAGCATCTCGGCACGGTGGCAGGCGAGGTGCCGTGCATCCACCGGGTGCAGTGCCTGCGGCGCCTCGCAGCCCGCGGCGGCGAAAGGGCAGCGCGGGCGGAAATTGCAGCCCGGATCGGGCAGCGTCAGGTCCGGCAGGCTGCCGGGAATTGGCGCGAGCCTCCCGATGCGGCCGCGATCGGCGCGCGGCAGCGCGGCCAGCAGCCCGCGCGTATAGGGATGCCGAGGCGTGGCCAGCAGCGCCTCCGTCGCGCCGCTCTCCACCACGCGGCCGGCGTAGAGCACCGTGAGCCCGTCGCAGAGCCGATCGACGATGCCGAGGTTGTGGCTGACCAGCAGCATGGACACGCCGCGCTCCGCGCGCAGGCGTTCCAGCAGGTCCAGGATTTGCGCCTCCACCGTCACGTCCAGCGCGGTGGTCGGCTCGTCCAGCAGCAGCAGCTCGGGCTCGCAGGCCAGCGCCGTGGCGATGACGGCGCGCTGCTTCATCCCGCCGGAGAGCTGGTGCGGATAGGCCTGCGCGACGGCCGCTGCGCGCGGGATGCCCATCTCCGCCAGCAGCTCCACCGCGCGGCCATGCGCGGCGCGCGGCGACAGGCCGCGATGCTGCACCAGCGGCTCCGCCACCTGCAGCCCGATGCGCAGCGCCGGGTTCAGCGCTGCGGCCGGGTCCTGGAACACCGTGCCGATGCGCAGGCCGCGCAGCCGCGGCGCGGCCACGCGCAGATCCTCGCCGGCGAAGTCCAGGCGGTCGGCCGCAAGCGCGGCTTCCTTGCCGAGCAGCCCGAGCAGTGCCAGCACGACGGACGATTTGCCCGATCCGCTTTCCCCCACCAGCCCCATCGCCGCGCCACGCGGGATCGCCAGCGTCACGCCGTCCAGCGCACGCACGGTGCCGCGCGCGGTCGCGTAGCCCAGCGACAGGCCGCGCACATCGAGCAGCGGCGGGGCCTCAGCCATGTCCGCGCCCGCGCAGGCGCGGGTCCAGCAGGTCGCGCAGCCCCTCGCCCACCACGTTCACCGTGATCAGCAGCAGGCACAGGCAGAGGCCGGGGGCGAGGCCGATCCACGGCGCCTCGGCGATGAAGGGGCGGGATTCGGCGATCATCAGCCCCCATTCGCTGGCCGGTGGCTGCGGGCCGAGGCCGAGGAAGGACAGGGCGGAACCGAGCAGGATGGCGAAGGTGATGCGCAGCGCCGTCTCCACGATCAGCGGGGGCCAGGCGTTCGGCATGATCTCGCGCGCGAGGATGTGCCAGGCGCCCTCGCCGCGGGCGCGCGCGGCCTCGACGAAATCCTCCGCCAGCAGTTCCAGCGCCACGGCGCGGGCGAGGCGCGTCATGATCGGCACATAGACCAGGCCGACGGCGAGGATGGTCTTGAACAGGCCCGGCTCCGTCACGGCCAGGATCAGCAGGCCGAGCAGCACGGGCGGCAGCGAGATCATCAGGTCGACGCCGCGCATGACGACCTCCTCCACCCAGCCGCGGTGCAGCGCGGCGAGCAGGCCGAGGGGCACGCCGATCGCCAGGCTGATCGCAGTGGCGCCGAAGCCCATCAGCAGGGAGTAGTGCGCCCCGGCCAGCACGCGGCTGAGCACGTCGCGGCCGAACTCGTCGGTGCCGAAGGGGTGCGCCAGGGAGGGCGGGCGCAGCCGCATGCGCATGGCGAAGGCGTCCGGATCATGCGGCGCGATCCAGGGGCCAAGCGCGGCGAGCAGCGCGATGACGCCGACGACGACGAGGCCGATGACCAGCGTGCGCGGCAAGCGCCGCCGCGCCGGCGTCGCGGCGCCTGCCGCGCCGCTCATGCCGCCGTGCCACCGACGCGGATGCGCGGGTTCAGCACGGCGTAGAGGATGTCCGCCGCCAGGTTGGCCAGCGCATAGACCGCGGTGATCACGATCATCCCGCCCATCATCAGCGGCAGGTCCTGGTTGTCGATGGCATAGACCAGCATGCGCCCCAGCCCGGGATAGGCGAAGACGCTCTCCACCACCACGATGCCGCCGATCAGGATGCCGATGTCCACCGCCAGCACAGTGATGGTCGGCAGCAGCGCATTGGGCAGCGCGTGGCGGCGCAGCACCAGGCGCTCCGGCAGGCCCTTGGCGCGCGCCGCCAGCACGTAGCGGCTCTCGATGGCCTCCAGCATGGAGGAGCGCGTGAGCCGCGAGACATGCGCGATCAGCCCCAGCACCAATGTCGAGACCGGCAGCACGAGGTGCTTCGCCCAGCCGGTCACGCCGCCATCGGCGATCGGCGTGTAGCCGGTGGCCGGCAACCAGCCGAGCCAGACGGCGAAGAACAGGATCACCAGGATGCACCAGAAGAACTCGGGCACCGCGATGAAGAAGTACTGGCCGAGCGTCAGCGCACGGTCCGTCGCGCTGCCCTTGTGCACGGCGGAATGGATGCCGAGCGAGACGCCGATGACCGCCACCAGCACGATGCTGACGCCGGCCAGCACGGCCGAGCGCCCCAGGGCTTCCAGGATGACCGGGCCCGCGGGCCGCTCCATCGTCAGGGACTGGCCGAAATCACCGCCGAGCAGGCCGGAGAACCAGCGCCAGTACTGCACCGGCAGCGGGTCGTTCAGGCCGAGCTTCGCCTCCAGCACCGCGATCGCCTCGTTGGTGGCGTATTCGCCGAGGATCATGTGCGCGACGCTGCCCGGCAGCAGGTGCACGATGGCGAAGACCAGCACCGTCATCGCCCAGAGGACGAAGGCCAGCGAGCCCAGCCGCCGGAGCAGGAACCCTGCCATCTAGGCGGCAATGTATCCGCGCCGCAGGTCGAACCAGCGCATCGGATGGGTGGCAACGTCGCGCACCGTGCTGCGGTAGCCGCAGGCGAAATTCACCGCATAGGCGATGTAGCCAGGCGGATTCTCGAACATCGCACGCTGCATGGCGATGTAGTGCGGCTTCTGCTGCGCCGGATCGCCGGTCAGCCGCGCCGCCTCCAGCGCCGCGTCCACGCGCGGGTCGCTGTACAGCCAAAGCCGTCCGTTCCAGCTGCCCCTGCTGTGCAGGAAGCCGTAGGTGGCCGTGTCCACCGTGGGCCGGGCGAAGTAGCCATCGACGTAGAACGGCGCCTTGCCCGACACCTCGGCGGCGTAGCGGCCGAAGGGCACGCGCTGGATCTCGATCTCGAAGCCGGCGGGGCGCGCCAGCTGCTGCAGCGTCACGCCGAGCCGTTCGCGCACCGGACGCCCCACCGGGATCACCAGCGGCACGCGCACGGGGCCGGCATGCCCGGCCTCCCGCAGCAGGCGGCGCGCGGCGGCGGCGTCGGCGCGTTCGGGCAGGCGGATGTCCTCGGCGTAGAAGGGATGGCCGGGCGGGATCGGGCTGATCGTCGGCTTGCCCTCGCCGAACAGCACGGCCTCCACCACGTCGGCCTTCGGCACGGCCAGGTGGAAGGCCTGGCGCACGCGCATGTCGTTGAAGGGCGGGATGGCGTTGTTCATGATCGCGCCATCCCAGGACGCGGTCGGCACGCTCTCCGCCCGCACGCCGCGCGCGTCGCGCAGCTGGCGGATGTTCTCCGGCCCGAGATCCCAGACCACGTCGAGGTCGCCGGCCTGCAGCGCGGCGATGCGCACCGCCATCTCCGGCAGGATGCGCAGCTCCACGCCGTCCAGCCGCGGCTGCCCGGCCTCCCAGTACTCGGCGTTGCGCACCAGGATCACGCGGTCGCCCGGCGTGTAGCTGCGGAAGCGGAAGGGGCCGGTGCCGGAGGGGTTCTGCGCCAGCTCCTCGATCCGGTCGGCCGGCACGATCTTCACCTGGCGGTCGGAGAGGATGTCGGCGAAGCCGCCATACGGGTAGGAGAGGCGGAAGATCACGGTGTGCTGATCCGGCGCCTCGATGGCCTCGATCATGTCGTAATTGGTGCGCGCGGGAGAGGCGGTGGCGGGATCCAGCACGCGGCGGAAGGTTGCCACCACGTCCTCGGCCTTCATCTCCCGGCCGTGGTGGAAGCGCACGCCGCGGCGCAGCCGGAAGGTCCAGGTCTTCAGGTCCTCGCCGTACTGCCAGGATTCCGCCAGCTCCGGCTCGACGATCAGGTCCTCCCGCATGCGCGTCAGCCCGTTGAAGACGAGCTGGTTGAACATGTATTCCTCGCCGATCGTCGTCTTCGCCGGATCGAGGAAGCGCAGATTGCTGCTGACGGCGATGCGCAGCGTGCCGCCGCCGGCCTGGCTGGCGCCGGGGCGGGGCAGGGCGGCCGCGGCGATCAGCGCGGGCAGGGCCAGGGCGGTGCGGCGGGTGGCAGTCATGGCGTAAGGCTCCCGATCATGTTGCGCCCGGCGCCGCGTCCGGATCGACGGCGCGCGTGACGAAGACCTCGACGACTGGCGCGTAGCCATCCCACAGGCGGCGGAGCGCGGAGATCGCCTCCGGCGCGTCGTCCACGCGCAGATCCACCAGCGGGAAGACCTCGCGCTCCACCACCAGGAGCGCCGAGGATATCACCGGACGGCCCTCGCCGCCGGCGGCGTCGCCGGCCTCCATGGCGCGCATCAGCCGCTCGGCCAGGGGTTCGGCTTCGGCCTGCAGGAAGGCCTGCGCCATGGCGCCCGGCACGCGGTCATTCGCCAGGATATTGCCCAAGGCGACACAGTCCCGGACATGCACCGCGTCCAGCGCGGGCTTCACCCCCGCGCCGTGGAAATGCGCCGTGCGCCCCAGCCGGTCCATCGCGGCGAGCTGGCGCCAGGCGTGGTGCGGCGTGCTGGCGACCAGCGCGGCGATGGTCGCCTCCGCGCTGCATCCCGCGCGCAGCAGCGAGAGGCCGAGCGGGCCGAGCCGCGGATCGGTGCGGTGCTGCGTCAGGATGCCGCCGACGCCCGCCAGCGCATGCGGCACGCGCGATCCCACCGCCAGGCTGCTGGTCGCCACGGCCGCGCCGAATTGGCCGGTGCGGGTGCAGCGGCCGAGCAGGGAATAGGTCATCGTGCCGTCTCCTGGGCCGGGGCATGGTGGTAATCACGGTGCATCCTGTCCATCACGAAAGCGGCGTGCGGCCGCACCGCCGCGCCTGTCATGCCTGCGGCGTGGTCACCCGCCGCGCCGTCTCAGCATCCATGCGCGGCACCGGCGGCACCGGCGCGGCACATCCGGCCAGCACGATCAGCGCGGCGATGGCGGCGGCGTGCTTCAACTGCTCCGGCCGCACCTTGTCCGGCGTGTCCGCCGGCGTCAGCAGGAAGCGCAGGTTGGAGTGCGGCAGGTCGTACCCGGCGGCCAGGCGCAGCGCGGGGATGCCGTGGCGCAGGAAATTCGCGTGGTCCGAATTGCCGAAGAACGGCTCCGCCACGGGCAGGCGCAGCCCCGCCGGCGCCAGCGCGGCGCGCAGGAATGCCGCCATCCCCGGCACGCCGCTGGTCAGCGCGGTCAGCCCCGCCTCGCCCGCCACGCTGTCCAGGTTCACGTTCAGCACGCGCCGCGTCCGCTCGGCGTCGTCCATGTTGGCGAGGTGCGCCGCGGAGCCGAGCAGCGCCCACTCCTCGATGTTGAACAGCCCCACCTGCATTCCGCGCGGCAGCGCCGGCACGATGTCGCGCAGCGCCTCCGCCACCGCCAGCGCGCAGGCCAGGCCGGAGGCGTTGTCGATGGCGCTCTGCGCCAGGTCGTGCCCGTCGATATGGGCGGACAGCACCACCAGCTCCGGCCCTCGCCCCGCAACCGTGGCCAGCAGGTTCTCGGCCCTGCTGTCCTCGAAGCTGCCCTGCGTCACCAGCGTGACCGGCTGGCCGTCCAGCGCCGCCAGCGCTGCGCCGGCCTCCGCGCTGATGCCGGCGCAGGGGATGTTGCCGGGCCCGCCATCCCCGGCCGAGCCGGTGACCGGCAGCAGCCCCGGCTCGTGGCAGGCGATGAGGAATGCCGCCGCGCCGGCCTCCCGCGCCGCCTCGTATTTCCGGCGGCGGTGCATGTGGCCGGTGCCCAGCATGTATTCGTGCCGCACGAGCACGGTCGCGCCGCGCACCGCATCCCCGGCTGCAGCCATCTGCGCCGGCGTGCCGCGCCCCATGTCGAGCAGCGGCGCGGTCAACCCGCCCGCCGGCGTGGCGGGGGAGCGGCCGAGCGCCTGGGCTGGGAATTCCGCCCCGCCGGCGCGCAGCCAGGCCGGGCCGCGCGTCCAGCCGCGATAGGGGATGGCCTCGCGCAGCACCGGCGCGCCGGTGGCCTCGGCCAGGCGCGGCGCCAGCCACGCGACCGCGCGCCGCTCGCTCTCGGTGCCGGCGAAGCGGCCGCCGGTGGCGCAGATGGCGTGGAAATCCTCGAGGATGCGCTCACTCGCCCAGATGCGGCCGAGCACGCGCTCCATCACCTCCCGTTGCGGCATGCGCGGGCCTCCATGCGCAATGCTGCGGCGCCGCCGCTGGCCTTGGCAACCCACCTGCGGATAGCATCGCCGATCCGCCTGGGGAGGGCCGCATGACCGAGGTGACGCGCTACGCGGGGCTGCTGGAGCGCGAGCTGCCCGCCATCCTGGCCATGGCCGAGCGGTCCGTGAACCTCGACAGCGGCAGCTACCTCGCATCAGGGGTGAATGCGGTGATCGACATCTGGGGCGGCATGCTGCGCGGCCTGGGCTTCGCCGTGGAGCGCACGCCGCTGCCCGGCTTCGGCGACCAGATGACGGCGCGGCTTGCCTTGGGGGGCAACGGGAAGCGGCTGCTGGTGCTCGGCCATGCCGACACGGTCTGGCCCGCCGGCGTCGCGGCCGAATGGCCCTTCTCGCGCGAGGGCGACCGCATCACCGGCCCCGGTGTCGGCGACATGAAGACCAACGTGGTCATGGCGCTGCACGCGCTGAAGCTGCTGCTGGCGGAGCGGGCGCTGGGCGGCCTCGCCGGCATCACCATGCTGATCGTGCCGGACGAGGAGATCGGCAGCCCCGGCAGCCGCGCCTGGATCGAGGCGGAGGCGCGGCAGGCCGATCTCTGCCTGACGCTTGAGCCGTGCCGGCCGAATGGCGGCATCGTCATCGGCCGCGGTGCGGTGGGGGCGGTGTAC
>ERZ1066123.1171-NODE-1171-length-16495-cov-6.773540_pt1 | contig 16495 bp, 12 predicted proteins | sample MGYA00382770_ERZ1066123 | MGnify/ENA primary metagenome ERZ1066123 (study PRJEB33369, sample SAMEA5778353) | biofilm metagenome | biome: Industrial cooling water; feature: Water cooling tower basin; material: Biofilm | place: United Arab Emirates | collected...
GAATCATGTCCCAGGCGCGATGATATAGATCGCGTGCATCCTTGGTCTTGTTGGCCTTTACAGAAGCGTTCGCCAAACGAAGTACCTGATATAACTCATCGAGCATTGGCTGCGTATATGTGTTTAGCATAATTGGGAGAGGCTAAATGGAGCAGTGTCTTATGGGCATTTGTGGTGAAACTCTTCCTTCAAATGCCCATCCCCACTGGGGCCGGTTCCGGTAGTTCGACCGCCTTGTAGATCGTCTTCGTACACCGAAACCCGACGCTCCGGTACAGCCGGATCGCGGCCGCGTTCTGGGCCGTCACTTCCAGGTAGACCCGCTTCGCCCCGACGTGCCGGAAGCCGATCAGCGAGCGGACCAGCAGCGAGAACCCCAGCCCCAGCCCCCGGCAGTGCGGCACCACGCCGATGTTCTGGATCGCCCCGAAGCCCTGCGCGTCCCGGATGCCCTGCACCGTGCCGACGGGACCGTCCGGGGTCGTCACCAGCCACGTCGCCGGCGGGCAGAACCCCGGCTTGTCGCGGATCGCCCGCATCAGCCCCTGGCACCCGGCGAGGGTCTGGAAGCTCGGGAACACCTGCGAGTCGACTTCGTCGCGGAAGCTGGCGAACTTCACGTCCGCGTGGACCCACACGAGGTCGTGTTCCCACGCCGCCCACCGGAACCCGTCCGGCAGCGCCGCGTCCGGCAGCGGCCCGCCGAGGTCCAGTTCCATGCGGTATCGCTTGAAGTACGACAGCCGGGGGGTCATCGCGGGATCGCTGCCCAGGGAACACGGCACGAGGGAATGTTATCACCCGCCGCAACGCGGGTCAAAGACCGGGGACCGTCATCGCGTGCCGGCGAAGCCCAGCGCCAGACCGGCCAGAAACGACAGGACGACCAGGGCACCGAGGACGCCCGCCGCCGCAAGGAGCTGCACCGGCCCGAGCGTGTACCCGCGCCGCGGGGGCGGGGCCGGCTCCGGCTCCGGGGTCGCCTCGCCCGGCGCGACCGCGGGCAGGGCCACCGCCGTCGGCAGGCTCGGCAGGGGGATCGTGTCGTCCAGGAAGATCGGGGCGTCGTCGTCCTCGCCGGCGTCCGCGCTCGCCCCCTTGGCGGCCAGCCACTTCGCCTCGGCCCGGCGTTGCAGTTCGACGTCCGGCGGGGCCCCGCCCACCGGCCGGGGCGGCGGCGGGTCGGCCCACTCGGCCAGGGCCTTCGCCACCGCGGCCGCCGTCGCCGGCCGCAGCCGGGCGTCCTTCGCCATCAGGGAATCGAGCAGCTTCACCAGCCCCGGCGGCACCAGCGGGTTGAACGACGCGACCGGCGGCGGCGCGTCCGTGCGGTGCCAGCGGATCTTGTCCTTCGCGGTCCCGCCGGGGAACGGCGGGCAGCCCGCCAGCGCGAAGTACAGCGTACACCCGAGCGAGTACAGGTCCGCGGCCCGGGTGACGGCCCGGGCGTTCGCCGCCTGTTCCGGCGCGAGGTAGTCCATCGTCCCGAGCGTGTGCCCCGGCCCGCCGAAGATCGCGGGGTCGTCCACGAGCGTCTCGCCGATCTTGAAGGCGAACCCGAAATCGAGCAGCTTCGCGGGGCCGAACGGGCTGACGATCACGTTCGACGGCTTGACGTCCCGGTGGACGACCCCCGCCTCGTGGGCCGCGTGCAGGCCGCCGGCGACTTCCGCGAAGATGCGGCAGGCGGAGCCGATCGGGAGCTTCCCGCTGTCGGCGATGGTCTGCCGCAGCGTCGGGCCGGGGACGTACTCCATCGCGAGGAAGTGGACCTTCGCGTCTTCCCCCGCGTCGAGAATCCGGGCGAGACTGGGGTGGGCCGGGAGCCCGCGGCCGAGCTGCATTTCCCGCCGGAACCGGGCCAGCGTCCGCGGCTCCCGCTTCGCCCGCGCCGGCGGCAGCACCTTCAGCGCGGCCAGCGCCGTCCGCCGGGCTTCGAGCGAACCGGGGTGCGGGGCGCGGTCGTCCTTCGCGAGATACACGACGCCCATGCCGCCCCGACCGAGCGGACACAGGACGCGGAAGTGGCCGATGACCAGCCCCTGCCAGACGCCGGCCAGGAGCTTGTCCGCCTGGAACCGGGTCAGTTCACCGATCTTGACGAGGTACTCCGCGACCGGCCCGGCCCGCCGCGCGTCCCCGGACGTGGCCGCCGACACGACCTCTTCCAGCCGGGCCGACGCGACCAGTTTGCTGAGCGCGGCCGTCCGGAGGAAGTCGACGACCGGCGGGTCGGGCGCGTCGGTGACGGGCATCGGGCGATCCTGGGTGCGGATACCTTCCCGGATCATAAGTCGCGTTCCGACCCGCGTCCAGCGACCGGGCTACTCGGCCACGCACGGGTTCCGCAGCGTGCCGATGCCCTCGATCTCGACCTCGGCCACGTCCCCCGGCTTCAAGAGGATCGGCGGCTTCCGCGCGATCCCCACCCCCGGCGGCGTGCCAGTGAAGATGAGGTCGCCCGGCTCCAGCGTCACCACCTGGCTGAGGAAGTTCAGCAGGTGCGGGACGCCGAAGATGAACTCCTTCGTGGACGAGTTCTGCAGCGTCTCGCCGTTGAGCCGCAGCGCGATCTTCAAGTTGTGCGGGTCGATGCCCTCGTCCGTCGTGACGACGACCGGCCCGGTCGGCGCGAAAGTGTCGAACGTCTTGCCGATGATCCACTGCTTCTCTTCGCCGCGGAACTGCCAGTCCCGGCCGGACACGTCGTGCCCGCAGGTGTACCCGCCGACGTACTCGAACGCGGACTTGTCGTTCGGGATGTGCTTCCCGGTCTTGCCGATGACGATGACGAGTTCGGCCTCGTAGTCCACCTTCTGCGACACCTTCGGGATCTTGATCGGGTCGCCGTGCGCGATCAGCGTGTTGGGGAACTTCCCGAACAGCACCGGCTCGGTCGGAATCGCCTTCCCGCCCTCGAGCGCGTGGTCCCGGTAGTTCAGCCCGATGCACAAGATCTTCGACGGGTCCGGCACCGGCGGCAGCAACTTGACCGCGTTCGCCGCGTGCTTGACGGCGAGCGGGGACTTCGACGCCTCGTCCGCCGCCTTCCGCACCGCCGGGCTGGCCGCCAGCAGGTGCTTCACGGACGTGGGCAGCCCCGGATCGGTGGCGTGCAGGTCGACGTAGTGACCGCCGACGAGGGCCGCGGCCCGTGGCCCGGCGAAAGTGGCAATGGTGGCAAGGCGCATGACATCTCCGCGGGAGGGTTTGGCAAGAAAGCTATTCAATGACTGGCCTTGCCCGCGGGCGAGGTGTGGTCTAAAAAAGTGTTCGCCGAGCCGAATTCCCCGATAGCTCAATGGTAGAGCATCCGACTGTTAATCGGACGGTTATTGGTTCGAGTCCAATTCGGGGAGCTGACCTGAACAGTACGGAATTCTGACCCCATCCAGTTAAGAGCGTCGGCCCGAGGACACCCCTCTGGCCGATGGCGTTTCTACCCTGCTTTTCCAGGCGTTTTCGCACGTTCCCGCGGCGGAGGCCTCTGCTCGCTTCCGAAGTGTCTCACTCGGGGACCGAGTTGGAACGGGCCTGTCCAACTCGGACCCCGAGATTCTCTGCGGAAACGTCTCAGCACCTCGGCAGAGAGAACGACACTCCGGTTAATAGCCTCTTCCCACTCGGTCCCCGAGTGAGTCACGCCGCGAGATCACGCTCACCCCACGTAAACGCCCTCGACTCCCGCGTCAAACTCTGTGAACACCGGCGGCGTGCCGCTCGGGGTGAAGTCTTTCCCAAGGTACGCCGCGACCGTCGAACTCGTGTCCGTCGTGACGCCGACCACCACATCCGCGAGGTTGTCGCCGTCCAGGTCCTTCGCCGCGACCCGAACGCCACCGGTGCGGAAGGCCGGGTCGTCGATGCCAAAAAAGTCTGCGAGGACCGTGCCGGACCCGTCGAACACCGTAACTCGGGCGCTGCCAGTGGAGTCGGCGGACACGGCGATCTCGGCCTTGCCGTCGCCGTCCAGGTCGCCGGCCGCGACGAACGCCCCGCCGGTGAACGTGTCCTCGAAGGCGTCGAACGTCGTGACCGCGCCGGTCTTCCCGTCAACGACCGCGACCTGCACCCGGACGCCGGGCCCGGTGGCCACGACCGTGTCGGTCACGCCGTCGCCGTTGACGTCAGCGGTGATCGGCCGGGCTCCGGCCCCGTTCCCGAACGGGTCGATGGTCGACTTCACGGTGGCGTCGGGGTTGTAGACGGTAACGGCCTCCGGCCCGCCCGGCCCCGCCCCGACGGCGTAGGTCGACTGTGCGTTCTGGTTCGGGTTGATCGGTGTGACTGGAACGGCGGTGACGGTGATCGGGTTACTGGTGGCAGTCGCGGCACCGGCGGTCGCGGTCAGGGTCTTGGTCCCGGCCGTGTCGACCGACAACCCGGTGAAGGTCGCATTTCCACCGGAGTCGGCGATTGCAGTCAGGGTTCCGGACAGGGTGCCGGTCCCGTTCAGGGACAGGGTGACGGACTGCCCCACAACCGGGTTCCCGAACACATCTTGGACGGCCACAACGGTTGCGAACGTGTTCCCGATGAAGTTCGAATTCGGAGGTTGCGTCAGGAACCCGACACTATTCACCGCGGCAGCGGCGACGGCGATCGGGTTGCTCGTCTCGGTGACAGCACCGGCCGTGGCTTTCAGCCCCTTGGTACCAATCAAGTCGAAGGACAGCCCCGAGAAGGTCGCGACACCCGCGGAGTCGGTGGTGGCGGTGAGCACGCCGGAGAGGGTTCCCGTTCCGGTCAGGGTCAAGGTCACCGTCTGCCCCGGTACGGGGTCACCGAAGGAGTTGGTGACCGTCACGGCGGTGCCGAAGGTCGCACCGGCGACGACCGAGCTCGGGGGTTGCATCGAGAACACGACATTGGCAGCGACCGTGTTCGTCAGGACGATATCGTTGCCGGTGCCGCCGATATAGCTGATGCGGAAGTCGATTCCGTTGATCGTGACCACGTCTCCTTCCGCGAGGCCGGCGAACGTCCCCGACACGGCGTCGGTGTCGTCGTTGTCGATCAGGACGATCGCGTTCGCGTTGGGAATCGCGATGGAACCACTGGCAACCAGGTTCGCCCCTCCGAGCGTGACGGTGCCGGTGACGACGAGTTGGTCGTACTGGGTGCCGGGTGTGTCGCCATTGACTTCGACCGCGAAGTTCGATCCGGCGGAGTAGGAGACATCGCCCGTGTTCAGGATTCCCGGCGAGTTGCCCGGACTGATGGTGCCGCCGGACGCGACGGTGACCGGACCCGCGACGGTGCCGGACCCGCCCAGCGTGCCGGTGTTGTTCACAGACACCGCACTCGCCGCATCCGTCGAGCCGTTGACCAACAGCGTGCCGGAGTTGATGGTCGTCGTGCCGGTGTAACTGTGCGTGCCGGTCAGGGTGAGGATGCTGGTTCCCAGTTTGAGCAAGCTGCCCGTGCCGGAGATGTCGCCGGCGAAGGTGCTGCTCGATGGGTTGTTGAACTGGAGGGCCGCGTTGTTGAGGATGTTCCCGGTGAGGCTCCCGTCGGCCACGCCGTTGCCGATCCGGAGGGTGCCGGCCGTGATCGTGGTACCCCCCGAGTAATTGCTCGTTCCGGTCAGCGTCAGGATGCCGGCTCCCTCCTTCACCAACCCGCCGGCCCCGGTCCCGCCCCCACCCACGACCAGGGTGGTCGCCCCGTTGGAGACGACGATCGTTCCCCCGCCCGCGTTCAGGGTGAAAGCCCGGTCGGTGACCGCGCTTCCGGCCCCAGTGTACCGGAGGGTTCCCCCGTCGAACACGAGGTTCGCTGCCGCGTTCGCTGACGCCCCGATCCCGCTAGCCGTGCCGCCGCTCGCCAGGGTCGAGACGGCGAGCGTCCCGCCGTTGATCGTCGTCACCCCGGTGTAGGTGTTCGAGCCGGTGAGTGCCAGAACGCCCGGGCCGTCGAAGGTGAGGTTGAAGTTGTTCTCGTTCGCCCCCGCCCCGCCGAGGACGCCGCCGAAGGTAGAGGTGCCCCCCTGACGGACGGTCAACGTGGTCGGCGTCGCCGCGCCGGTGGTGACGGACGAGCTGCCGGCGACGCCCGCACCGGTCACGAGCGTCACGTTCGTGGCCAGCGTCAGATTCGCGCCGATCGTAATCGTGCCGGCGGCGGTTGCATCGTTTCGGCCGATGACGAGCGTGCCGGCGGTGATCCGATCGAGCTCGGCGTCGGTCAGGCCGAGCGAGCCGACGACGTTCTTGCCCAGATCGATCGTTCGGCCGGTGGACACCGGGCGGACGGTCACGGTGCCGGACGAATCGAGTCCGCCCGACGTGATCACCACGTCGTCGGCGGTAACGGTCAGGAGCCCGCCCGTGCTGGTCGCCGACCCGCGGCCGGGGGTGGGGTTGTCGATGGTCAGGACGCCGCCCGCGCCGGTGGTGAGCGACACGGGGGCACCCGCGCCGGTCGAGTTGATGAGCGAGTCGCCCTGGATGGCGATGTCCCGCCCGGCGGTGGCGGTCACCCCGGTCCCGCCCTGCGCGTACGTGGTGTTGGATGCGATGATGTCCCGGTTGGCCGTCAGCGTCAGCACCCGGCCGGTCACGTCCCCGAAGTTCGAGCCCGTCCCCAGCAACAGATCCTGTCCCGCTTCCAAGGTTAATGTGCCGTTCGCCGACCCGACGCCGTTGACTCCGGCCGAGGTCGCCAGGTCGGCCCCGGCGGTCGTGCGGAGGGTGACGTCGCCGGGGGCCTGCACGCCTTCGTTGACGTTCAGCGCCCCCGTGGCGACGATCAGGATAGCGCCCGATGCGCCGGTCACTTTCACGCCAGTGAGCGTGGCGTTCACACCACCGATCGTGAGGGCGTTAGCTTCGGAAACGAACACGCCGCCGGTGGTGGTGGTCGCTTCCAGGTTGTCGACATTCGTATCCAAGGGCGCAGCCAGGGAGCCGATGCCGGTGGCGGCCGTCAGTGCCGTGGAAGGCGCGACGACCGCAGTCGCCGCGCTGCCGTCGTCGACGATCGCGCTGCCAGCGGTCAGGCTGACGAGCCGGCTGGCGGCCACGTCGGCGACGGTGAGGGTGCCGGAGCCGCCCGTCGACGCGACGATGTCATGATTCGCGCCGCCTGCCTCCACCCCGGCCAACGACAGGTTCGCGCCGTTGGTGCTGATCGTGACGTCGCCTTCGACGGTCGTCGCCCGGGTCACCGTCAGGGTCGTGCCGCCGAGTTTGGCGATCCTGACGACGCCGGTTCCGGCGTCGTTGGCGACGGACGCCGAGGTCGCTTGGAAGCCGGAGTTCGAGGCGATCGACAGGAAGACGCCGCCGGAGGAAGCGTTGACGGCCGTGACAGAAGTCGTGCTCATTTCCAGTGGGTCGGCCGCCGTGCCGATGCCGGCGACGGCGTTCAGAACGACGAATCTCGCACGGATGTCGTCACCGGAGCCGACGCCGACGATGGTCGCAGAGGAATCGACCGTCACGGTCCCCCCCAACGCGTTGGAGAAGCCAGCGCCGCCGTAGGACACGCTGCTGACGGCGCCGGTGGTAGTGAAAGTGAGGTTGTTCGACGCCCCGGCGGCAGTCACTTCGTCATCGACGCTGATGCTGTTGTCTGCTGTCGCAACGAGATCGGCGGTCCCGCTGAACCGCGTCCGACCAGCTATCGAGATACCGTTCGACCCGCTGTCCAGGGTGATGGTGAACGTTTCGGAATAAAAGTTTGCGCCGCTGTTATTGAACGTGACGGCGGTGCCGGCCCCGGCGTCTGTCAGCGAGATGTCGGTGAATGCCGCGATTCCGGCGGCGGTCACGGACAGCGCCGCGGTTCCATTCCCGGTGACGTTCGCAGAGTCCGTGCCACTCCATGTGCCGCCGGTCAAGGAGAGGGTGTAGGTGGACGCGTTAGCGACGATCGAGACTCGCTCGTTGGCGAGCAGGTTGAGGTTGAGTGCGGCGCCCGCCTCGGCGAACGTGGCAGGCACACTACGGTCTTCGAGCGATTCCAGTCCCAGGGAGAATGGCTTCGCAGTCCGACTCGATTTCCGCAGGGATCGGGGACTCATCACGCAGCCTCGCCGGAAAGTGTGCTGTTTTTCGCGGGGGACAGTTACTTCATCGACACTTCCCCGATCACGACGGACGGTCAGCCGACTCATCTGAAGAAATTTCGTTCGTTGAGGTCGGTCTTGCCGGAAGCACGCGGAGAGGCGTCTTCTGGATCCGCGAGCCGTCGCGAAAGGGGGGAAAAATCTACCATCAGTATCGGGCGAATCGGGGTGGTCGACAACCTTGCCATCCGGCAGGGTCTCGGGCGATATCTGGGGCGAACGTGGCGAATTCCCAGGATATGTGCCTGCCCGATCATGCCAGTGAGGCTCGAACGTTGGGAAGCATCGGGTGTCGGACTTCGGAGTGGAGGCAGTCGGTCGCTGTCTGAAGGCGGTTGCTGACCCCTCCAAGCACTCGGAGGGACGATCTGTCCGTGACGTTTTGGCGATGGATGGCATCTCGTCGACAGAGATTTCGGCTCGTGCTGCCGAGCGTGAAGAGGTCGCAGTCGCTGTCTCACTCGGACCCCCGAGGGAGACACGCCGCAACCCTGCCGCGGCGGGGGTTTTGTCCATGTCGGGCGGGTTTTGTCCATGTCCGGGCCGGACGCCGTTTTCCCCAGGATTTCGAGCGAAATCGGGGGTTTTGTCCATTTTGTCCATGCCATTCGGCGTTCCCGCCGGAAATCGCAACGTCGGCACTCGGGTGCCCTCGCCGACTCGAAACGTTACCCCGTCGTTCGTAGAACTCCACCGAAGTCGATCGACTCACCCTCGACTGTGGTGACTGCACTTTTCGCATCCCGATCGCACTGATCCGTCGCGGGACTCACCTGAACTGGGGCAACCATGATCTCATCCCTCATCGCCCTGGTGATCGGCGCGTTCAGCAACCCCGCCACGGGTCCATGGCAGTTGCAAAGCATCCAGTCGGACGCGGACTTTCGCGGACTGTGTGTGATCGACTCGAACGTGGCGTGGGTCAGCGGGACCAAGGGAACCTTCGGGCGGACCGACGACGGCGGGAAGACGTGGGTCGCCGCGACGGTCCCCGACGCGGACAAGCTCGACTTCCGAGACGTCGAGGCGTTCGGCGAGACAACAGCCTACCTGATGAGCGCTGGCCCTGGCGAGCAGTCCCGAATCTACAAGTCGACGGACCGCGGGAAGACCTGGATGCTCCAGTTCAAGAATTCCGAACCCGGGGCGTTCTTCGATGGGATGGCTTTCTGGGATGAAAAGCACGGGATCGCGTTGAGCGACCCTGTGGACGGTCGGTTCCTTCTGGTTGCGACCGACGATGGCGGCGAGAACTGGAAACCGTTGCCAGAGAAGAGTCGGCCCGCCGCGCTTCCCAAAGAGTCGGTGTTTGCGGCGAGCGGCACATCCCTCGTCACGCAGGGCGAGAACGACGTCTGGTTCTGCACGGGCGGGGCGAAAGTCTCACGGGTCTTCCACTCGGCCGATCGGGGGAAGACCTGGGAAGTCCAAGAAACGTCGCTCCTTGCGGGCATCGAATCGGCCGGTGCGTTCTCGATGGCGTTCCGGGATCGCGATCATGGGGTGATCGTCGGCGGCGATTACCGCAAGCCAGACGACCGGAAGGCGACCGGGGCGTTCACCACCGACGGGGGCAAGACGTGGAAGCCGGTCGAGAACCCACTTCCGTTCCGTTCTGGCGTGGCGCGGGCGAAGGATCGGTGGGTGGCAGTGGGCACGTCGGGCTCGGACGTCTCCGTGGACGACGGCGCGACCTGGAAGCCGCTGGACCGGGAAAAGTACAACAGCGTCGCCTTCACGGCGTCGGGAGATGGTTGGGCCGTCGGACCGAAAGGCCGGATTGCAAAGTTCGTGAAAACGGACAAAGAGTGAGCCGGCACGCCACGTTGCCGGCAAGGAAGTCGAAGATTTTGTCCGATTGGCACCCCGAGTGTGACACACTTCGCTCCCCGATCGGCTCGTTTCGATCGCCCGAGTCGCGGTGAGGGTGACTTCACGTAGATCGGGACGCAATCGGAGGGCGATGGGGAGCATGGGCCGAGCCTTGAGAGTCAGCGGTTAAAGCAGCAGCCCAGACTCGGCAAGGACGGAGTCCGCGACCGCCTCCGCAACGGATTCGAGGAACGTCGTGGGCTCGGGCACCCTTCCAATCGGTACGAGCGGTAGAATCGGCTGGAATCGCCGCAACTCCGCCGCCAGGCCGATGAAATCCGTCTCCCCTCCCACCACTGCTACCCTTATACGATCACGCAGGTGAGCGGTCAGTCGGGAGGCGTCGACCAGGTCCGTCGCGATCAGCGGCTGGTAGCCTGCCGCCAGCAGGACGCCTCGGATCAACTCCCGCACCAGTGGGCGGAAACAGACGACCAAAACGAGTTCTCCGGTCCCACGGTGGAGCCTGGTATCCGCCGGGTCGGCACCACGGGCGAACCGGGTGAGAATATCGCGAGCCTCGCACGGTCCGACTTCTTCGCTAACGGCTCCCGCAATCGCTCGGATCGCCGTCCACCTCGACGCACGATCCGCCTCGGACTGTCGCCCCCTTCGCTCCGTAACATCGATTTGATAGGCGATCACGAGTGAACTCGGGTCGCCCCTCTCTCCAGAGAGCCCCCAACGGGCCTCGACAAGACGAGCCTCTCCCCCTGTCGTTCGGGTGACGAGGTCGCCCAGCCACCATCCGTCCCTGCGAACCGCTTCCGAAGCCCTCGCGTATTCGATCAGCCCGTCGTGGGGGATGAATAACAGAACGGATTGGCCAACGGCGTACTCCGCGGACAGTCCAAATGCCCGCTCCGCGGCCTGGTTCCAGCCGACAATCTTGTCTCGGCCGTCAACGATCCAGACGGGATCGGGCAATGAATCCAGGATGCCAATCGCGGGGACAACGGGGTGAGCGAGTGGAACATCCGCGACGGTGTCGGGGGCGGCAGCAATGATCACGACTGGTCTCGAAGAAGGGTTGATCGGTTCTGCAAGGTCAATCGAGATCGGAGAGAGAAAAGGCTCACCAAAAATGTGGGGCGAGCGTTTCTCCGACCTCGCACTCTCGGCGTTCTTGCGGTAGCCTAACCGAGAAGGACGCCTCTCATCGCCCAGGTGAAATGATGCTTCGTTCGCACCGTCGCCACCGATCGGCGTTCACCGTCATCGAACTCTCGATCGTCATTGCGATCATTGCCATCCTCTTGGGGATGCTGATTCCGGCCGTGATGAAGGTGCGCGAGGCGGCTTCGCGGGGGAAGTGCCAGAACAACCTCAAGCAGATCGGTCTTGCCACCCACCGCTACCACGACCAGTTCAATCGCCTTCCCGGAACTCATGCGTGGATACGAAACAGCAAGGACTGCCTCGAACTCGGCAACGCTGACGGGAAGCGGGGGACGCCCGTCTTGGCCTGCCCGTCCGACCCGCGCGGGTTGGTCGAGTACAAGAACGCGGGCGGGACGAACGGTCTGACGTGGTACGTCGGTCTCGGCAGCACGTCCTTCAGCAAGGGGGATGGGGCCATCGCCGTGTCCGCGACGACCGTCGTTCAATTGACCACGATCACCGACGGCACCAGTTCCACCATTCTGGCCGGCGAGCGGCCGCCGTCTCCCAACCTTCTATACGGCTGGTGGCGTGGGACGACGCCCCGCGACACACTGGCCGGGGTGGGCGAGCCAACCCGGACCTTCTCCCTTTCGGGGCCAGGGGGAGAGCCCTGCCCGGTCCCCGCCACCTTCGGACCAGGGGTCGTCACCAACGCCTGTTCCTTCAACTCGATCTGGAGCCCCCATTCGGGCGGCTCGAACTTCGCCTTCGCCGACGGCTCCGTTCGATTCCTCACCTATTCCGTCAACGACCCCCTCCCCGGCGAGACAGCCACGGTTTTGCAGGCGCTCGTCACCCGTTCCGGAGGGGAGACGATTCCGGGCGAATGAGTCTCTCCCACCGGCGGTGTTGGCATCCCAAGGGGCATCGCATGAAGGACTCCCACCTCGATTTTGAGGGACTGATCGCCCGTGTAAGGTCCGGCGATCCGGCCGCTTTTGCCGAGCTATATGAGCGGTTCGGAGCGTCGATCAAAATGGCGGTCCGGCGGCGGCTCCCGGAACGGCTTCGGATCGAGTTCGAGTCGATCGACTTTGCCCAGGATGTTTGGGCCTCGTTTCTGACGCTGCCTCCCGAACGGATGGAGTTCCGTCACCCGGAAGCCTTTGTGGGGTTTCTCACGCGGGTCGCGCAGAACAAAGTCATCGACACCGTCCGCCGACGGTTCGGAACGCAGGCCCACGACGTGACCCGCGAGCAACCCCTCGGTTCGGTCGACAACCCGCCGGCGGGAGACCCGACCGCAAGCCAGTGGGCGATGGCGGCCGAAAAGTGGGAGGAACTGGCGAGAAGGCTTCCGCCGGGGCAGGTCGCCGTTCTGGAACGACTCCGGGACGGCTGGACCCAGCGGGAAATCGCCGAGGCGCTCGGAATCAGTTACGCGACCGTGAAGCGGATCGTGAGCCGAATCAAGGAAGTGTGCGAGCAGCCATGATTCCGCCAGCCCACGAATCCCTGATCCCTCCCGTCGGTCGGGTCGTTCGCCTCGCGGCCGGCATCAAGAAGGCGTGGCGGGCGGGCGACAACAAGCCGAGTTTGGCGGCCGCGCTCGCGGCTTATCCATCGCTGGCGTTGTACCGGTCGGCGGTCATCGATCTGGCCTACGAAGAATACTGCCTCCGGGAAGAGTCCGGCGACACGCCGAGCGAGTCGGAGTTCTGCGACCGCTACCCCGCCTTTGCCGACAGCATCGCCAAGGTGCTGGCGGCGCACCGGCTCATCGCCGACAGTCCCGAGTTGCTTTCGGTCCCTGACGCCCCCTGGCCGGAACCCGGAGATCGACTGGAAGGGATGGAACTGATCGGGCACCTCGGCCGGGGGTCATTTGGCCGAGCATTTCTTGCGTTCGACGAGGCAACGAATCGCACCTGTGTGGTGAAGCTGGCCACGGGACGGTCGGCGGAAGGCCGAATCATCGGCGGTCTCGGCCGGCACCCTCACATCACGGACGTGTACTGGTCGCGGGTGGTTGGCAACCGCACAGCGGTCTGTATGCCGTACGTCGGTTCCACGACACTTGAGGCGATTCGGGCCGTGGCGTTCCCCAAAGGACGCGACTGCCTACCCAAGTCGGCCGGGCTCATCCTTGAAGCCGCGGACAACCCTTCCGAGACCCCCGACGGACGAGACCTTCCCGCAACCGTCACGCCTGGCATGACCTATTCCGAGGGGGTCGCGGCCGTCATGGCCAAGGTTGCCGGCGCGTTGAGTCACGTCCATGCCGGCGGGCTCGTTCACGGCGACCTCAAGCCCTCGAACGTGATTCTCGGGCCGGGTGCCATCCCCTACCTGATCGACTTCAACCTTTCGTCCGACGGCCCCGTCGCGGGCGGAACGTTGCCGTACATGGCACCCGAGATCTTGTCCGCCGTCGCCTCGGACCGGCCGAGCGACGCGGTCTTGGCGGGTGCGAGCGACGTGTACTCCCTGGGGGTCGTGCTTCATGAACTGTTGACCGGGCGGTTGCCGTTCGAACCGACTCGGGGTGAGACACGCGAGGTCGCTCTCGACTTGAGGGATCGCGCGCTGAGCGGCTTCCAGGCATCCGCGGCCGGCCCGACGCTGCCCGCTTGCCTGGATCGGCTCGTTCGGGAATGCCTTTCGCCAAACCCGTCCAACCGGCCCTCGGCTTCGGAAGCCTCGACCCGACTCGAATCGTGGGCACACCGGCGATTGCGGAGGAAGCGTCGGGGTCTGGTTGCGTTGGTGGCGATTCTTGGCGTGGGGCTCGCGATCGCGGGAGCGGCTCGACCGATGGCGTCATCCGGCGAGTTGCAGGTCGAGAAGTTCCCCTCGTCTTCCGTGGAATTTTTGGAGCGAGGGAAGAGCCGCCTTTCGGAGGCTCGATACTCCGAAGCCTTGGGCGATTTTGCCGCTGCGAATCGTGGGCGAAACGACCCGCAGATCGACGCACTCGAAGCATACTGTCAGGCGCAAGTCGGCCTTCTGGAACTCGCCGCGGCGAAGGGCAAGAGTGCGGTGCGAGGGGGCGTGAGAACCGTTCCGGTTCTGAACAACCTCGGCTACTGTCGGAGTCGCGGAGGCAGCCCGCTGCTCGCGGTCGAGGAACTGGACCAGGCGGCGGCGATCGACCCGCGTTGTCGCGAGGTGTTGTACAACCGGTCAGTCGCGCGATTTCGGGCAGGACTGTCGCAATCCCTCGGCATGACCGACCCCCGCAGCGCGGAGGACATGGGCCGGATCGTTCGTCACGACGACCTGCCGGCGGCAGTGTACCGTCAAGCCGCGGACGTGTTCGCGGCTTCGAGTGCATTCGATCCGAGCTACCGGGGTGAGGCGATCGAATGTCTTCGCAAGGCGGTTCGTCGGGGAGTGAGCCCGAATGACTTTCTTCGAGACAAGCTTCTCACACACCACCTCGGGGCGTCACCCGACTTCGCAGCCCTCGAAACGCTCGCTGCGAACCCCCCTCCTGCGACTTCACCTGCCTTCGGACTGCTCGAACCCAAGTAGCCGCCGCGCCCTTGTGCCTTTTTCATTTCGCTGAGCCACTTCTTCGCTTGACTTCGATTTCATCAATGGGGCGGGACTCGCCTCGCCCCTGGCCGGTCTTCGCCGGTCATCGCTCCGTACCAGGGAATTCACAATGACCCCGTCCCGCACGCTCAAGCGAGCGGCCGCGCCGTTGCGCGCCTCGCTCGGCCTCCACCCGCTGGATGACCGCATCGTTCCCGCCGCGCCCGTGATTCACAACTTCGCTTCCACTCAAGTGTCAGCCGGGCTGTGGATGCTCACCGGGTCTGTCACGGACGACGAGTCGGTGGGGGGACTGGCGGTCGCGTTCTCCGGCCCGGCCGAGGTGGACGGCCTCAAAGCCGATGTGGAGACCGACGGCTCTTTCGTCGTGTTCGTCAACGTCTCGGTCGGGGGAACCGTCGAGGCGACCGTCGAGGACTGGACGTCTCTCGTCTCCGATCCGGTCTACACCAGCATTTACCCTTGACCGGAGTGTCCCGTGGATTCCCGCGCGGCAGAGATTATCGTGCGACGGTGTTTGGACCAGGGGACCGGTCCGGGGAGACTGGCCGAATGGCTGGCCGCCCGATCGCCCCCCGGCCATGAGGTGTCAGTCGCGCAGGCGGCCGCGATCCTCACCGGGCACTTGTCACCGGACGACCGCACCCTCGACACCGGGGTCGTCTCGACGATGTCGCTCGGGTATCTCGAAGAACCACCGGCGGACACTCGGGCGACTCGACAACCTGATCCACCCCTTCCCATCGCTGAGGGCAACGAGTAAACCAACTGCGACGACCGAGAACTTTCGCGGATCAACAAATGACCGACGCTCAATGGGCCAAGCAATCCGCCGGTTTGATCAAATCGCTTGCCGACCCCACGCGGCTCCGGATCGTCGACACGCTGATTGACGGCGAGAAGAACGTTGGCGAAATCGCAACAGTTCTCGGAGTCGAGATCGTCAACGTGTCGCACCACCTCCAGGTGCTTCGGCAGGCGGGGGTCGTCACGAACGAGAAGCGGGGCCGTTTCGTCGCATACAGCCTGAACCCCGAGGTCGCACTCACGACCGGGAAGGTGACGGCGATCGAGTGCCCGGGGTGCCGGATCATGATTTCCCACGGAACGGCCTGATACCGAAACTCACTGGCTCCTTCCGAGCAGCTTCGGCAAGCGGTTTCAGCTTCTCGCCGGTCTTCGTGACGAACCTTGTGGCCACCGGTGTGTGACGGAACTGACGAAACCCTTCGCCAAGGCGTGGATCGCCCGGCCTCCGTCGACCCACTCTGTTTCGGTGGCTGGGCTTTCTGCCGATCGGCTCTCCGGCCCGGTTCCGCGGGTGGATCGGCATCGTCACCACTCCGTTCACGCAGCGGTGGATCGCGGTCGCCACCTGCACGGTCGCCGCGAAGGGGGTTTCGTCCGTTTCGTCACACGTCTCGTCACGAAGGGCCGCACGCCTCAAGCCTCAAGCCACAACGCCAGCGTTCGGCTGATACGCGGCCCGAGGCGTTGGAAGCAAACTTTTCGTCCGATTCGCACCCCGAGCGTGACACACTTCGCACCCCGGTTACGAAGTAATAGATAGGGGCACTCGCCCCGCACCTCGCCGACGGCCGGCCGCACCGCGGACGCCGCCGGGCTCACGCCCGGAGGACCGCCGTGCCGCGCCTGCCCGACCCCGAAGACCTGTCGCCCGACGATCGCCGCCGTGAAGTGGCCGGGATTCTCGCCGGTGCCGCGATCCGGCTCGCCGAGCGGCACGCGCTGAACTCTTCTGCCCCGCAGAAGTTGTCGAATTCTCGCCCGAACGAGGTTGCTGTGGGCCCGGAAGTAGGGCTCACTGTCCACGGCGGTTAACGCATTAGGCGGTTGCAGGCGTCGGAGCGTAGCGGAGCATGCCTGCAA
>ERZ1066123.1176-NODE-1176-length-16474-cov-15.891954_pt1 | contig 16474 bp, 10 predicted proteins | sample MGYA00382770_ERZ1066123 | MGnify/ENA primary metagenome ERZ1066123 (study PRJEB33369, sample SAMEA5778353) | biofilm metagenome | biome: Industrial cooling water; feature: Water cooling tower basin; material: Biofilm | place: United Arab Emirates | collected...
CGGGATTATTCCGGGCTGCTCGGTCTTCATCAGCTATTCGCGTGCCGATCTTGCCCGCGCCCGCCCGGTAATCGCCCTGCTTGAAGGGGCCGGCTTCGATGTCTGGTGGGACGGCCGGCTTGAGGGTGGGGAGAATTACCTCGTCACCACCGAAACCGCGCTCGAAAGCGCGGATTGCGTGCTGGTGCTGTGGTCGCAAACCTCGGTTGCCTCGCACTGGGTGCGCGACGAAGCGCAGCGCGGGCGCGAGCGCGGCTGTCTGGTGCCGCTATCGCTGGATGGCACCATGGCCCCGCTCGGCTTCAGGCAGTTCCAGCTGCTCGATATCACCGGCTGGTCGGGCGATCCGGCAGCGAGCGAGGCAGCACGGATCATTGCCGCGGTCAGGAACCGGGCTGGCGGGGCCGAGGCCGTCCCATCAGGGCTGACGATCGCGCCCGCAACGCTTGCTCCGCCACCCAAGCCGGGCGTTGCCCTGTCCCGCCGCACCGCGCTGATAGGGGGCACCGGGCTGGCGGCCGTCGCTGTGCTCGCAGGGGGATGGGCCACCGGTCTGTTCGCGCCAAGCGCGGCCGGGGCGGTTTCGATGGTGGTCTTGCCCTTTGCCAACCGCACCGGGGATGCCGGAAACGCATGGTTTTCGGACGGTATTTCCGGCGAATTGCGCGCGGTGCTGGTGCGTAATCCGCGCCTGCGGGTTGCCGCGCCGACGTCGTCCGCAGCGCTCGTCGGGGAGGATGATTTCGCCATCGGACGCAAGCTCGGCGTCGATCATATCCTGCGCGGCACGGTGCAGCGCGATGCCGAGCGCGTGCGGGTGGCGGCCGAACTGCTCGAGATCGAAGGCGGGCTGGTGCGCTGGGCCGAAAGCTATGACCGCGCGCTGGCGGATGTCTTTGCGCTGCAATCGGAGATCGCCGAAACCGTGGCGCTCTCGCTCGTGGCCGAGATCGCCTCCGAAGACGAGGCCCGCAGCAGCATTGCCCAGCAAGTCGCCATCGGCGGCACCAATGTGCTGCCCGCTTACGAGGCCTTCATGCGCGGGCACGCCTTCTATCGGCTGTCTTCGGGGATCGAGAGCGACCGGCAGGCGCTTGCCGAATTTGATGCCGCGATTGCCGCTGATCCGACCTATGCCGCCGCCCATGCCATGCGCGCGACGATGCTTGCCAGCATTGCAAATGCTGCCGACACAGCCGCCGAGGTGAGATCAGCCAACGCCGCCTCGATCGCTTCGGCCAAGCGCGCGATTGCGCTGGAAGAGCGGCTGGCACAGGGGCATCTCGCGCTCGCCTTTGCGCTCAACAACGGCCAGCTGGATCGCGCCGCCGCGCTGCCGCACTATCAGGCAGCGGAACGGCTCGCACCGGGCGATGGCGATGTGCTGCGCAATGTCGCGATTTTCTATTCCTACGGGGCTGAGCAGGCGCCTGCGGCAAAGGCCATCGCCAAAGCGCTCGAACTCGATCCCTTGAACCCCCGCGCCTTTCGCACGGCAGGCTTCGTTGCCCTGCTCGGGCGCGATTACCCGGCCGTCATCCGCCATATGGAGCGCGCGCTTGCGCTCAACCCTGAGCTCGTGAGCGCGCATTTCGCGATTGCCAATGCCCGGCTGATGCAGGGCGATGCGGCAGGTGCGCTCGCCGCAGCCAAGCAGGAGCGTGCGCCGGTCTTTGCCCTGACCGCAACCGCTATCGCAGCGCACAAGCTTGGCGACAAAGCGGCGGCGGATGCCGCGCTTGCAGAGATCATCGCCGATTATGCCGGTGCCGGGCTTTATCAGCTCGCCCAGGTGCGAGCCCAGCGCGGCGAGACAGCGGCGGCGCTTGAACTGCTGGACCAAGCCTTTGCGGCGCGCGATCCGGGCCTGCTGTTTGCCCGCAATGACCCGCTGCTTGATCCCTTGCGCGGCGAGCAGGCCCTGACCGATTTGCTATCGAAGCTGGGGTCGTGATAGGCTGATGAGGCCGCCCATGTCGGGCGACGTAAGGGGGAAATCCGATGAAGAAACTGGTGACGTTTGCTGTGGCTTCGGGCGCTGCGCTGCTGTTGATGGCTTGCGGCAACAAGACCGAAGAAGCGCCGACCGAAGCTCCGGCTGAAGAAATGGCCCCGGCCGAGGAAATGGCTCCGGCTGAAGACGCCGCGCCTGCCGAGGGTGCGGAAGCCGCGCCTGCGGAAATGTCGCCAGACGACAAGGCCGCAGCGGAAGGCGCCGAAGGCGTTGATCCCAACAACAATCCGGTTGGCATGTAAGTCTGAAAGTCTGCGCCACGCGCGCAGCATGAGGGGCGGCTTGCAGGTATGGCGAGCCGCCTCTTTCTTTGTGTGCGGCGCGTCAGCCTTGCTGATCGCAACCGCTGGCCAGCCCATCACCGCGGCATGCGCATCTCGCGATCGATCCAGTCGCGCACCCGGGCGACGCGGGCATAGCGGCTCGGCTCGCCGGTCGCGCCGCATTTGCGCCCTCCGCTCAGCACTCCGATAACGGTCGGCAGCCTGCCGGGATCGCTGAAGATCACCAGCGGCCCGCCACTGTCGCCGCGGCAAGCCTGCCCCTGATCGCCCCCGCCTGCACACAGCGCCACACCCAGCAACCGACCGCGATACTTGGTGATGGCCTCGCATTCCGCCGGGGTCACCAGGCCCATGCGCACGGCGCGCAAATGATCCGTGCTGCCGCTGCCCTCCGCCTCGGTCCAGCCCCAGCCATAGGTGAAGACCGGCGCGCCGCCGCGGATCGGGCGTTCGTTCATCGCCAGCGGATCGATGCGGATGCGGCTGATCGGATAGGTGGTGGCACTGCGCTGCCCGCCGCGCTGATCGAATTGCACAAGCGCGATGTCAAAAGCCTGGGTCAAAGGATTGTAATCGGGGTGCGGGATGGTGCGGATGATGCGGTGGGTGATCCCTTCATCCGCGCGCGGGTTGAAGACACCGAGCCGCAGGCTGTAGCCCTTGCCATCAATCCGCGTACCCCGATCCCACAGGCAATGGGCCGCAGTCAGCACCCAGCCCTCGGCAACCAGTGCACCGCCGCATAGCACGCGATCCGCCGCAGACAGGACCGCACGATTGGCCCCGACGGCATCACGCTCGGGCCGCCACAGCAACGCCTGCCACGGCGCTTGGCCGGGGCGCAGGCGCTGGCCGAGACGGATCCGCCGCACGAGATCACACAGCGTGTCGTCATAGGTCCCACCGCGAAACGCAACCGTGGTGGTGGTGCAATCCCGTGCCCGGTTGGCCAGCCGTTCGGCCTCGCGTCTTTCGGCGGCGAGACGTTGCTGCTCAGCCTCTTCCTCGGGCGTGAGCGGCGCGGTATAGCGGCTGTCGGCAGCAAGCAGCGGGGCTTCGGGATCCTCCGCCACCAGATCATCTAGATCGGCGCAAACCCCATGATTGCCGCGCTCGCATTCGCTTGCCAGCAGGGCGTAGCCGCGGCGGCGATCTTGCTGCACGCCGTTCCCATCAAGCAGGCGGCGGCCGAGCGTTTCGCAGGCGAAGGCCTTCCCCCCCGTGCAGCCGATCGTCCACCAGCGCTCGGCCTGAAGAGCGCCGAGCGCCCGGTCGGGCTGTGCTGTTCCCAGCGCCATCGCGCCGGCATCGTAACAGGCTTCGGCTGCACCCAGCTCGCAGGCTTTGCCGAGCAATTGCAGCGCTTCGCCGGGTGGATTGAGCGGCGAGGTGATATCGGCAAGGCTGTTGCCCAAGGCTGCGCAATCGGCTGCCACGCCGCGTTCGCAGCTCTCGGCGCGGCGGGGACGCGCCCGGATATCAGCCGCTAAGGTGCAAAAGCGCGCCTCGAGATCGCAGGCGCGGTCAAACAGGACTAGCGCCGCGCTGCGGTGCTCGGGCAGGCCGGTTTCTTCCGGGAAGACGAGTAGGCCAAGTTCGTGGCAGGCCTCGCTGTCCTCGGCGCGGCAAGCCCAATCGAGCCATTCCCGCCGGTCCTCAACCGGTTCACCGGTGGCGGTCTCCCCGATCAGGCGCGGGGTGAGCAGGATGCGGCATGCAGCCCCCTCGCCCGAACGGCACTGGGCGCGCAAAGTGGTAAGCGCCTGTGTGCGCTCCGCCGGGTCGCCGGGGGTTTCAAGCGCGTTTTCGAGCGCCCGTTCGGCAAGGCTGCGGCATGCGGAAAGGCCGCCTTTGGCGCAGGTTTCGCGGCGAAGCGCAGCGGCAGCCGCCGTATCGGGAGAGGTTTGCCCATCGCCTCCTTCTAGGCGATCAGCCAAGCGGGTGCAGGCATCGAGCGCGCCCAGATCGCAGGCGCGGCGCAGGGTGCCGAGCCCGGCCTTGCGCATTTCCTGATCGGCAAGCGAGGTTTGCAGCACGCCGAGCCCGTGACAGCCTTCGGCCATGCGCGCGCGGCACGCCTCGTCAAGCAAGATCGCGGCGACGGGCCGGTTTTGCGGTCGCCCCTCGCCGAACAGGAAGGCTTTTCCCAAGTCGGCGCAAGCCGCCTGATCGCCCGCAGCACAAGCGGTTTCGGCGGCATCGGCACGGGCTTGCTCGCGGGCACGCAGGAAAGGGGTTTTGTCCGGTCGCGCACGCAGGATACCGCTGGTTTCCGGAAAGACTGCGGGAAAGGGAGGCGATCCATCGGCCGCAGCAGCAGGCGGTTCTTGCGATACGCCGTGCGCCGCAACAGGCACAGCCAGCACGCCCACCAGTGCCAGCCATACGCTTGCCCCAAACCACGCCAGTCTGCCCATCGCCTTGCCCCTCCCCCTCGCCCATTCATGCGCTTCGCGCGTGTCGGCGTCAAATGGCGGATTGGGCTCTTGTAAGCCCCGGTCAGGCCGCGTTACAGACAGGCCTATCGCAGCCCGCGCGGAATTGAGCGGCGAGGAGATTTTCTGAATGCCCGCCCCTTCTGCGAAGCCTGCCGCCGCTTTCACCAGCCCGGCAAACTGGAAGCCGCATCTCGCGCTTGGTGTGACCGGGCATCGGTCGGGCAATCCCGCCTTCGACCAGAACCGCGCTGCGATTGCCGAAGGGCTGGCGGCGCTGTTCAGCGAGATCGAGCGCATCGCGGCCACGCTTGATGGCGAACGCGCGCTGCCGCGGCTCTACAGTCTGCTGGTCGATGGGACGGATCAGATTGCAGCGGAACTGGCGCTCGCGCGCGATTGGGAACTGGTGGTGCCACTGCCCTTTGGCGAAGGGCTCAATCTCGCCATCAACGCGCATCCAACCACCCCCGATGATGCTGCCGCGCTGTGCCGGGGCCAGCCGGCGAGCGATCCTGCGGTTGAGGCGCGCGCCTGCGCGATCCGCGCTGTCACCTCGCGCGCGCTGATGTTCGAGCTGGCAGATCGCGACGCCGAGATTGAAGCGCTCTGGCTCACCAGCCTCGCCGCGCCGGAGGATCGCGCCGCCGCGCGCGCTTTCGAGGCCGCCGTGTCCGGTAATGTCGCGCTCGCGGGCCGCGTGATCATCGAGCGCACCGATCTCGTCATCGCGGTGTGGGATGGCAAGGTCGCCAATCTGCCGGGCGGCACCGGCCACACGGTCACCGCCGCGCTGGCGATGGGCACCCCGGTGCTGGTGCTCGATCCCGCAGCGCCGGGCCATTGGTCGATCCTCACGCGGCCCGAAGAGCTGGGCCATCTGGGCAAGAACCCGGGGGCGCCTGATCACGATCGCCTTGCCGCGATCATCCGCGCCGCGATCCTTGTCGACGGCTGGAACCCGGCCTTGCTCGAACACGAAGTGTGGCGCGCGCAAAGCGCGCCGCTGTTTGGTCTCTATCGCCGGATCGAGCGAATGTTCGGTGGTGGTTCGGGGGCTTTTGCTTCAACCCGCGTCACCTACGAAGCGCCCGAGGCGATTGCCAGCGGTAGCGGCGCGCGATTGGTCGCCGCCGCTGCCGCGCTGCCTGGCGGTGATCCGGCTGTCGCCACACAGCTCGCGGACGAGGTGCTGCCGATGTTTGCCTGGGCCGATGGCATCGCCAGCCGCCACGGCGACGCCTATCGCAGCGGCATGTGCGTCAACTTTGTGCTCGCGGCGCTGGCGGTGATCGTGGGACTGGCGTTTCTTCCGGCAGGACTGAGCGAACTCAAGTGGGCTTTTGCAACAGTAGAGTTGCTGCTGCTCGCCGGGATCCTTGCCATGACGGTGGCAGGATCACGGCGCGGCTGGCACCGCCGCTGGTTTGAACTGCGCCGCGTGGCCGAATATCTGCGCCACGCTCCTGCGCTGCTGCTGCTCGGCGTAGCGCGACCGACGGGCCGCTGGCCGCGCTCGGGCGTGGGAAGCCATGCGAAGGGTGGTGGGGATGAAGGTCACGCAGGCAAGGCGAGCGGCGGAGACACGGTCTGGCCCGAACACTTCGCCCGGCATGCCCTGCGCGCCATCGGCTTGCCGCGCGCGCGGCTGACCCGAGAATATCTGCGCGCTGGCCTTGCCGAGGTCGCGCTCCCCCATGTCACGGCCCAGCGCGCCTATCACGAGGCCAAGGCGCGGCGACTGGAGACGGTACACCACCGGCTCGACCGTGCGGCCGAGACCTGCTTCGTCCTCGCGGTGGTGGCGGTGCTGGGTTACCTTGTGCTCAAGGCGGCAAGCCTTGGCGGGATGGTGCCCGCAGCTTTCGTCACAGACGCCTCGCCGCTGTTCACTGTGCTGGGCGTGGCCTTCCCGACGCTGGGCGCAAACCTTGCCGGCATCCGCTATTTCGGTGATTTCGAACGCTTCGGCGCGATCTCGCGCGTGGCGGCGGAAAAGCTGCGCGAGATCGAGCTGCGCATCGGCATGCTGCTTGACGGGTCAGAAAGCGCGCTGACCTATGCTGCCGCGGCTGATCTCATGCACGCGCTCGATGAAGCCGTGGTGGACGAGATCGCCAATTGGCAATCGGTGTTCGGTGCCAAGCACCTCGCGCTCCCCGCCTGACATGCCCCCTTGCGGCGCTGTCAATCTCACGGCGGGCGTTCTGTGTTCGGCAGAGCTGTCCTCAATCCGCTGGGGGAGGTGGCCATCGCCAAGATGTGCGACGACACCCGCGCCTACGCGTCGAGAATGGTGCGGATGGCTTCAGCCAGTTCTGTCCGGCGATAGGGTTTGCCAATGAAGTTCATCGGATTGTGCTGGCGTCGCTCCCGCATCAGTGGGTCTTCGCTATAGCCCGATGCGAGCAAGACTTTCAGCCCCGGTTGCTGCTCCAGAACCGTCTCGGCCAATTGCCTGCCATTCATGCAGCCCGGCATCACCACATCGGTAAAGAGCAGATCGAACGGCGGGCTATCCGCGATGATCTTCAGCGCTTCTGCCGCCGATCCCGCTGCCACGGTCTCGTATCCCAAACGGGCCAACTGCAAGACGACGTTGCGCCGGACCAGATCATCATCCTCGACGATCAGAATGCGCTCGGCCCCGCCAACGGGCCCTTGCGGCTTAGGCGGTGCGATGTGTTGGACGTCCTGCGCGTCGCTTGCCGGGAAATAAAGCGTGACGATGGTGCCTTTCGCCAGCTCGGACGTGATCTCGGCGAAGCCGCGCGATTGGCGGACAAACCCCCAGACCATCGAGAGCCCAAGACCCGAACCTTTGCCAACCTCCTTGGTGGTGAAGAAGGGCTCAAAGGCCCGCTCCATATCCTGCGGCGGCATGCCGCAGCCATTATCAGTGACACTGATGATCACATAGCGATCGCCAGTGAAGCCTTCCTGACGGCGGGGATCATCCTCTTGCATCAGGACGTTCGCAGCCTTGATCACGATTTCCCCGCCGTGTGGCATGGCATCGCGTGCATTGATGACAAGGTTCAGGAGAGCATTTTCGAGCTGACCCGGATCAAGCTCGACCGGCCAGACATCGGGATCGGCCGTAAGCGTAATCGTGATGTTCGGGGTGATGGTGCGGCGGATCAGCACCTCCAGACCGGCCAGCAAGCCACCGAGATGAAGCTTGACGGGCGACAAGGTCTGCAGCCGCGCGAAGGACAGCAGCCTGCTGGTGAGCATGGCGCCGCGCTCGGCTGCCTGCAGCGTGGCCTCAGCCAGCCATTGGGCATTCGCATCCGCGGCATGGAGTTGCGACAATTCCTCGGCATTGCCGATGATGATTGTCAGGAGATTGTTGAAATCATGCGCCAACCCGCCTGTCAGCTGGCCGACGGCTTCCATCCGGTGCGCCTGTTGGAGCTTCTTTTGGAGCGCATTGAATTCTGAAACATCGGTGGTGCTGCCGATGATCCGGCACGGCTTTCCCGCCTCATCATGCAGGATCATCGCCCGCTCGATCACGTCGACAAATCGACCATCAGCGCGCTGAAAGCGGAATTCGCACAACCACGTTGTTTTGCCACTCTCGATCGCGCCGCGCAGGCTTTCGGCAACACGCGCGCGGTCATCGGGGTGGATCCAGTTTTCGCGGGCGTGCAGATCTGTCGCGAAGGCGCGCGGATCGTAGCCATAGGCGTTGCGCAATTTGTCGTTCCACCACACCCGGCCTTCGGCAAGGTCCATGTCGCACACCAGATCATCAGTCGCGAGGCTCAAGAGGCGGAAGCGTTCCTCGCTCGCGCGGATAGCGGCAGCGCTGCGTTCGGTTTCCTCGGCCAGCGCGGCGCGTTTGATTTCCTGATCGCGGTGCCGCGTGAACAAATCGATGAACGCCACAGAAGCATAGTAGCTGATCGTGTAGGACATCACGGCGGCGATACCGATCGGGTCGCGCAGATCCGCCATCATGAACAAGAGCATCGGTGCCGGGCCGATACTCACCAGCACGCCGATCTGTTTCTTGTAGTAGCCGAAATTGGTGAAATGGTGAAAGACGAGCAGCGGAAAGAACCAGGCCATGTAGGGCAAGGTGCGGAAAATCACGTCGGTGGAAGCATAGGCAATGATCGCCCCGGCATTGAGATGCAGCAGATAATAGACGGTAAGGCAGCCCGTGATCACACTGGTGGCCATCGCCGGCCGGATGGATACGGCGATCAGCAGGCCGCCGGTCATGATGGCGGCGAGGATCAGCAACCAGGATTCCCACCCCGCTATCTTGCCGAGGCCGACAGCCACAATCGTTCCGAGCATGGCGCCGGAAAACGCGATGATCAGCGAAAGCTTGACCGCACTCTGCGCGAGCCTTTCGCGATAACTGAGCCGGCTGATGTCTGTATCATTCATGCCAGAGCTGCCCTCAAGGTGACGCAGTCATCATTTCATAAAGCAACGTTCTAACATTTTGGGATAACCGGCACAAAACCGTTACAAGCCCAACCGCGCGCCCACATACAGAAATCCTGACAGTCCCTCAGAGAACGGCGTCTGGGAGGGCATCTTTTGCCGACCTCGCCGGGCTCACTGGCGTGCCATCCACGCTCTTCACCGTCAGCTCGTGCATCAAGATCCACCGCACTTGCTGGAGGCGCATAGGGAGGCGGATTACCGAGCTCCACGCTGTCTGCGACGAAAAGGTCCGCGAACACGTCCTGCGCCTGACACCTCGCAACACCGACGATGCCAAAGTCGCGATGCTGGCGATCAATGTCCGACCGCCCTCGGACTATCGGTTCGCAGAACAAGGGTACGACAGCCACGCCTTGCGCTGTTAGCTGCTCGACCACGGCACCACACCGATGATCCCTTCAAGGTCCAACCGCAAGGTCCAGATCTCGCGCACTTGGCAGAACTACCGCCAGCGCAACTTTGTCGAGCGTGTGCCTTGCCGGTTCTTGGACTGGCGCCGCATTCGCCGCACTCGTCACGTGGCGGCTCCGATGAGTCAGGATGCTAGCGACTTCCATCGTATGCTTGATGATTTGTTAACCTCATTTGGTTTAATCCCAGCCTGGCGATTAACCAAAAATCTACCGGACCCAAGCGGAGACCCAAGAAAATGAGTAAAAATTTAAAGCTTGCAGTAATCATGTTTGCGGCTGCATCCACGATTTCCACCGAGGCTCATGCAGAGTCACGTTTTGTGACCGGAACGGCCAGCCCGCTAACGGCAACCGCAAACCTTGACTTCACAGTGACCATTCCGCGGTTCGTTTATGTCCGGATCGGGACCGGAACGGATCGGGCCAACAACACGACCGTCGACAACCTTGTCTTCAACGTACCGGCAGCCAACGTTGGTGACGGCACGTCTATTGCAGGTACTGGCGGTGACTTGACCGGTGGGCAGGTTACAGCGCGTGTGCTTGGGAACAATGGCACGATCGCGTTCAGCTCGACTACGCTGGGGCCGCTCAACAACGGAGCTGGTGATACCATTTCTTGGTCGCAGATGAACGTTGCGGTCACAGCCAATACCACTGCTACCGCACTCGCTCACCCGACGCTGGTTGATGCAGCGACCACTAGCATCAACCTGACCCCCACGAGCGGCACAAGGGTCACCAACCTCGATGCACGCTGGACTTTCTCGTACCGTAACCAAACCATCGTTCCTGCGGGCACTTATGGTGGAGTGAACACGCAGAATGGTCGTGTGACCTATGCCGTATCGATGCCCTGACTGGATTGACCGGGCCCCAGCGCAAGCCCCCGCAGCTCCGCTCAGCGAGCACGGGTGGCCTTGGCAGCTGGTGTAACCATATTTCTAAGTGGTGTGCCATATTCGTGCCCGAGTAATTTACCATACCTCAGGCCTTAAACTGACTTACTGTCGCCCGTTTTACCAAAGCGGAGCCACAGGAGGTATGAGGCGTGATGCGATGGCCAATAGCAGCGGCAGTTGTTCTGGGTGCCGCCCTTGCATCGGCCATCGCACCACTAGGCGCGCTAGCCGGATCGAGGTTCGAGACAACCCCGACTCCCAGCGCTGAAGCGGCTGCAAGCTTGGATTTTTCAATTGTCGTGCCCAAGATTGTCTATCTCGGCCCGCTAAGGGGCGACGATGACAGAGACGCGGCGCGCCCGTTCGCCTCAGGAAAATCTGTGCGTCTGAAGGTTCGTGAGCCGTACACCGCAATAACCAACGGTGGCACGATCGCCTTCTCGGCTGCAGAGCAGGGCCAGATACGACCCCCAGAAACGGGTGACGCGAACGTGCGGCGTGAACCGCCAACGAACCGGGTATATGTGGTAGCCATCCCTTGAAATAAGGGCCAGCGTGCGCAAAACGCCTGTGGTGTACTTCACCAAGGGGGGCGACCGCAGTGATCGAAGGGGCTCAGGGGCGGAAACAACAGACCACGGGGAAGCTTTACCTTAGCTACAAAATCGCAAGGCGAAGCGCTATCGTAGCAGCTGGCTTGTTATGCGCCTTTGGAGCACAGACGGCCCACGCCTATGTCATCACCATAACAGCGGGCCCACGCTCGATTTATCTGCAAGTGGGGGCTGGCGGGTATGCTGGCACCTATTCGTCGGGCGGCACCCCCGGCAACAATGCAACAATCAATGTTGTATCTGTGAGTGTTCCAGCGGCAGTTGTCGGCTCGGGCGCAGCTCAGGCAATGACCTCGAACAGTAACGTTGCGCAGAGCCCGATTGACGGGTTCGTTTTCTGCAACCCTCCAACGCAAGTGTACATAGGGGCGTGGTCTCGACCTGGTTCAAGGCCAGGTGTCGCCACCCTTACGGTCACATCGCCTGTCAACTTGACGAGCGGCACCGACACAATTCCCTTCAGCCAGATCAGCTGGGTGATGTCCGGCAATGGAGACACGGTGTTTCAGTTTCCCAATGGCACTTTCACGGGAACAACGCAGACACTTGCCACCTTTCAGGCGAATACCTGGAAAGAGCAATGCATGACATTTTCTTATGCAAATTCGGTAGTGCCTGCAGCAGGCACTTACACGGGTCGCGCTGTCTACACCTTGAGCCTTCCATGAAAAAGGTTTGTTCTTTTATTTTGTTGTGGAGTGCCGCGGCGGGCTTTTGCCCCCTAGCTGCTGCGCAGGATCAACCGACAGCTTCTGCCCGCGTTTTGAAGGTTGATGACAGCGGAACTGTTGTTCTTGATCCAGTTCTGGAAATGCAGTGGCAACCGCCGGGCCGGAGTGGCTCGACCTCGCTGGTATCAGCCTCAACTCGTGTGAGCGTGCAGTTGAACCTTGCTGCCTGGGTCGGAAGATCGGGCAGGATCTACATGACGTTGCCCCGCGCACCGGGCCCCACGGTTCGAGCCACTTGGAAAACGGGCGGAACGCTTTTGCCGGGGACCTTGCTTTCCGGTGATCGAACGCTTGTTTACGCTGGGCCCGTGACAAGCCCCGTCATACGTGACCTCATCGAGATCGCGCTTGAAGCTGATGGTGCGCGCCTGACCCAGCCGGAGGCATTGGCATTCGGATTTGAGATCGAGTTGGATCAGTGAAAAAAAAGCTGCCCCGCGTGTTTAGCGCCTTGGCCGTCCCTTTTGTTGTCGGCCTAGCGTGCACTCTTCAGACTGGCTCTGCCAAGGCAAATGAATTTGCCCTTTCGGTATCACCGCCGCGTTTTGAATTGGCCACAAAGCCAGGTCAAACGGTGCGCGCGGTGGCCGAACTGAGCAATCGATCAGATGCACCGGCTGACCTCACTTTCGCCACGGCGGAATGGGAGCTTACATCAGATGGAGGCGTCGCACTCAGCCAAGCGCTGAAGCCGGATTCCTGTCGTCAATGGGTTGCGATTGAACGACGACAGACCGTGTTGCCAGGCAGAACCTCTTTGCGTTACCGGTTCGAAGTTACCCCGCCCGCCGATACGCCTCCCACCGAGTGCCGGTTTGCTATCGTAATCGCGGGCGGCGACAGCAACGTAGAAGCTGCGGAGAATGTCCAGTTTCCCGTTGCTGGCCAGATTGCCCTTATTGTTTATGTTGCAGTCGGCGATGTTAAGCCGTCGCTCAAAATCGTGAAAGCAGCCGTCGTCGAGATCGGCGGCGTGAAGACGCCCGTTGTAATGGTAGAGAACTCTGGAACGGCGCATGGGCGCCTTTCAGCCTTCCTTAACGGCACTGATGCTGCCGGTGTACGAAGAGAGTTTTCCCCATCAACTCTGCCTATCCTGCCAGGAGAGACGCGAATGATCGCCCTCAACCCTGACAATGTTGAAGACTCTCTCGAAATGGAAGGTCGGGAATCGACAAAGACCAAGTCGTTGGGGCCCATTGTGTTCCCTTTGACAATCAACGGTACAATGAACGATTCTATTAACTCCTTCCGATTTGAAGGGGTATTCGAACCTTGATGCAAGGTGGTGTTTTACAATTCCTAGGACAGGAATACGTCTACTGCAAATATGCGACCAGATTTGCAATCCTAGCAACAGGCTGTGCCGCTACAGTCGTATACGGCCAGCCGCAGCCAGCAACAGATGCCGCTCCCGAGACAGAAGACGAATACGTCGATCAATTGATCGCGGACGGCAATCTCAAGCCGCTGCTAACCGGCGATGACAGCACTTCACGCAACACGAGCGGCAACCTTCGCTCGCTTATGGTCGAACTCGGTGGCGCAAGGATCACGACCAATTCGCAAAATGATAGCTTTGACACCTCAGCGCTTGACCGGCCGCTGCAGGAAGCAGGCATCCTCGTTTCAGGACGGTACGAGACGGACAACTTCGGTACTATCGGGTTGGAGGCACAAATCCGTCGTGGTTCCAGCCTGAGCCTTCTCAACCAAAACGATGATGATCGCTGGAACGGCTTGTTCAAGCTATCCACGGATGATCTGCCCTTGGGAGACGGCTGGCTCGCCGACGGTGCATTAGGTGCAACCTCTACGCCGCTCATTGGATTGCTCGATAGGCAAACCCGCTTTTTTCTCCCAGTTACCCCAATCATGGGCGCGGCCATATCGCTCGACTCCTACAAACCGCTCGCCCCCGGCCAAGTGGAAAAGGATCCGGTTCCTTTCGCAGGTTTGAATTTATCAATCGGAGAGCCCGGCTTGCTGGGTGGCTTGCGCCTTAACGATTACACAGGTTTGTCTGGCCTGTTGATTTCCGGCGGAGGACAGATCGAGATTTCGCGCGGCCTCACGATAGGCGGTCAAGCGATAGCCGTGGACAATACGCGCGACCCGTTCGCTGCAGTCCTTCAAACACTCGACGGAGACGAGGTTGTTCCCCTGATATCTTCCGGAGCTGTTGTCGGCTCCCTCGGCTACGTGCGCCCCGGCTTTCGCGTTCAGGCGAATGCGATATGGTCTGCCCGTTCCAGCAATCAGACCGGTCCCGCGATGTTTTCACAGGACGGTGAAGCATTTGGGGGTTCGCTCGACATAAGCTACCGTAAAGGCAGGACATCGCACAACGGGGGTCTGTACCACTTCGGCCCTGGGCTCACATGGGGAGCGTCGGCCATTCTCAGCAACGCCTATGGGGCATATTATCGCCTTTCGCGCTCGTCTCAGCGCTGGCGATGGACTTTCAACATCGACGCCATCGACTCTGTTAACGATGCGGGCGCGAGCGGTGTCGTCATAAATGCAGATACACGCAGGAACATAGGATTTACGACTGCGGTCGGTCTCAACTCAAGCTTGCGCTTCGCAAACGGACAAAGCGCGGGACAATTTCTTGGCTATATCGACTTTGAGACTGGCCTCGGAACATCCCGCGCCGAGGCGGGCTGGAGTAAGGATCCGTTCGCAGATTTTTATCGGGTCGGCCTTGTCCAGAACTGGTCCCTTCATCAGAGCTTACCGGCCGGCAGTCGGCTGAGCACGCAAATCGCCTATCAATATCGGGAACAGTCAGAGGATGTGTTTCTCGGTGTAAACCGCATTCAAAGCGAGCGCGCAGACGGAATCTCGATAGCTGCAAATTTTGGACTGATGCCCTTCAAGGATGTAACACTCGACGCCAACATCGCCTACAGCAGTGATGCAAGTTCGGTTGCTTCGGAATTCTTCGGGCCTTTTCAAACAACAGGTGCGTCGTTTGGGAGCTTTGCCTCGCAACAGACTGACTCATTTGCCGCAACGCTGGTCGCATCAGCAAGGCTCTCGGACAACTGGAGCCTGTCAGGCTCGTACACGGATACAACTTCGAGCCTCGTTTCGAGATTCGGCATACCCGTTTTTGCTTCTCCTCTCGGTCCTGACCAAGAGCAGCTTGATGATTTGCGGCGAAGCTCGTTCAGGTTGCGCGCAGCTTATCTAACCTTGCGCTACTCGCACTCTGCCGGACGTCCGCGTGGAACGATTGGCAACCGACAATACCCTCTTGGCGGTACCGGAAACATAATTGGTCGGGTGTATCTCGATGCCAACGGAAATGGCTCTCACGATCCTGCGGAACAGGGTGTGCAGGGGATCCTCGTCATTCTGGACGGTCGCGATGCCGTACGTACTAACGAGGCAGGCTTTTATCAGTTCAGGGGTGTGGCTGACGGCCAGCATCGCATCACGGTCAATGCGGATAACCTGCCGCTCCCATGGTTCATTGAGTCCGCAGGTAAAGATGAGGTCGGAATGGCTTATGCTGCGACGGTCGAGGTCAAGGTCCGGGGAACAACACAGTTGGATATCGCGGCAACCAGGTAACGTCACCTAGGGGGAACAGACGACTGATTGATTGAAGACTGATGACGTTCTCCGCTTTTTGTCCGTGTCATGGAAAGCTCGCGCTCCGGTCAGTTTCCATCGTCGGTCGCGAAGGCTGTCTATCCAGGGTGCCGACAGCGGCATGACAGCTTCAGGCACAACCAGACGTTCAATTTGGCGGCCGTCAGATCCTGATCTGAGTCGAGAGCTGCTGATGCTGACTTCCTGATTGCACTGCGACTTTTCGCACCAAGCGGCCGGAGTCTTCCTATGTGTGGCGCCGCTTTATCTTTGCCGCCCGCGTGAGGCGCTTTCACGAGCAACATCAGCTCGCGAAAGCCAGCCCGTTAACTACTTAGGTTATTGATTTTAAGCAAAAATAGGTTGGCGGAGCAGGAGGGATTCGAACCCTCGATACGCTTTTGACGTATACACACTTTCCAGGCGTGCGCCTTCGACCACTCGGCCACTGCTCCGTGCACCGGCTGGCGCACCCACTTCGCAACTTGAGCGCGAGAACGGGAGCACCTTTCGGGGCAAGTGCGGCCCACTAGCCGCGAATGCCCTGCTTCGCAAGGCGCTGCATGGCGCGCCATTTGGCCGTCATCACGAATAATGGTATGAGACTCGCCAAGGTACAGCGCTGCGCGGATGTGGCATTCCCTGCGAACGCTGCCTCGAAAACCCCTTTCCGCCCTCCAAAACGCGTGGAAAGGGGTTTTTGATTGGGCGGGTGGTGTGGCACTATACCGGCATGAACAAAGCCTTCCTCGCCGCTGCGACGGCCCTCGCCCTGACCTTGCCGCTGGCCGCGCAGGAGACATCCCAACCGGCATACCCCGCCCCATCGGAGATCTTCGCCGCCGCGCTCAAGGCCGACTGGGTGGCGATCCCGGCGGAGGACTTGCTGGTGATGACCCTCGCGCCGGACGCAGAGGGCAAGCCGCGGCAGGTGGTGATCCAGCTGATGCCGGCGCCCTTCTCGCAAGGCTGGGTCCACAACATCCGCCTCTTCGCCCGCGCCAAGTGGTA
>ERZ1066123.1178-NODE-1178-length-16401-cov-16.116603_pt1 | contig 16401 bp, 28 predicted proteins | sample MGYA00382770_ERZ1066123 | MGnify/ENA primary metagenome ERZ1066123 (study PRJEB33369, sample SAMEA5778353) | biofilm metagenome | biome: Industrial cooling water; feature: Water cooling tower basin; material: Biofilm | place: United Arab Emirates | collected...
CATGGCCAAGGCCAAGTTCGAACGCACCAAGCCGCACGTCAACATTGGGACGATTGGTCACGTGGACCATGGCAAGACGACGCTGACGGCGGCGATCACGAAGTATTTCGGGGAGTTCAAGGCCTACGACCAGATCGACGCCGCTCCTGAAGAAAGGGCCAGGGGGATCACGATCTCGACGGCGCACGTGGAGTACGAGACGCCCGCGCGCCACTACGCGCACGTGGACTGCCCCGGGCACGCCGACTACGTCAAGAACATGATCACCGGGGCGGCGCAGATGGACGGGGCGATCCTGGTGTGCGCGGCCTCGGACGGGCCCATGCCGCAGACGCGCGAGCACATCCTGTTGGCCAAGCAGGTGGGCGTGCCGGCCATGGTCGTGTACATGAACAAGATCGACCTGGTGGACGACGAGGAGCTGATCGAGCTCGTCGAGATGGAGCTGCGCGAGCTGCTCACGTCCTACGAGTTCCCCGGCGACGACATCCCCATCATCAAGGGCTCGGCGCACCAGGCCATGATCGGGGAGAACAAGGCCATCGGCGAGGACTCGATCCGCGCCTTGATGAAGGCGGTGGACGAGTACATCCCCACCCCCGCCCGCGCCGTGGACCAGCCCTTCCTGATGCCCATCGAGGACGTGTTCTCGATCTCCGGGCGCGGCACGGTGGTCACGGGGCGCGTCGAGAGGGGCGTGGTCAACGTGGGCGACGAGCTGGAGATCGTGGGCATCCGCGACACGCGCAAGACGGTGTGCACGGGCGTGGAGATGTTCCGCAAGCTGCTCGATCGCGGCGAGGCGGGCGACAACATCGGGGCGCTCCTGCGCGGCGTGGACCGCGAGGGGGTGGAGCGGGGGCAGGTCCTGTGCAAGCCCGGCTCGGTCAAGCCGCACACCAAGTTCGAGGCGGAGGCCTACATCCTGACCAAGGAGGAGGGGGGGCGGCACACGCCGTTCTTCGCCAACTACCGGCCCCAGTTCTACTTCCGCACCACGGACGTGACCGGCACGGTGCAGCTGCCCGAGGGGACCGAGATGGTCATGCCCGGCGACAACCTCAAGTTCAACGTCGAGCTCATCGCCCCCATCGCCATGGAGGACGGGCTGAGGTTCGCCATCCGCGAGGGCGGCAGGACCGTCGGCGCGGGCGTGGTCAGCAAGATCATCGCGTAGTCTCCCCAGGGACTTGAAACTCCATGCGGCGCCCTGTAGGGCGCCGCATCCGCTTTCTCCCCCGTCCGACGTGGGACCGCGCTGTTGCGGGCCCCACCTCTCGAACGGACCGACGAGGGACCTTTCCATGGCCGCGAGCCAGACCATCCGCATCCGCCTCAAGGCGTTCGACTACCGCGTGCTGGACGCCAGCACGCACGAGATCGTCCAGACCGCCAAGCGCACGGGCGCCTCCGTCCGCGGGCCGATCCCGCTGCCCAACAAGATCGAGAAGTTCACGGTCCTGCGCGGCCCGCACATCGACAAGAAGAGCCGCGACCAGTTCGAGATCAGGACGCACAAGCGCCTCCTCGACATCGTGGACCCCACGCCGCAGACGGTGGACGCGCTGATGAAGCTCGACCTCGCCGCGGGCGTGGACGTCGAGATCAAGGTGTAGCCATGCCCCAGCATCAGCTCCGCTCGGGCGTGATCGCCAAGAAGGTGGGCATGACCCGCCTGTTCCAGGAGGACGGCAGGCAGGTCCCCGTGACCGTGCTGCTGATGGACAACGTGCAGGTGGTCGCCCAGCGCACCGAGGAGAGGGACGGCTACACGGCCGTGCAGCTCGGCGCCGGGACCGCCAAGGCCAAGCGCACCAGCCAGCCCATGCGCGGGCACTTCGCCAAGGCGGGCGTCGAGCCCAAGCGCAAGGTGGCCGAGTTCCGCGTGGACCCCGCCAACCTGATCGGCGTGGGCGAGGAGATCATCGCGGCGCACTACTTCCCCGGGCAGTTCGTGGACGTGTCCGGCACGACCATCGGCAAGGGCTTCGCCGGGGTCATGAAGCGGCACAACTTCGGGGGCCTCAGGGCGACCCATGGGGTGTCGGTGAGCCACCGCTCGCACGGGTCCACGGGCCAGTGCCAGACGCCCGGGCGGGTGTTCCCCGGCAAGAGGATGGCCGGGCACATGGGCACGGCGCGCGTGACCACGCAGAACCTCCAGGTGGTGCGCATCGACACCGACCGGGGCCTCGTCATGGTCAAGGGCGCGGTGCCGGGGGTCAAGGGCGGCTGGGTGACGATCAAGGACGCGGTGAAGAAGCCGCAGCCCGAGACGGTCATCATGCCGGCGGCCCTGCGCTCTGCCGAGCGCGAGGCGCGCAGGCTCGCGGAGGAGGCCGCCGCGCAGGCTGCCGCCGAGGCCGCCGCCGCCGCGCAGGCGGCGCTGGAGGCGCAGGCCGCCGCCGAGGAGGCCGCGCTGGCGGCCGCCCAGGAGAGCATCGCCGCCGACAAGGAGGCCGCCGACCCCAACGCGGAGGCCAACGCCGAGAAGCCCGCGGACCTCAACCCCGGCACCGGCTCCGCCGACGCCGTCGCCGAGGAGAAGAAGGAATGAAGGCGCAGGTCCTCACCCTGGCCGGCGAGAGCGCCGGCGACGTGGAGCTGTCGGACGACATCTTCGGGCTGGAGCCGCGCGCGGACATCCTGCACCGCGTCGTGCGCTGGCAGCGCGCCAAGGCGCAGGCCGGCACGCACAAGACGCTGGGCCGCAGCGAGGTCAGCTACTCGACCAAGAAGATCTACCGCCAGAAGGGCACGGGCGGCGCGCGCCACGGCGACAAGGGCGCGCCCATCTTCCGCCACGGCGGCATCTACAAGGGGCCGCAGCCGCGCAGCCACGCCCACGACCTGAACAAGAAGTTCAGGAAGCTGGGGCTCAAGCACGCGCTCAGCGCCAAGGCCAAGGCCGGGGAGCTGGTGGTCGTGGAGTCGGTCGCGCTGGCCGAGGCCAAGACGCGCGCCTTGGCGCGCCAGCTCGACCAGCGGGGCTGGAAGAGGGCCCTCGTCATCGACGCCACCGTGGACGAGGGCTTCGCGCGGGCCGCGCGCAACATCGAGACGCTCGACGTGCTGCCCTCCATCGGGGCCAACGTCTACGACATCCTGAGGAGCGACACCCTGGTGCTCACGCGCGCGGGGGTCGAGGCGCTGGAGGCGCGGCTGAAATGAACGCGAGCCCCGAGCAGTACGACATCATCCGCCGCCCCGTGATCACCGAGAAGGCGACCCTGGCGAGCGAGCACAACGCCCTGGTCTTCGAGGTGGCCATGGACGCCACCAAGCCGGCCATCAAGCAGGCTGTGGAGGCGCTGTTCAACGTCAAGGTCAAGGCGGTCAACACCGTGGTCACCAAGGGCAAGCGCAAGCGCTTCCGGGGCCGTCCGGGCGTGCGCAACGACGTCAAGAAGGCCTACGTGACGCTGGTCGAGGGCAACTCGATTGACGTGAGCACCGGGCTCGCGTAAGCGCAGCCATCCGGCCCCGGGGTGATCCCCGGGGCCGAACGTTTTGGGCACCTCCGGGGGCCTGCACACACGGACGTCCCCCAAGGGGGCGCGAAGCAGACGGAAGACAGGAAGCATGGCACTCAAGTCGTACAAGCCGACGACGCCTGGCCAGCGCGGGCTGGTTCTGATCGACCGTTCGGAGCTTTGGAAAGGACGCCCCGTCAAGACCCTCACGGAGGGGCTGACCAAGTCGGGCGGCCGGAACAACACCGGGCGGATCACGATGTGGCACAAGGGCGGCGGGGCCAAGAGGCTCTACCGCGTGGTGGACTTCCGGCGCACCAAGCACGGGCAGCCGGCCACCGTGGAGCGCATCGAGTACGACCCGAACCGCACGGCCTTCATCGCGCTCGTGCGCTACGGCGACGGCGAGCGGCGCTACATCCTCGCGCCCCAGCGGCTCGCGGTGGGCGACACGGTGGTGTCCGGCCCCAAGGTGGACATCAAGCCGGGCAACGCCATGCCCTTCTCGGGCCTGCCCATCGGCACCATCGTGCACAACGTGGAGCTCAAGGCCGGCAAGGGCGGGCAGATCGCGCGGGCCGCGGGCACCTACGCGCAGTTCGTGGGCCGCGACGGCGGCTACGCGCAGCTGAGGCTGTCCTCGGGCGAGCTGCGGCTGGTGCGCCAGGAGTGCATGGCGACCGTGGGGGCGGTGTCCAACCCCGACAACAGCAACCAGAACTTCGGCAAGGCGGGGCGGATGCGCAACCTGGGCGTCAGGCCCACGGTGCGCGGCGTCGCCATGAACCCGATCGACCACCCCCACGGGGGCGGCGAGGGCCGCACGAGCGGCGGCCGGCACCCCGTCACGCCCTGGGGCAAGGGCACCAAGGGCAACCGCACGCGCAACCGCAACAAGCACAGCGAGACGCTCATCGTGCGCTCGCGCCACGCCAAGAAGGGCCGCTAGAGATGTCGCGCTCCGTCTGGAAGGGCCCCTTCGTGGACGCCTACGTCCTGAGGAAGGCTGAGGCCGCCAAGGGCAGCACCCGCAACGAGGTCATCAGGATCTGGTCGCGCCGTTCCACCATCCTGCCGCAGTTCGTGGGCCTCACCTTCGGGGTCTACAACGGCAAGAAGCACGTGCCGGTCAACGTCACCGAGGACATGATCGGCATGAAGTTCGGGGAGTACTCCCCCACGCGCACCTACTACGGGCACGCGGCCGACAAGAAGGCCAAGAGGAAGTAACATGGCACAGGACAAGAACCCGCGCCGTGTCGCGGACAACGAGGCCTTCGCCAAGACGAAGATGCTTCGCACGAGCCCCCAGAAGCTCAACCTGGTGGCGGCGCTGATCCGGGGCAAGAAGGTGGAGAAGGCGCTGGCCGACCTCACCTTCTCCAAGCGCCGCATCGCCGGCGACGTCAAGAAGTGCCTCCAGAGCGCCATCGCCAACGCCGAGAACAACCACAACCTCGACGTGGACGCGCTGGTGGTGGCCGAGGCCTGGGTGGGCAAGAACCTGACCATGAAGAGGGGTCATCCCCGCGCGAGGGGGAGGTTCGGGAAGATCGTGAAGCCGTTCAGCGAGCTGACGATCAAGGTCAGGCAGGTGGAAGCCGTGGGGGAGGGCGCCTGATGGGCAACAAGGTCAACCCGGTGGGCATGAGGCTCCAGGTCAACCGGACCTGGGATTCGCGCTGGTTCGCCAACACCAAGGACTTCGGCGACCTGCTCCTCGAGGACATCCGCATCAAGGACTTCATCAAGAAGGAGGCCAAGCAGGCGGGCGTCAGCCGGGTCATCATCGAGCGGCCCCACCGCAAGTGCCGCGTGACCATCCACGCGGCGCGCCCCGGGGTCATCATCGGCAAGAAGGGCGCCGACATCGAGACGCTGCGCAAGAAGCTCGCGGGGCTGACCAAGTCGGAGCTGCACCTCAACATCGTCGAGGTCCGCAAGCCCGAGTTGGACGCCGCGCTGGTCGGCGAGAGCATCGCCCAGCAGCTCGAGCGCCGCGTGTCGTTCCGGCGCGCCATGAAGCGGGCCGTGCAGAACGCCATGCGCATGGGGGCGCTGGGCATCCGGGTGAACGTGTCGGGGCGGCTCGGCGGCGCCGAGATCGCGCGGACGGAGTGGTACCGGGAGGGGCGCGTGCCGCTGCACACGCTGCGCGCGGACATCGACTACGCGCTCAGCGAGGCCGCGACGCCCTACGGGATCATCGGCATCAAGGTGTGGATCTTCAAGGGCGAGATCCTGGAGCACGACCCGCAGGCGCGCGACCGCAAGGCGGCGGAGCTTCAGGACTCGGCGGTGCCCCGCGGGGCGCGGCCGGAACGCCGCGACCGCGACCGGTAAGGAGTAGGAGAGATGCTTCAGCCGAAGCGCACCAAGTTCCGCAAGCAATTCAAGGGCCGCATCCACGGCGAGGCCAAGGGGGGGTTTGACCTCAACTTCGGCCATTTCGGGCTCAAGGCGACCGAGCCCGAGCGGGTGACGGCGCGCCAGATCGAGGCCGCGCGCCGGGCGCTCACGCGCCACATGAAGCGCCAGGGGCGGGTGTGGATCCGGGTCTTCCCGGACGTGCCGGTCACCTCCAAGCCCATCGAGGTGCGGATGGGCAAGGGCAAGGGGTCGGTGGACTACTGGGTCTGCAAGGTGAAGCCCGGACGGATCATGTTCGAGGTGGACGGCGTGGACGAGGAGGTCGCGCGCGAGGCGCTGCGGCTGGCGGCGATGAAGCTGCCGGTGAAGACGCGGACGATCGTGCGGGAGGACTGGTAGGGCTGGGGGGACGCGTCCTCCCAGGCCCCCGCGTGCGGGCGCCCCCTGGCGACGGGGGCGCCCGTTGCGTTTGGGCCTTGCGCCCCCCCGCCGCCTCGTCTAAGGGGCCGCATTCCGCAATCCACCGGACGCGGCGTGACCCCGGACAGGGGGCGCCCCGGTGTTCTGAGAGGCGAACGACATGGCGGCGACGCCCAAGGACCTCCGGGGGGAGACCCCGGACCAGCTGCGCGACCGGCTCGCGCAGCTCAAGAAGGAAAGCTTCAACCTGCGCTTCCAGCAGGCCACGGGGCAGCTCACGGCGCCCTCGCGGATGCGGAGCGCCCGCCGCGAGGCCGCGCGCGTCCTCACCGTCCTCAACGAGAAGGCGGCCGCCGCCGCCACGGAGGCCTGAGATGCCCAAGCGCGTCCTCCAGGGGGTCGTGACCTCCGACAAGAACACCCAGACCGTCACGGTGCTCGTCGAGCGGCGCTTCATCCATCCGCTGCTCAAGAAGACCATCCGCAAGACCAAGAAGTACCGCGCCCACGACCAGCACGAGCAGTTCAAGGTCGGCGACACCGTGCGCATCCAGGAATGCGCGCCCAAGTCCAAGACCAAGCGCTGGGAGGTGCTCACGGGCGCCGAAGCCGAGGCCCAGCCCGCCGAGTAGGGCCGCGCCGACACAACGAAACCCTGGGGACCGAGGGCCTGAGGCCCCCCCAAAGGTCGGGAGCTTTGCGATGATCCAGATGCAGACCAACCTGGACGTGGCCGACAACTCGGGCGCGCGACGGGTCATGTGCATCAAGGTGCTGGGGGGAAGCCACCGGCGCTACGCGAGCGTGGGCGACATCATCGTGGTGTCGGTCAAGGAGGCCATCCCGCGCGGCCGCGTCAAGAAGGGCGACGTGCGCAAGGCCGTCGTCGTGCGCACGGCCAAGGAGGTCAAGCGCGAGGACGGCACGACGATCCGCTTCGACCGCAACGCCGCCGTCATCCTCAACAACCAGGGCGAGCCCGTGGGCACGCGCATCTTCGGGCCGGTGGTGCGCGAGCTGCGCTCGAGGAACTTCATGAAGATCATCTCCCTCGCCCCGGAGGTGCTGTGATGGCCGCCAAGATCCGCAAGGGCGACAAGGTCGTGGTCATCGCGGGGCGCGACAAGGGCAAGACCGGCGAGGTCGAGCAGGTCATGCCCAAGGAGAACCGCGCGGTGGTGGGCGGCATCAACATGGCCATCCGCCACACCAAGCAGACGCCGACCAGCCAGGGCGGGCGCGTGCCCAAGGCGCTGCCGATAGACCTCAGCAACCTCGCGCTCCAGGACGCCAACGGCAAGCCCACGCGCGTGGGCTTCCGCATGGAAGGGGACAAGAAGGTCCGCTTCGCCAAGACCACCGGGGAGGCGATTTGATGCTCGACGCTGCCACCTACGTGCCCCGCCTCAAGGCCGACTACCGGGGGCGCATCAAGGCCGCGCTCAAGGAGGAGTTCGGCTACAAGAACGACATGATGATCCCCAAGCTCGACAAGATCGTGCTCAACATCGGCGCGGGCTCCGAGGCGGTGCGGGACTCCAAGAAGGTCAAGTCCGCCCAGGAGGACCTCGGCACCATCGCCGGCCAGCGCGCGGTCGTAACCAAGGCCAAGAAGAGCATTGCGGGCTTCCGGGTGCGCGAGGACATGCCGCTGGGCGCCAAGGTGACGCTCCGGGGCGACCGGATGTACGAGTTCCTGGACCGGCTCGTGACCGTGGCGCTGCCGCGCGTGCGCGACTTCCGGGGCGTCAAGGGCAGCGCCTTCGACGGGCGGGGCAACTACGCCATGGGCCTCAAGGAGCACATCGTGTTCCCGGAGATCAACTTCGACAAAGTGGACGAGGTGTGGGGCATGGACATCGTCATCTGCACCACCGCCAAGACCGACGCCGAGGCCAAGTCGCTCCTCAAGCACTTCAACCTGCCCTTCAACTCGTGAGGCTCTGACCATGGCCAAGAAGTCGATGATCGAGCGCGAGCTGAAGCGGCAGAAGCTCGTGGACCAATACGCGGCCCGGCGGGCCGAGCTGAAGGCCCGCGCCCGCGACAAGGGCCTGCCGGTGGAGGAGCGCTTCAAGGCGACGCTCAAGCTCGCCGAGCTGCCCAGGAACTCGTCGGCCACGCGGCTGCACAACCGCTGCCAGCTGACGGGCCGGCCGCACGCCTACTACCGCAAGCTCAAGATCAGCCGGATCATGCTGCGCGACCTGGGGTCGAACGGCGAGATCCCCGGCCTCGTCAAGTCGAGCTGGTGAGGGACGCGACATGATGATGAACGACCCCATCGGGGACATGCTGACCCGCATCCGCAACGCGCAGAGCCGCGGCAAGGGCGACGTGCGCACGCCCGCCTCCAAGCTGCGGGGCTGGGTGCTCGACGTGCTCAAGGACGAGGGCTACATCCGCGGCTACGAGGCGGTCACGGGCGAGCACGGGCACCCGGAGCTGCGCATCGAGCTCAAGTACCACGAGGGCCTGCCGGTGATCCGCGAGATCAAGCGGGTCAGCAAGCCCGGGCGGCGCGTCTACGCGGGCGCCCGCGAGATCGCGCAGGTCCGCCAGGGCCTGGGCGTGGCCATCGTCAGCACGCCGCGCGGCGTCATGACGGACGCGAGCGCCCGCGCCGCCAATGTCGGCGGCGAAGTGCTCTGCACCGTGTTCTGAGGAGGGCTCGATGTCTCGGATCGGCAAGAAGCCCGTGCCTCTCCCCGCCGGCGTCACCGCGACGATCGACGGGCAGGCGGTCACGGTGAAGGGGCCCAAGGGCACGCTGTCCTTCAAGGCCACGGACGACGTGACGCTGAGCCAGGAGGGCGGCGCCGTCACGGTCGCGCCGCGCGGCGCCAGCAAGCGCGCGCGCCAGCAGTGGGGGATGTCGCGCTCCATGGTGGAGAACCTGGTGACGGGCGTGACGAAGGGGTTCCGCAAGGAGATGGACATCACCGGCGTGGGCTACCGCGCCAGCATGCAGGGCAAGACCCTGAGGATGGCGCTGGGCTACTCGCACGACGTCACCTACGAGCCGCCGGCGGGGATCACCATCACCACGCCGTCGGCGAGGAACGACGTCATCATCGTCGAGGGCACGGACGCCCAGATGGTGGGGCAGGTCGCGGCCGAGATTCGCGCCTGGCGCGGGCCCGAGCCCTACAAGGGCAAGGGCATCCGCTACCGGGACGAGTACATCCCGCGCAAGGAAGGCAAGAAGAAGTAGGGCACGCACATGGCAACGACGAAGCTCGAGCTGTTTCGGAAGCGCCGCATGCGCGTCCGCAACAAGATCAAGGCGGTCAACGAGGGCAAGCTGAGGCTCTCGGTGCACCGGAGCAACAAGAACATCAGCGCCCAGCTGATTGACGACAGCACCGGGCGCACGCTCGCGTCCGCCTCCACGCTGGAGCCGACTCTGGGCCTGGTGGGGAAGTGCAACGTGGAGAGCGCGGCCCGCATCGGCGCCGTCATCGCGGAGCGCGCCGTGGCCCTGGGGCACACGGAGGCCTACTTCGACCGGGGCGGCTTCCTGTTCCACGGGCGTGTGCGCGCGCTCGCAGAGGCGGCCCGCGAGGGCGGGCTCAAGGTCTGAGCAAGGTCTGAGAGGGCGGGCGTGACGGACGAGGAGTTCAAGGCGGCGGTGATCGGGCGCTTCGACGGGCTGGACGCTCGCTTCGACGGGCTGGACGCTCGCTTCGACGCGATCGACGGGCGCCTGGACGCCGTGGACCGCCGCTTCGACGCCATCGTCGCCCGCCTGGACGAGCAGGACGCCCAGATCGACAACCTGGCGGGCAAGGTGGACCGGCTGACGGTCATGGTCCGCGCCAGCCTCGACGCCAGCGAACAGGCGCTCAGCTCGGCGCTCAGCCACGGCCGCCGGATCACGAAACTCGAACACCCCGAAGGTGGACACTGACATGGCAGAACGTGAACAGCGCCGCGACCGCCGCCCGCGCGAGGAGTCGAACCCCGAGTTCGCCGACCGCCTCGTGGCCATCAACCGCGTCTCCAAGACCGTCAAGGGCGGCAAGCGCTTCGGCTTCGCGGCGCTGGTCGTGGTGGGCGACCAGAAGGGCCGCGTGGGCTACGGCAAGGGCAAGGCCAAGGAGGTCCCCGAGGCCATCCGCAAGGCCACCGAGCAGGCCAAGAGGGGCCTCGTGAGGGTGCCGCTGCGCGAGGGGCGCACCTTGCACCACGACATGGAGGGGCGCCACGGCGCGGGCCGCGTGGTCATGCGCGCGGCCGTCCCCGGCACCGGCATCATCGCCGGCGGCCCCATGCGCGCCGTCTTCGAGATGGTCGGCATCCAGGACGTGGTGTCCAAGTCGCTGGGCTCCAACAACCCCTACAACATGATCCGCGCCACCATGGACGGGCTCCTCAAGGAGGCCTCGCCGCGCACCGTGGCCCAGCGCCGCGGCAAGAAGGTCAGCGACATCCTGCGCGACCCGCAGGGCGCCCCCTCGGCCCCCGTGGCCGAAGCCCCGGCGGAGGCGTGAGCATGGCCCGCACCATCGTCGTCGAGCAGTACGCCTCCCCGGCCCGCCGGCCGGACGTGCAGCGCCAAACGCTCGTGGGCCTCGGGCTCGGGCGCATCAGGAAGCGCCGCGAGCTGGAGGACACCCCAGCCGTGCGCGGCATGGTCCGGGCCATCCCGCACCTCGTCAGGATCGTCGAGGAGAAAGACTAAGGCTGGGGGGACCCGCGGGTCCCCCCAGGCCCCCCAGCAACCGCGTGCCGCCCCTCCGGCTGAGAGGGCGGTCTTCCGGGAAAGGATCAGCCATGAAGCTCCACGAGTTGCGCGACAACCCGGGCGCGGCCAAGAAGAAGGTCCGCGTGGGCCGGGGCCCGGGGTCGGGCATCGGCAAGACCGCCGGCGTCGGCATCAAGGGCCAGAAGTCGCGGTCGGGCGTGGCCATCAAGGGCTACGAGGGCGGCCAGATGCCGCTCTACCAGCGGCTGCCCAAGCGCGGCTTCAACAAGCCCAACCGCAAGGAATGGGCGGTGGTGAACCTCGGGCTCATCCAGAAGTTCATAGACATGGGCCGGCTCGACGCAGGGGCGACCATCGACGAGGCGGCGCTGACCGCCGCCGGCGTGCTGCGCCGGTCGCGCGACGGCGTGCGCGTGCTCGCCAAGGGCGAGATCACCGCCAAGGTGACGATCAGCGTCGCGGGCGCCTCGGCGGGCGCCGTGGCGGCCGTCGAGGCCGCCGGCGGCACGCTGCTGGTGCGCCAGGCGGCGGCCGAGGCCACCTCCGCGTGATCGCGCCGGGCGCCCCTTCCATCGCGGCGCCCCTGCTGTCATCCTCCCCCGCGCCGCCGCCCGAGCCCCGGTCGGCGGCGCGTCCTTGAAGGAAGTCCCCCATGGCCTCCGCCGCCGAACAGATGGCCTCCAACCTGAGCTGGTCCGCCTTCGGCAAGGCCACCGAGCTCAAGGCCCGCATCCTCTTCACCATCGGCCTCCTGATCGTCTACCGGCTCGGCACCTTCATCCCCGTGCCGGGGATAGACGGGGCGGCCCTGCGCGACTTCATGGAGCAGGCCGGCGCCGGCATCGGCGGGATCCTGTCCATGTTCACCGGCGGCGCGCTGAGCCGCATGGGCATCTTCGCCCTGGGCATCATGCCCTACATCAGCGCGAGCATCATCATCCAGCTCTTCGCCGCCATGTACGAGCCCTGGAAGGCTCTCAAGAAGGAAGGCGAGCAGGGCCGCAAGAAGCTCAACCAGTACACGCGCTACGCCACCGTCATCCTGGCCACCTTCCAGGCCTACGGCATCGCCGTGTCGCTGGAGGCCGGCGGGCTGGTCAGCGACCCGGGGCTGTTCTTCCGCGCGGCCTGCGTCATCACGCTGGTCGGCGGCACCATGTTCCTCATGTGGATCGGCGAGCAGATCACCTCGCGCGGCATCGGCAACGGCATCAGCCTCATCATCTTCGTGGGCATCATCGCCGAGGTGCCCGCCGCGCTGGCCCGGTTCCTGAGCCAGGGGCGCACGGGGGCCGTGCCCGCCTGGGTGATCCCGACGGTCATCCTCATGGTGGTGGTGGTCTTCGCCTTCGTGGTCTTCATGGAGCGCAGCCAGCGGCGCATCCACATCCAGTATCCCCGCCGCCAGGTGGGCATGAAGGTCTACGACGGGGGGTCCTCGCACCTGCCCATCAAGGTCAACCCGGCGGGCGTCATCCCGGCCGTCTTCGCCTCGGCGCTGCTGCTTCTGCCCTCGACCATCGCGACCTTCTCGCAGACGACCTCGGGGCCGATCCTGTCCACCTTCCTGGCCTATCTCGGGCCGGGGCAGCCGCTCTACCTGCTGCTGATGGTCGGCATGGTGGTGTTCTTCACCTACTTCTACACCCACGAGGTCGCCTTCAAGTCCGAGGACGTGGCCGACAACCTCAAGAACCAGAACGGCTTCATCCCCGGCATCCGGCCCGGCAAGCGCACGGCCGACTACCTCGACTACGTGGTCAACCGCATCCTGGTCCTGGGCTCGGGCTACCTCGCGCTGATCGTGCTCTTGCCCGAGATCCTGCGGGCCGAGCTGGCCGTGCCCTTCTACTTCGGGGGCACCTCGGTGCTGATCGTCGTCTCGGTGGGCATGGACACCATCCAGCAGGTGCAGAGCCACCTCCTGGCCCACCAGTACGAGGGGCTCATCGAGCGGTCGCAGTTGCGGGGCCGCAAGCGGACCCCGCGCGCGGGCGGGCCGGCGCGCAGATGAACGTCATCCTCTTGGGTCCGCCGGGGGCCGGGAAGGGGACGCAGGCGCGCCGGCTCGTGGAGGGGCGCGGCATGGTCCAGCTCTCCACCGGCGACATGCTGCGCGCGGCGCGCAGCTCGGGCACCGAGATGGGGCGCCGCGTGGCCGAGGTCATGGACCACGGGCACCTGGTCACCGACGAGATCGTCGTGGGGCTGATCCGCGAGAGGCTCTCGCAGCCCATGGGCGCGGGAGCCATCTTCGACGGCTTCCCGCGCACGCTGGCCCAGGCGGACGCGCTGGGCGCGATGCTGGCGGCCGAGGGCCGGCGGCTCGACCACGTGGTCGAGATGCGCGTGGCCGACGACGAGGCGCTGGTGGCTCGCGTGTCGGGTCGCTCCACCTGCGCCACCTGCGGCGAGGTCTACCACGACGCCACCAAGCCCGTGCCCCGGGACGGCCGCTGCGCCGTCTGCGGGCACACCGCCTTCACGCGGCGCGCGGACGACAACGCCGAGTCGATGCGCACGCGGCTCCTGGCCTACTACAAGCAGACCTCGCCGCTGGTGGGCTACTACCACCATGCGGGGCTCCTGCGCGTCGTGGACGGGCTGGCGGCGCCCGACGCGGTGGAGGCGGCGGTGGCCCGCGCCATCGGCGAGACGGCGCCGCGGCCCGAGCCCGCGCAGATGAGGGCTTGACAGGGGCGCGAGGATCGCTCCGCGCGCCCTTGACGGGGCGGCGGACGGCCTCTATCCCGCGCCATCCCAACCGGGAATCACCGGCCGGGCGCCTCCGCGCGCCCAGACCACCTCCCCTTCGGGCGCTTGCCGCCCTGTTGTGAAAAAAGGCCCTGGCGCGACGGGGCCGCAACGAAAGGACCGCCCCTTGGCCCGTATCGCCGGCGTCAACATCCCCACCAAGAAGAGGGTTCCCATCGCCCTCAGCTACATCCACGGCATCGGCCCCGCCACGGCCCACACCATCTGCGAGGCCGTCAAGATCGACGAGAGCCGCCGCGTGGACAGCCTGTCGGACGCCGAGGTCCTGGCCCTGCGCGAGTACATCGACGCCAACGTGCTCGTGGAGGGCGACCTGCGCCGCGAGACCACCATGAACATCAAGAGGCTCATGGACCTCGGCAGCTACCGCGGCCTGCGCCACCGCCGCAACCTGCCGGTGCGCGGCCAGCGCACCCACACCAACGCCCGCACCCGCAAGGGGCCGGCCAAGCCCATCGCCGGCAAGAAGAAGTGAGGCTAGACCATGGCTCGTGAAGCACAGCGGCGCGGCGGCAAGAAGAAGGTCTCCAAGAACATCGCGGCGGGCGTGGCCCACGTGAACAGCAGCTTCAACAACACCAAGATCCTGATCTCGGACGTCCAGGGCAACGCCATCGCCTGGTCGAGCGCGGGGACCATGGGGTTCAAGGGCTCGCGCAAGTCCACGCCCTACGCGGCCCAGATGGCCGCCGAGGACGCCGGCCGCAAGGCGCAGGAGCACGGCGTCAAGACGCTGGAGGTCGAGGTGCAGGGCCCCGGCTCGGGCCGCGAGAGCGCGCTCAGGGCGCTGGCCGCCGCCGGGTTCTCGATCACCTCTATCCGCGACGTGACGCCCATCGCCCACAACGGCTGCCGGCCGCCCAAGCGGCGGCGCGTCTGACCCCGCCGCGAGACCCATCCAGGGCCGCGCCCCAGGGCGCGGCCCCCATCCGTTTCAGCTCAACCTCGGGAGTGGAGCCTTGTTGGACATGAAGGGCACCGCGCGAATGGAGGGACGCATGATCCACCGCAACTGGTCGGACCTCATCAAGCCGACCCAGCTGGAGGTGCGCCCCGGCAACGACCCCCAGCGCCAGGCGACCCTGGTCGCCGAGCCGCTGGAGCGCGGCTTCGGCCTCACGCTCGGCAACGCGCTGCGCCGGGTGCTGCTGTCGTCCCTGCAGGGGGCGGCCATCGTGTCCGTGCAGATCGACAACGTGCTCCACGAGTTCTCCTCGGTGGCGGGCGTGCGCGAGGACGTCACCGACATCGTCCTCAACCTCAAGGGCGTCAGCTTGCGCATGGAGGTCGAGGGGCCCAAGCGCCTGACCGTCCAGGCCAAGGGGCCGGGCGCCGTCACGGCCGCCGACATCAGCGAGTCCAACGGCATCGAGGTGCTCAACAAGGACCACGTGATCTGCCACCTGGACGAGGGCGCGTCTCTCTACATGGAGCTGACCGTCGCCACCGGGAAGGGCTACGTGTCGGCCGACAAGAACAAGCCCGAGGACGCGCCCATCGGGCTCATCCCGATCGACGCCATCTACAGCCCCGTCAAGAGGGTCAGCTACGACGTGACGCCCACCCGCGAGGGGCAGGTGCTCGACTACGACAAGCTGACCATGAGGATCGAGACCAACGGCGCCGTCAGCCCCGACGACGCCGTGGCCTACGCCGCGCGCATCCTGCAGGACCAGCTGCAGATCTTCCTCAACTTCGAGGAGCCGGAGTCGGCGTCGGGCTCGCTGGAGGTGGACGGGCTGGAGTTCAACCCGCTCCTGCTCAAGAAGGTGGACGAGCTGGAGCTGTCGGTCCGTTCCGCCAACTGCCTCAAGAACGACAACATCGTCTACATCGGCGACCTCATCCAGAAGACCGAGGCCGAGATGCTGCGCACGCCCAACTTCGGGCGCAAGTCGCTCAACGAGATCAAGGAGGTGCTGTCGGGCATGGGCCTGCACCTCGGCATGGAGGTCGAGGACTGGCCGCCCGAGAACATCGAGGACCTGGCCAAGAAGTTCGAGGACCAGTTCTGATCTTCGGCCCCGGCTGGGCCGGGGCCGGATCGCGGCGGGGGCAGGCCCCCGCCGGAGCACGACAGGGCGACCGCCCCAATAGGTGAGCGGCGAGACGTGAGCGCCGCCGGACAAAGCACAGAAACGGAGACGCATCATGAACCACGGCAACGGCCTGCGCCGCCTCAACCGCACCCACGAGCACCGCAAGGCGCTCTGGGCCAACATGGCGGGCTCGCTCATCGAGCACGAGCAGATCAAGACCACGCTGCCCAAGGCCAAGGAGCTCAAGCGCGTGATCGACAAGCTCATCACGCTGGGCAAGCGCGGCGACCTGCACGCGCGGCGCCAGGCGGCCGCCCGGCTCAAGCAGGACAGCCACGTCCAGAAGCTCTTCGCGACGCTCGGCCCCCGCTACCAGGAGCGCCAGGGCGGCTACGCCCGCGTCCTCAAGGCCGGCTTCCGCTACGGCGACATGGCCCCCATGGCCATCATCGAGCTGGTGGACCGCGACGAGAGCGCCAAGGGCGCCGCCGACCGGGCGCGGCTGGAGGCGATGGACGCGGAGTAAGGCAGAGCTGGGGAGACCCGCGGGCCTCCCCAGACCCCTCCGCATACCGGGCTCCGCTCCGAGGGTCCGGGCTCGCAGAGCCATCGGGGG
>ERZ1066123.1179-NODE-1179-length-16389-cov-9.186727_pt1 | contig 16389 bp, 10 predicted proteins | sample MGYA00382770_ERZ1066123 | MGnify/ENA primary metagenome ERZ1066123 (study PRJEB33369, sample SAMEA5778353) | biofilm metagenome | biome: Industrial cooling water; feature: Water cooling tower basin; material: Biofilm | place: United Arab Emirates | collected...
GAAGTCGCCTCGCTCTGTCGGCGGCTTCGTCAGGCTTCATCTTGTCTTCGGTGATGAATTTCTTAACCAGAGTGTCGAGCTGTTTCTTGGGTATCAGAACACCGTCTTTGACATCGTCAAACTCCTCGACATAGTTTTCTGTTTGTAAGCTACGAAATTTGCTAGAACTTCTAAGCCACGGGCGCACGAAAACGTCCAATTGGCTTAGCAGGGCAGTCGGAAGCTTCATTGCAGCGGAATTGTGACAGACATACAATCGAATGCGATTGTGTAGGAATCGCACATACTTCTCTTCGAAACTGTCGATTGAGTTGCGTCTAACTCCAGAAATAACCCGCCAGCCAAATTCCAGAGAACCTTGGTGTTGTGGCCAACTGAGGTGTCTCTCGCCTTTTTCATCCATGAACTGATGAAACGCATCTACATCTTCTTCAGCCACATTGCCCTTGTTTTCTACAGCTTCGTTCAGTTGCAAATGAACTTTTACAAGATCTGGTGAGTTGACTTGGGTGTATTGGTTCAGTGCCACCAATTCATCGTCCTTAGACAACAGAATTGAACCAATCCATGTCTGTCCTTCGTACTTGAACAAGCGTGCTGCGCGAAACTCTTGTCCACGTATCACGCCACTAACCATAAGTACCAAAGCTTTTAGGCTAGAAGGAGGTGCAGAGCCTTTTTCGTGCAAGTTTGACAAGCTCAAGTCGTTTACGCGCACAGGCAGAGACGGGTCATTCTCAAGCAATAATTGTACACACAAGGTTCCGTCTTCTGTGGTTTCAGATAAAGCCGGCTGGATGTATTCGATCTTTACGACTCTAGCAGGTTTTTCTGACGTCTCTTCGTTAGAGAGTGCCGAAGACAATTGATCATCTGTGCGTTGTGCTTTGTTCTTGCCGCCAGCATCAGCAACAAAGCTATCCAGAAGTTTGCGAATTTGGTCGATGTTTGGTACCCCTTGCACATCTCCATCAGGGAGCACTCCGAGTGGCGGGTATTCTGCACTCTGACCGATTTCTGCTTTGGAACGTGAGTCTCGCGGATACATGCGCAAACCTATGCGTGTATGTGCTTTTGCATAGTAATACATAAGCTGCTCAAACCACGTATTGCAGACCAGACCACGAGGTATACCAACATGCACTTGGCCTGCAAAATTCTCTGACTTGCCATCACTAAGGAATAAGTGATAGTAGTACCATGAGCACCATCGATCGCGCAGTTCGAAAACGTTTGAATCCATATTAATCGCGTTACGCCACGCGTCTATCATGCGAGTCTGAACTGCGCGATCTTCAAAGTCAATGGGTAGCGATGTCCAATCGCGTGGATGTTTGCAGAACTCGTGAAAGGGAATCCACTCTATCAACGCGCTTGCTATACCCATATTGAGGAGAATAGGGCTATTATGATCTGCAATGTTACTACCCGGTGCCACTTTGTAGAGTTTGATGCTGGTGCTACCCTCAAAGGTGTCTGCAAGGTGAACGTAACTACCCCCTCGCATCAGATGGCGCGCTTCGTCGTAATTAAAGTGCATCCACTTCACCTTTTCTGAGGGATCTGGAAAGAGTTCAGGTGGTGGAGCATTGAATAACTCGTTCACACGATCCACAACGCCACCACCCGTACTGAGCGCTACATCTTGCAGTACGCCTCTTCTTCTGCGTAAGGTTTTCGCCGTTTCAGCTTTCTGTGCTCTAACTATCTCAGCTGTATCAAACGCGTCAAGATCCTCTTCAACTGATGAAGCACTCAAGTCACTGTCATCGGCGGAATCATCGCCACCACCAGAATTGTATTCCTCGTCCTTTTCTTCCTTCTTTTGCTGAGAGGGCTCTTTGCGTTTCTCTGCCGTTTTTGGCAGTTTATCCATGTGTTTACAGATAACTAATAAAGCCGATCTAAGTCTTATATACGAAAAGTGTTTTACGAAATAAGAACTAACAAAAAAGAGAGAGAAGAAAAAAAAAATTATCAAACGAAACAAACCGGTTCAAAAAAAAATACAGAAACCAGTTGAGTTTTTTTTGCAAACCGCTTTTGGCTTCCATTTTTGACGTATCAACACAAGCCAAACCCCGGATATGTCCCAGAGCGCATTCAGTCTTTTGTTCTCTCAACACACGAGACCGTAAATTTTTTTTTTCTTTTTTGACAAAATAAAAGAAAGTGGAAAACTATAGCTCTCAAATACTACAGTATGGACATACCAAATAAAAATGCGGCTTCATCGTTTCGTTTGCCTCCCACTCAAGAAGACACTAGCAAAATTAGGCTAATCAAGCCACTACCGAACGATCAGAAGTCAGTTTACTTTGATTTCTCTGAGTTACCTCAAACGTTGTGTTCTCGGTTTCGAGGAATGGTCCCGTTTCCTATTGATAGCCAAATGTACGAAGAACATGCAGAGCTTTTTATGTCTGTCTGCGTTCCACCTCTTATGAGCAGCCTTATGGCAGTACCACATCCTATATATGCCAGTGGCATGATGCTTCTTCTTCATGCAAAACCGCCTAAGAACGGATGCAATCCTCTACAGGACCCTGAGTACCTGAAGGAGCAATCGTATCCTCGTGTCATCAACTCGTTTGAATGGTATAAGGTTCTGCGATGCATGCTATACTACTGGGGTCTACTGGACAAGAATCAGTTTGATGAAGCACACCGCGAGTCAATTAGCGAAGCCATGAAGTTGCACGACGTGCGCATCAAACAGTACATTAAACGCTATCGCGATCAGCTTAAAGACGAACCCGCTTTCACGGCAATGCGAATCGCGATGCGTGCCCACAGTTATGCCACGCCTGCCCCGCATAGACGTGAATTGTTCTTGCGTGGCAATCCTAATCCAAACGGCACTTTAAGCGATGCTGATGTAGACCCTTTGCAAATCTCTATAGCGGATCGCTTTGCTAACATTGAATTCGAGTATCTCATCTATCAAATACGTGTCATGGAACTCACTATGGCACAACTGCTCGACTTGGATCTAAAAGATGCCCAGCAACATCTACTCACTCCATTAGAAAACCCTAAAAAGGAGCACATGGCCAACGAGCTGTGTGATATGATTCAACAGGATCAGATGCTGCTCGCAAAGATGCTGATAAAGAAAACACCAGTTTCGCAATTCTTCTTGCCGTTTCTGGACCTCAAGGCGATCGAGCAAACAAGCAAAACCTTTAAGGGAATCTTGAGTCATTACTTCTTGTATCAGATGCTTGAAGGGCTCTTACTTCCTTGTGATCACCCATACCTCTCGTACGTGCGACAGCCTGAACTCACAAACGCACCTTCCGAAGAAACAACATCGAAAGAAGCCGAAACTTCCAGAACTTTCGAAATCAATCTCAAGAACTTTAAAGCTGAGACAGTAGCTACGAGCGATGATAGCGACAACAAAAACAAAGAAACGGAAAGCTCTCCTTCCTCACCAAGGCGCAATATCGATGCAGTTGTTTCAGAGGCGTCCAGGCCACTCACCGCCGAGGTTGCATCCATCAGTGCTAGTGTTAACAAAAATGAATAAAATACATCGTAGCTAACTTGTAAAAGTTTGTGTTTTTATTGTTCGTTTCGCTTCTAACTACAAAAAAAAAGCGTGTAGACTAATTTTTAAAGCTGCGCGATTTGATAGGAAACTTCTTCGAGCCCAACGTCAATCCGCCTGCACTACCAGCGTAGCTCACTGGCACAGGTTTGTTGAATTTCTTCGTAATTGGAGGAGCGTAACTCATCTTCTTATTAACAGAATGCGGTGGATTAGATCGGGTATTTGATCGTGGGAGTGGTGGGAAGTCAGTATCATGCCCACCGGCATTTGAAGCATCCGCGCTTGAGTGTGAAATGCCTGAATCAGAGCCGCTTCCGCCCAAAGACGTCTCTCCACTGAGAGTGAGAGTTCTTGGTGGCACAGAAGCGTTTGATCGCTGCTTCTTGGGAATAGATTCCACAAAAGCAGCCCCGGTAGGTGGCAGCCCTTCGGCAATCTTGCGCTTGAACATTTCTTTTAGATTGTTGTTACTATTGTTTTTAGGAGGTAGCTTCAATGCCGATGACTCGCTGTCGCTGTTCTCTGAAGGTGTGCGCATGCCGCTCTGGAATGAGCTATTCGATTCATCTCCACCAGTTAAAGTCGCAAACGCAGGGTGTTTGTCAGAATTTGGAACCTTTGTTGCACTTGCTAGCTTCACGTTAGATGCTTCAGCACCAGAGTTAGCTTCGTGCGATTTGCTGGTAGGTACAGGGGTCGAAGAAGGCTTATGCGGGACTTGTGTGTTGGCCTTCTGCAAAGAAGGATCGGATCGCCCTTTCTTTGTTTTAGCGAGGGCTCCATCGGCATACTTGGAACGAATTTGGTTCAGCTTGTCAGAGAATTCTCTCATCAATTGTTGGTTACTTTCGTCTTCTTGTGAGTTTGGAACAATAAAATCCAACGCCGTCTCAGAGTCGCTCTTTAGCTGCATATTTGCCCGTGTCTCCTTGAGAAGATCGGAAGGGTAATGAGGCCGTTGATCCTTTTCGACTTCCGTTGACCCAGGGGGTGCATGTGGGTTCTGGTATTTCTTGTACTGGGCAAAATTGCGAATGGTCCAGTCAGAAAGTTTCTTCCTTTCACCAGGAACATGGATCAGATTTTTCGAATACCACTCCGCATCGTTTGGCTCCACTCTGAACGATTTATGCACCCAAGCCTTGTACATCATCACATCCATGGGTGATTGACCAGGTAGTCCGTACTTCAGCTGTGAGCTACTCCTGCTGCCATTTTTCTGAAAAGAGACATCTGCTGCCGATGCTGATGGCTGAGAAGGTGGCGGCATCTCAGAAGGATCAAATGTGCCGCTATCTTCAACAGCGCTCTCACTGGCAATTGGCAAATCTGTTTCAGCTGTTTCGTGGGCCCATTCTGATTCGGCAACTTCGTGCTCCTCCTCACTTGCATCAGGAGCGAGGGAATCGCTATGCATTTGCATAGCCTGACTGGCATGATCTTGGCTGATGATTTTCTCAGCGATTTCCTTGCCAAGAGCTACAATTTCGTCTTCGTAAAGATCGTCCTCGGACTTTTCAAATCTCTCGCCAGATCTTTCGCGGGCTTCGTAGTTGCGGTTGCTAGCCTTATCGATCAACTTGTCCACCAAGTGTTCAATCAGAGCATGGTGTTTCGGGGGTGTAATCGTAACACCAGGCTTTGGTTTGATGCGAAAAGGGCAAGGCAGGAAAGGTAACCCCATCAAAGTCATAGGCAGAACAACAGTCTCGCGTCTTGTAGTAGCACATTCGTGCACTGTTAGCGCCTCAAACATCATAGCCATAAAGTCCGTACGAAGCGCATGAACAAGCAGTAGAACACGATGGTTGGACCAGCTGCTAGTACCAGTTTCAGAGTCCATGCGTCTCTCCGCGGAAGCCTTTAAGATGCGACGACGCACCCATCGCAAAGCACGACGGCCCTTTTGTGGAGCGTTTCTTCCAGCAGCCTTTTCCCACCGAAGCTGTTCGCAATGGCTGGAAATCGGTTCGATCACTGGTGCAGAGACACTGATACGAGAGAGGTGTTCCAGAGCGTTCTTAACTTGCAGCGGTTCAGTGGGGAACGGAACTGGCAGACCATTAAGTTCGACACATATGTCATTAGCCAGATCATCCATGCTGCCATGGTATTCCACATACATTGGGTCCAAGTTGCCATTGTTGTGTTGCTGGGTGTTTCCCGTGCCTTCCGAAGATAAAGGCGCGCCATTAGTATCGGATGCTTTTGCGCTCTGCTCCTTTTTGTAAAGCTCAGAGATCTGCTGCTGGTTACGCTGAACATCGGTGATAGGCGCAGCAGCAGCAGCAGCAGCAGCACCAGGTGCCATTGTAGGTATTGTTCCCTGATCGTCATTTGCAGACTTTTGTCTGTTGTTCTTCTTCGGGTCACCTCCCTCAGTATTATCCTCGAAGACAGCCTGACCTGACTTTTTGGAGCTCTTCATTGGTAGAAATATTGCCTTCTTTGTGCCCATATATCGCGCGGTGACATAACGCAAGATGCGTCTCCACTCGATGACGAATCGAGGCAGACCTTTGTTGTGACGGTCTTCAATCTCCTCGAAGTATTCGACTTTGTCGGTCAGATAAAGCTCCTGAAGCACCGAGTCTGGTGTTTCGCGCTGTTTGGCGATGCGCTCTGCACTAGGCATCACAAAGTATCCGCGTTCTTCGGCATCTTGATAAAGCTGGTCATAGAACTCGTCTGCATATCCACAGATTCTCCCACCGATTTGAAGTAGTAGCATGACCTGTGGTGATATCATACCACACAATGTGCGCGCCATAGCCGGTGGAAAGAGGTCGGCACTGTCACACATGTCATACTTGAGTAGCTCCGGTACTAGTGACTCGGTAAAATGAATTTGTCCATTGATTGTACCCTTTTTGAGGTTCCACTCCAGGATTTGTGACTGCGGACCGACAAAATTGTAGGATACACCAGTACGGACTAGTCGTGCGGTAGCAAGACTGATTCCACGCGTGATAGCTCGTGCCAGTGTATCAAAAGGTATGAAGTTGTACTGCTTCAGTGCTTGTATGGCCAAGTTCAACCCAAGATTAAAGTAACCAACATTGGGTCGCGGCATTGCACGTAAGTGAGCCGCCTTGAAAGCGCGATGCGTTAATGTAAGCATATCTCTCTGGTATGTTTGCCACAAATGAATAATATTAGGATCTGCGTTACTGGCGATCTGCGCTTGTTCTGACATGGATCTGTCGATACGAGCAGGCAGAATTAGCCAATACAAGAAGAAACGTGACAACATGGAGCCCTCGCTGCCAGTATTACAGGTATTTGTTCCTTGGACAAACACTAGTCTAGCACTTACGTTCTTGTTCTGCCGGCGTCTTTCGCTTTCTGATTCCACGTGCTCCTTGACCCATACCAGAGCATTCCATGTTGCACGCCGCTCAGAGAGAATTTGTTTCTGCAAATTTGCCTGCTGGTGGTCAGCGGAAGAAAAGTTTCCATGCGATCCAACAATGATCTGTGGTGCTTCGTGCGTAAACTTGATCAAGTCATCTTGCACTTCTTCCACATAGTGAGTTTGTGAGGAGCTGTGTGCTACAGTGTCGTAGGAACTCTCTGGCATCCCAAGTGCCGCCGTGTCTAAAGCGACACTCTTGCCTGCTGCGTGATGGCTGATAAGGAGAGTGTGACACGCGCCTGGGCTGTTCTCATTGTAGCTATCTGGAGCTACCTCCGTGAGAATAAATACTACTGCATCATGTAGATTGTATCCTAATCCAGTGGCCTCCAGTAGGTTGTATTCGCGCACCATGATGTTAGCCGATGGAGTGAGGTTGCGGTACAGGTCTGGAAAATCGTACCAAATCGCAGGATCTGCTTGCAGACGTTCGGCGAGGTAGTTGATATGCGCCTTCATGCCTCTGCACGTATCTGGACGAACACCCTTGTAGAGATTTTCGTAGATCATCGCTCCATGTAGATAGCGTAAATCACTGAGACGCTTGGCCTTCTCTGGAAACTCTTCTATGAGTCGGTCTACGCGAGCGCTGAGTGCTTGCATAGTTCTGCCCATTTTTGCCACAACGCTATCCATGACCGTGGCGCCCATTTCTTCTTTTGCCTTCTCAAGCATGTTACGCAACCCACCGCGTATGTTGGCTTGCGCATCTTCGGCGAATACGCCATTGATATATGGCGCGAGGTTGTAATTGGGGCGAATCGAAGTAGTAGTACCTAAGAACATTGTCTTGATATGCTCGGGCATTCTGTCCAACACCGTGCTGTTTTCACTGACTGACCCATTAAATTGGTGAGAATTGCGCATCAAGTCGAAATTCCGCTTCTCCAAGTCTCGCTCCAACTTTGTGATGAGATCCTCCAGAGGTGATTGATGACTCCAAGGAAAGAGGAATTTGCGCAGACGAGTCCACTTCATATCCTCTGGTTTGAGACGCCACATCAGTGTAGGCCATGGGCAGTGGAACAAAGAACTGTTCTCATCAACGTAGGAATAAAATAGAGCCTGTTCAGGGTTGATTTCGCACGTCTTCGTGATACCCTCCTTGTTCTTCAAGATGCGCACGCTGTTGTTGAAGGTGAAGACATTCAAAGGATTCAGCTTTGAGCGTGGGCGATTCAATGAAATAAATGTGTTGATAAGCTGGTCTTCGGGTACTAGGTTCTGAGTTCCAACGTAGATGCCGTAGACGTAGCGCACGAGGTCCTTCAGAGAACGTATGGTCCACACGTAGTCTTCCGGTCGCTCAATCTTACTATCATTGATCATGGATTTGCGTCTCTTTTTCTCAGCTATTTGCCGCTCAGTCCAGCGTGTAGCAAACTTTTTCTTGTTATTTCTGTTACGCTGATCATCGTCATCGTCGTCGCCGTCTTCGCCGTCTTCGTTGCCAGGACCAGAGTTCTGTGATACACGAAAAGTACGACCAGTCACTTCAGCGCGCTCGAAAAACTCGAATCCCTCAGAGCGAGAAGACTGCTCGGCGGCGTCGCGAAGGCCCCGCAGTAGGTGCGTCATATCACCCTCTTGTGCGTGAACATTGCGCATGGATTTGAAGTACCGCTCATAATCCTCGGGCTTAATCATCTTGTTTTTGAGCAAGTTCCGCATGATACGGGTAGTTATACACGTTCCGGCACGAAATTGCGGATCTAGGATCAAAATCCAGATGCGAATACCAGCGCAATTATCAGGTGCGTGCACCTCTTCAGGAAGCATATCATTCCGCATGCGCTTTACTAACTTCTCCACATAGGGGAGAAATTTAGGCAATACGATAGCGGTTCCAGGTCCTCCAGGGCGGAAGTAGAACGACTCGGGATCTTCCGGCGTCTTGCTACCGAGCTTGGCGTTGTGAAGCGCAGCCAAGAAAAAACTGAAGCTACGAAACTTGTTCTGGGAATCGAGATCGTGCAGAGAAAAATTCTGCCAAGATTCGAGTCCATTCATGTACTCCATTTCGTAGGTGTAGCACATGATGCCGTAAATCGGAATCATAGTGGGCGGTGGATTCGGCTGTTCTCCTTCGTCTCTAATGGGCGCAAAACCAGGGTTGTAGAGCATACACCTTTGTAGTGGCAGACTGATTGCACCGTTGGGAAAAATGGCAGCCATTGCCTTCAACTCTTCGTCTGTATAGTCACATGGATCACGCGGTTCGGCCGCCGCTTGCTCTTTTTCTCCGCCTTGGCTATCGTCGTTCTCAGCTGCCCCTTCGGCGTTATCAACCTCTCCCAAAGAGTCGGCTTGTTTGCGCGCCTCAACTGCCAAAGGGTCATCTGCGTGGAGACTGTCGCCATCAGCAAACAGCGAATGATCGCCATCAGGTGAATTTCCTTGAAGCTGGTCAGTGCTGTGCGCCTCCTCTGATGCAGCTTCAGCAGCAGCGCGTAGCGCTGCTTCTTGTTGGTCTTGTTCACCGGCTCCCAAATCCTGCATGTGTTGCGCAAATATATTGTCCATCTCCGGTGGATTTTCAATTGGCCCGAAACCTGCAAGGGTATAGAGCGAGTAAAAATGCTCCAAATGAAATGGGTGGTCGTTTTTGCTGAATGGATACTTCATCAGATTCGTGCTTGTGCTCGTTACAGAGCCCCTTTGTGGAAGATGGCCACCATGCGCACGTCTGATGCGTGCCAGTGCTGATACAGTTTGTGCAAGCGATAAACCCTCGCTACCGCTGCTTGAAGAAGAGATCGCAGCGGCAGCAGGTGGTAACGATGGTGAAGGTTTATGTGACGGAAGGCGCGAAGCCGCTGACAAAGGAGAAGATGATGGTTTGAATCTCGCGTTGCCAAGAGTCAACTGCGCCATCTTATACAAATGAAGCAAAAAGAAAAAAAAAACAAACTATGCGCTTCTATATTCAACCCAATTTGAATCAACAACGATGGTGTGTGATGGTAAGTTGTGCTTAATGATAGACTTTGTCACTGGCTCGTTGGTTTGAGAGGTTAAATACCCGCCACAATAATGGACATAACGTGAACACCCCCAAAACAATCGGACGATTTTCATTGGTCCGAACAAAACAAGAAACACCTATTTTTGGAAACAACCCATGGATTCAGAATTTACTGGAACATTTTTATTTTTTAACTTCATTACACACAACAGAAATTTTTTTTTTTCTTTTTTTTTGTTTCCTCATCAAATGCCGAATCTGAACCACTCATCAATGAGCTTCTTTTCGGGGCGCTGCACTCGAAGCAAATCCCGTTTGTCATCGAATGCCACGACTTTGTGTGAGTATTTGCTCTTCAATTGATTATGGACGGACTCTATCGTATCCATGAGATATAAACTATCTTTTCCTGGTTCGTCGCGCAATTCATGGTACATATGCCCGTTGCACTCTTCGAGCATATTTAACAAGTCTTGGTCTTTTTCTAGCTCCTCACGTGGTATGAGATAGTCCTCGGTGTCTTCATCATCGGTACTGCTGCGCACTTGTACTAGACAATAAACAACTGTGCGTCTCACGCTCTTGAGGGCTCTCTCCACCGCAGTAATTACCTCCCCACGCTTCGAAGCACGCCGTTTCAAGGACGTACCCGTGTCTTCAATATCCAAGTTGCCGTCTTTCACATGATAACGAAAGTGTTTATAAATGTCGTCAGGTTTCCAATGTGGGATCTCCTTCTGTCCAGGCAAAAGGCACTCGTTTACCTTATGTCTTATTTCTGTTTCGAAGAATGCAGACAATGCTCCTGTAAGCAGATCGCGGTCGAGCACCCCAACGCCGTCTTTATAGACTGAGGCCATTTTCAAATATTTATGATAAACCATAAGCGAAGAATCCAGATAGCCTGATGTGCAACCCCAGCACACTGTAGCTGAGCTTTCTTTTTCGCTGTCTTCATGAAGCTCTTTTTCGTTATCAGAATGTTGCGGAGAAAAATGGTTTGAAGAACTGTGTCTTCGGTGATCCTTGTCTTCTTGATCAGCGCTTTCTGCTTTTTTCTCTTCGTGATCACTTTCATTCTTATAACCATTGAAATAAGCGTCATCATATTCGGGTTGATGGCTAGTGACTTCAGGCTGGCTCATAGGCGTGGGTTAAGAAAAAAAAAAGCCTCGTTGTTGGTGTGTTTAAGGACCGTGGGATGAAACACTCTGTCTTGATAAGGGTCTTTTTGAGTTTCCAAATTTGAAAGAAAAGTTTTGTTCCAAATAAGGGCACGCCGGGTTTTTATACAGCCCTAAGCTGTGTTATGCTTAGCAATCAGTAGCTTTTTTTTTTCTTTTGTCTTGTCCATACCGCAGCACTTTCAAGATGCCTCCTAAGAGAAAATCTCAATCAACAACACCCGAAGAAGAGGAACGAGCGAAGAAAAAAACCGAAGCGCATAGATTAGTTAAAGATACGATTGATTTTTATTGGGACAAGCAATGGCCCCTAAACGATGGGTTTACTGATTATATAATCTACAATATCCTTGATGACCGTCTTTCAAAAGACGCTTATAACTTTCTGATCGACAACATGGATCTGATTACCAGCGACATTAAGAAAAAGGATCTCAAAAACGTTGCTAACGCGGAAAAAGCAAGGAATCTATGGGAACAAATGTCTGAGATTGAACAGAAACTAGATGGAGTTGCTTGCGCAGTGAAAGAGCTAACTAAAACTATTGATGTCTTTCATGAAATTGCAGAAGGGAAAAAAAGGCCAGTGCCCAAAGGACTGGCACTTGTTTCTTCTTCGAGTGACCAATAAAGAAATTATCCCAAAATGGTTACAAGTCGCGGCCTTTTATAGATCGTCTCGCGGAAGGTTTATTAAACATTCTCGACTATCCTCTGATACCTACTAATATCATGCCCCCTAAGAGGAAACCAGTGGCTATACCCGATATTGAAGAACAACAGCAACAACAAATAGCAAAAAGAGAAGAAGCTTACAATGCTTTAAACGATTTGGTCCGTCGGAGTTGGGGCAAGCAGAAGCTTTTGCATGAGGGGTTCGAAGAATACATAGTCGATTATATTCTAGATGGAAACTTTTCTGTTGAAACTGATGACTTCCTGTTTGACAACATGGAATATATCACAAAGACGATTCCGGATAAGAAATTCCTCTGCACTGCAGACAAGAGAAAAGCAGACATGCTTGTTCAAAAAATGGCCGAAATTGAATTACAGCTAAACAAAGCCGCCAAAGCCATGAAGAGAATAAAAACAGCGATAAAAGCTTTTCAAGCAACCGCAGAACCTGAAAAATGAAAAAGAGAAAAAACCTGAACGTATTGTGATTTTCTGATCTGTTTATTCACTTAGTTTGTAAATTCAGCTTGTTTGTGACGAATTGTATACATGAGACGTCTCATAGGATAAGCAAAGAACTGCCATATCAACCAGAGCAGAGCCAACACAAAGGCGATGGGAAAAACAGGCCAACTTGCGAGCATAAAATGACATCTATCAGGCCAGAGCCCATAAGAAGAGCCCACACGTTGTAAAGGTCCTTGAGCCATAACGAATCCTGCACTTCCATCCGGCAGGTTGATTTCTACGAGTTTCTGCTCGTGCATCGAGCATTCGAATTCATATCCCCAAAGTGGCGGTAGTGGTGCCATAGTCGAGTTCTCAGGACGTGAGTTGTAAGCATCAAGTGCCCACATATACATTAAGCCCTTCGCGCAATAACCAGCAACAATCATAATGCCCAAGAAAATTATAGAAGCCCAGAATAACTTTTTGATAGTGTCTTCGAGGCCTTTGATTGACCAGGCACGAGCAAATCTCTCCGAGTAAGCAGGTTGTTTGCACATTTCACAAACCCAGCGCAATTCAGGTAGGCCTTCTTTGTGCATCTTCTCTTGAGCGCATTTCTTGTGCCATATGGTGTGCTTACAGCCCGCGCTGCAGTATACATACTCCAAATCTTTTTCTTTGATTGTTGTCAAGTGCGGAGAGATGATGTAATCGCGACATACGACGCACTCACGGAGCCCAGAGCGATTGACATAGATGCCGTATTGCGTGGTTGCGCGATCAATAATAGTCACGTTTCCTCCGTTGTTCTCCCCAGCATTCGGTGGATAGTCTCTATTACCACCGTCTGCGTTCGTTGCGGTTGTGTTTTTGTTAGGCCCTGTTGATGAGCCATTATTGCTCGGTGGTACGTTAACTTGTATCGCCACGGGAACAGTGACGCCTTTTTTTTTGTTTTTGCGTGTTTTTGTTGAATGAATAACTTTCGGCTCATCGTCTTCACTTTCCTCTTCCTCATCGTCTTCATCTTCTTTTCCATCTTCTCCCAAGTGTGGTCTTTTTGGTTGATGTGATTTAGCTTTATTTTTCTTAGTCTGCGGTCCGTTTAGTTGCTTCCACGCCAAATCAGGGTCGTAAACTTGCAGAGCTTCAGTGCAGTCAGTATATCCTGGGTCCTTTTTTGGCAGTTCGCCAGCGGCTGCTTCTGTGTAAGCTTTTTGGAGTGCTTCTAGTTCTTTCTTCATTTTTCTCTTCATCTCGGCTGCGCTTAGCACTTCATCTCGTTTGGTGCTAGACTTGCAATCATCAACAGAACAGTCTGTAGAAGCAGCAGAGACCTTTTCAGTTGAGCCTCTCGAAAAATAACTGGAGATCATTATACTGTCCAGATCGACTCTTCTGATACTCAATTTATTTTCCATACTTTAAATATCGAACATAGTCGGAAAATAACGATCTTTTTGCATAGCTTCGTGCGTTCTTCCATGGATGTGCATGCAGATGAAGAAGACGTTCAACAACCCACTGAGACGCAACTGCAACTTCTCACGCTACGCGAGATTGCCGAAAGTCCTACTCACCCACATCAAGCACTTGCAGTTTCAAAACTAAAGTCAAAAGCAGCAGAGTTGGAGATACTTACACTAATTATCGAGGCAGATATGGTTCACAAAAGCGCACAAAAGCAGCAGCAGAAGAAGCAGCAGCAGCAACAACAACAACAGCGACAAGAAAGACCAAAGGATTTCAATGACACACCAAGACCGCCGCCAAGAAACAAAGAACGTACAATGAAATAAATTGCTGATGAATAGCAGTTAAAAATGTATTTTAAGAAAAATTACTCACTTCAATATATACACCACCATCATACTATCATTCATGGAGTAATGACAAAGTGTATGGAACATAGAACTAAGTTCTTCGCAACGCGAATCACATTACTCGCACTTCTTGTTGTATTGGTATTTGTGAGCAAAGCAAGCGCCAGCAGCGGTTTAGCGCAATATTCCGCTGACCTAGTCTTTCGTTGCCTAGCAAGAGAGAGCATGCCCATTTGTGATGCAGATCCTGTGTGCAGAGGTCGTTTCTACATGGATATGTTTGCACCGCCATTGAAAACGCAACTCTTTGAATATCTTCTAGATTTGTACATCAAAGAGAACGGTATACAGGCTCCATTGGTACTTGTACAAATCATGCCGCTAAACTTATCATCCAACTTTGAACAAGCTCCCACTTCAATCGCTGATACTCCTTCACCACAGATTCCGTTCAATTTGAAAAACATATTCTATAACAATTCCACCTCTCTCAGTAGCACGGATTCGAGTTTTCTAGTTAATTGCTCTCAAATACTGTATGAGCTTTTACTGCAAAGTTCGAATAGTGCGAATCCATCACCGTTGCTATTGCTACTTAACTTCAACGAAGCTTCGGGCTGTGGTGTGGAAGAAAATTGCACTGCTACTCCTCATTTACCTGGCGCATTGCAAGCAACAATTCTGGGTCGGGGGCTTACTTGGTGGCTGCAATCGCTAAGACTAGCAGACTTTTGCACTGAAAATGAATATTACATGATAGGCGAGGGATGTCAATGTAAATCAGGCAAACAATGTCACGAAGTCAATCCTGGGAACTATCTTCTACCTAAAGTCAGCTTTCTCATCGCAGCTATCGCACTTACCGTTTTGATATTGTACGGATGTTACACGATTAGCAACGAAGCATCAGAGGGAATCAGACAATTAGTAGGCGTTATCGCCGCATTACTTGCCCGTGCCAACGAAGGCTCCATGTAGCAACAATAAAAGTGTTCTTTTTTTTTTATTTACAACCAAAAAAAATACGAGTTTCATAGGTTTACACTACACGAAGACAGTGCTGATGCCAAATACACTAGGAGATCTTTGAATAGCTTCAGAGCATGATACGTTGTTGTCGTAAGCTGTGAAAAATTATTCACTGCGCTGTTCCATTGACTGTGTTTATAACCTGCTTGTAGCGTTCTCTGAAAAGTGAAAAGATACTGCGGCTGCTCGTTGGTGCGCAGTAAATAATACACAAACACTACAGCATATTCAGGGTTTACTTTTATCGTTTCAAACAGAAGCTCCATCTCTTTTCGAATAATACATTCACGCGCTATTTTGCTGCTATCGTCTTCTTCTTCTTCTTCATCACCACCATCATCATCATAAGCATTGCGGTTGCTGTTTCTTTTATCTAAAACTTCAATATGTGAATGACATCCCTTTTTGCTTTCTAATGCTCTTAGAAATGCGCCTTTCATTTCATCGATAAGCTCCGTCCTTCTTTCCTTTTCCATTGAGAGTAATATTCCAAAATCTATTGTCATCGTGCTAATATTTGCCATAGAGCCGCAGTTTTTTTTAGGACACAATATTTTTGACTCTCTTTTATTTCTTTGTTTGTTGAAAGGAGATTTTTCGATTTATGTGCTTAAGATATCTGACCTCTATTTATACCTGGTCCTGTCCGAAGGCCAACCCGAAAAAGGAGTCTGATTGGTCGGTTGTTGTGCGAATTCTATATATAGTGAAATCGAAAAGGGAAAGCGAAAATCAGGCCTTAGCAAATTTTTTTTTTAATGTGAATTGAAATGCAAAATAAAACAAAAAAAATTCGCGCATGAGATTAAAACACGCATTTAATTGTCCATTTCTTCAAAGTTTTTCTTTGATCCGAAGCCCCAATGCCAACGGATTCTTCGTTTCTTCACTTCGACAGAGTCGTTTTCTGTCTTTTCTAGAGAATCATGTTCCGTTTTGTTGTAGTATATCGATAACCGAGGTACTGCATCTGGTAGTATAGACTTGGTCTCGATTTTAAAATGCGAGTTTGTAGTTGGCTCCAGTTCACTTCTTTTTGTCTTTTCAATGCGACAATCGGTGAAGAATAAAAACGTAGTCGCCGTTGCCCCTAGAACAGCGCCTGTGAAAATATTCAAAGCACGCAAATGGACAGTAGGCTTGGTAGTGACAGGCACGACAGAATTCATGTTTTAGAGAAAAATAAAGCGCTTGTTGGCTCGTTGAGATGCAATAATAAGGCGTTTCCCGTTCCGGACTTGCCTTGAAACTTTGGCGGGTACAAATACGGCTACAAAAAAAAAATTCCG
>ERZ1066123.1186-NODE-1186-length-16332-cov-8.066474_pt1 | contig 16332 bp, 11 predicted proteins | sample MGYA00382770_ERZ1066123 | MGnify/ENA primary metagenome ERZ1066123 (study PRJEB33369, sample SAMEA5778353) | biofilm metagenome | biome: Industrial cooling water; feature: Water cooling tower basin; material: Biofilm | place: United Arab Emirates | collected...
AACGGCACGATCGCCGTGTCCGCGACGGACGCCCACGCGAGCCGGACGAGCGCCTTCACCGGGTCGGCGACCGCCTCCGGGGCGTACCGCACGAAGTCGTCCCGCTCGTCCGAGGTCAGCTTCTCGAACCAGCCGCGGGTGGTGTCGTTGTCGTGCGTGCCGGTGTAGACGACGACGCCCGGCGCGTAGCGGTACGGGCGGAACCGGTCCTCCACCGCGCCGCCGAACGCGAACTGAAGGATGCGCATTCCGGGCAGGCGGAACCGTTCACGCAGCGCGTCCACTTCCGGCGTGATGACGCCCAAATCCTCCGCGATGATCGGCAGCGACCCGACGGCGTTCCGCAGCGCGTCGAGGAGTTCCGCACCCGGTCCGGGCACCCACGTCCCGTTCTCGGCGGTCGGGTCGTCGGCCGGGACGGACCAGTACGCCTCCACGCCGCGGAAGTGGTCGAACCGGACGACGTCCACGAGTTCCAGGGTAGCGCGGAAGCGGTCGACCCACCACGCGAACCCCGTCCGCCGCATCGCGGCCCAGTCGTAGATCGGGTTCCCCCACAGTTGCCCGGTCGGGCTGAAATAATCGGGCGGCACCCCGGCGACGGCGGCGGGCTTACGGTCCTTCCCGATGCCGAAGAGTTCGCGGCTCGCCCACACGTCCGCGCTGTCGTGGGCGACGTAGAGCGGCAAGTCGCCGACGAGCCGCACGCCGGCTTTCCGGGCGTGGTCGCGGAGCTCGGCCCACTGGCGGAAGAACAGGAACTGCTCGAACCGCCGGCCGTCGATCTCGTCCGCAAGGTCGGCGGTGATGCGGGCCAAGGCAGGTTCGCGCCGGTCCGCGAGGTCGGCGGGCCACTCCCACCAGGGCTTGCGGTCGAAGTGCAACTTCACCGCCGCGAATCGGGCGTACTCTTCCAGCCACCAGCCGTGCGACGCGCGGAATGCCTCGAATGCCGGGCGAAGGTGCGGGGCGTCCCCGGCACGGAAGCGGTCCCAGGCGGTGCGGGCGAGCCGATGCTTCCGGGGGATGACGGCGGGGAAGTCCACGTCCCCGGCCGGGAGCTCGCACGCGGACACGTCACTGGCGGACGCGAGCCGGTTCGCGACGAGCCACTCCGGGCTGAGCAGGTTCGGGTTCCCGGCGAAGGCGCTCGGCGACTGGTACGGCGAATCCGCGTACCCCGTCGGCCCGACCGGGAGCACCTGCCACCACCGCTGCCCCGCCCGCGCCAGCGTCTGCACCCAGTCCTTCGCCACGGGACCGAGGTCGCCGACGCCATACGGCCCCGGCAGACTCGTCGGGTGGAGCAGAACGCCGGACGTGCGCCGGGGGTCAGGCCAGGACATGTACGCTCCCCAGATCCGATTTCACCACAAAGGCACAGAGCTCTCACGAAGTGTCACAAAAAAGAGTTTTGACAGGATTAACAGGAAGAGCAGGATCAGAAATCAAATCCTGAGAATCCTGTTAATCCTGTCACAAAGTCTGAATGGTACTCTTTGTGACCCTTTGTGTGAACTTTGTGCCTTTGTGGTGAAATCTTCACTTCCTCACAGCGACGGCCCCGTGTCGCCCCGCAGCATGATCTTCCGGATGAGCTTGATCGGCAGGCCGCCTTGCCTCACGAACTCGTCGTGGAACGCCTGCAACTCGAATGCCTGACCCTTCGCCTTCTTCACGTCCGTGCGGAGCTTGTAGATCTGCAACTTCCCGAGCGTGTAGTACAGGTACGTCGGGTTGTACGTCCCGCGGCGGGACTCCTGGAACCCGACCTCCGGCTCGATGTAGCCCTGCTCCACGAAGAATTTCTTGCCGTCTTCCACGGTCCACCCCGCGGTGTGCAGTTTGATGCCGACGACGTACCGGCAGTCGCGCAACAGCGCCTCGGAAAGCATCGCGAGCCGGACCTTCGGGTCGCTGTCGCCGTAGCCCTCCTCGATCATCATCTGTTCCGTGTAGTGCGCCCACCCCTCGACGTTGGTGCCGCAGGTGTACAGCTTGCGGACTTTTGTGGGGTACTGCTTCGCGTTCAGGAATTGCAGGTAGTGGCCGGGGTACGCCTCGTGGATGGTAATAACGTCCAGCGCGGTGCGGTTGAACTGGCGCATGTGCTCCAGCTTCTTCATGTTGTCCCACTCCTTTTCCGGCGGGGTGACGTAGTAGAACGCCTCGGTCGCCTTGGTCTCGTAGGCCCCCGGCGTGTCCATGGACGCGAACCCGCCGGTCCGCATGAACGCGGGCGTCTCGGCGATCGTCGGCCGCACCTCCGACGGCACCGTGACGATCTTCTTGTCGATCAGGAACTTCCGCGTCCGCTCGATCGTCCCCCGCGTCGCCGCCACCAGGTCGTCCGGCTTCGGCATGTCGTCGGTCAGCGTCGCGAGCACCTGCGCGGGCGTCTTCTTCGGGTCGATCTTCGCCGCGGTTGCCGCGAAGTCCTCGCGGTCCCGCTTCAGCGTCGCCTCCGCGATTTCCAGCAGTTTCGGCAGCGGGATGTCGACCATCTCCTCGTATTCCAGCTTCTTCGCATACGCCTCCGCCCCGATGGCGTAGCTCCCCTTTGCCTTGGGAAGCAGTTCCTTCTCGACCCACACCGCCGCCGACTCGAACGCCTCGACCACCGGCTTGTTCGCCGCCTCGAACTCGGCGAACCGTTTCGCATCGTCCCCGGCCGCGGTCTTCGCCCAGGTTTTCAGGTCGTCTTTGAAGAACGACACGGACCCTTTCGCGACGATCAACCCCAGGTCTGCGAATTCTTTCGGCGGGTTCTCGACGTTCGCCTTCATCGCCGCGAAGAGGGCGGGCGTGGCCTTCAGCCGGCCGACGATGAGCTTCAACCGCTCGGCCGGCGGCGCGAACGTGCGCTTCATCAGCAGGTCGATGGATTCCGCCGGCTTGCTGAGATACACGACGGGGTTCCGCTTCCAGTCCTTGACGGTTTCCAGTTCGAGCAACTCCGCCCGAATCGCGGAATCGAGCACCTCGGCGTCGACGGCGTCCGCCTCGGCCAGCTTGCCCGCGCGAATGGCGGTCAGCGTCGCGTGCTGCTTCTTGAGGTGCTCCGCCCGCTTCGCGACCGCCCCCGCCGACAGGTCCGCCAGCTTGTCGTCGTAGTCGTGGATGCCCGCGTAGGTCGCCTGGTTGGGGTCCCAGGTGAACGCGGCCTTGTAGTAGTCGTCGACGAATGCCGAGAAGTTCGGCGCGGGCTTGGCCGGGTCTTCCGCCACGACGGCGAGCAGGACCGCGGGGACGAACAGCGGAACGAAATGAACGGCACGCATCGGGGAAACTCCGGACGGGACGGAGAGGAGTACCCAGAGCTTACGCGGGCGGGCCGACGTTGGCCGCGACACGTTGACAATCGTCGGGGCGGGCCGTAGATTTTCCTTGACTCAACCTCACGGACATTTGCCATGCGGTCCGCCTCGTTCGCCATTCCGGTCGCGATTACCGCCGCGCAGGGAGTGCGCAACGCGGTCGTCGCGTCGATTTCCGGGTAGTTTCAGGGCGAACCGACCGACCGCCGGCGTTCCCGAGCCCTGGAGCACCCGCTTCAGGGCTCGTTCGTTTCCACCCGTGAGGTTCTCTCCATGCCGCGAGTTTTCGTCTACGACACCACCCTCCGCGACGGCAGTCAGGGCGAGGGGGTCAACTTCTCCCTGCAAGACAAGCTGCTGCTCACGAAGCGGCTCGACGACCTCGGGGTCGACTACATCGAGGGCGGCTACCCGCTGTCGAACCCGAAGGACGCCGAGTACTTCCTCGCCGTCCGCGACCTGAAACTGAAGCACGCGAAGGTGGTCGCCTTCGGCATGACCCGCCGCAAGAACGCGCCGGCCGAGACGGACACGTGCCTGAAGGCGCTGCTCGACTCGCAGACGCCGGTGGTCACGATCGTCGGCAAGACCTGGGACTTCCAGGTGAAGGAAATCCTCGGCACGAGCCTGGAGGAGAACCTGAACATGATCCGCGACTCGGTGGCGTACTGCCGGTCGCAGGGACGCGAAGTGTTCTACGACGCGGAGCACTTCTTCGACGGCTACAAGGCCAACCCCGAGTACGCATTGCAAACCCTGGCGGCCGCGGAATCGGCCGGGGCGACGGTGGTGATCCTGTGCGACACCAACGGCGGCAGCATGCCCGAGCGGGTCGCGGATGCGGTGGCAGAAGTTCGCCGGCGGGTCCGGTGCGAGGTGGGCATCCACCCGCACAACGACTGCGATTTGGCGGTCGCGAACGCCCTCGCCGCGGTGCGGGCCGGCGCGACGCAGGTGCAAGGCACGATGAACGGCATCGGCGAGCGGTGCGGCAACGTCGACCTCGTCAGCGTGGTGGCGAACCTCGCATTGAAGTATCAATACGAGGTGTTATCCCCGGAAAGCCTGCGGCGTCTCACCGAGGCATCGCGCTACGTATACGAACTCGCCAACATGAACTTTCGGCCGGGCCAGCCGTTCGTGGGGGCGAGCGCGTTCGCCCACAAGGGCGGAATGCACACCCACGCGGTGGCCAAGAACCCCGCGAGCTACGAGCACATCGACCCCGAACAGGTCGGCAACGAGCGGCGGATCCTGGTGAGCGAACTGTCCGGGCAATCGACCATCCTGTCGAAGACGTCGAAGTACGCCATCGCGACCGACAAGGCGGTCATGGCCAAGATCCTCGGGAAAGTTCAAGATTTGGAGTACGCCGGCTACGAGTTCGAGGCGGCGGAGGCGTCCTTCGACCTGCTGGTGAAGAAGGAAACCGGCGCGTACACCCCCTGGTTCGAGCGGCTGTCGTACCGCGTCAACATCGAGCACGACGGCAAGGGGGAGCCGGTCACCGAGGCGACCGTCAAGGTCCGCGTCGGCGACCGCGTCGAGCACGTCGTCAGCGAGGGGGACGGCCCGGTCAACGCGCTGGACGGCGCGCTGCGGAAGGCGCTGCTGCCGCACTTCCCCCGGCTCGGGGAATTGGGACTGGTCGATTACAAGGTCCGCGTCGTCAATGCCCGTGAAGGCACCGCCGCCCGCGTGCGGGTGGTGATCGAATCCCGCGATACAAAAGATGTCTGGGGTACGGTGGGCGTGAGCGAGAACGTGATCGAAGCGTCGTGGCTGGCACTGAGCGACGCGATTGAATACAAGCTCTTCAAGGACGCCGAAGAAGGGAACTGAGTCATGGCGACCGAACTGCCGAAGGCGTACGACCCCAAGGACGCCCAGCAAAAGTGGCTGAAATTCTGGGCCGAGAAGGGGTACTTTCACAGCGAGCCGGACGCCGCCCGGAAGCCGTTCACGATCGTCATCCCCCCGCCGAACGTCACGGGCGCGCTCCACATGGGGCACGCCCTCAACAACACATTACAGGACGTCTTGATCCGCTGGCGGCGCATGCAGGGTTACAACGCCCTGTGGATGCCCGGCACCGACCACGCCGGGATTGCAACCCAGGCGGTGGTGGAGAAACTCGTCTACGCGACCGAGAAGAAGACCCGCCACGACCTCGGCCGCGACGAGTTGGTGAAGCGAATCTGGGAGTGGAAGGAGAAGTACGAGGCCCGGATTCTCGGGCAATTGCGGGAACTCGGCGCGTCGTGCGACTGGCAGCGGACGCGGTTCACGCTGGACGAGACGTGCGCGAAGGCGGTGCGCGAGACCTTCTTCCGCATGTTCCGCGACGGGTACATCTACCGCGGCAAGCGGCTCGTGAACTGGGACACGCACCTCCAAACATCCGTCGCGGACGATGAGACCTATACAGAGGACACGAAGGGCGGGTTCTGGACCTTCAAGTACCCCGTGAACGGGGTAGCGGATACATTCATTCGCTTCAGCACGACCCGCCCCGAAACGATGCTCGGCGACACGGCCGTGTGCGTTCACCCGTCGGACGAACGCTACAAGCACCTCGTCGGCAAGACGGTGACGGTGCCGCTCGTGGGGCGGGAAATCCCGATCATCGCGGACGGCTTGCTCGCGGACCCCGAGCTCGGGACCGGGTGCGTGAAGGTGACGCCGGCCCACGACCCGAACGACTACGCCTGCTGGCAGCGCAACCCGTCCATCGGGATGATCAACATCCTCCACCCCAACGGCACCATCAACGCCGAGGGCGGGAAGTATGCAGGCCTGGACCGATACAAGGCCCGCGAAGCGGTTGTGAAGGACATGGAGGAACTCGGCTTCTTTGAAGGCAAGGAAGACCGCGTGATCCCGCTGAAGTACAGCGACCGCAGTAAGTCACCCATTGAACCGCTGCTCTCCGACCAGTGGTTCGTGAACATGGGCGACCGCACGGACGGCAGGCCGGGGCTCGCGCAAATGGCCATCGACGCGGCCGCGTCGGGGCGGGTGCGGTTCTTCCCGGAACGGTACAAGGACGGCTACCTCGCGTGGCTCGGGGAGAAACGCGACTGGTGCGTGAGCCGGCAACTCTGGTGGGGCCACCGCATCGCCGTGTGGTCGAAAACCTTCACGAATTCCGAGGATTATGAAGCCACGCTGACCGCCGAGGCGGGCGGGTGGAGCCGGCTCGAGCACGTCGCGTGGTCGACGCAGGACGACACCCACACGATCCACGTCTGCCTCGAACGGGACGACGCGGACCTGATTCACGCCCTCGAAGCCGACGGGTTTTCGCAGTCGGAAGACGTGCTCGACACCTGGTTCAGTTCCGCCCTCTGGCCGCACTCGACGCTCGGCTGGCCGGAGCAAACCGCGGAGTTGAAGTACTACTATCCCACCAGCGTGCTCTGCACGAGCCGGGACATTATCACATTGTGGGTGGCGCGGATGGTGCTCACGGGACTGTACAACGTGGGGGATATTCCGTTCTCGCATGTGTACATCCACCCCAAAGTGATGGACGGCTTCGGCGAGGGGATGAGTAAGTCCAAGGGAAACGGCGTGGACCCGCTGGACATCATCGAACTCTACGGCACGGACGCGCTGCGGTACGGCGTGGTGGCGCTCGCGACCGAGACGCAAGATAGTCGAATGCCGGTGACGAACGTGTGCCCCCACTGCGGGACGGAAGTGCCCGTCAAGCAAGAGCACATGTACATGCGGACCAAGAAACTATCCTGCCCCAAGTGCAAGCAGGCGTTTCGTCCGGGCGGCCCGTGGCCGGCCGATGACCCCGACATGCCCACGGCCAAGCAGGGCTCGGACCGCTTCGAGGTGGGCAAGACGTTCGCGAATAAGATGTGGAACGCCACCCGCTTCGCGATGATGAAGCTCGAAGGGTATACGCCCGGCCCCATCAACATCGCGGAGTTGCCGACCGAGGATAAGTGGATTCTCTCCCGGCTCGCGACCACCACACATGCCGTCACGAACGCCCTCGAATCTTACAAGTTCGCGGACGTGGCGCGCCTCATCTACGACTTTACATGGTCGGAGTTTTGCGACTGGTACATCGAGATGAGCAAGGGCCGCATGGACGACCCCGCCGCGCGGCCCGTTGCCCAGCGAGTCCTCGTCGGCGTACTCGACGGGATCCTGCGGCTCGTTCACCCCATCATGCCGTTCGTCGCCGAGTCGCTGTGGCACGCGCTCAACGAGGCCGCCCCGGTCCGCGGGCTGCCGACGCCGACTGCCGCGGAAGAGAGCGTGGTCATCGCGAAGTGGCCGACGTACCCCACGGCGTGGCCGAGCCCGGACATCGAAACGCGGTTCGCGCGGATGCAGGAACTGGTGCGCAGCGTGCGCGAAATCCGCAACCGCTACCAGGTCGAGCCCCGCACGAAGCTGGATTTGACGGTGAAGTGTGCCGACTCCGTGGGCGACGACTTCCGCGCCCTGCAAGTCTTCATCGGCACCCTCGCGGGCGTCGGGTCGATCGCCGTCGGCCCGGCGGTGCCGAAGCCGAGGCAGGCGGGCACGATCGTCCGGCCGGACTTCGAGGCGGACGTGTCGCTCGCCGGGCTGATCGACGCGGCGGCCGAGTCGAAGCGGCTGGAGAAGCAAATCGCCGACGCGAAGAAGCAACTGGCCGGCGTCGCGGCGAAGCTCGGGAACGAGAAGTACGTCGCAGGCGCGCCGCCGGAAGTCGTGGAGGAAACCCGCGTGAAGGCGGCCGAACTGGAGAAGCAGGTTCAAATCCTGGAAGGAAACCTCAAGGAATTGCAGGGGGGATGAGCACCCAGCATTTTTTGACAGGATCAACAGGATTACATATCATCCTTTTGATCCCGCCAAAACTTCTTATCCCTTCACCACCGCGGGTGGCAGCAGCCGTTCCCGCGCGTAGCTCGGCTCCACGTCCAACGTCACGCCCATCTCCGCCGTGAACGGGCCGACGCGGGTGCGCCGCAGGGTGGCGACCAGTCCCCCGACGCCGAGCTTCGCCCCCAGGTCGCGGGCGATCGAGCGGATGTACGTCCCCTTCCCGCAGTCGACCTCCACCTCCGCGAACGGCCACTGGTACGCGACGAGACGAACCGCCTCCACGTGGACCGGCCGCGGGGCCAGCGTCACCGCGGTCCCCTTGCGGGCGAGGTCGTAGGCCCGTTCGCCGTTGACCTTCAACGCCGAGAACGCGGGCGGCAGCTGCTCGATCGTTCCGACGAACCCGGCCAGTGCCTCGCGGACGCGGTCCTCGCCGGGGTCGGCGGCGTCGGGCGTGGCGGTCACGGTGCCGTCGGCGTCGTCCGTGTCACTGGTCGCCCCGAGGCGGACCGTCGAGGTGTACGACTTCCCCATCCCCTGCACGACGTGCGCGAGCTTCGTGGTGGACCCGACGCAGAGCACCAGCACCCCGGTGGCGAGCGGGTCGAGCGTGCCGGTGTGCCCGATCTTCGCCCCGCGCGGGAACCACCGCTGCACCCGGTTGACCGCGTCCCGCGAGGTCATGCCCGCCGCCTTGTCCACCACCAGCCAGCCGTTCATCGCCGTGCCCTCCGTCCGCGTAATGTACGGGTTTCGGGGCCGCCTTGCCCCATCACCACGGAGGCCGGGTCGGATTCGGCGGTTCGCGGCTTGACCGGTATTGCGAATCGCAATACAGTCCGGGTGGAGGCCCACCGATGGCGAAACCCCGACCCGCCAGCCCGCTGATGGTGCGGCTGGACGCCCTCAGCAAGGACGTGCTCGCCCACGCCGCGAAACTGCGCGGCGTCAGCGTGAGCGACTACGTCCGGCTCGTCACGGTGACGCAGGCCCGCAAGGAGGTGGACGCCGCCGCCGGGCAGACGATCGCGATGACGGCGGACGAGCAACTCGCGTTCTGGACGGCCCTTCACGAGCCGGTCAAACTCACGGCCGCGCAGAAGAAACTCGGCAAGCTCATGCGGGGCGAGGCGTGAGCGGGCCGCGGTTCCCGGACGGCCTTCGGCTGGACCGGCTGCGACGGTCGCACCCCCGCAAGGCGTTCGACTGCGGGCAGCCGCTCGTCGACGACTGGCTCAAGTCCCGCGCCCTGCAGAATCAGGACAAGCACCTCTCCGCGACGAAAGTCCTGCTGGACGAGCATTCCGCGATCGCGGGGTTCTACACCCTCGCCACGGGTCAGGTCGACTTCGGCGACTTGCCGCCGGAACTGGTCAAGGCACTCCCTCGCCGGCAACTCCCGGTCGCCGTGCTCGCCTGGCTCGGGGTGGACCCGTCCCAGCAGGGACAGGGGTTGGAGCGGTTGCTCTTGGCCCAGGCGTTGCGGGATTGCTACGACGCGGGCCAGACGTTCGCCTTCGTCGCCGTCATCCTGGACTGCGTCGACGACGCGGCAAAGGCCTTTTACCAGCGGTACGACTTCGCCGAGCTGCCCGGCCGGTTGAACCGCCTGTACCTGTCATCGGCCCGCCTCGCGGCGATGATGGCGGGGTCGTAGAATCACCGCGGACCCCGACCTTTCCGGTGCGACAATGCCAGGACGCGACCCGAGTTCGTACCCGCCAGCGGTGCCGTGCCCGCAACTGATGGCGGGGCGGTTTGCCGTTCTCGCGAGTGGTTTGGGCTTGGGAATCGCCTTTCGAGCTATCGTCGAGACACGGCCCTCGACTCCGGATGCGTTAGACGCCTATGTGTTCGGCTTGTTCGTAGGATTCGCGCTCGCCGTCAGTCGCAGGCATCCCTACCGCGTGGCCGGTGTCATCCCCTACGCCGCCCTCGGCTGGACGATTGCTTGTGGAATCGCTGTCGGACTGGGTTGGCGAGCGGGTTGGTCCGACGGCGTCTTCGGTGGGCTCACCCTCGTGGCAGGTCTGCGGTTTGTCGCGGCGTTTCGTATCCCGCCCTTCGGTTGGGTCGAAGTCTTGTCCTTGTCTTGGGGAATCGGTCTCGTTCTGAATTGGCCGGCCGAGTTAGCTCCATCTGACGCCGCAGTCGTCCTCCTTGTGCTCACCGGCGTCACCGCACTCGTTTCCTGGGCACTCCTCCCCCGCCCGGTCATCGAAGCGTCCCTCGAATTCCTGCTCGCGCCGCGGTACAAGATCCGCGGCGGCGGGCCGGGGGTGGCGGCGTTCCCGAGGCGGGGGCCGGTGCTCGTCGTGTCGAACCACGCGGCGTACCTCGACCCGCTGTTTCTCGCGAAGGACATCCCCCGGCCGATCACCGCGATGATGACGGCCCTCTTCTACGACAAGCCGATCATCCGCCAGTTGATGGTCTACTTCTACGACACGATCCGCGTCCGCGAGGTGGCCGTGCGGAAGGACGCCCCGGAACTGCGGGAGGCCGTGGAGGCGCTCGACGCGGGGAAGTGCGTCGTCATCTTCCCGGAGGGGTTCTTGCGCCGCTCGGAGGAAGTCCCTCTCCGGCGGTTCGGCCGCGGCGTCTGGCACATCCTGAAGGACCGCCCGGAGACCCCCGTCGTCGCGTGCTGGATCGAGGGCGGCTGGGGCAGTTACTTCTCCTTCAAGGACGGCCCGCCGACGAAGAACAAGCCGAAGGAGTACCGCCGGCTGATTACCATCGGGTACTCCGCCCCGATCGCCGTGCCGCCGGACGTGCTCGCGGACCACCTCGCGACGCGGCTGTACCTGATGAACCGCGTGAACGAAGCCCGCGCGCACCTGGGGTTGGACCTGCTGCCGGAAGCCACGCTGCCCCAACGCGGGGACGGGGAGGGGACCGACGGAACGGAAGGGATCGGTTGATTATTGCTATCGAATCGCGATATCATTCACGTCATGAGCGGGAAGCACAAGAAGACGCTCAAAGCGATTTTTACCGACCCCACACCGGCCAACGTCCACTGGGTCGATGTCGAGGCCCTGTTCAAAGCCCTCGGTGCGACGGTTGCGGAAGGGGAAGGGTCGCGGGTGCGCGTCGTGCTGAACGACCGCGTTGCCGTCTTCCACCGGCCCCACCCCGAAAAAGAGGCCGGCCGAGCCCAGCTGCGATCCGTCCGGCGGTTCCTTGTCGGGGCGGGGATATCCGAGGAAGACCCATGACGACCACACTCAAGTATCAGGGCTACGTCGGCTCGTTCGGACTGGACGTCTCGTCGGGTCTGTTCCACGGCGAAGTCAAGGGCATCGCCGACGTCGTGACCTTTCAGGGGCGAACGGCGGACGAGCTTCAAGCTGCGTTTCGGGGCTCGGTCGACGACTATCTGGCGTTCTGCAAGGAACTCGGACGCAAGCCGGAGAAGCCCTACAGCGGCAAAGTGCTCCTGCGACTGCCCCCGGCGTTGCACGGTCTGGCGGTCAAGGCCGCGGCCCTCGAAGGGGTCAGCCTGAACGAGTGGCTTTCCCAGCAAGTCAAAGCGGGATTAAAGGGCCGCCGTTCGGGTCGGGCGAAGAAGTCGCGATCCAGCCGGACGGCGTAACCCTCGCCGTCAGCTCGTTCGCCAGAGCTCGCCGGGCTTGCCCGACCGTCACCGGCCGCGGGACCGGCACGAGCGTCCGGGAATCGCGGCGGATGTGCGGGATTTCCTCAACCGGCCATTGAGACCGAACCGGCCGAAAGCGTAGGGTAGTTTGTCTCAACGAGCGGTCGGGGCACTCGGTTCCCGGCCGGAGACTTGCCCCGCGTGGAGACCCGCCATGAGACTGAAACGCCTTGCCCTGACCGCCGCGTGTGCGGCGCTGTTCGCCGTCGTCGTCGGGTGCGGCAACCGGAGCCGGTGCTGTTCGAGCAGCAGCATGGCCCCGCCCCCGCCGCCGGTCGTGTCGTTCGCCCCGCCGGCGTGCCCGTCGGCCTGCCCGTAACCCCCCGCCCGGGCACCTGGAACCGGAGCCGGTCGCGGGTTCAGCCCGCAGACGGCGACCAGTTCGCGAAGAACTCCAGGGCCCCCGCGTCGGCCAGTGCCGCGGTGTTCTTCACCGGCTGGCCGTTGACCGCGTTCCGCACCGCGACCTCGGACACTTTCCCGCTGACCGTTCGCGGGAAGTCCGGGGCGGCGGCCACGAACGCCGGAACGTGTCGCGGCGAGCACCGCGTTTTCAGCTGGTGTTTGATCGCGGCCACCAGTTCGCCCGTCAGTTCCCGGCCCGGCTTCATCCGCAGGAACAACACGATCTGCTCGTCGCCGTCGCGCCGCAGCGCGGTCGCCAGCGACTCCGCGACTTCGGGGAACGCCTCGACTTGCCGGTAAATCTCCGCCGTGCCGATCCGCACGCCGCCGGGGTTGAGCGTGGTGTCCGACCGCCCGTAGATGACGAGCCCGCCCGCCGGCGTTTCTTCTGCCCAATCTCCGTGGAACCACACGTTCGGGTCCACGCCGAAGTACGACGCGAGATACTTTGTCCTGTCCGGGTCGTTCCAAAACCCCACGGGCATGCTCGGGAACGGCGACCCGCAGACGAGTTCGCCCGGTTCGCCGACCGTGCGTCGGCCGTCCGCGTCCCGCACCTGCACGTCCATGCCGAGGCCCTTGACTTGCAGTTCCCCGCGGCGGACGGGCTCCGTCGGGCAGCCGAGGGCGAAGCACGAGACGATGTCCGTGCCGCCGGAAATGGAGGCGAGGTTCACGTCCGGCTTCACGTCGCGGTAGACGAACTCGAACCCCTCCGGCAGCAGCGGCGAGCCCGTGGAGAGCAGCACGCGAAGCGACCTGAGGTCGTGCGACTCGCGGGGGCGAACCCCCTGCTTTTCCAGGTGGGCGAGGTACTTGGCGCTCGTGCCGAAGTGCGTGACCCGCTCTTCCTCCGCGAGATTCCACAAGGCGTGGCCGTCCGGATGAAACGGAGAACCGTCGAAGAGAACAATCGTCGCCGCGGACGCGAGGGCGGTCGTGAGCCAGTTCCACATCATCCAGCCGGTCGTGGTGAAGTAGAAGACGCGGTCGCCGGGCTTCACGTCGGAATGAAGTTGGTGCTCCTTCAGCAGTTGCAGCAGCGTGCCGCCGGCCCCGTGGGCGATGCACTTCGGCACGCCGGTCGTCCCGGACGAGTACAGCACGAAGGCGGGGTGGGCGAACGGGAACCGCGGGAAGGCGAAGGTTTCCGGCGGGTTCGCGACGGCGTCCGCGAACGGCACCCACCCCCGTGACACCGGGGTGTCACCGGCCGCGACGACCGTCCGCACGCTCGGCAGTCGCGGCAGCACGGCCCGCACCCGGTCCGCGACCGCGATGCGCTTCCCGGCGTAGTTCGCCTCCGCCGTCGTGACGAGGACCGCCGGTTCGATCTGCCCGAAGCGGTCGACGACGGCGTCGTCGCCGAAGTCCGGCGAGCACGAGGACCAGACCGCGCCGAGGGCCGTCGTGCCGAGCATCGCGACGACCGCTTCGGGGACGTTCGGCACGACCGCCGCGACGCGGTCGCCGGGCGTCACGCCCTGATTTCGCAAGAAAGTCGCGAACGCGGTGGCTTGCCGGAACAGTTCCCCGCGCGTCAGCGTCCGGCGGTCGCCCGCCTCGGAGCGGAACGCGATCGCGACGGAATCGGGGTCGAGGCCGGGGCGAAGCAGGTTTTCCGCGAAGTTCAGCGAGGAGCCGGGGAACCACACGGTGTCCGTCATGTGCGAACCGGGGGCGAACGCCTTCGAGGGCGAAGTCTTCGCGTCCCCCTTCTCGCCGATCACTCCGCCGAAGTCCCACACCGCGGACCAGAACGCGCCGCGGTCGGCGAGGCTCCAGCGGTGCAGGGACGGGTACGAGTCGTCGGCCGGGCCGCCGCAGGTGCGGGCGAGCGCGCGGAAGCGGGTCAGGTTCGCGGCCGCGACCGCTTCGGGGGTGGGGGTCCAGAGGATCGGATTCATGGGAGATGCTTCCGATGAGTAGGTCACTCGCTCCGCGAGTGACTGCGCTTCCGCCGACAGAAACGAGTGTTGCGCTTTCGGGAACTGAGCCCGTCACTCGCGGAGCGAGTGAGCGACGAATTCGCTTCCCGAACCGCTTGCTTTTCCGGGCGGTTTTCCCGACAACGGAGTCATTCTACCCCACCCCGGAGCCCTCTCATGCTTCGCCGTTCGCTCGCCGCCCTGTCCGTCCTCGCGCTGTCGGCCCTGGCCTATCAGGTGTTCGCGCAGCGGTTCCTGAACCCCGTCGAATGGCCGGTGCCGACGGTCGTCACTCCTGGGATGCAGAACGGCGACCCGCCGTCGGACGCGGTCGTGCTGTTCGACGGCAAGAACTTCGACGAGTGGAACAACGCGAAGGACTGGAAGCCCGACGAGGACGGCGGGTTCACGGTGAAGGGCGCGATCACGACGAAGAAGGAATTCGGCGACATGCAACTGCACGTCGAGTTCGCCTCGCCGAAGACGGTGAAGGGGAGCGGCCAGGGCCGCGGGAACAACGGCATCGGCATCCTCGGCGGCAAGTACGAGATTCAGGTGCTGGACTCCTTCGAGAACGCGACGTACCCCGAGGGCCAGGCCGCGTCCGTGTACAACCAGCGGCCGCCGATGGTGAACGCCTCCCGGAAGCCCGGCGAGTGGCAGACCTACGACATCGTCTTCACGACCCCGCGGTTCGACGCGGAGGGGAAGGTCACCAAGCCCGCGTTCGTGACGGTGTTCCACAACGGCGTCGTCGTGCAGAACCACACCGAAGTGCTCGGGCTGACGTACTTCGACAAGCCGACGAAGTACGTCAAGCACCCGGAGAAGGGGCCGATCACGTTGATGTACCACGGCGACCCGGTCCGGTTCCGGAACCTGTGGGTGCGCGAAATCAAGGAACTCGAAGGCAAGCCGCGCGAGGGCGGCGTCGAGGGGAAGAAGAAGTAAGGAAGCGTCCCGCAATGACGCCGTGTTTCGAGTTGTGGCACCGGCCAGACGCCGGGGCGTCCTCCGAACACCAGCCCGAAGCGCCAGCGAGGGTTCCTGTCATTCCCTCGCTGGCGCTTCGGGCTGGTGTCGTTTCGTGACGAAGCATCCAGTCGGGAGCTGTCCGGTACCGACATCGTTTGTTGACTTGTGGCACCGGCCTCTGGCCGGTGGAGCCTGCACCGGCCAGAGGCCGGTGCCACAAGTCAAAACGTCTCAACGGAAAACACGGGGTTGAAACCGGACGGCTCCCAAGGGGCGAGGGTTCCCGCCAGTCGCTGCTACCGCATCGCCTCCAGCGGCGGGCTCGCGAGGTGCCGCTGGCCCCACGCGGAATCGTCCCGGTTCGGGAAGTCGCTGCGGAAGTGCGTGCCGCGCGACTCCTCCCGGCGGACGGCGGCGTCGATCATCAGCCGGGCGACGGTGAGCAGGTTCTGGAGCTCCCACCCGGCGCGGTCGTCGAACTCGCGGGCCAGGACGTACTTGCACCAGAAGCTCACGTCGCGGGTCGCCTCGTCCAGCCGGCCGCGGTCGCGGACGATGCCCATCTTGCGGACCATGAGCGCCCGCAGCGAGTTCGTCAGGTCCGTCACGTCGAGCGGGCCGTTCGGGTTGTCCATCGGCGGGACCGCGTTCCGCAGCGGCGGGGCGGTCAGGCGGTCGGGCATCCCCTCCAGGGCTTTCGCCGCCCCCCGGCCGCACGCCGCCCCGAACACCAGCCCTTCGATCAGGCTGTTGGACGCGAGACGGTTCGCGCCGTGCAGCCCGCTCGCCGTCACCTCGCCGGCGGCCCACAGCCCCGGCAGCGTCGTTCGCCCGTGGGCGTCGACCGCGACGCCGCCGACCATGTAGTGCGCCCCCGGCCGCACCGGGATGCGGTCCGTCGCGATGTCGAGCCCGAACCCCCGGCACACCTTCCCGATGCCGGGGAACCGCGTCTTCACCAGGGCCGGGTCGAGGTGCGACAGGTCCAGGTACACGTTCGGGTGCTGCGTCTTCTCCATCGTGCGGAAGATGGCCCGGGACACCACGTCCCGCGGCGCGAGTTCCCCGCGGGGGTCGAAGTCCGGCATGAACCGCCTGCCGTGGACGTCCCGCAGGTACGCCCCTTCGCCGCGAACCGCCTCGCTGACGAGGTAGCGGGCCGACCCGGCGACGTACAGCACCGTCGGGTGGAACTGCATGAACTCCATGT